>Ga0180302_10001147_pt1 | contig 12442 bp, 13 predicted proteins | sample GuaBasSediGuay17_FD_121794 | JGI IMG/M metagenome (GOLD analysis project Ga0180302, IMG submission 121794) | Subseafloor sediment microbial communities from Guaymas Basin, Gulf of California, Mexico - Guay17, Core 4571-4, 12-15 cm | ecosystem: Environmental > Aquatic > Marine > Hydrothermal... | reverse complement strand
TAGACTCCTCTCTGACAAGATAGCATCACTTATAGGTATGAGTGTTGGAGTACAGCAGGATGCCTATACTATAATACTTCAGATCCCGTATATCGATAGGTACTACGGTAGTATCACTAGGTGTATACAAGAACTATTCAAGACAGAGTATGATTTGAGCGAGTATATCATGAAGAGTGCAATCAGATTTGGACTCTTCAGGAGAAGATTAATCCATGTAGCCAGGAGATTTGGAGCATTAAGAAAGAATGTAGACATAAGGAGCTCTGAGATAAGACGTATCATTAAAATGCTCTACGATACAGTGGTCTTCAAAGAGGCACTCAATGAGTTCATTACAAAGGACTTAGATCTGGATTCTCTTGAGAACTTCCTAAGAAGTATTCGTAACAATAGTATAGAAGTTGTGATTTTGAGATTAAATACACCCTCACCACTCACCTCACTAGCATTAACAAAGCTCTCGAGAAAATTAGAGCTCATTCCTCCTGAGAGAATGGATAAGATTGTACTAGAATCTACAAAAGTAAGACTACTAGAGGAAGTAAGAGTCTTCGCTTGTCTCAAGTGTAAGCAGTGGTATGAGATTGCGAGAATAAAGGACTATGTGCATGATCTTAGATGCAAGTTCTGTGGATCAGAGGAGATAGGAGTAGTAGCATGTAGAGAAAATGAGATAACCTCTATTATTGCTAAAAAGTGGAAGAACCTGAGTAGAAGAGAAAGGAGAATAATCAGTAGGTTGAAAAGAAGCAGAGATTTATTGAAGGAGTATGGACTACGTGCACTTATAGCGATGGGAGGAAGGGATCTCAGAATGTCTGATATTGAAAGGATAGCAGCGAATTTCAAAGATATCAATGATGATTTCTTCAAGGCTATAATTGAAACTGAGAGAAGAAGACTGGAAAGGATAAGATGGTAGCTACATCAAATCACCGTAGAAATAAAAACAGGCTATTTAAACTTTCAGCTGTGGGAGGAACGTTCTCACTCCTGCATAGAGGTCATGAGGTATTATTAAGACTAGCATTCAGTCTCTCTGAAGGAGTAATAATAGGTATCACAAGCAATTATTTCATTAGTAGGCACCCTAAAGCACATGAGGTTAAAGAGTACGAGGAGCGCTTAAGAGACCTATATAGATTTCTCCTGAAGAACAGGTTACTCAGAAGAAGTGTGTTAATACCATTAGTAGATGGATTAGGGCCTCTATTGGATAGAAATGATATCCAATGTGTTGTAGTCACAACAGAGACCTACAATAGTATTAAGGGGGTAAATTCTACAAGGAGAAGACTGGGTCTAAAGAAATTAAGCGTAGTTATTCTAGGGCTCATATTAGCTGAAGATGGAAAGCCAATACGAACTACAAGGATAGTAAAGGGAGAAATAGATAGAACTGGTAGAGTTGTAGGGAGTAGGGGATAGTACTCCTGATATATAGCCAAACATATATAAGATCACACACAAGAGACTGAGGGAGTCTCTATGTCTGAGGAGTATGCCATAGATGCCCTAGAGAGGAAAAAAGTAGAACTAGAAGGAGAACTTGAAGAAATTAAGAAGAGGAAGAAAGAACTACTAGAGAAATTAGAGCTGGTAAAAGCTAAGGAGGATGAAGCATATGAAAGACTTATACGCACTAGAGATGACATTGAGTACGCTAGACTGGAGTTATTGTATACCAGATTGGCTAGAAGTAGGAAGAATATAGAAAGTAAAATAGAAGAGCTCAGTAGGAAGGAACGGGGAGTGACAAGAGAGCTAGAAGAGGTTCGTAGGCGATTAGAGTACCTCAAGCCCAAGGGTAGATTTGTAGTGGTAGAGGAATATACTACTCATGAGGAGAGCGAGTAGTCCTTAGAAACCTGTGAAAGATCCACTTAGAGAACTTATAACATGAGTATAACCATAGTCCAGCTAGTGAAAGTCCTATGATACTTCTCAAAAGACTCATGCCTATGTAAGTGAGTACTACTTCCTCTATCACGACTAAGGTTAACATTAGCGTAGCCCATAGTACTATGAATAGCATGCTCAGGACGAGGATAGTTCTTCTTATACCATACATACTCTCTAACAAGCTAAGATCGAGTTACTAATAATACTATCCCTATATTTTTAGATTATAAAGCTGTATTGTAAATAGGGCTAGTATGCTAGCACATATCTGGAGGTATGTTATAACCTTGACTATATCTTTTTCCTTGAGAGGTCCTGAAATTAATACAATGAATCTTACTAGTGTTATCGGTGCGTGTTTAGATGGATTAACGTAGATTAGTCCGTTATTCCCTACCTTTACAGGTCTTTCTGAGATATCTCTTCGCTCCTTGAAACCAACTGATGATATCACTAGAAAGGCATTAATTAAGTGAGGCATTAGTGCTATTACAGCTATGGCTTCTACTCTGCTTATAACAGCGATAGCACCTATGTACGCACCCACAAGAAGACTTCCAACATTTCCAGAGAATATCTTAGCAGGGTACCTATTGAATGGTAAGTATCCCAGAAGCGCTCCGAGTAGTGTAGTTGTCAGTATTATATCTTCCATTCTACCCAAGAATAGTTGTGCGAATATTATTGGTATTAGTGCTAGTGAACATGTTATGGGCATAATTCCATTCATTACCTCTAGCATATTAACTGCATTCGCTGGACCTGCAATTGCTAGTGGAAGTAATAACCAGTAGGCTATAGTAAGTCTTAATTTTCCTACTATTGGAACTTCAGGTCTACCCACTATTATTATTTGAGGATTTAGCATTGCAGAGAGTATTATTGGAATTATAGTAGGAATTGACAGAAAAGTCTTGGATAGACCTTTAATGGGTTTTAGATCATCTAGAATCCCTAGTATAGCGGCTATCAGTATAACTGCCATTATGGTCATTATCTTAACGTAGAGACTGTAGGAAGTACCCAAGAATATAATGATAGCGTATGTTATGAGTATTGAAATCAGTATACCAATTCCGCCCATATTAGCTACAGTGGGCTTATTGGGCTTATGTACATCTATGCTAGTAAATCCTTTAGCTCTGAGTATTGGTATGAGGATCCTGGTGATAGTGTAGCTTATTGTGGAGGACGCTACTATGCTGAGTAGGTATGTGTACACATCATTACCTCTTAACTATTCTCGATAGAAGAATAGGTAATATTATAGTCACATCGCCATAGACTGTCACATGTCTAGCTCGAGGTTTAAGCTTACCCCAGCTTAGCGCTTCTCTAGTTCTAGCACCACTGAGTGAGCCATCCCATTCGACAGCAGTTGTGATATAGACGGCGTAATCGAGTCCACCCTTTAATTGAGCCCACCATATAAGATGATGCTTACTTATACCTCCTCCAAGTACTATTCCACCTATCTTCTTAGATGAGTATACTAAATCCGCCAATTCTTTCATATCCTTGAGTACATCAAGTACAATAGTACCCTTTCCTTTAAGTCTTAATTTCTCTCTGAAGGTCATGAGCGCCATACCGAATGCTGAATCTACGAGTCCTGGTGAGAAAATAGGAACTTTGTTGATTGCACACTGGTGGAGTATCGAGTTTCTATCGTGGAGTCTTTTTCCTAACTCCCAAAGTAGCTCTCTCACGCCCCACGTCTCCTTAATATTGCACAGTTCCTCTAGTACTTCATGAGACCATGATTCTATTAGTTCACCGTACTTCTCTTTAGGTATCAATACACATCCCAATCTATGAATTCCTAAATCATGTAACACTAGATCGTCCATTTGAAAATCTCCCTCATAATATATCCCTCCTAGAGACCTAGCTATATCGTGATCTACTGTACCACCTGTTGTTATAACGACATCTATTATTCTATCTCTAATCACCTGAGCTATCAATCCTCTTAGGCCAGTTGCTACAATATTAGCCGTAAAAGAGAGGAAGACTTTGACTTCACTATCTTTAACCATCTCTTCTACGATATCAACAGCTTCTGCTAGGTACTTAGCCGTAAAGCCGCCCATTTGGGAGTAAAGATCAATTAACTCTGATACTTTTATTCCACGGTGTATATGAATATCCTCTATGGGCTTTATCAGTATGTTTTTCTTCAAATATATACCCCATGTTTACTCTATCACATATAAATAGATTTTATGGCTTCTCCATTGTTCATATACATTTTCTACTCTAATAGGTTTCCATCCTACTATCTCGAAGTCATGAGAGACTACTCTAGTACCTGGCTTAAGCTCTTTCTCTAGTTTGGGTCTAAGTCTTTCATTAATACTAGTTAAAAGGTACAATGTAACTACATCTGCATCACTTATATTTACTTCGAAGAAGTTTCCATGGATTATTTTAACTCTGTCCTGAAGTCCATGTTTTATTACCTCTCTATGACACTGCTCAACTAAATCCTTTCTTATCTCTATACCTATAGCTCGTGCTCCGAATTCCCTAGCAGCCATTATAAGGATTCTTCCATCACCACAACCCAGATCATAGAGAGTTTCATTCGCTTTTAATTCTGCGAGTTCTAGCATCCTTCGTACTACTGGTAATGGTGTTGGTACGAAGGGAACCTGAGGGTAGTACCTCAAGGTATATCCCTATCTTGGGGAAATACTTGCTACTATTAAACGTTACTCATCCAATATACATCGAATCTAGGAGCTAATTCTCTAGTATATCCGTAGACTACTGAACAGGAATTTCATGTAGAGGTTACTTCAAATATTACTGATAGTCATTTTAAGTATAGAGTTTATGCATAGAAATAAATATACCTTTCTAGTATAACTAGTAGTCAGAGAGATGATAGAAGAACTTAATGGATATCATAGGAGTAAAATCCAAGTACTGAAAATAGGAGGTTCCATACTTAGAAGTATATATGACTTCAAATACTTAGCAGGAGTAATAGCTAGACACGCGACTATGAGTAAGATAGTTGTAGTAGTTTCAGCTATGAAGGGAATAACATCTAGATTACTTAATATTGCATTGAAAAAAGGGGATGTAACGGATCTTAGAGAGATATTTGAAAAGTATGCACTAGCGCTAGATGTAATAGGAGCTAGTGAGGGTTTAGAAGATCTGACACTATTATTGGAAGAAGGAGAAAAATTGGTAAAATTCATGAAGATGAGTGCCTACAATCCGCAATTAGTAGATAGATTACTCTCTCTAGGGGAACGCATGTCATCTATAGTCATGAGAGAGTACCTAAGGGGATTAGGAATGAATGCAGTGACGCTTACGGGAGGAGAGGCTGGTATAGTGACTGATGATAGATTTGGAAATGCTAAGCCTCTCTTTAAGGAGTGCATTCATAGAATAAGGAGTGCTATAACACACCTTATAATTAAAAATATAGTCGTTGTAGCTGGCTTCATGGGAAGAACACTAGATGGAAGGATAACCACTATGGGAAGAGGAGGTTCCGATCTAACGGCGACGTTAATTGGTGCAGCACTTAATGCATCTCGTATAAGACTTTTTACTGATAGTGAAGGTATATTGACTGGAGATCCCGAAATAGTTTCTAATCCTCTGATACTACACCGCGTGAGCATAAGAGAGGCTGATACAATGGCTAGGTTTAACGTAAAGAATTTCCATCCTCTTACTTTTAAGCCACTTATGGTGTATGAAGGAAAGGTGATAATAGGTCCTCCTTCAGAGGATGAGAAAGGTACTCTGATTGATAGAATAGATAGTCCTCCTCCATTAAAAGTTATAACCATAAAAGACGATCAAGCTATACTTATTGGTTATGGAGTACGCCAATATCTCAAGGATATTTTAGAGAGAGCTAAGCCTAGGAGTTTTAACCTAGATAGTTATCATATTACATTAACTCCACGATCTAGGGGTGAACTATTTGACATGGTACTCGATCTTCATTCAATGATAATAGAGAGAGTAAAGGTGCGTGTGCATGGTAGATAAATTAAGTGTAGGAATAATGGGAGCTACAGGACTTGTTGGTCAGCGTTTTCTACAGTTATTACATGAACATCCCTGGTTTGAAATAGCTAAGTTAGCAGGGTCTCCAGAAAAAGCAGGAAAGAGGTATTTAGAGGCGACTACATGGGTATGGAGTAGCGATCCTCCTGAGACTATAGTTGACATGAAGCTATGTAGGCCAGAAGCAAAAGAGTTCTCTAAACTAGACATTGTATTTTCGGCTTTGCCTACCTCAATAGCTATGAACTTAGAGCTGGAACTGGCTAGGAGTGGAACTACGGTAGTATCGACCAATAGTTTCATGAGGCTTGAGGAGGATACTCCTCTCATAAATCCCGAGGTAAACGCAGAACACATAGAACTCATCGAGCTTCAGAGAGTTAAGAGAAAATGGAGTGGATGTATTATTAAAGCACCTAATTGCACAACTGCCATTCTCACACTCACACTAAAACCTCTCTTAGATACCTATGGAATTAAATGTGTTAGAATAGCTACTATGCAGGCATTAAGTGGAGCAGGATACCGAGGAGTACTTTCAATGGACATATTAGACAATATAATTCCCTATATAGAAGGCGAGGAGGAGAAAGTTAGTATAGAGACTAGGAAAATCCTTGGTAGGTTTGAGAACAAAAGCATTATTTTCCATCCCATAAAGGTCTCGGCATCATGTCATAGAGTACCGATTCTAGAAGGCCATCTTGAGGTTGTGTTTCTAGAACTTGAAGAAAAACCACCCGATATAAATGATGTAATTCGAATAATGGAGGACTTTAGAGGAATTCCTCAGGAGCTTAAACTACCTACAGCCCCTCCTAAACCTATAATAGTCAGAAGAGAAAAGAACAGACCTCAGCCCAGACTAGATAGAATGGTACATAGGGGTATGGCTGTAACTGTAGGTAGGATTAGATGGGATGAATCCTGTGAAAGTGGACTAAAATACATAGTATTAGGAAGTAATACTGTAAGAGGGGCAGCTGGAGCAGCACTACTTACAGCAGAATTACTTTATAAATTGGAAAAGGTCTAATTAGAAAATGCATGGTTCTAGATAGAGAACTCTAATATAACATGGAAGAACTTTGTTACAATAGAACTACCCTCTCACACCTACTCTCTGACGTAGTCTATAAATTGGAGTGCGCACGTTATCACATTGATGGACACTATATATGTCAGAAAACTCAGTCTAGTAGCAGTGTTAATTACAATAGGAGTAATCATAGCCCCTTTCCTATGGTTTCCTGTACTAATGACCAAAGCGTACCCGGGACAACATATGATTAATGTGATCAGTGGAATACTTCTAGGTCCTCTATGGGCGGCTTTAGTGGCTATTATCACTGGCATCATTAGAATGAGCTTAGGAATAGGTACAATATACTCTATACCCGGAGGAGTACCAGGAGCAATTTTAGTTGGTATTACATACAAAATTATGAAGAGAAGTAAAAGTATCCGTAAATATGCTGAACTAGCTGCTCTTACTGAACCTATAGGTACTGTCCTTATAGGTGGAACTCTATCACTCCTAATTTTAGCTCCATTAATAGGAGATTTGAGAATGGTCTCGAAATTGGAGGAAGGAACTATACCAGCATTAATATTTCTTTGGAGTGGTTGGGCACTTAGCTCGATTCCAGGAGCAATTATGGGGTTTAGCATAGTGACTGTTATCAATAAAGTTCTACCTAGATTACGATGATGTTAGAAATAGTCATAAGAGTAGAGGACCTCCTTGGTAAGAGAACGCTGATAGTTGGCGAGGTCGGTAGTGGTAAGACTAGATTAACAGCTAGGATCTTAGAGGAACTTGTGAAGAAGAGGTTAGGCGATTATGTGACGGTTATCGACATGGCACCAGAATCAATAGGAGATATTGGTGGAAGATTGCATACGTATACTAATGCTATTAGGGAGGTTAGATATTTGGCACCGGAAGTTGTGTACACACCTAGGTTATCAGGAAGGACTAGAGAAGAAGTAATCACACTAGCAATGTACAATGCTATGAACATAAGGAGGTATATCCTAGAGTATATTCAAAATCCTACACCAATACTAGTGATAAATGACCTATCCATATACTTTCATGTAGGAGATCCATTGGACATAGAGGAGTGTATTGAGGTAGCTAGTACTTTCATAGGAAATGGCTACTATGGCAAAAGACTCTCTGAGGATAGGGGGAGCGGTATCTCTATGAGAGAACAAATACTCATGGAGCACTTTATGAGACTTATGGATGTGGTATATAGACTTTAAATTTTTAAGTTAAAGTTCCAATCCCAACCCCCTCTTTTTAGCTTCTTTATAGACTAACCAAGCTGTAGCAATATCCTGGATTGCGAGGCCCGTAGAATCGAATACTGTAATTTCCTCATACGAGGTTCTACCAGGTTTAAGTCTAGCAATTATTTCGCCGAGTTCAGCATATATATCTTCTCTACTTAAAATGCCCCTTGAGAGTGGTACATTAACTTCACCACTATGACATGCCTGTTCAAGGTCATCTACGACTATTTTAGCACGCTTAAGTATCATCGGATCTAACTCCTGTTTTCCAGGGGCATCAGCACCTATAGCATTTATATGAACTCCCTCATCAATCCACTCACTCTTAACTATAGGTCTAGTCGATGGTGTAGTAGTCACTACGATATCCACATTTTTGACAGCCTCTTCGATACTGTCGGTAACCCTAATCTCGATACCTAATCGCTTCTCCATATCTCTAGCATACTCCTCACTTTTAGATCGGATAATATCATACACTTTTACGAGATCTATATTTTTAAGCACTATATTGAGTGCTTCAAGTTGTGTTCTTGCCTGAGTACCGGCACCTATCATACCTATAATTTTCGAATCCACACGAGCAAGATATTTAGCTGCTATTCCTCCAGCTGCTCCTGTTCTCATGGCAGTTAACCATGTGCCATCCATTATGCATAGAGGCTTTCCCGTTCTGGGATCTAGAAGCTCGACTACTGCTATAACCGTAGGTAAGTTGTAGAGCTTAGGATTATTGGGGTATACACTGACTACTTTAACCCCCGCTATATTACTCTCCTTGAGATAAGCTGGCATTACTCTAAAATCTCCTTTGAATTCATCGAGGAGGACGTAGAGCTTAGATGGCATTACTACTTTTCCTCGCCCCTTCTCTCTGAAAGCTGCCTCAACAGCACTTATAGCAGCATCCATCGATAGAATTTCTCTCACTATTCGGTTATCTATAAATAATATTCCAGTTTCCTTCATCATGTTCTATAAGTACTAGATTGATATAAGCTTTATACTGGATCTAGTTCATGTTGAGCTTTAGTGCTTGGTGTACAGTCTTCTGAAAATAGTTCTGAGAAAACTTCTAGTACGTTCTTTTTTAGGACTATATAATAACTCGTATGGAACTCCCTCCTCAACTATCATTCCATGGTCCATGAAGAGTATTCTATCCGCTACATCCTCGGCGAAGTCGAGTTCGTGTGTCACTATCAGCATGGAGATCCCCCTCTTAGCTACATTCCTCAGAGTTTCAAGAACTTCTTCTCTCAATTCAGGATCAAGAGCTGAGGTAGGTTCATCCAAGAGTAATAGTACTGGATCTATTGCTAGTGCTCTAGCTATTGCAACTCTTTGTTGCTGACCGCCTGAGAGTTCTAGTGGATACTTATCCTTGAACTCTACCATATCCACCACCTTAAGTGCCTGTAGCGCTCTATCTATAGCCTCCTTTTTATTCATCTTTTTTACAACTTCCAAGGGAAGAGTTATATTTCTTAGGACTGTCATGTGAGGAAAAAGATTGTAGCTCTGAAAAACAAAGCCCACCTTCTGTCTCACTTTTCTTATATCTACATTGTCCTCTAGTACATTAGTTCCATCAACTATTATAGTTCCACTCCAGGGTTCCACAAGTCTCACTATACACTTTAGTAGTGTAGATTTCCCAGACCCACTAGGTCCCATAAGAACTACTTTCTCTCCCTTAGCTATTCTTAGCGATATTCCTCTCAGGACGGGAGTACTGTGGTATCCAGCAGTGAGTTCTCGTATCACTAGTACATCCATTAGACTACACCTCTCTCGTATCCAGGTATCTTAAACTTTCTCTCTAAAATCTTTGATACTTGAGACATAGCTATACATACTACTAAGTATACTACGGCTACAGCGATATACGCCTCCAGTGCTCTGAAGGTCGATGCCACTATGTATTCTCCCCTTCTAGTGAGCTCTGCTACTCCTATGATAGATACGAGTGAGCTCTCCTTCACTAGAGTGACCACTTCGTTGACAAGTGCTGGTATGGCAGCTCTAATAGCTTGTGGTAGTATGACGTATCTATAGACTTGGACAGTACTCATACCCAGAGCCTCAGCAGAGTGGTACTGACTCTCTGGTATTGCCTTAATTGAGGATCTGAGGATCTCAGCTTGATATGCCGAGCTATTGAGACTTAGAGCTATTATTCCCGCAGTCAAGGGATCAAATTTCACTCCTAATGAAGGTAGCCCGAAGTATATTATGAAGAGTTGTACCAATAGCGGAGTTCCTCTAAATACTTCGATGTACGACTTTATTACTAATGAAAGAGATGGTCTTAGGAATACTCTCAGTGGTGTCAATGCTGAAGCTATCGTTAATCCTATTAAAAAAGATACAATACTAACATAGAATGTTATTGTAAGACCTTGTGCTAGGTAGGGCAGTATTTTAAGTATAAAAAATATTGTTTCATGCATTTATTTCCCTCCTATTCCTTTATCATCCACTTAGCTATTTCTTCTTCAAATATCTTATCCATTTCACCTGTCTCTATGAGCTCCTGAATTACCGAATTGATCACGTACTTTAGGTCTTCAGCTCCTTCTGCAACAGCTACTGCCGCTCCCACACTGGAACCACCCACGTAGAAGGCTATTTTTAGTTCAGGGAACTTACTAGTCAAAACCCCTCCTACAATATCTCCTACTAATATTGCGCTTACATCGCCACGCATTAAAACCATGACCATCTCCGGGTATACCTTATTGTAGCTCACTATCTCAGCTTTACCCTTAAGATTCTCCTTAGCCCATTCCTCCTGTGTTGTACCCAACTGAACCCCTACTTTCTTACCATAGAGATCCTCCACTGAATCTATAGCAGATTCTTTAAGGACAAGTACAGCGTGGCCTTTCGAGAAATAGTATGGGACTGAAAAATCTACTACCTTCTCTCTCTCTGCCGTAGGAGTCATATCGGCTATGACCATGTCAACCATTCCTGTCTTCAGGGCCTCTATTAGTGCTGCGAATTTCATATCTTTGATTTCTAGTTCGACTCCAAGCTTTTCCGCTATTTTCTGAGCTATTCTGATATCTATTCCCATGTAATTTCCATCCTCTATGTACTCGAAGGGTGGCCAGTCAGCGCTGGTGCCTACTATTAATTTCCCCCTCTTTTTAATCTCCTCCACATAGGATTTCGTATATTTAGCTAGTTTGCTTTTAAGTTCCTCATTTTCACTCTTGAGATTTTCTATCTGTTTCTTTAGTTCTGGTACTATTCCAGCTGCTTTCTCCAGTTCTTTAAGTTCTGCCTCAAGCTGTTGTATTTTCGGTATATTGATAACATAGCCTATGAATACGCCTATTATCAGTGCTATAACTATTGCCGCTATTACCTTAGTTTCCATAGGCTCTCACTTGGCTTATCTTCATGTTAATTCCTATTTATCGCATTCGTAATGAAATGTTTATAATCTATATTCAAATGTTCTAATTAGAACATTAAAAATATTATATATTCATATTTTATATTTAATGAATATTCTTTGATTATAAAGCACAGGGGAATGTTCAATAAGCTCTTTATTTATGTTTTAGATTTATGCTTTTAGAGTTTTACTGAGCGAACTAGACATAACATATTGAGAGAGATTTTTAAATCTCTATGATATTCTATCTCGGTGATGGGAATGAACCTACTGAGATGTCCAAAGTGTGGATTTCAGTTCGACATAAAATACTCAAGAGCTATGATGTGCGGTAGCTGTAATCTATCAATACTTGGAGATTGTGGCTATGCTATATGCCCTAAATGTGGTTATGAGTTCTCCGTAAAGTCAAGCTTCAGAAGTAGTACTGATCGATGGAGTCTAGGCTGATTAAAGAATTTTCATATTGATCATCACACTGTATTTACATGCCTATTTTCTCAGGAGCTCTATTCATAGACAGATTTTTGCATCCAGTCTAGCGAGACTAAGGCATCTCTGCACTCTAAGGTTTCAGCCAATTTTATAATATTGTCTAGAGTAGGCTTAGCTCTGATCTTCTTTAGAAATCGTCTCATCTCTGGTCTTTCGCTTAGAACTGCTCTAATTATATCATTAAGTATTTTCCGTCCATCGGAGTTAAGTACGTCATGAGAAAAATATAATCTGTATCCTATCAGTAATTTTCTTAGGAGATTCTTAGCATATTCTATATTTCTCTGATCT
>Ga0180302_10001145_pt1 | contig 12443 bp, 10 predicted proteins | sample GuaBasSediGuay17_FD_121794 | JGI IMG/M metagenome (GOLD analysis project Ga0180302, IMG submission 121794) | Subseafloor sediment microbial communities from Guaymas Basin, Gulf of California, Mexico - Guay17, Core 4571-4, 12-15 cm | ecosystem: Environmental > Aquatic > Marine > Hydrothermal... | reverse complement strand
GATTTAAACGAATACATATCAGTATATAAGGATAGTATGAGAAATGTTTAATGATGTTTTGAGCTATAATCTATGTATTGGTGATTACTATGAAGGTTCATTGCGCATTCTGTGGTAAGGAAATTGATAAGGAGACAGCTGTTAAGATCAAGATTAGGGGTGAGGAAAAGTATTTCTGCAATGAGGACCACCTGGAAAGATATCTTGGAAAGAATATTGGTAGGTCTTGTTGATTATTTTTGACAAGTTGGGCAGTAAAACGTTCGCCTATTATTCGGCTTCTGCCTATAATACCTTATTTTTGTACCACATACTGGGCAGGGTTTACCAGATTTATTATAAACCATAAGTATGGGCCCTATTCTCTTTCCCTGGAGTCTTCTTTTAAAAAACTCCTCAGATAGATCCTTTGCAACCTTAACTATTCTCTCTACCTCTTCATATGATAGATCCCTAACAAGTCTATCCGGATGAATACGTGCTCTGAAGAGTATTTCATTTCTAAGAATGTTACCTATGCCAGCTATAACTCTCTGGTCAAGAAGCACATCCCCTATGCTCCTATTTTTATGCCTTAAAATAAGTCTAATAGCCCTATTTGGATCCCAATCAGATCTAAGTGGATCCTCCCCAAGCATTCTCTTGAGCTCCTCTACAATCCTATGCTTATAATCAATCTCAATAATAGGTGCATTATAGACGACTACTTTTTTCTCATCGAAGAGAAGAAGTAATCTAACCAATCTTTCTGGTTTTGCTAATTGTTCCTCCCTATCATAGATGTGAATTGTACCATACATCATTAAGTGGATCCTAATAGCGAATGATTCGAAGAAGAAGACAATATTCTTACCCCAAGTATCGAATGAATCAAACCTTTTACCCACAAGATATTTGGGATCAACACGAATCTTCCTGCTTCTAACGAAAATATCTTTGAGAATGCATCCACCAACGCTCTCGAAGACTTTTAATGCTTTATAACGAGCGCTAGGCCCCTCAGTCATTAATCATCCTCCAGAGAAGGATTCTAGGGTAAAAGTGAATTTTAACTTTTAACCTTTCCCAGCAAATATCTACTTGAATCCTTCTGATGAAATCTAATAATCCTCTCCAGCGAAAAATATATATGTTTGCTATAGGGAGTACCAATTTTGGTATTAAGCTTATTACAATAAGTTTTAACTAAAATGAGTAAAACTGGAGAAGCAAAGGAGGTTAAAGGGCTTAGAGATCTATAAGGCGTTGGCTAGATGTACAAATTCGCGGCAACTATTGCCCGGATAATTCTGTTTAGTCCCTTGTATATATTAGTGTTATGGGGGGTTTATTTATTAATAGACTATGCCTGGGGAGGATTAGGGAAAGTTCTTCGCTTGCTATTGTTTCCTGGTTATCTTTTCAGAATAGCGGTTAGAGTCGTATTCCTTAGTTTGATTGGTGCAGATCTCTACATTATTTACCGACAGTATGGATTGCTGGGTATAGAGAGGGTCTCTCTCTTTACATATGTCAAGAGGAGGAAATGGGCTGTTCTCATTGTAGTTCTGTTGAATGCGATAATAGGCTTGCTAATTGGTTATGGATTGATAATTGTTGTGAGTAGCCTGGAGGAAGCTATTGGTACTCTTGTAGTCTCATGGCTCGCTATATCCTTCATTATAGAATCTTTACCATCCACAGTAGATTTTCACTTATTTTATATCGCAATTCTTGCTCAAGACCCATTGGGAACGCTTCTCTCCACGTGGGTCATAGTGATTTTTGTCCTATCATATTTATGCTTTGGAGCGCTTGAAGCTATTATGATATCAATAGCATATTTAATCTTCCTTATCGCCACATCGCCCTTTGTTAAGAGGGAAGATGTTAAGAGGGAAGAGGCTGAGGGAGAGCCGATAATTGTGGAGGACGAGGAATAAATGCCTAGGCGCTATATACACCCAAAGAGTCTGACAAAAAGGATTAATAGGGAGTACTTACTAGTAGCTAGGCGCTATGGAGTAAAGATAATGATTAATGTTTATGGAGAAAAGAGAATTAAGAAGAAGAGATATCTAGATGCAAGCGTATCTGTAGATACTGATGAGGATATGCTGAAAATTCTCAAAAAAGTGGGGATAAAATTTTCTAAGAAAGAGGAGAGAGGATTATTTTCCCCACCGGTTCTAGCTCATCTCCTCAGGGAAGAAGGTATAGAAGAGATACCCATTGGGATATCTAAGAAAAAAGATAGAATTTTGAGGATACCCTGGCCTTCCAGAATACTCACGGACTCTCCTTGGATAGCTACAATATTATCCCTTTTTTCCACGAGTGTTGTATGGATAGACTATTTAGGTCTCCCCGACTATACGCTAGAAATCTTTGAGGAAGCCGAGGGATTCCCAGTAGAGTTAATACCTACGGGAGCGAGAGAGGATTTGGCTAGGGTGATAGCGAAAAAGACGATAGGAATGAGATATGTTAGCGAGATATCAAGATTTCTTAGAGAGGGTAGTAAGGGTTTAGAAGAGGATGAAGAAATAGCTATGATTGGACCCGAACAGAGTGCTTTATCAGAACTAGTTATCTGGAAAATTTTGTCTTTTAAAGAAAAACCGAGTAGTAACAAACTTTACATTGATATAACTGGGGCATCGAAATTCTCATTCATGATAGCGGGTACAGCGGCTCTCCTCTCCAATATAGACACGATAATTCTCTCGGCACCACATTATGATAAGGATCTAGAACCATTAATAAGAGAGAGAAATGGGGTAGTCTATGTTCTACCCGATATTCCTGAGGAGGAAGAATTGCCTTTTAACACAATAATTTCGGATAGAAAAGGTATGATAACCTATAGGACTAGAATCAATGGATACAATATCTATTATAATGAGGAATATATTAGCATAATCAATCTGATTAAGGAGGCTATAAGGGGATGAAAGGTATAGCAGTAATTCTCCTCCTCTTGATACCTTATTCAAACAATTTTATAACCTATACCTTCCATGACCTCGGAATACCTACCATATCAATTGAATCGATGGGTAGTGAAATCGTCACCGCCAATTTTTCCTCGCCATATATAGGTAAAGCCCTAGTGAATATAACGCTGGTGTGGAGCGGAGAGGGATTATCGGTTTGGGTAAGTATTGAGATAAATGATGATAATAAGTTTATTAGTCTAAAAGAAGCCCCTGAGATAGTTTCTATGGAAACAAAATTACGTAAGAATAATTCCTTTAAATTAGCGATAAATGTTATTGGTATTGGAAGATTTACTCTCTTTAATAATTCAACCCTAACAATAATTCCTATTCAGGAGCATAGTGGTGTCGAAGTTAATAGCTCTTCTCCTCTATTTTATGTAACTATCTCCTCTATCGTAGTACCAGTAGTTATTAGGATATTACAGATTGTTAAGTCTAGAGAAGGGATCATCATAGTGGAGGATAAAGAATGAGAATTTCCTCGCCTAACGATTTGTTACCTATTAAAACCCACTACTCTAAACAATTACTTGATGCCCTATTATCAAGTGGTAATGTAACTATGATTAGAGCTCCGCCAGGAACTGGAAAAACTATGGCCGCTCTAGCATATCTCTTCTGGACCGCTCTTCACGGCACTTCCTCTGCCATCTTTTTCAGAACTAGAGCTGAGCTTGATAACGCTATTAGAATGTCCTATGAAATATCTAGGCTTCTTGAGAAGTATAATGTTAATCCCCCATTGTTTATCCCGATAGGTGGTAAGGAGGAGTTCTGTAGATTTCCTCCAGATAAGAAGGAGCTTGTTCGGTGGTGGTGTTCAATAATAGATTGTGAGTATTTCGGTAGGAGAAATGTTAAAAGGGTAATCAATATCATGAAGGAGTATAAGCCAAAGGATTTGAGAGGGTTCTTTATTGCTGCTAGAGAGGCTAAAGCATGCCCTTATTTTGCGTATCAAGAATTGTGTAGTGAAGCCAGAATAATTCTTGGAACACATCCATATTTCATTCTGGATGAACTCTTTGAACGCATTGGTAAAAGAGATATAATCGTAATTGATGAGGCCCATTGGATGCTCTTCCTGATTACAGCTAGAATGCGTCTGAGAGATTATGAATGGGCCCGAGAATATCTTAATAGAATCGAGGCTGGGATATCTCCGGTGAGAGCAGCTATTAGGGAATGGAGAATGGGAAATAGGGAAGCTGTGAGAAAGCTTGCAACATATCAATCATTTTCTGAATCACCAGGAATAATTACGATTAATGAGGATGAAGTCCTTAAGGTATGTCCTCCTGCCCTTCTTATTCAAAAGAGGATGAGAAGTGTTAAGAAGATAATTCTATTGTCCTCAACACTTTATCCAATAGGGTTATATAAGAAACTATTTGGTGAGGAGAAAGCATCCGTACATGTAATTCCAGGGCTACTGCAGTGCACTGAGAAGAGGCTGATAACCGGTTTATCAATCGGCTTAACAACGAGGTACACTGATAGGGCATTCGTAATAAAGAAATATGCGGACGCAATAAAATACTTGCTTCAGAGAATGAATTATCCAACAATAATTTTCGCGCCTAATTATGATATTGCCCATAAACTAGCTGACTACTTAAAAATTCCATTAATTAGAGAAGAGAAGAATATTCTTCACGAAGTGATAGTTACGGTCTCTCGTGGAAGATTAGCTGAGGGAATAGATGTTAAGCTTAATGGAAAATACCCAGTATTAGCCATCATAGCTGGTTTACCGTATCCGGACATCACAAGAGAGTTCAGGATAGTGGCTCGGGTATACTCGAAATATTATAGGATATCACTTGGGGAAATGATGAGAACCCTTGAGCTTAGCGAAATGATATCAGCCTTAGCACAAGCAATCGGTAGGGTAGGTAGGAAAGAACGGGGAGTAGCCATAATAATTGATGACAGAGTGGAGAAAATCGGTTTAAAAATACCTATTTATAAGAGCCTAAACATGTTGATAAGGAGGATTAAAAAATTTCTGAGTAGATTAGAGAATGCTAAGAGACTGTAAAGTGTTTCAAAGATTATTGCTCATTTCCTAGGTATGCAAACAACTCTTTGACTACCAACTGTTATTCTCTAGCAGAGAGTTAAAAAAAGATTAGAGCAGTTCAGCAACCTCTCTTATTATGGAGTGATACATCTCTAAAGTATCTGTGTACTTTGTCTGAGGAGGTCCCGTATATATGATATGAACTTCTACTGGAATCTCTTTTTCATAGATCTCTTTTACGAGGAAACGCGCAATTGCTCTGGCTAATGGCTTAATATTTGGATAGCCGCGGCCGAATGGAACTCTCCTCTTTACAAAGATTCTTTTTCGCAAATAGAGACCAACTACCTGAGAAAACCTTAGGGAGAAGTACTTCTTAGTCAATGGTAGGGCTTTCTTGAAAAGATTGTACCAGAAGTCCTCGTTTGTCTGTTTATCAGCAAGGTTAAATCTTCCGCTCTCATAAATCTTATTCTCCCTAATAAAATCGTTATCAAGCTGAAGCGAGATTATAACCCTTTCAGGATCAGTAGCCTCAGCAATTGCCTTGATATCTTCTATAGAGCCGAGGAACTTTGGTGAATGGGTAGTCTCTAAAGAGATCAGAATCTTCTTTTCTTCTTTAAGAAGCTTCTTGACCATATCAGCGGCCATCTCAATAGCTTTATCCCTATCATCAAGCGCAGAACCTATATGTAGATTGAATATTTCTGCACCAGCGATCCTAGAGAGTTTTATAGCACTTTTCATAGCTCTCTCAGTAGCTTTAAGGGTGCTTTTATCCTCGGATGTTAGGGAGTAGTAAGGAGCATGCGCAGTGATGGTAGTGAAAACATCTTTGCAAGTAGAGCCATACTCTCTAAAATACTTTTCATCAATAGCTCTTCTAGAAAAGATTCTAGGAGGAATTTCGGTTAATCTCATACCAAGTAACATAGCATTAGGTAAAGTACCGAGAGCGTTGTAAGTACCCCAATCAAGAATGGGCTTCCTCAAAACACACACCAAACAACAACTATTACGAAAGCGAATCAAAAAATACTTTATAAAGAGCAATAAAAATATAACTGATGACTAGGAAATTCTGTTGGACTTTTCTGGCTCCGATCATAGAGGAGAAGGCTGAGGAACTAATTTATTAAAACATCACAATCAAATCTCAACTATGCGGGGCTTTTATTATTCGATTTCTTCTATCGCCGATTTTACCTTAATGATGTCATCTGATGCAATATTCCAATAAAAAGCACTATGAGAAAAGTCATTCTTAATAGTACTCATATAATAGTACTCGTATTACGAGTTATATAGCAGTCATTGATCAACGTTCGATTTTATCCAATTTTACATAGATAAGCTGTCATAATATCTTTTTTCTACTTTTAGTATAGTCCTTCCATCTCTTAGGAGGTTAGTCTGTTTTTTAATTTCGAATCATTTATAATAGTTGGTAATACATAATATTTGTAGGCATGTTTCCAAATTTGTTGAGAGAGGTCCGAATATTGCAGATCACGTTGCCTGAGATTCTCAAAAGAGCTTACAGAGACAGTTCTCAGGAAATTATCAATATTATCGGGGAATTACCACCAGATGTAGCGAAGGATGTCCTAGAGGGCATTCAGAGATCCGCTAGAAAAGTTGCCTCTATTTCCTCTCAGATCATTGCTTATAGGGAGAGGATTAGAAAGTACCTTATGAGGAATAAGCTTCTTCATCGATATGAGAATAATAGACCTATCAACTTAAGTAATGTTGTAGCTGTCGATGGTACATACGCTGTTATATCCACGACGCTTTATGATATCATCTTTGTTGGTGCTGTAGCCTATTCTTTTAGGGAAAATGGTTTTGAGAAAAAAATGCACGCACTAGCGGCTCCTCCATCCATCCTTAGTGAGAAAGTGGCTAGAGGACTGATGATTTGGCTTGAGTTTGCTCTGGCTTCAGAGCTTGTGAGTGATTACGAGTATGTTATCCTGGATGGTTCTATAATAGCTAATTTAGCGAATATTCGGGAGGTGATATCTGCTAGGGAGCAGAACCCTGATGATCCTATCTGGGATTCAGTGGAACTGATGGATCTTCTCAAGAGGCTGAGCAAGGAGAGAATATTCTCTAGAATATTTAAAATACCTGGTCTTTTGGCGTCACCTAAGAAATTAACTGGCAAGCTATTTACTAAGAAGTACCTTAAAGAGTTCCGACTCAATGCTACTGATGCATCTGTTCTTTCTCTGACTCTGGAGGAGGGTGAATGGATTAAAATTTCATGGATCGGAAGTGATCTTCCTCAAGCATGCATTCAGATGCCTAAGACTGATATTACTCCCATAGACGCAGGTTTTATTGAGGAGTTCTTCAGTAGTACTGGTTTCGATATCATATATTTTAAGCCTAGAGAGTGGTCCAGGGCTTATAAAATAGAGATCCCAAGGCGTGTTAAGAGTGACTATTATCAGAGAGTGCTTGATCTGGTCTATAATCAGGTTACCTCTCCATACATAGAAGAGCTAGAGATACAATACTTAGCACATCTATTTGCGCAGAGATTATCGAAGGTTGCTCAAATAGTATTTACAGCTACGAAGAATAGTGCTCTACAGACAATGACTAAGAAGTGGTGTTCTTCTATCTTTCTTGCTACTCGTTATAGGACTTAAGGAGGAGATAAATCGAAATGTGTGCTCAGGCAAGTGCGACACTCATAGATTCCCTATTAAGTGGGAATACTCCAATAGGGATAATAAGCTCGCCATCCACAATTACAGAGTTTACGATGGATATTCTTTCTCACAGTATTTATGAGCCACTAATAGGTAAGCTTGTAATGTTTAAGCACGTGGAGGGCGGAATACCCAAACTGGTAATTGCACAAGTTAAGAACATAACAGCTATTAATAGGTTAGTAGAAGATAATGCTGTCAAAGTAATCCTGCAATCTCATGGTCCATTACCAAACATTAGCGGAAAAGATACTAAGATAGCGGTCTTATCGCTGGTATCTGTATATGAGGAGGTAGAAGATGAGAATGGACAACCATTTCTAGTAGAATCAACACTTAACACGCCTCCTTCAACTGACTCACTAGTATATGAAGTGACACAAGAAGTTCTCGAATTTCTCCCCATAGAGGATAGGTTTTATCTAGGCACAATATATGGCGGGGACTTACCAATACCATTTATCCTTAAGCATTACGGAGAACCAGCGGAGGGTGGTTGGGGTGAAGGATTTTCATTTGGAATATTTGGGAAGTCTGGTTCCGGAAAATCCGTATTGGCGGCCATGCTTATTCTTGGATTCGCTAGACATAAAAACATGGGAATCATAATCTTTGACACGCAAGGAGAATTTTCCCGTAACGCTTTCATGGACAAAGTTGGTTTAGACTTTCAATCCCTTGCTAGGGAAGTAAAAGAGAACAGGTTTGAAATATTGTCTTTGGATGATATAGCTCTAGAATCTTCTAGAACATTTTTCAAGCTTCTTGATAAAGTAGGCTTCTTTGAGGATCTTGGAGTTCTGCAGTTTGGTAAAAAGATCATGCTGATCAACGATTTAGTAATGAATTATGGGAATAAGGATCCTTCACAATTGGAGTTCAATGATGTTTACGCGTTCATAAGGGCTTGGGTGAGAAAGAAATATAGACAGCCAGAACCTGTTCTTAAGAGGATGGATGTGCGTATAGCGATGGATAAATGGAATCTTGTTCATTCTCTCTTTAATAAGGAGACTAGAACTTCCATAAAGGATCTTGTAGATATGTTCGTAAATGGATACATAATAATTATTGACTTATCGCGCTTCCCAGAGACCTTAGATGCCTTACTCCAAATGCCTAAGGAAGAAGTTAGAGCAATTGTTATGAGGGAGGTTCTTGATGCCGTAATATCAAGAGCCAACGAGCTTTATCAAGATGGCATATTAACAAATGGTTTAATAGTTGTAGAAGAGGCTCATAATTATGTGCCCTCTTATTTCAGAATTTCTAAGGAAGAAAGTATAGAGAGGAGAGAGCTGTTATCTCTTATAAAAGATAGAGTAAAAGAGACAAGGAAATATGGGATTGGGTGGATGTTTGTAACGCAATCAACTGTAGATTTTAATAAGGAGGTCTATAGGCAGCTACATAATTATATATTCATGTACGGTCTAAGCATAGGGGCTGATGTAGATAATGTTAAGAGCGTGCTTGGAGCTGACTTATTCGAGCTCTATAAAACATTCAAGGATCCGAAGAGAACTAACAGATATCAATTTATAGCAATGGGGCCTATAGTGGGACTATCATCGATGGGAATGGCAATAGCAATAGAGTGTTTCTCGGATATAAACAAATTCCTTGAAATAAACAATCTCTAAATGAAAGAGAAGGAAGTAGAAAAATTTGCGAATAAGTATCTTAGACCTCTATCCAGAGATACTCTTGGAAAAGTATTGATATGTTACTTTTAGGATTTTTCTAAGCCCTTAATTTGTCTTCTTAAACTGTACATAATTATTATAACTAAGCCAATTCCTGGAATAATAGCAATCAATAGTAATGGTGGGATTGGCTGTGGGATTCTTTGTTCTTCTGGAGGGGTATAGAGTTTCAGTATGTTCAATAATGCAAGACCAGCCACTTTGATCTGTGTTTCTAACCGGGATGGATTGACCCAATCATATACTTCAGTGCTAGTAGCATTATCGTAGGGAGTATGGATCCATCCCACTCTTCCCTTGTAATCCCCCTGCCAAGGTAGGTATGGCCAAGAGCCGATCATTGCAGCTGGTATGTTAATTACTCTAGTGATCGAGATTTCTAAGTCTGGCCACCAATTCTTGACCAAACTAATCACAGCTAATGGGTTTTCGAAAGTAGAATCATCCGAATGTATCTCATCGCTGAAAATGCTCATCTCAAGACCTAATTCATGGGCAGCTGCAACAACGAAATCATGAATATAATAACTTTTTCCGAGAAATCTGAGCTCATAATTGCTTCTAGAGACCTCTAAAATATAACTTCCTAAGGTATCTAGATTAATTACCCCAATCACAGAGGTTTCCAGATAATCTAAATAAGCTTCATAGAACTTGAGCGAACCAATTAATCCGGCCTCCTCAGCTGTGAAGAAGACAAATGTGAGGTTTACGGGTGGTTGGTATATTCCCTCCCTAAGCGCCTGCATGAATGCCCATGCTAGCTCTAAACACCCAGCAGTACCCGCAGCATTATCCGCTAATCCACCAGTCATTACACTATCGTAGTGTGCAGTTATGAGGATTGTCAAGTTTTTGTTTCGTCCCTCTATAGTTCCTATAATATTTTTGACCTTTCCTTTTCTCTCGATTATGGGAACTCTTATAGTTGCATTGATTTCATAACCATTGGTTCTTGCCTCTACTATCTTTTTAGTAAGGTTCTTAGGAATCCACGCTATAGGTATCTTTAACTCCCTAAATATTTCTAGATTTCTTCCTCCAGTTGAGGAGAAGAAGAAAGGATATTTCTCGAAATCTTTTGTCGCCCATGTGTAAAGAATAGCAATTGGCCTCTCATCTGATAATTTTTTGTAAAACTCAGCAAACCAGTAATGATTAAACCTTACCTCCCTTCCGATCAGAACAATCTTGTTTGAGATATTTGTGGCATCCCATATAGCTTTTATATCGGAGGGTAAGGGGTCATAAGTAAAATTCTCTGGAAGAGGTAGTATCTCAATTGTGGAGTTCAAACCCTCCACTGGTGTACCATAAGAGTAATGAACTGGATATATGGTTTCTTCAAAAGTTTCATTATTGATTTTAATTCTAATAATTGGTCTCTCATCTATATTCCAATTAATGAAGTCAAAACTATGTATTGTAACGTTGAGACCCCATTGGGTGAGGAGATCTGCTATATAGGATGCAACCTTCTCACTTCCGTAAGATCCAGCTACCCTATATGAATACCCAACAGTATCATAGTCAAGCGTGATATTAGAGATCGTCCATGCAAAATTATATGCGCTACTCGGATCCTCATCTATGAGTTGGAAGAGCCAATCATAATCCTCCTCATTCTCAGCATTCATGGCAAGAGGGCTCAAGAAAATAGATATGAAAAGAAGAGTTAAAACAAGTACTGGCTTGTGACTCACTAATTCACACCCTTTACCGTTTCTCTGACCTCTATTTCATGAACTTTTCAAATTTATCCATTTTCTTTTATCTAGTTTTTATCTATTAACATCTTTTCATAGATTTAATGAGTAAGCTTTTCTTCTCAGAATACACTATGTCCTTCTATCTGGAAAATCAAACTTGTAATCTCTGATAGTAAGTCGAGAGAATCGAACTCTAGGAATATTTCATGGTTCCCTGAGGGGGTATGAAGAGAGCCCACACACGGTATCCGGAGATCATCCGAATTTATGAGCCATGGAAGGACGTCTCCATAAGCATTATGAATCGCTGAGACTAATGGAAGAGCGACGATGGAGTTATTCTTAAGAACCGCGAGGAGTTGGACATGATCAATATAGGAGAGGGTTAGAGCTTGTCCAGCAAGCCTAAAGAGGAATTTACCATTCAGGGTAGTGGGAATATGGGATAGTTTAAGGTCGAGAGTGATGTCCTGATTTTTAATAGAAGACATGTTTAATGAAGTTTTGTTAACCCACCCATTCTTAGTAAAGACGTATAAATTAAGGTAATGGTCATGTGGTTGTACTTCTTCGGTATCGAAAAGAAAGTAGACTCCTAGTGGGATATCAAGAGGACCAAGGCTTGTTTCGTAAGTGTACCTACTTATAGTGATATAGACATCTTCAGTAACATTATAGCTCTCAGCATTTACTTTCCCCTCGTTTTTTATAATTCCATCCTCATAATCCATGAATACTCCAAGTCCAGCTAATACGGGAGAGAGAAAGCTCATTTGTCTCGGCAAAATACTGGCTATGAGAGCTCCAATAGGGATGGCCATACTTAAGTGATAATCATAAAGGTCAAAATGCCACTTAATAAATGAGAGAGCTTCTTCCTCCCCAGGTTCTAAATCCCCATCAGCTAAAGATCCAGCATCCAAGAATAAAGGCTCTATCGTAGTACCCATGAAGAGAATATTCATAAGATTTGGTAAGCCATCCTCTTTACCCACACTAGTAGGTGATGGGTATTTAATATCGCAAATATACGTCTTAATCATTTCATTTCCAGTCGGCTCTTTATATATCACATTACCATGGGAATCATAAGCAATAAGGTATTCTTCGTAGAGATAGTAGATAGGAGAACCAATTATGTAGATATACTCCTGCCTATTACCACTGAGATAACCAATATGCTCCATTAAGCATAAGTCTCTTGATATACAGTATCCCCCAATCCTTACATCAAGATTTATTTTATCGTATTCCTTATTTTTGGCTAAGTCGTATATTCTAAAACCATAGGCAAAGGT
>Ga0180302_10001144_pt1 | contig 12448 bp, 8 predicted proteins | sample GuaBasSediGuay17_FD_121794 | JGI IMG/M metagenome (GOLD analysis project Ga0180302, IMG submission 121794) | Subseafloor sediment microbial communities from Guaymas Basin, Gulf of California, Mexico - Guay17, Core 4571-4, 12-15 cm | ecosystem: Environmental > Aquatic > Marine > Hydrothermal... | reverse complement strand
GAAGCCGCTCTCTTCAAGGTTTATCGTCTCTAAGGCCCTTCTGGAGAGCGCCCTAAAGCCGCTTTGAGTGTCAAAGGACCTCGGGCCTCCAGCGGCCCACCCAGTGAGGGCATCTAGGATCCTCTGCCCCACCCTCCTGTAAAGTGGTACTTCCCTCACTGACTTCCTACAGCCTATTACCATATCCGCCTTACCCTCTATTATCGGCTTAACGAGCTTAGGTATATCGTCTGGATCGTGTTGGCCGTCCGCATCCAGGAGAACTACTACGTCTACCTTCGATTCCCTAAGTAAGTTTAAGGCCCTCCTTAAGCTCTCCCCCTTTCCTAAGTTCCTCTCGTTCCTAATGACTTTAGCTCCGGCCTCCCTAGCTACTAAGGAAGTATCGTCCTCGCTACCGTCGTCGACTACAATTACCTCATCTACGTACCTCCTAGCCTTAAGTACTACGCTACCTATCGAAAGTTCCTCATTATATGCGGGTATTACCGCTACCTTCATTTACGTCACTTACTTTATGATAATTTGTTTTAGAGTTAATAAACTTTAAAATAGGTTTTTACTTATTAATTAATTGGATAAAAGGTTTAATGATCTTCGGCTACCATTGCAGGTCACGAGTATATGGTTAGTTACCAGTTTACTACTCCCTGCACTTAGAAGATACGGTAGGGTGGGTTTAAGCGTACAGTCGGTAATAGCCAACCGTACGAACTACATACATATGACATACGCATATTCTGCACCACTACTCTATTGGGAAGCGATGGGGATGGGGAAGTAGAAAGGCGTGAGTACTCCATTTTAACGTTAGAGGTACCCCCAGTTCCTCACCCTCCGAGTACTCCCTATCCGTATAGGAGCAGTATCTAGTCCCGCTATGTGTCTAAAAGATGAGACACAAAAGTTCATAGTAATTTAGGAGAGCCCTAAACCCTAACTAATCCATTTACTCCCATCCTACGCATCTAATTAAGAGAGAACCTAAACAAGCTGAAATTACCCGTTTATTCGATTACGTACTTATCCACATCCCGGCCAACTACCTTGCGCATTTAGTATGATGCCAGCTCCGGAAGGCCCTACGCAGTACCTCCCTAACCTCCCCCCAGTTATCGTCCTTATGGGTGAATACCATGGGCTTCCTGCAGATCGAGCAGGGCACGGTGAAAAGTGCTGGCTCGAACCCCCTTAGGCCTCTGACCTCGGCCCTATATTTAACTTCCCTATAAAACCAATGAGGGCTATCTATGAAAATGTCGAGCATTGTATTTACGCCCTCCTCGAAACCCTTATCGTACGCCTTAAACCCCTCCCTTATAGCCTTTAGAACGAAGTCCTTAACGGTTAGCCTTTCCCTACCCGCCATCTCATCAAGCCACTCATACGTCTCTCGATCTAAGTAGAACCTTACCTCGGGATGTTCCCTCCTCCACCTATCTATGTAGCGCTCCCTCTTCCTAGGCATAATTATTATTTTAACGTTATCCGTATATTAGCTTAACGTTATCCTAACATTTTCCGAATATTCTCCTATATCACTCGACCCCCATAACGCACTATATATCGCCTGAGTAACAAACGCCCCTCCTAAACATAATAACTTAAAGAGGGGGTAGGGGGGCACCCTCCTTATCGAAAGGCGGCAGATCTAGTTTGTATAGGCTTTTCCCTCACCCCTTATTGAGCCGATAGCGTTAAAATAGAATATCGTGTAATACGTTTGGAACTTACGGTATGTAGCACGGGAAGGTACTATTGCTTGGGCTTGCTTAGTACGCTCCTTGAAGCATTTTACGCCTTAACAATTTTAAGAAGTTATTTAGTCCATCAGTTTTACTTAAACCGGTGGTATTGAAGTCCCTTATATCCTCTAATCCCATGTATTTTATGGGCCCTCCTTCCCTAAAGGTTTCCTTCCATATGAGCACCTTCTCATTAAAGTTCATGAGAAGATACGCTTGAATGGTCACAAAAAGGCGTAAGGCACCTATGAGATCTTTTAATAGTGCTTTTGCATCATATACCCTACTAGATATCAGCTTACCCCCTATTCTAACTGCTAGTTGGTAATAAATATTGTATTCAGTTACTGCAAGTAACCATCCCAGCTTGCCCATGTTCAATTGGGCACTTAATAGCTTTCTTAAAGCTCTTTGCAAGCGACTCCATCCGTATTTCTTACCCCTTAAGTAATACCGTTCTGTAAAACCGTGAATAAATAACAATAACTTATAACCTAGCTGATAAGCCTCTATAATTGCATACCTGATACCTGGGCCACAACATGCTGACGTAACCCAAGGATTATCATGAATGATGTAATATCTTTTGGGATCTAGACACATTGGACGTACCTTAGAAGCCCAAGTCCAATGTATAACTCCTGTAGGGATTATGTACCTCTTGTTAAATATCCTTAATAAAGGAGAGGATTGTCTACCATCTCTATCTATTCTGCTTACAGCAATTACCTTACTTCTACTATCAGTTATAATCCTCTTTAGATCCTCCATGAGCTTCCTGCTAGGTACTTCATCATCATCAAACTGTATAACCCAATCATTCCCAACTAATTTTAACCCAATTCCGTAATATAGATCTGCCATACCTATAGGAGGCAACCAGTAAACCTTTGCAAAGGAGAATTCCTCTCTCAACTTCCTATGTATACTCTCCAATGAGGAATCTATGATTACGATCTCATCTACATAATTCTTCACGGTTTTAATTAATCGCCTAAGGCTCTTAGGTCTATTCATCGAAAATATCAAAGCTGATACTTTAGGAGGATAAGATACCTTTGAAGTTTTCATGTAAGGCATACCTCATGATAGGCGAGTGTTACCTGTATCTTTATTCAATTCGTAGCATGATTAAGGGTTTTTCTCTTAGATTCTAATAAGGTGAATCGTTAGCTCTTAGAAGGTATAAATCTTAAATATTTTAAAGCTTCTTTTAATTTGCTGTCATGGGTCGTGAGAAATGGAATGTATGTACGAATGGGAGGAAATATTCGTGAGGTTATAAGATACCTAAGATGCCTCTACGGAGTGGGATGTACCTTTAATGTCCTAATAAACTCCTTCTTGGCACATAGAATAGAGAGGCCGTTTTTAAGCTTTATAAGATCAAGAGGAAGGACTCAAGGAATAAGTTCGATGAAACTAAGGGTCAACCTATCTTATATAGGTATCAATAAGGTACTCGAATTGATAGCACCTGTATCTGATGCTGGCTTAACAGCAGATCTCATCGAATTCGGCATTAGAGAGCCGTTACATGTAGAGTATACCTTTCTGAAAGTGGAGGCTAGGAGATATCGAATGTTGAGGAATAAGAGGTTTAGCGATGAGGAGATCGAGACGCCCCTCGGTTATGTTCCCCGGAATCGAATAGACTTGTCCGCCATTACTTGGGGATCGTTCGAATACAAAGGCGAAAATATTACGATTTGCATAATTAAAGGGGACAATCTTTTTTAAATCTGGAATGATTTTGAGGCACGCGCTAGTACTCACCATGTTTATCTATAAGTCTTATTTCGATCCTATCTAACCATCCGCTCCTCACCAAAGGGCTCCATTTTAAGATCTTTAAGTCTAAGCTCATAGGTTCACGACTTTAAAGGCCGATAAAGTTTAAAAGCCTCGTGCCATTACCTGCCTAAACTTAATAAGTTATTTGGACTAATGTGGCGGTGGACCTGTTACTACGACCCAGAAGTGGATCTCGTACTTAGTTCCCTTGCCGGATATGACCTTTACAGATATTTTCTTAAACTTATATCTGTATTTAATATACTGAGTGTAATGTTGGATAGTAATGGCATTGGAGCTCCTTCTAGTTACTATGTATTTGGTAATAGTTTTATCGTATCCAAAATTAGCTAGCCCGCTCTCCGTTATTACTAAATGCTCAGGATCGCCCACCCTATGTACATCAGTATACTGATATTGAAGGGGTAACCTGCTTAGAGGTAGTATTAGAAAGGCAGAGGGCCTAAGAGGCGAAGGCACTAGGATATAATTTCCTTTTATGAGATTAAACGTTCTATTACTGTAAATCATGCTTAAGTTACCACCTATAGGTGCTAAGGGAACGTACTTCTTTTCTAGTTGTAGAAAATATAACTCATAGAAGCTAACAGGTAAAATAACCTCACTTCTCGAAGTGGAATTATCATAAAGTATTAAAGTTGTAGAATTTGGCACGAAAGTGCACGCGATCATAACGCTTTGAAGGGGGTCTAAGGTAACAATATCCCTCGCTATTAACTTGTCTCCGAAGAAAACCAAATAGGTATAATTAAGAGTTCCTCTTTCATGGGATCTAATGACGAAAGTAACGTTAACTGGCTCACCTACCCTTAGGACCTTAGGTAGCCTATTTGTATCAATAAAGTAGACCTCGGTAAATTCATCGGAACTTCTGATAGGACTTAGTGTCACAAAATAGGTTACGAGCCCTAGACCTACGATGATTAATGCTACGGTAATAAGCGCTAATACAATCTTGCTTAACCTCAATGCAACCTCCCTTATTTTTAAATTAATTTTATAATGAATTAAATTTTTATAATTTTCTACTTCTTCTACTCTTAGCCCTAAATTTAGGGGTTCCGTCATGGGCGCAATTTTAAATAGGGGGGCGCTTAGAGGGTACGTCGACCTACTCATTAACTTATTATTAACAATCCTAGCGTTAGTAGCTAACAGCGTTCCTAGCCTTTTTATCTTAAGGACTTGTTTAGGTTATCTCCTCGCATATTTCGTCCCAGGTTATGCATTAACTTGTCTCCTATATCCATTAAAGGATAAGGAGATGGGGGCGGTGGAACGGCTCCTAATGGCAGTAGGTTTTAGCATCGTTATCATCACTATTACTGGTCTGCTTTTAAACTACACTTACGGAGTAACGAGAGTTAATGCACTACTATCCCTCTTCTATGTTTCTTGGACATTAACGCTATTAGCTATGCTAAGGAGGGGGATGACGACTGTTGATAACCATCAGGAGTATAGCTTTCGCACTTTTAAGACAGCAATTACAGTATTATGTGTAATCGGAATAGCGCTCACAGGCCTATCAGTAAGGTACCTTCCCCATATGGGCTATTCTTACTACGGTGGTGGTTACGGCCCTTACTCACTCTACATAATCGCTGAGACCATACGCAATTCACGACTCATTACCAAATTACCTCCTGAGGCTATGCAGTTCGCTAGAGGGGCGTTAGGGGTGCTTAATTATAGAGGTAATATTCTTAAAAGCTGTCTAATTTACCTCCTTACCGGGCTTAGCCCACTAAAGGACGCCTATTTATATGGGCTGTTCTCCGCCTGGATCATCATCTTAACTTTACCTCCTTCATTAATATCCCTATGTAAGAAAATAACAAACAGAAGTCATCTATCAACTAAGAAGACGTTGTTACTTTACCTTCTTTTCACTCTGCCCACCTTTGATTATATTAGGATTACTTATGGTGGAGCTGATTTTTATCTATTGATGACATTAGCATTAACGCTAATATTCTCCCAAGTTAAAATATGTAACGTAATTAGTGCATTGCTTTTCTCCTTAACTATACCACTTCTTTACTACACCTCGGCTATAGTATTCCTACTTATCCTACTTTCCTTAGCAATTACTAGCTTAATCAGGAGGAAGCGCAATTTCACGCTATTTTTAGTAACGGCAACATATCTGTTAGGAATAATGACATATTTTACTTTGGTAGGGTTTAGGTTACCGTTCTCCCTAGCTAGTTCATTACTCAATATCAGTTCTAGGTTGGCAAAGATCAAAGCTGAAGAGCTTTACGCTCCATTGACCGTGCCTTTATGGTGGTTAACGCTTTATGTAGCTAATGGACTGTCAATCCTCATACCAATACTAATAATAGCGATGACGAGGTTATTGAGAAGGGAACTCTTTCATGAAGACTTAGGATGGATATTAGCGCTGATGATCACCTTTCTAGCTTTCTGGATTTGGGGAGGACTTAGGGGAGCCGTAGCGAGAACCATGGAATATGTACCTCTCTTAATAGCTCCCCCCCTCTTTAGCTTATTGACTGGCCATAGAAGTTCATCTTTAAGTAGGGTTACAGCAGGCCTCATAATAGTATCCATAATCACATCCTCCTTAACTTATTCAACTAATAGGTACCTAATGCCCTTCTTACTTACATGGAACGAGGTGGGCGCGTTAAAGTGGTTTGCTTCACTCCCCTACCGGGAAAAGGGCGGGGTTTTTACAGATTTTAGATTAGGAACGCCGCTAATGTTATTTGGCGAGCTAAGAATAACGGGAATTAGGGGGGCAGGAGCGCGGGATTTAGAATATTTAAAGGCAATTTACTATTCTGATGACCCTTATATGGCTTATTATGTGCTAATTAAGCATTATAAGACGGTCAATTACCTATTAATTAGTAAAGGAATGCTAAAACCTTATCCTGGAATAGTAGGGTGGTGGAGAAAATTTAGGCCTATGACTTACAAAGCCTTTATGAAATATGAAATATACCCAGGCTTTAGTAAGGTGTATTCTAACGATGAGTGTTTCTTTTACCAACTTAAAACTAGTAATGTAGCTGATAAGGTTTTCCGGGGGGATAACTTTGAGAGTAGCGTTAATAGGAGATAAGTTCGTAGAAACTCATAGCGGCGTACGTAGATACGGCTATGAGTTGCTAAGAGGTTTAAGGAGAAAAGGTTACTTAGTTAAGGCCTTTCCACGAGGAAGGGTAATAGAGACGGTTAATATACCTTACAAATTACTTTTACATAATTTATTACTTCTGGGGAGGGTCAGTAAGTGGAAATTCGATATATTACATGCTACCGCACCAGTAGATGGAGTATTTATGATGTTACGTTGGGAAGTTAAGAAGGTAGTTACATATCATGATCTATTACCTTTATTAGGTAAGAATACTGGTACTAAGTTCAGAGTTAAAGCGGTAGCCCCTTTCTTCTATCGAGTAGGAAAATATGTTAATAAGATTATAGCTGTTTCTACTCAGACGAAAGATGAGGTAATAAATTACCTAAAGGTGCCCAGTGAAAAGGTAACGGTAATTAATTTAGGGGTTGATGAAAGATTTAAACCGCTAAAGAAAAAAGAGGATAGAGATCACTATGTAATAGGCTATTTGGGGGCTTTTACTCCTAGAAAGAGAGTGAACTTACTTATATATGGCTTTTATATCTTGAGGAAGCTTTACCCGGGGCTGAAAGCTAAACTAGTCATCTGCGGGGAGAAGAAGTGGGATTATCCTAAGCTAATTAGGCTAGCAGAGTTCCTAGGCTTAAGCAGATATATAGAGTTTAAGGGGAGAATACCGGAAGAGGAAATAGTTGCGACGTATAATTCCTTTGACGTATTTGTATGGCCAAGTGAATGGGAGGGCTTTGGTTTACCGATACTTGAAGCTCAAAGGTGTGGGGTACCAGTAATAATTATGAAGGATGCGCATATACCTGATGAAGTGAGCAAATATTGTATAAAAGCCAGTTCATCCAAAGACTTAGCGTACAAGATATATGAGTTACTCACTAATGTAGGTTTACGAAGGGATGTAATTAAGAAAGCCATGGATTATAGTAAGAGGTTTACATGGGAGAGAACGATAGAGGAGACAATTAAGGTGTATGAGGAGGTAGTGCACGAGCAATAAGGAATTAATATGTTGTATAAGAAATAGTAAAAAAGGGTGAGCTAAGCGAGCGAGAGGCCTTCAAGTAGGCCTTACCTCAAAGCCGATAATGTTTATGCGTCAATTACTCACATACATACGGATTCCGCCTATAATTTGGCAGAATAGCATTACTGTAGTCAGGCATGCACCTGACCATGTGGATGTGATCTTTAAGGAAGGCAATAAGGCCTTCGCAAGGAGACACATCCCTATAGATCCTTAAGCAATAATATAATTAGCTACACATCCCGTGTAAAACTGGAAGAACCCTAGCCCGTAAGGCGGTAAAGGGATTTTAACAAAAAGGAGCTCCAAAAACTAGGCTAAGGAAGCTCAAGTCTTAGGTCGAAGATAGGTAATTACTAAGAATACTACCTCCATTTCCGTAAGTTCTTAGATATTATCCCTGAGAGCGAAGAGAAGGAAATATCCATGTCTTCAGGTTTAATAACAGGCTTAGCATTGGCTTGCACTAAGGGTGAATTCATGTATGAATTACCTAAATAAAAGACGAAGGAAGATAGACTGCTCTGAATGATATGATATACTTTAGAGCCTAAAGGCTCCAAAAATTCCTAAGAGCGCTAAAATAATAGAATTGGGAGCAGGTGAGGGACTTTTACTAAATTTCCTTAAGAGGATAAGGTTATCGAAACGTCGTCGATTATGACATCCTAGGGGATAATATAAATGTGATAAGGGTGGACTTAGAGAAGTACTTTCCACCTGATGGGGGTGTTTATATATTCCGGTATTTCCTGGAACACGTAGGTCAAAAAAAGGCTTTAGAACTGCTAAGGTTAAGTTGCGTTACTGCCGATTATGGGGTTATAGGTATTTTACCCGGTCATTGGTCTGATGAGGTTACCCACGTAGTGAACCATTATCACTATCCAGATATTATATAATGATGATTAAGTACGTGAATCCACGATATTGACATGTTAGGCCGGATTTAGGTAGCTACGCTTACCCTAGCCTTAGAGACTGGCTACTGGTAATGTCTAAGAAGCCAATAGGCTCTACTTTTCCGGTATACATTAGGGCCTTTATTTATTTCGTAGAGAAATGGATAAAAGTAAAAATGTTCTAAGCAGGTATTAGTCCACTGAACCTTTAGTTACTAGACCTTAATTTTCTTCAGGGGTAGTAAGAAATTAAAAAGGCATAATAGTTAGGGCAATTATACGTCTTTATGCTAGTATAATATTAAAGCATTAAATAAGCTATGTTCTTTTCAGTATAGGTGAAGACGATGAAGGCTGATTCTACCCTTCATATTTTATGCGAGGGGACTAGCTTGTTCCTTTGAAATCGTAAACAGTAAGTCATTAACCTATTATTTTTTTAAAGTATAAAATAATCATATTAATGAACGTGGAGCGATTGGATAATATGATTGAGAAATGTAAGGATGATGTACAATGATTATAGGTCTAGTATATCCACAATTTTTACCGGCTATCGGTGGTACAGAGTTAACTATGTATTATCATGGTAAGGGACTGATTAACAAGGGTTGTAAGGTTATAATATATACGTGCAAGAGTTATTCGTTAATGCCAGTCAGGTTAAAATCGTTCACCACTATATCTGGTATAGCTGTTAAAAGATTCAATTTTATTCCCCTACCCTATAAGCTAGCTCATATATCTCCTTCCTTCCTCTTTTATCTACTCAAACATTCACCTGACGTTATGATAGTTTACTCTTCTATACCCTCATTATTTAATCTCTCAGCTATCCTAGCTTCTAAGTTGAAGAAAATACCTCTAATACTTTATCCGCAATTCGGGCCTAGTATGATGGAGGTGAGTTTAATTAGGCGGATGTATTATTTGACCTTTTTACCTATCATGCTCCGTTTGGCGGATTATATAGTTGCGGCCAGTAAGAGGGAGAAGAAACTGTATGAGCTATGGCTTAAGCTGAGTAACGTAGAGGTCATCTACGGCGGTGTGAAAATACCAAGGAGCGTTACGTTGGTTAAAATAGACCGTCGCCGCCTCTCAAGGTACAGTATAAAACCCGGTGACCGAGTTATATTAACAGTAGGTAGAGTAACTAAATATAAGGGAGTGGACTTTTTAATAGAGGCTTTAGCCCCCCTTCTTAAGAGCGGTAGGGTTAAATTATTAATAGTAGGGCCGGACGGCGGGTTCACGAATTACTGTACTAAATTGGCGGTTAAGCTCAGTTGCAAACATAATGTGATATTTACAGGTAAAGTCGATAATGAGGAAATGCAACTAATTTATAGCGCAGCTGATATAGTAGTCGTACCCTCTAGGTTTGAGGGTTATGGTAGAAGTGTAATAGAGGCATGGTCTTATGGTAAGCCGGTAATAGTAACTAAACAAGTACCAGCATCAGAATTGGTAAGTAGTCGAAGGGGTATTGTAATCAATTACGGAGATAAAGAAGCTCTCCTAAAGGCGGTAAACAGGTTATTAAGTGACGATAAACTAAGGGAGGACATGGGTAGAGCTGGATTCTCCTTTGTAAGTAAGGAATTAACCTGGGATAACGCTGTAAATAAATTACATAACGTAATACTTAAAGTTCTAAACAAAAGGAGGTAATATTATTCCTGATAAGTAGACTAAGTATCTACCTTACCCTCACGTGCGTCATTATCGATCCTGAACTTAAGCTTATAAATTTAATCATCTTAGAGTTTAGGTAAGTAGATAGTTGGGGTTCTTCGGTGCTTAACGATGAGAAGAAGTTACGTCTGGTATTACGTGTTAGCGTTGATCGTTTCCATAACCATTAGTAAAACGCCCCTAGAACCTATCAAAGCCTTCATAGCTTCCCTAATGTTCTTACTCATGCCCTTCAATGTAGGCTTATTGCTTTACCTGCCCATTAGTAAATTGTTAAAAGGAGGGGTGAGTGAGGGAATTGCCCCCGTGTTTTTATCTTGGCTTTTAGGCTACTCCCTCTTAAGCTTAATAGGGGGTTTGCTCTTATACATTAATGCCTTTAACTTCTCAACGCTCCTCTATATTGCTATAACCCTTTCCCTCCTGCCGCTAGCCAGCAGAAGGGTGAACGGAATAGTCGAGACGTTGCATATTAACATCAGGAGGATAGGCTATAAGAGAGTTCTTTGCCTATTATTCCTCTCCTTAATACCGATAATTTACCTTAAATATTACACACCCTTCCCCTTAACGATAAGTCCAGACCAAGTAATGTTTCACGGTCTAACCTTAGAAACCCTTAGGTCCCACCCCCCTCGTAAACTCTGGCACATCAACTATTTCTCGTTCTACCTAATGGGCGCACTTCTATGTGGGTTATGTAATTGCGAACCATTAAGCCTTTATTGGATGATAGTAATTTGTCTGTACCCGCTCTACGCCCTGGCTATTTACTTACTGTCCCGTAGGATCAAGGACGACACGACATCTTTCCTAGCAGCCTTATTAGTCCCATGGCTTCAAGGATGGGTAATGGGCAGCGCACCTTATCTCTTCCTCCCTAGGACTTTGCTTATGCTACTCTATCCTCTAATTCTGTACGTAATTTTAGACGAGAGCGTGGGATCCCTTAACCCTAAGTCCTACGTCACCTTGCTTTTAGCCTCCTCGTTACCTATAATATATTACCTTCCTCTCTGGCTTAACGCACTACCTCCTTTAACGTGGCTGACCTCTTTTCCTTTAGCTTCCATGGCATTCCTCTACTTGGCGTCTTTTAAAAGGCGTATTAGTTCAGTAGCCTTAATTTTGGGCATTGCCTCCTTATTGGCTTGTTTAACGCATGGTAGGGCATCCTTAATTTACTCGGTAGCAGTAGCAATACCATTATTCGCTTTAACAGTTCGCTCCATCAACCATAGGTACAGTTTAGCCTTCGCTTACCTTTTGGCTTCCATAGCCTTCCTATCGTTCATCTCCAAGTGGCCAGGTTGGTCCTATTTAACGATTAATTACGCTAAGTTAACCCCGTCTTAAAGGCCCTAAGGGAAGTTCTAAATCTACCGGCTAGAGTACCAATAGCCTTAGGAGGTAGGGAAGTACCCGACCCTCTGACGGCCTTTTCATATAATTTAAATAGACTATTCATTTCCTTTACGCCCTTAGCTACCGTTCTATTTCCAATAGGCTTAGTTATGGCCCTTAATAGGATGAGTTCATTCAAGGAGCTCGCTATATTCTCAGCCTCCACGGGGCTACTTTACCTGTATTTCTTACCCTTCTTCTTCTCCTCTAGATTTTTAGAGTACTTAACTCCTCTCGTAGCCCTCTATGTAGCTAGAGTTTTAATGAAGGGTTATAGGTACGTAAGCTCCCTCGGCTCTAGGAAGGGGATTGGGGTTAATCTTCTCGGCGCTTTATTCATAGCCCTCATAGCCTTAGCCATGGTAACTTATCTACCAATGAATTACGCGGCCTTTTTGGAGTATTTAAGCGGGAGCGATTTTAAAAGGAATGGCTACTTATCTGTGGTTAGTTTTGAGGATTTAAAAGCCTTAAAATATCTAGAGGGAATAAGTAATGTTCTAGTAATAACTGATTACTCCACCGGTAATTTATTTAGATATTTAAGCGGTGATAAGATAGCTTATAGAGCTAATGCTCAATTGTTCTATTCCTATACTACGTTGAGGAACCTTGCAGGAGAGAGGAACGTTGTGATAGTAATTAACTCCCGTACCTTTAAGTGGTTATCCGGTAGTTCCGATAAGCCCTTCATAGGCTTTAGGAGGATACTTAGCGCTAATAGGACTTT
>Ga0180302_10001141_pt1 | contig 12472 bp, 11 predicted proteins | sample GuaBasSediGuay17_FD_121794 | JGI IMG/M metagenome (GOLD analysis project Ga0180302, IMG submission 121794) | Subseafloor sediment microbial communities from Guaymas Basin, Gulf of California, Mexico - Guay17, Core 4571-4, 12-15 cm | ecosystem: Environmental > Aquatic > Marine > Hydrothermal... | reverse complement strand
TTGTTGTTGTTGCTTTATAAGCTCACTTTTGACGATTTCCACAGGGAGATGTGGAGGTGGTTTGAGAGAATCCTGAGGGAGGAGGGAAAAATGCTCCCCAGGGCCTCAGGAGAAAACCAGGATAGGGATGAGAGGGAGGGGAAAGAAGCCCTCGAGCCAGCCGAGGTCGAGGAAAGGGAGCTATCCCTCCCCGACGTGATCAGGTCGGAGGTCAACCTCCTGGTGCTTCCGTTCTTCGCCCTCTGGGACAAGGACGTCCGGAGGAAAACCGAGACCGAATACAGGGCTGTGATCACCAAAGGGGCCAGGAGGCTGGAGATCTACTGGAACGTCTCGGCCAACCCGAAATACGGGTATCCCGGCCCCTTCGACAAGAAGGTCCACCGGGCCATCGAGCAGATCATCAGCGAGCTCCCGCTTCCGATCCGAAACCCGATCCCGCTCGGATCCCTCAACAACCTCGCCAAAAGGATGGGGATCCCGAAGGCCGGCGGCAGGGAATACAGGAAGATAAAGGAGGCCCTGAGGAGGATCGTCGCCACAACGGTCGTGTCGAAGGGGATCTTCTACTGCAAGGGGACGAAGGAATGGGTGGAGGATGAGTTCCACTTGTATGAGAGGGTCATTTTCAAGGGGATGAGGCTGCCAAACGGCGAGATAGCCGATACAAACTACCTCTACCTCAACAGCTGGTATTTGGAAAACATAAACGCCAGGTATGTTAAGCCGATCGACTGGAGATATTACAACTCCCTCGGGACACCCATCGCTCAAAGGCTCTATGAGCTTCTGAGCATTAAGTTCTACGGCATGATGGCCCAGGGCGGGAGCTGCATCTCCTACAGATATTCGACCCTGTGCGATCTCCTCCCCGTCGCCCGTCAGAAATACCTCTCATTCGCTAGGAAATCCCTCGATCCGGCCCACAGGAAGCTGAAGGAGACCGGTTTCCTCGAAAGCTGGTCCTGGGAGAGGATCCCTGGGGAGAGGAGGGATTGGATCATCCGGTATTACCCCGGGGAGAAGGCCAAAGAGGAGATCCGAAGATTCCAGGAATACTACGAGCCGCCGAGGCCGGTGCTGGAGCTTCCGAAGCCGGAGGAGGAAAAGGAGCCGTTGGCCGAGGACCAAGCAGAGCTGGTCGAAAAGCTGGTTAAGCTTAACGTCTCGGAAAAGGTGGCTAAAGAGCTGGTCAGGACCTGCGACCGGGAGCTAATCGAGAGGTGGACGGAGGCGATCCACTACACAAATGCTAAGGATAAGGCCGCCTACCTGGTCAAGGCGATAAAGGAGAACTGGGCCCTGCCCGAGGAATACCTAAAAGCCCTTGAGGAGAAGAAAAGGGAGGAGGAGTTGAAAAGGCTGAGATTGGAGGAGGAGCGGAAGAGGAAAGAGGCGGCGGAGAGACGAAGGAGGGAAACGGAGGAGCTGAGGAGGATCTACGAAAGCCTGCCGGCTGAGATGAGGAGGAAGGTGGATGAGGAGGCGATGAAGCGATTGCCCTCCTTCATGAGGGACAGGATAAGGAGAGGGGAGAGCTCCCCCGTCCTCGAGGTCTCGCTTGAGGGTGCGAGGAAAGAGGTAATTAGGGAGTGGATTGAGAGTGGGAAATTGGATCGAAATGTCGTATGAACTTGTTGCAAAAATGTTTTGGAGATGGTAATCCAAGAGGGGCAACACATCAAGAGAGGTGAAAGATGGAGTTCAAGGGGCTAACAGACCATCGATAGCAGTTCATTAAACAATTCATCCCTCTCCCTCCCGAAAGAGGGAGATCCCCCATAGATGCAAGGAGAGTGCTGAACGGGATACATGGAGGCTGAAAGGAAAAAGAGGCAGGCCCAGAAGCGGGCCATATAGGTTTGTCAAGGAGACATATTTGAAGGGAAGGTGTGGGGTAGGCCAGGTTTTCCGGTTGGTTGAAGAGCTTTAGAAGGTTGATCGTCTGTTATGAAAGGGAGGTTCGTTTTGTTTACCTCTTTCATCATCGCTTGGAGAATTTTGCAATGAGTTCGATCACTCCCTCGCTGCTATAGCTCCCCAGATCATTGAAGAGAGGTTGTCTCAATGAAACGCAAATTCTTTTCAACTGTTTCTCCACTCGTCTAAATTTTCATCACTATTTTGCAGTTCCATATACAGTCTATTACGCCGTATTCCCCTAGCTTCTTCCATATCTCAGGCTTTTCCTTGCCCCAGAGATTGGTGGAGTTTTGGATGTGTGTCTCCTGACTTTCCCATACCTCCGATATGCAATATCCAGCTCTATCGCGATACTCGTCGAGTAGCTCAACTTCTATACAACCAGGGGTAGATTTCAAAGCGGGTATCCACTCCTTCTCAAGGAATCTCCTCAGATCCTTCTTCTTAACTCCAGACTTGACCGTTATCACGTAGAAAACCCTGCATCTTTCCATCCTTCACCTCCATATTCCAATCAATACGACGTAAAACGGTCCTTTACATAGTATGGTCGATATGACTCCACCCAATATAAATGGGGCAAAGTGGATTGGGTGTTGTATTTTTATCCTGTTGTTGAAGCTTTCAAAACACCCCTTATCCGCTAGTTGTTTAAGTAGCTCGACCTGCTCCTTGGATATCCCCTCCGGAGTCGGTGAAACAATGACTCTCTCGTCAAGTGATCTCGATGTCACCGCTGCTTCTTTCTCATATCGAACTCCATTTGAGTCGCGGATCTCAACGATACACTCAGCGGGTATCATCCCCTCCTTTAACTCAGAGATGGCGATCTCCTTCGTGAACCCGAAGCTGTCCAGGCTGAGCATAAATGAACCGATGAAAGGATAGACTAAAATATAAACACCAGCCAGTAAGCCAAAGGTTTTGAGAAGGGAAAGCCAGTTGGGGAATGAGTTATACAGTAGGATCACCAACGTCGGGAGCAGAACAGCGTATCCCCAGTACTTCGCCGGCCCTAACTTACCCAAAATCTTGTTCAATGCATAAAATGAGATGAGAACTAGGGTGATAGTGGCGAACCTGCTCATATGCAAACCGATTAAGTTTTCCAATTGAGCGATTAGATAGTAAGCGGTCTGAGCGAAGATCAGGAAGAAAAGGAGATCTATAGCCCTCCTCGATAAGTAGGAGAGGGATAGTTTGCTTGCTGCGAAGGCCGCCTTTAAAGCCTCTTTCAAACGAGGAAGCGGTGTTATGACGATCAAGTAGATCGATGCGAAGAGGAAGTAGATCACGAAAGTGTTGATGAACAGTACAATCGGTGGGAAGCTTATGAAAGCCCTTTGACTTTGAAACAGGGAGGGAGGAAGCACCATCGATATCCCCCAGAGCAGCTTTGCATCTCCAGGCGCTAGAATGCCGAACCAGTAGGACAGGAAAGCAATAGCACCTCCCAGTACGATAACGCTTACAGCTCTGCTTAAACCTGTGTGACCTGAGAGGAGATATACAATCTGGGCGATCACCCCTGCATATATCAGCCCGAATGAACAGGTGTTCCTCACCTTGCCGTATCTCAGATCAGTATAAGCTCCATAGAAGCAGAAGAGCAACCCTATAGACGTTGCAAGTATTTCATAGGAAGTCATGTTTCATCCGACGCTATGGAGAGAATTTCATCCACAATTTCCTTAGCTTTAATCTCATCACCTGAGATGTAAGTTAGAATAAGCTCTACCTCTGACGGTGTATGATCCTTGAGGAGCTCGGATGCGAGGGCATATTCCATCGGTTTCTCCTTGAAGCGTGGAAGCTGGAAAGCCTTGCTTTCGATTTCGCCCCTCCATCGGTTGTATTTGTACGCAAATACTATCGGATAACCTTTGAATTGAAGTTCACTTCCCATCGACTTCCGCAACTCCTCGAAAAGCTTTATTATCTCCCGAGCTGTCAGCTCCCAGGAAAATCTCCTGGCCGTTCTGAGGGAACTTGACCTCAGGTGATCCATCTCCTCAGGTTTTCTCAGTAAAGACCTCAGTTTATCAGATACCTCCCTGACAGGTACGATCATAGTATCGCCGTTGCTGCAAGCTGCTTTGATAAATATACCCGCCTCATCGAGTTCAGGCGGCCTCTCCTGATCTCCGATAGCTATCACGGGCAATCCACACGCCATCCCGCTGAAAACAAGCGAGCTGGATATTCCTATTGTGGCTGGGAAGATCAGCAGCTCAGCCGAATTGAAAATTAAAGGCAGCATGTCGTAATCATGAGCATCCCTTATGGGGAAAAACTCCACATTATTCGGTTTGGCTTGCAGATAATCGGAAGGGCTCGGATCTAAAACCAGAAACGCTATATCGTTGTTCACCCGACAGATTTTCCTCACAAAGGAGGCTTCTTCATTAAGGGGCAAACCGGAGAGGATTATAACAATGGGAAGCTCGGCGAACAGATGATTATTGAGAGCCAGGGAGATGTTCATCTTAGCGGAGTGTTTGTCCATCGGCTTAAACAGATCATGGTCTACCCCAGGGGGAATAACACGGACTCCTTCAGGTTTTGGAGCGAATTTCAAAATGGCATTCGCCGTCCAGGAAGCGTCACAGCATAATACCGCCCAGGGACGCAGCATAAAAAGAAGATCTATTGCCGACTGAATGAGTTTATCTCCCAATGATCTGTCGCTGTAAGCTAGATTGATTACAGGTTTCCCTATCAAGTTGAACGGTGCTTCTTCGACGAAGCTCATCGATAGTGAGAGAATACCGCTATATTCCTCGGAGATCAGAGCGGCGGGAGAAATCCTCTTATCTTCCTCGATAAGCACGGTTTCGATTCCCTTTGAGTTCAGCTCGTCCAGTCTATCAGTATGTTCTCGATATACCCCCATTGACAAGTTAATCAGCTCAGCCAAGGATGTAATCAGACGGTATAAATCTACTCTCGTGACGAAACTGAACCTATTGAGGGACCTCAGGAAGACAGGGGAGATGAAAAGCTTCTGTTGACCAGCCCCCTCTACCCTCCTCCTCTCCCCCCGGAAAAACATCCCGATTCTAGCGAACGAAGCTAATTTACCTATTGAGTCTAAAGCTTTCTCCTTACCGTATCTTTCTTCCAGCCGTTTGATTACCTCACTTGTATCGAATCTCTCAGATAACTCCAAAGCGTAGGAAGTCACCTCGTCCATCTCCACTACACATCCTACGGTTAGATCGGCGGCATATATCTTGCCTCCGCGCTCAAACTTAAATATCTTGTTCAACTGCTGAGGAAATCTGATCATCATATCACGCTCTCCAGAATAGCGTTCACACGGCTTAGCACCTCAGAAGCTTTTCTTCTATCCCTGCATATATAGGAGAGCACGGACTCCACCTCCCTCATACTATGTCGCTTTAGCAACGTTAAAGCTATCCCCTCTTCGACGGATTGTGTATATCCCGATCGCTGCAGTGGTGTTTCCCAATATTGGGTCAGATTGAGGATTGTGGACTTCACCCCCGAAGATTTACCCTCATAAACAGGGGAAAAGGTTACATGGAATAAACGCCTCCGCTTGATGAACCGCTTCCTCAGGTTCAGCTCTTTAAACAGTCTGATGAGCTCCTTGGCGCTTGCATCCCATGAGAATTTCAAAGCGCGTTCCCTCGCCTTTCGGCTCAACCTTTCCATTTCATGATCGTCCTTCATGAGTCGGTTTATGGCTTCGGATAAAAGCTCAACCGGTATGTATCCGCTGAGGCTCCCAATATCATGTTGGAAACTTTTGCCCTCCACAATGATTCCAGCATCACCTACCACATAACGGGCTCCGTGGAAATCAGGGACTATAGGGGGAACCCCACATGCCATAGCCTCCAATACGACCATACCGAATGTCTCGGCCAGAAGGGAGGGAAAGCAGAAAAGATCAAAGGCGTTATAAAACAGCGGTAGTTTCTCCCTCGGTTGTCTTCCGGCGTAGATCAAATTAGACGGCAGGTGACAGTTCGAGTAAAACCCCAGGGAAGGGGCTACCACGAGGAAAAGATACTCCGGGTTCATCTCCGCAAGCTTTATGTAGATGCCGGCTCCCTTCTCAGGCTGGAAGCGGGCCAGGAATCCAACTACCTTTCTCTCCAGTATCTCAGCTCTTCCTGTCATCTCAGCTACTTTACGCTTGGCAGCCTGCTTATCCATCGGTCTAAACTGCTCCGCATCCACGCCGAGTGGGATGAGTTTGAAGAAGGAGGGATCCATGAGGAATTTGGAGTAAAACTCCCTGGTGGATTCAGAAAATATGACGAACGAGTCAAAATCTCTTAAGAGGGAATACCATATCATTACCAGGTTGATCATGATCCCATTCTCTCCCCGCTCCTCATGGATAGGCATTATAAGCGGTGAATCCATATAACTCACCATATCTAGGAATTCCAACTCAGTGGGAAACCACAGGAAAACCCCATCGAACCCCATGGATATCGCTTTGGCCTTTGAAGCTCTCTGTCTCAAATCGAGCGGTATCAGGTGTGCTCCCTCAATAAGATCGATTTCACGTGTGACGTAGACATCGGCATACTTTGTCATCGATTTCAGGAGGTTAGTATGAGCTATAATCCCCCCGAGGGCGGTCCATCTCATCTCTTTCTCAAACACTCTGCTTCTGGGGGCGAGGATCTTCATCCTTCCCCCTCTCTCCTCGGCGTGTGAAGGCGATTCTCCGAAGATCAATCCATACTCCTCCATCTTTTCCAGTGATTGTAAAGCTTCCATGATCTCATCTTCAGTGTATCTATCGCCAAGCGTCTCGATGATCTGTTCGGCATCCAGCGAGTCGCATATATCCAATATGTCCCATACGAGCTTATCTATCTCTAACACCTCGCACCGATCGAGGTCAGCCACGAACAACCTGTCATCTATCTCAAACTTGTATATATCATGCAGCTTCTTAGGGTAAGTCATTTTCATCTGCCGCTTGGGAGTTTCATCCCTCCCCACATGTCGCTTTTGAAAAGCCCCTTATCCGTTTCGGTGTAAATGATCCTGGGATTATTCGGATCTATGGCGAGGCAGTAAACTGAGAGGGCAGGTCCCGGGCCGAACCGGATGCTCTCCCAACCTTTCCCCTCTAGGTTTGTCCTGTATATCCCCTCGTTAAACACTCCGACGAACATCGTGTGTGTTGCGGGGTTCAGAGCTATGCACTTTATAACACACTCTCCCACGGGGCACATAAGGGAAAACAAGCGCAAAGGAGAAAGCCCGCCATCTTCCGTCTAACCATCGGTTTGATATGGCTTGAAATCATTTGCTCTCACCACCCTTCTTTTATCCTCCCCCATGTCACCAATCTTTTGCCTTCGATATCGACCGAATAGGGCTTCACGGAAGGAAGTTTACACCTCCAAGCCCCTTTCCTCGTGCCGATGTAAAGATAATCCGGATCCAAGGGGTGTATCCCATAACATCTGATCGACTTGCCGCCTGGAAACTCATCCAGGAACCTCCACTCCTCCCCTCCGTTATCGCTGATGTAGATGTTTGTCACGGCGTTTATCCCTCCAAGGGATTTGCTCACCATGCCGTATATCACGTTCGGATTGATCGGATTCACTAACACGTCTGTCCATGCGCCGGGAGGCAATTCCATACCTTTCCTTATCAACTTCCAGCTCTCCCCTCCATCTGTGCTCTTGTATATCCCCTGCCAGGACGCCCCATAGAGTATGTCGGGGTGGAATGGGTCGATGGAGATGTGAAATATCCCCTCGCCTATCTTCCTCCAGCTTTCCCCTCCATCCGTGCTCTTGTAAAGCTCGGGGGGTTCCAGCCCTATGACCCTTCTGACATAGAGGATGCCGGATCGCCTCGGATCCACGAAGAGAAGCGGGCCTTTCCTCTTTATCTTGGGGGGTATGTTCATCTCCTTCCAGCTTTTGCCCCCATCCGTGCTCTTGTAGGGGCCCGCGTATATGATCTTGGGGTTTACCGCATCGAAATGAACGGAGAAGATGGTTCTCCTGATCTCTTTGACAGGTGTCCAGCTTTCCCCTCCATCTGTGCTTTTGTAAAGCCCCAGCTCTGTGCCGACGAACATTTGGTTGGGATCCTTGGGGTTTATGGCGATTGAATATATCCAAGCCAGCTGATGGATGCCGTTGTCCGTTCTGCTCCACGTTTTGCCCCTGTCAGTTGTCTTATATATCCCGTGGTTGATGGTTCCGATGAAGATGATCGGTTTGGTGGGATGCATGGCTATACACTCGATGGGGCAATTGAGCATGATTTGTTTCCACTTCAGAGCTGAAGCGGGGGGCATGATGAAGATGATAAGGAACAGTAAGCTCATCCATTTCATTTTATTCCCCTCACGATACATCGGCAGGAGATAGGAAACAGGAGACAGGGATGAACGTGTAACAGATTTCCCTGTCTCCTTCTAACTCTGTGACCTCTCAGAATATGAACGGTTTATCAGTTTCCTCCAATGCATCCATCTGGAGTAGCAATACAACATTCGGGACGCCATGTTTCTGAGCACTCCCAAACGATTTCACCCGGGTGGTCGAGGTCGATACAGCAATAAACGGGACAGAACAGCCAATCATCCGGAGGTGGACAGTATCCACCAGCGTAGGCTACTTTGGGCATTATCAGCATGGCAGCAAGAGCTGAAGTAGCTACCAGTGTAGCGGTAGACAACGCAGTTCTATTCCCGACTCTTCCTTCCTCAGACAGGATAAACCTCATTACTTTCTGCCTCGCTATCAATTTGATGTGGCCCGGAATCATGAATCTTTACCTCCTTTTCAGAGAATTTATCCCCTTATACATCTTGATACCACCCCACATGTAAAGAAGCTTGCCCAGGGGGTTCACCGAGTGATAAGGTCTCCTCGGAGGCAGCTCCATCCTCCACAGCCCATAGTCGTTCGTGAACGGATCTCCCCAGATGGTAGCCGCATACAGGAAATCAGGTGATGATGGATCGATTGCTAAATCCATGATCTTCACCGTATCGGGGAATCCCCTCCCCAAAGGGCTCCACGTCTCACCTCCATCTTCGCTCCTATACACCCCCGCCATATCCACGCCTGCGTAGATGATATCGGGGTTGATGGGGTCTATCAGCATCGAGCGGATCAGCCCCCGGGGCAATCCCTCCTCCAGCTCAGCCCAGCTATCCCCTCCGTCCATGCTTCTGTATACTTTCCCCTCACCCCCTACATATACCCTCATAGGGCGCCTGGGATCGATTACGATCGGAATCGCTAGATGATCGAATATCTTCCTCCAGGTCAACCCTCCATCTTCGCTTTTACACAGCCCTGTCACCTTCCCGCCCTTCATCCAGAACGTAGCATATAGGATCTCGGTGTTTCGTGGATTTACGGCCAGATCGCAGAAAGCACACTTGAAGGGAAAGATCTGTTTCCAGCTTCTCCCCCCATCCGTGGTTTTGAAAACGTCAGCATAGATAACCCTGCTGTCCTTGGGATCAACGACTATGATGAGCGGCGGAGTTCGATACGGCCATATCTTCGCCCAACTCCATCCCCTGTCATCGCTTTTGAAGAGCCCTTTAGACGTTCCGGCATAGATTATCCTCTCATCTTTCGGATCTATCGCTATGGAAATCACGCTGGGAGCCGGTCCTGGGCCGACTCGGATGTTCTGCCAGCTTTTCCCTTCATTCACCGTCCTGTATATCCCCTCGTTATTGACCCCGACGTATATCGTGTGGTTGATTGCAGCTATGCAGTTGGCGTTTTTGAATAGAATCCTCTTCCAGGAAACAGCGGGGAAAGCGAGTGAGTGGTGGAGTAGAACTCCGATGGTGACCAATATCAATACAGTCCTTCCGATCTTCATATTTTCACCCTTAGGATGGAGTCAGCTCATGTCTTTGAGCTGACCCCATCAGAGGTTAATCACCATACACAGTTCTGATTCTCCAAGAATTCATCTGAGCAGACCCACTGTCCGGCTACATTACAGCAGTACTGGTGATCGCACCACACACCTTTTGGATCGTTCGGATTAGGACAGTATCCTGTCCACCCTTTAGCTGTCGGCGGCATGAGTAACATAGCGGCCAGGGAAGAAATGGCTATCAGCGTGGCGGTAGACAGAGCAGTTCTGCTACCGACTTTCCCTTCCTCCGATAGGATAAACCCCATCACCTTCCGCCTCGCTATCAGCCTGATGTGACCCGGAACCATACCTCTTCACCTCCTTTTTGAAGGATTTAACCCCTTATCCATCTTGATACCGCCCCACATGTAAAGAAGCTTGCTCAAGGGGCTCACTGAGTGAAAAGGTCTCCTCGGAGGCAACTCCAACCTCCATACACTCCCACCCCCAGCAGCATAGAGATAGTTCGGATCCCACTCGCTGATCGCCAAACCGACGACCCCGACGCTTTGAAACCCCTCTCCCAACGGCTCCCAACTCTCCCCTTCATCCGCGCTTCGGAAAATCCCCTCCCCCCTTAAACCCGCGTATATCATCCGGGGGTCCACAGGGTCGATCAGTATGAAATCACCGCTGGCCCCCTTCGGCAGCCCTCTCCCCATCAGACTCCATCTCTCCCCGCCGTCTTCGCTCTTATAGATCCCCCTCCTGCCGCAGGCATAAAGCAGGCCTTCGCGAATGGGGCTGACGACGATCTGATAAAGCCCCTCCTCGCCCTCCACCTTTATCCTCCTCCAGCTTTTCCCACCATCTTCGCTTTTGAAAGCGCGGGCGGAGAGGGTCACCACGTAGATGGCATCCTCCTCAGGATCCACCGCTATCTGATAGGGAGGGAAAGGGCCATCGATGCCGTCGAAATATATCTCCCAGCTCCTCCCCCCATCCTCGCTTTTATACTTTCCCGCATAGATGATATCCGGATTTTCTGGGTTGATCGCCAAACCTATCGAGACGTCCTTCTTTATCATCGCCCACGACAGCCCCCTGTCGGTGCTCTTATACAGATCGCCGTTTCTTATGGCGTAGAGGATCGCCGTGTTTTGGGGATCGATCGCTATGTTGACGATGGTGCCGGGCAGGGGGATGCCGTTGTTCCTTTTCGGCCAGCTTCTCCCCCTATCCTCTGTCACAAGTATGCCTTCGTTGACCGTGCCGAGGTATATGAGTGGGCCTTTAGGATCTGGCGCGATACACCACACATGCACGCCGTCCAATATCTTCTTCCATCTGAGGGAAGCGGCGTCCGCAACGGGTATGATAAACAGCGCCCAGAGAAGGAAGGCGAAACAGAACCCTCTTCGATTCATTTTCGCTTGATCACTCCCCACAGCGTCTCTTTCAAATTCACCCCAGGTGATATGGAACGATATGCATATCTCGGATCGAACACATCGGGGGCATAATTCGCTTTCTCTAGCTTAAGCTGCCTCACCACCTCCCCCTCAGGGGTCATGATCCAGATATCCGCCCCGTCCAGGTTCTTATCCTTGTTATCGGATGTGAAGAATATAAACCTCCCATCGGGGCTCCAGCAGGGAAGTATACAGTTGCCATCGGGGTCCCTGATCAGCCTCTTAAACTCCCCGCTTATCAGATCAATCATGTATAGCCCATACAGCGCCCCCGCCCCGAACAATTCGTGGTTGGACGCGTAAACCAGCTTCCTGCCATCGGGCGAAATGGAAAGCCCATATACCCCGTCTAGTTTATGAGGCGGCCTCGGCAGATCCTCCAAAAGCCCTGTCTTGATATCTAAAAGGCAGAACCCGCCCCTCGACATCGAGTAAAACAGGATCTTCTTCCCGCCGGGAAACCACTCCAGGCCGGTTACGCCCATCCCCTCCGTCAATCTCGACCATCTCCCCGTGAGCGGATCCATGAGGTAAAGGTCGTGGTTCCGGTTCCACGCTATCATCCTTCCATCAGGCGACCATTTCGGAAGGGAATCGAGCGAGGGATCGCGGGTCAATCGTCTTTGTTCTTCTGTCTCCAGGTTCACGATGTATATCTCCCAGTTTCCATCTCTTTTGGAGGCGAAGGCGATCTTCCTCCCGTCGGGCGACCAGTCTGGATAGGCGTCCGGAGCGGGGAAGTTGGTGAGGTTGACCGGTTCTCCCTCCAGGCTTTCCATCACGTAGATGTCGCAATCCTTCTCATCACATGATTCGAAGGCGAGCTTAACATCCGGCAGTTCGAGGGGGGATGAAGCCAGGAGCAGAAAGCTGAAGATCAGCTCAAACACGGGGTTCCTCCTCTGATAAGGTGGGAGGCGCTAAACAGCAGCGTCTCCCACCTTACCACTATGGGTTTACTATCCAACAGATAAGGTTTGGATCCCATTCGTCTGTGCATATATACTTGTCCCATATGGCATCGAAACAGCAATAGGTTTCGAAGCATGGATTATCTCCACAGAGGGCCACGGCTGTCGATCGAGGAGCAAGCATTAAAGCGGCCAGAGAGGAAATGGCTATCAGCGTGGCGGTAGATAGTGCAGTTCTACTACCGACTCTCCCCTCCTCAGAGAGAACAAACCCCATCACTTTCCGCCTCGCTATCAGCCTGATGTGACCCGGAACTATGC
>Ga0180302_10001140_pt1 | contig 12473 bp, 9 predicted proteins | sample GuaBasSediGuay17_FD_121794 | JGI IMG/M metagenome (GOLD analysis project Ga0180302, IMG submission 121794) | Subseafloor sediment microbial communities from Guaymas Basin, Gulf of California, Mexico - Guay17, Core 4571-4, 12-15 cm | ecosystem: Environmental > Aquatic > Marine > Hydrothermal... | reverse complement strand
TATTTGATGAGCATCTTAAAGAAGGTATTGCAACCTCAAACTGAAGAGATAGATATTGAAGAATTTTTAAATAATATGGATATGGAAGAAGAAACCCTTTACGAGGATGCAGAGGCTTACGTAAAGTCCATTAATCTTTATTCGGCTGAAGATGTTACAAGGGTAATCGATGAGGCAAAAGAGGGCAATATTATTTTACTGAATATAGGCGAATTGAGCAGGAGAAACATCCTAAAGCTTAAAGAATATTTGAGCAAAATAAAGGACGAGATCAATGCAATAGATGGCGACCTAGCCAGAATTACCCCGGAAAAAATACTGGTAACCCCATCAAAAGTAAAAATAATAAAAAGAAAATCAAACTAAAAAAGTCGGAAAGGCTCCTCTGCCTTTTATCCATTTTTCTAAATATTGTATTAACTTCTTCCTCAATTAATGCAATCCTTTGGGTAATGTATGTAGAAAGTTCGTTCTCCGATACAATTTTTTTAGCAATTTCAAGATATTTCTTGACTGTGCCTTCTGCAATTGTTAGGATGAGCTCGTTGCCGCATTTGCTGCATTTCCCGTTCAGGGGAATTCTCCTATATTTCGAATTACATTTCGTGCACCTAAATTTCTGCCTGGAAAATGCCCTTGCGTTTCCGATTATATCCGGCAGGAAATGGTTGGAGAGAACCCTCTCCAAAGCATCTTTAGCATTAACCGCTGCAATTCTCTTTTGCAATTTATCCTGAGCCAATATTTTCTCTTCCATTGTTTTTAGTTTTACATAGGCTGTTTTTATCGGCCCATTGCAAAAGTTATCGGTTTCGTGCGTGTAGAAGAAGTTAATATATTGATCTTCCTTGCTCAACTTTTTTCCGACAGTCGGCACAGATTCAATAAACGGACTTCCGTTTTTCAAAGTTTCATAGTAAAATTCCAGCGGATACTCTTTGCATACTTCCATCTCATAAACTTCATCATCAATTTCAGTAGGGTCCAATGCAATAGTAATAACCAAAGGAGCATCCATCTTTCCGCCGCTTTTATCTGCCAAATAAGAAATACTAAAATTGAGCAAGGCATCCATAAGAAGCATTATGCTGTTTTGATCCCCATCGAAGTTTCGCCTCGTTGCCATAAAGAAATAAGGATGCCCCCAGCCGAGTCTTGTTTTGCTAAAGCCGATAACCCTGCCTACGATGCCGGCACTCGTGTGCGGGGCTAAGCAGACTATAAGCTGGCCGATTAAATCTTCCTTACTTTCAGCTTTAAAATACGCTTCAAGCCCGTAAACCTTTTCAAGCAGCTCATCTATGAACTTGCTCATTCTTAACAGCCATTCTCCCGCATTTTCATTCACAATCACATCCTGCGGCTTAAGCTCAACCATCTGATTTTCATCTACCAGCTCATTTCCGTTTATATCCTTCTCATAGCCTAACTCTCTCAGTTTTTCCACGCTTACATTTATCTCTTTCGGTTTGAAATGCGTTAGCGGCGCGTTTAACAACTCGAATCTGCAGGTTCCATCTCTAAAAACATGCAAATTATATTTAGCCCTTAGAATCCCCTTTTCTAACATCTCCGGAATTTTTTTTCCGGACATCAAGCCTTTTACGCCCTTAACATTATCAACTTTGCCAACATGCTTTACAGCTTCTTCAAACATTTCCTTTAGGTTTATTTCCCTTTCATTATAGCACAATGTCCTTTTTTTGCAAATGCTGCATTCTTCCTTCAGCATAAGCCTATGGCAACTAGGGCATTCTCTAAGCATTACCGCTCTGGAGTTGCATTTTCTGCAATAGGGAAATATCGACAACTCCTTGCACTTCGGACATTGGAATAATACAACCTCAGCCCTAAGTTTTTTGCCTGTTTTTTCCAAATATTCTATGGCCTTTTGGATACTTCTTTGATTGCCCCCGTACCACCCAACGGGAAACAATACTTGCGGCTTACCCTTCATTTCTCTTTCTCTTGCTTGCTCCGGCCTGCCCATCCTGGCGCCTATAAAACTCCCGCACTTATCCATTATTCTTACGCCCGCAATCTCGCTTAAAATTTCCAAAATATCTTCCTTGCTTTTTACAATTTCCTCAACATTTTTGCTGTTATAAAAAGTTCTCCATAATGCCTTTCCGTCTTCATTGCTGATAAGCAGCATATCCCCTTCCACTTTATGCTCTACCAGTATTTTTTCCAGTATTTCCTTTACGCTTTTGTCCAGCAGCATAAGTCCGTTGCGGGTTTCAGCATCCCTAACAGCATTCGATAGTTTCAGAATATCATCCTTCTTCAAGTTTTTATAATAAAAAATAAATTTCGGATGTAGGGGTAGATTCAGCTTTTCGCTCAATTCTATTGCTTTATCGAAGTTTAGATTTAGGCCCTTTGTTTTAATAATCTCTCCATCCAGGGCAATATTTTTTTTCTTTGCAGCCTCTTTAGCTTCTAACAGCCACCACTCCTCTACATAAGGTGATTTGAGCAACGGATGGGCACTTTTTCTAAAATCTCCGACCGCAACAAGCATATCCCCCAAAAAGAGTATTTTTTCAACATCATCTCTAACTTTAGTTGCCTCTTCAATTGTTTTTACTTTTATTACTGAGCCGTCTTTTAGCTTAACAATCGGCGGCTCGATGCTGTTGCACGGAAATAGCTGTGCCGCTTTTCCAGGCCTCTCAACTTTTACGTGTGTGCCTACAGCAATAAACTCATCCAACAGATACATTAATGCAGGATGTATTCCTTTTGCCATGCAGCCTGTATTCCTGCATCTTCCGTACCTTAACCTAAATCCACCTACCATGCTGGGATATGCCAATACCGGCCTTCCGGCAGCCATCCCCTCCAAATATTTCTCATTGGGTTTAATCTCTACTTTCTCAGCAGTTTTCTCTACCTTAATTATTTTCTCTAACCAACTCCAATCCAAGCCCAAATAATTCGCCCATTTTAATATCTTCATAGCTTTTAATGCAATACCTTCGCTAACAACAAGGCACATCCCGCCCCTTATTCTATTTGTCGGAATTCTCTCCAAGTCTCTATATGTAGAAACCTCCTGCTCTTCGGTAGGCACTCCGTTTATACAAACAGGACATCCCTGTATTATTATTCTAATTTCCTCTTCCGTTAGCCTGTACTGCCTTGCGAGGCGTTCCTGGTAGAGGGTAATTTCTTCTACATAACGCTCAACCTCTTCCTTAGTAGGCTTATATCTTTCCAAGCCTAGAAGCTTTCTTGCATAATCTCCCAATATTAATGGCATTACTGTTGCAGAACCCCCCGCAGCCCTTATCGGACCGGCAAAATAAATATCCACATATTTTGATCCGTCATAGTTTTTAGAGATGCATATCTTCGGCAAACCGTCTAAAGGACTTACAACCACGCCTTCAGTTATCAACACCAACCCGGCTTTAATAGCTAGTTCAATCCGCTTTTCTAAATCAGGAATCTCAATCCATTTTTGCTTTATAATTTCTTCAAATATTTGGAATATAGCTTCAATTCTTTTCGGTTTTTCTTTTATAATTTCCCTATAGCGTTTTGCTAGGCCTTTTAGGCCAACAATTGTTTCAGCTCTCTGCGCAAGATCCGAAACTGGTTTGCATTCTACTTCTGTGCTTGGATCATAACCTTTTGCTCTTGCATTTTTGGCTACTTCGTACTGTTTCCACACTTCAGTGGCTAGTTTTTCATAATACTTTTTAGTGCTGGAATCCATTGGAGCATTAAAAGAATACATTAATAGAAATTTTCTATAAAAACCGATTTAAAGCATTCCGTTAAATTTCCACTAAAATATTTTTTCCGTAATTTTTCTGCTGCTTAAATCTATTATGGGAATTACTCCAGGAGTAGGAACATGCCCCTGCTTAAGCTGAAAGTCCGTCTGTGCCTGAAATGTTGATGTATTAATAATTGTTACACCTCTATAGCAGGCATAGCCTGTATGGTGCGTATCCCCTCCAAAATAAAAATCCGGCTTTTCCGAAATAAGCATTAGTTCAAATTCCTCAGGCAGATAGGGTTGCTTAACCCCGTACTCAAAAGCTAAGCAGCGCCTTTTTAAAGCTTCGGTTATTCCCTTTTCCGGTTCCTTCGCGCTCAATCCCCTAATCTTTGAATATAACGCATTCAGCGATGCACCGTGGTACATTAATACTTTTAAGCCTTCAATTTCTATCCAGCTTGGAGAGCTAACTAAATGGAAATTTTTAAGTTTGCTCAACTCCGGAAGAAATTTTTTGGGAATAGCGGGCTGCGGATCCGCAAGCCTAACCGCATCGTGCTGCCCGGGACACATAAAAATTTCCAAATGTTCAGGCAGCTCAAGCAAATATCTTTCCAACTCCTCATACTGAGCATATATATCCAAAATATTGAGCTCTTTCTCTTGGCCTGGATATACTCCAACACCATCCACATTGTCTCCTACAATAAAAAGATATTTTATTTTTTCAGCCTCATTGCTTTTAATCCACTCTAAAAACTTGGAAAATTTCTTCTCGAGAAAAAGCTTGCTTCCGATGTGAATATCTGCAATAACGCAAATACTGATAGGCTTTTCTATGAGCTTTGGCTTTTCATTCGGCATATCAGGATAATAAAACTCTTCCGCAATAATTGCATTGCTGCTCAACCTACTTCCCTTTACAGCAATTACATCATCTAACAGTATTTTTTCAGCCCTAGCGAATAATCTTTCATTGGACTTTGAGAATATAACCGTGCAGCTGTCCTCCAAATCCTCCAGCATAATGCATATGTTGCCGTTTTTGCTCTTCCACATATCAAAAACCATGCCTATAAGCCAAACATCCTTTTGGCTTGATTTTTTAAGGCCGCTTATGGGTTTTGCATTAATGCCCCTCTTGTTAAACAGTTTTTCCAATATTTCATATTTTTTTCTGAACATCTCCGCAAATTCTTTTGCATTTCCTTCGATGCCTTTCTCCTCGCTCAAACTTTTGAGAATTCTAAAATTAGGCTCAAAATCTTTTGATATGTGCTGATGAAGTTTTCCCTTAACCTCAACCTCATGCCCTAAAGCAACTTTTGTTTCCTTTTTAATTATGAAATTTTCAACATCTTCCTTGCTGATAATCGGCTTAATTTCAGCCAACTTTTCAATTATCTCTTTGAAGTCTTCCCTCGCTTTTAGAATATTGTAGGCATCGCTAGCTAAAATTACCCCCTTCTCTTTCACAATTTCCAAAATCTCGGATCTCATTTTTTAATTTTCTCCTTTAGTTCCTCAAGTTTGGATATAACCTTCCATAGCTCTGTTCTTGTATGAGGGGGCATATTCGGATCATTGTTTAAATCATCCAAAATGTACAATGCTAGGCTAACATTGGTCACATCTTTATAATTTTCTAGCTTCTCTTTTGCTTCATTCAAAGAATTTTTGATGTTCCTGGGCACAGTCGGATCCTCAAGCACGGAATCTACCAAGAAAAAAATTTCTTCTTTCAGCCTTTCAATCTCTTCCTTTTTAGCCATAGTGATCACGACTCCTTCAACCACTTCATTATTACCTTTATAGCCTTTTTTGCTTCCTTTAAGTGTTCAATTTTTTTATTAATGTTATTTAAGTTTTGTTCTGCAGTATCCAATCTGAATTTTTGAAGCGTATGCGCGTATTTTGCAACCCTCTTGTCACTTTTGTACACTATCGACTCGTTAACGGTTTCAACAAGCTGCTTCCTGTATTCCTCATTATTTACAAACATTTCTATCATCGCTTTATATTTCGGCTCGGAAACCATTTCTACCGGCAGCTTTACGGTTTCCGCAGCCCTTTTATACTCGCTATCGGTAAAATATTTTTGCAAATGCTTCCAAAAGGTCGGTGAAAAAAACATTAATGCCTTGTTTTTAATATCGTAAACTTTTGCATCAAATTTTTTCTTTTCCCAAAACTTTTTCTTCTCTTCTAAAAACTTTATCTGTCTTTCAATATCTTCCAACTGCTTTTTCAGCCTCAAATAATCGGGATAATTAATTCTTACAGTACCCCTTTCTCTTACAGCCGAAACTATGCCGCCTATTCTAAAATACGTCTCCAATGCAGCCTTTTTTTCAACATCCTTTTCTATCTCCGGAAAATTCTCTAAAAATTTTTCCATACTCCCTATAATTTCCCTTGCCATAAAAAGGTGCTTTAAGAAACTTTTTAAAAATCCTTTGAGTTTCTTTTTTAGATGTTAGTAAAATTCTCTAAGCTGCTGTTGTCCTTTATTTTAATTCTAACTTTCATCTATGCAGCGGAATTCTCTCTAGACCAGAATAAACTTCAAACGCTTAAAAGCTCAATTGATGTTGGAATAGAGCTAATGCTGCAGAATTCTCCGGATGGCAAAATCCCTTATTATAAGTTAGGCCAGGAAAAAGTTACAACTTCTGCTGTAGCGCATTTTTTGCTTCTATCTCTGGCTATGAAAGAAAATGACATCTTTCCAAAAACTCTTGACCTAAACGCATTGAAGGAATATTTGCTTCAATGGCAGTGGACTTCTGCAAATGCCAAACACGGTATAAAAGATATGCAGAAAGATGCTAGTGGAATAACCAATTATGTTCTTGAAAGTGTTACCGGAGTTACTGCTGTATCAGCCCAATGCAAAAAAGTTAATGCCAGCTTTAATATGTGGCATTTTTCATCAGGCCCAAACAACATTAACCTAGAAACGGATCTTAAAACCACGGCAATAGCTTCTGCAGCACTGCTTAAATATTGGAGGTTGTATGATAACAACACTGCTTTTAATGCTGCAAAAAATGCCGGCAGTGCATTGCTGCAGCTTTTGGTAGTGCCTGATTCCGAGAATGAGTTCGGCATTAAAAAATCGCTACTGAAGGATTCTGCCGGTGGTGAAATTGTTACAGGCATTTTGCCCTGCGAATTTCGCATGCTTGGAAATGATGACACTGCAAGCTGCGGAGACGGAGCATACGTAAGATACTACTCAATATACAAAGACCAGCTCGCATCCGCAGCAGCGATTTTTTACAACCTTTCAGAAACGAACATTCAGGAAAAATCAAAATTTAAGAAGGCATATAATTACTTGCTTAAGGGCATATTCAGCATTAAAGAATGCGACGGCTTAATAGCAAATTACGCCAGGTTCCAAGGACCGAACGCTGCTGAAAATGAATGTTACGCTGATAATATAGTTACATTAACCTCAAGGGAACTTTTGTTTGATACTGTGCTCATTCTTTACTATCTGCAGATCGCCAACCCTTATATTTATTTGGAGGATAGCAATTTTGCCGACTCCTTAAAATGGATTTTGCAGATAGAAAACGCCTCTTCCGGCATAAGAAAAAATGCTGATACGCCTTACAGATACGGCTCATCAACAATTGCCCTAAGCAGAAGACCGTTGGCTAGAGCAATGCTCTCTGCATTGTTTTTGAGAGCAGCATGTTTTGAAGATGACTCCCAACAAAAGGAACTTTTTAAGACCACAGCAAAAAATGAGCTAAATCTTGCTTTAGAGGAGCTCCCGATAAAATTTACGGAAAAACCATCAAACCTATTTTCCGAAGACACGGTATTCAACACTCTCGGCTTTTACGCCTTTACAGAATTATATGAAATATTTACTAAAGGCTGCAGCAAAGCTCCGGACAATGATAAAGACGGCTATTACGATGACCCGAAGCTTGAGCTTAGGGATTGTAACGATTTTGATGCTAATGTTCATCCTAATGCAACAGAGCTGTGCAACGGCATTGATGACGATTGTGATGGTTTGGTTGATGAGGGGTTCGATAAGGATGATGACGGATTTACGGTTTGCCAAAACGATTGCAACGACGATGATGCTGAAGTACATCCGGGCACAACGGAAAAATTTAACGGAAAAGATGATGATTGCGATGGCTTAATAGATGAGAAAAGCATTACAATAAGCACTTTAGATAATAACAACGTTGGTTTAGCCTCACTTCCTCTATATATTTTCGACTTAAATTGTGCAAAAGACAACAACTACAGTTTTAAAGATGCAAATGCAAACTGCGAGGCCGCTAAATGCAAAACCACAAATGTAGGAATATGTGATATTGTTTTGCAAGCTGGAAGTTATGTGGTTTATTGGTTTGAGGCTGATAAACAATATTACAAAGATTTTAATGTTGGAGAAAAAACAGCAAGAATCGAGCTCAGGAAAAAAACCGTAAGGCTTACACTTTCGCAAAATTATACCCAGCCGAGAAAAACACCGATGACATGGTTTATAAGTATGAGCTATGAAGAAAGAACAAACTTCATAACGCTTCTTTCAATAATTATGCTAACGCTTTTTATTCTTGTTTTAGTCCTCTCTCTTGCTTTGGTCCTGTTAACCAAATTTGGAATTTCGTTCAAAGGATTCAAGCTTCCTAAGATAGGCTCCGAAGAAAAAGAGTTAAAAGAGGTGCATAAAAGATTTGCGTTTAAGAAAAAGTGATAGTTTATGAGAAGGCCGCTCGTCGGAATAATCATTGCATCTAAAATTAAAAACGTGGAAAATATTTTGGGATTTAATCTTGAAGATATGCTAAAACAAGTTGCGCAAATTCTGGCGGATTTGGGCTACAATATTCTAATAATACCCGAGAAAAATTCCGGCAGCATTCTCTTTGCAAATTTCTTTAGAGAATTCAGCAAAGGCAGGCTAAAAGTCTTTGGCTTAATACCGAACAAAGATAAGGAATTTGGAATAAAACACCTCGATACTAAATTTTGCGATGAAAATATTTACTGCAACAGCTGGCGTTCAATTGCTGCAGCATTTGTAGCAAATTCTTCATTTTTAATTTGCCTCAGCTATACCGCGGGCTGCTTGGTTGAGCTATGCCAAAGCAAATATTGGAAGAAGAGGGTATTGGTGGTGAGAGAGTTTGTAAGTAAAACCCTTCCGAAAGAAGCTGAGCAGCAGCTTTATCTTAAGTATATATCTTTAAGAGAACTAAAGCCGATTCTGGAATTAGTTAAGCGTTACGGCATAAAAAAGCTTAAGTAAGTTCTCTAATCTCCTCTTTTATACTTATAAAGTAATACATGAATCCGAATAAGATGCCGCATAACACTGCAATACCCATCGCAATACTAAAATCCAAAAAGAAAAATAACGAAAGGCCAATAGCCCTTGATATGCCGAGAATAAATTCCCTCAAACAAATAACATCATATCCGTATTTCTTAACCATATTATACAAAAACCCATAAAACGGGGTATCTATCAACGGCGCTATCAAGCCGAACAACAGCATTGCAGCTGCGGCAGTCACCGAATTTAAGGAAAGAAATAATACCGTAAATACGTTCGCTTTTAGCAATATGCCGATAGTAGCCAATGCATAATCATGCCTTTTATCAATTCGCTTAGAAATTAAAAATGCCGTAAATGCCGCAAACAGCATAACCAGAGATTTTAGTATTCCGAATATTAGCAGATTTTTTATGAGCGTATATACCAAAATATCAACCATTATATAAAACGAGAACCATAAGCCTTCCGATGCAAAGAGTAAGGCAAACTTTCTTTTTACTATACTTTTACTTTTTCCGACTTTTATTCTGCCCCTCGCCTTAAAATGCCTCATTGCTAAAATTGCAAAGCTGAGGGCAATAATGGAAAAAATTAGGAAGAATACTCCGTAGCTTACAGCATTGATAATTATACCCGCAACCACAGGAAAAACGACCATTATTGCAATCATGGGCATATTTATTGCGGCATATTCTTTGGCCAGTTCTCTTCTCCTGCCGAAAACACCGAATGCCAGATGCTGGGGTATCCAGTAAAAGGTAATTCCTAACGCTCCGAACAACCCTGCTGCAACAACCAGCCTCTCATCGTAAAAGAGATTCAGGCTTAATAATTGTCCGAAAATAAAGAATAAGGATAGCATTTGTAGAAATTCTATACTTTTGCTTTTCAGAAGCTCTCTTACTATTATTGCCGAAATCGCGCAGAATACACCATACTGAAGCACAAAAAACAAGATCGCATAAGATAAGCCGAGCCTATCCAAAATAAACAGAGGCACGTAAATCCCTGCAGAGGCTAGGTAAAAACTCCTGAGAAGGGTAAAGAAAAGTATATGCTTTACCCTTTCCGGCAAAGAAAAATAAACATTCAGAAATGCATCTTTATTGCCGATGGCCATAAGCTTAAATACATGTTTCTATTAAATAAAATTTATGCTAAACCCGATGCAGCTAAAAGCATTAATGAAAAATCTTAAAACAAAGCAGATAAATGCAAAAAAAGTAGTGTTTGAGTTAGAGGATAAGAAGCTGGTTATAGAAAATCCGCAGATCATAGAAATGCAATTCGGCGGGCAAACAACGTATCAAATAATAGGCAATGCTAAAGAAGAAGCCGATATCCCTGAGGAGGACATTAAACTTTTAGCGGAGAAGGCAAACGTAAGCCCTGAAGAGGCCAAGAAGGCATTGCTTAAAACCAACGGCGATCTCGCGGAAGCCTTATCAATGCTTAAGAAGTAGGTTCTCTAACCTCAATATAACTTATTTCCTTCCTTTGCCCTATTGCCTGAATCTCAACTTTTACCTCTTCATCTATATTACGCTTAGCATCCACCCATGCTTTTTGCCTTTTTTCAAGCATAAATTCTTGTTTTGTTTGTTTATCTACAAGTTTATTTATATTAAGATCCACTAATGCCAAACGTTTAACAGTAGCGTTCAGATCGTATTTCCCAAATACCTCTTGAATAGACTCAACTATGCTGCTATCAAATTCCGATAAATTTACATCAGCTCTTACATAAACATTCGGCTCATCCAATGTATAATTTGCCTCAAATTTTTGCAACGCGTTCTTTATTTTATCTTTAAGTTCCGAATAGTTAGTATTTTCATCAAAATCTATTCTTAGTGAATAGGCCGAGAGTTTAAAATTCAGGTTTGCATCTTTAAGTGCGTTGTTAATATCCTGCATATGCTCTTTTAAGAAATTCTCATCGTCAAAATTGACGTAGATACGATAGGAGATCGGCTGAAGATAGAATTTAACTTTTTCAACCTTTTCGATTTTTTCGAGCTCTTCCTTTATTTTGTTATAGTTTTTTTGCCTGTAAATGCTGCTGCCGCTAACATCAAGCCTGTTGTAGAGTTCTACAATTTTTGCTTCCGATTCGGCGGATAAGAATTTCGGTTTTGCACTTATGTTTTCAACCTCAAACCCTATCTGCTTAAACAGCTGCCCGTCTGCAAAATAAGCTTTTAAGCTTACTTTAACGATATCCCCTTTGAGCGTAAGCATACTGGCATAGATGTTAACAAACGGTTCCTCTAGGCTGTGTTTTCTTGTAACATTTTTGTCCTCCTCTTTTACATAATTTATTTCTTTTGGCAGTTTTGCTAATGCTATTCTGTAAAGTTCTACGTGGCTGAAAATATTAAGATCACGAACCCTTTCTGTAAATGCAATTATATTTTCATCTTCAGCCAGGACAATATTTGCCGCATACGTTAAGCTTTTCATTATTTTCGGTTGTTTATCCTCAGCAACGTAGTAAGAATTAAACTGCGATATTTTTCCGAGCTGTAATACTGCGTTGTCTATAACTTCTTTCTCAGCTTCCTCGGTTTTTGCCACCAGAAAGATACTCGGAAATAGCTCTACAACATTCGCATCAACTTCGGCATCATAAATTTCAATTTTCGGCTGCACTTTTGGAGCCTCTTGCTCGGGAATATTTTGCTGTTGTTGTTCGGCCCCTCTTCCTATCAGCATATAGCTTGCAATAGAGCTAACCATTATCAATGCAATAAATAAGCTGAAAATCTGCGCCAAATTGGGCCTCGGCATAATATGCCAAGCTGCAAAACAAATTAAAAACTTAGAGATGTTGAACAGATACTTTTTAATATTAGCTTGTGCAGTTAGGGGTGTTAATAGACTGTCAATATTTTTAAAATTTTTGACATTCGAATGTCAATTTTCAAATTTAAAATAGAATTAAAAAACTTCTCAGGCTTAAATTAGAAAAAAGGAGGATTTGCAATGAAAGCAGGCAGCATAATTTTGGTCTCATTTACTGCAAAGGAAAAAGATTCAGAAAAAATTTTAGAGGAAACAAAAGATAAGCCTATTCCGGTTATAGTCGGCTCGGGAGAATTGCTTAAAGGTTTGGATGAAGCATTAAAAGAGATGAATGTTAATGAAGAAAAGGAAATTGTATTGCCTCCAGAAAAAGCCTTCGGGGAAAGAAAGGCCGAGCTTATAAGGGTTGTTCCTTTACAGGAATTTAAGGCAAGAAACTTAAATCCAGTGCCTGGGATGGTTGTTGATATTAACGGTTTAATCGGCAGAGTGCAAAGCGTTTCAGGGGGCAGAGTTAGAGTTGATTTTAACCATGAATTGGCGGGAAAAACATTGGTTTATAAAATTAAAATAGAAAAAGAGTTAACTGATACAGCGGAAATATGTAAAGAATTCGTC
>Ga0180302_10001139_pt1 | contig 12482 bp, 5 predicted proteins | sample GuaBasSediGuay17_FD_121794 | JGI IMG/M metagenome (GOLD analysis project Ga0180302, IMG submission 121794) | Subseafloor sediment microbial communities from Guaymas Basin, Gulf of California, Mexico - Guay17, Core 4571-4, 12-15 cm | ecosystem: Environmental > Aquatic > Marine > Hydrothermal... | reverse complement strand
CTCCGAGGACCAAAGTGTCATCGGAAGCCTCCACATCCAAGGAAATTCCGAGCACCCTCACCACCGCCGTGTCTGACAGGGCCCCGACCTCGGCCCTGAGGGTGACGGACAGGTCCCTGCCGAACACGCCGGGGTTGAAGGGGCCTTCAACCTTTCCGGCGTCGTCCGTGACGGCGGAACGGGGTAGGTCCCCCACGTCCTGCTCGCCCGCATCCCTCATGCCGTCCCCGTCAATGTCCTCGAATGCGGAGAGGCGCACCTCCCTTCCCACGACGGGAGCTCCCGTGGTGGTCTCCTCGAATAGGGCCTTGAATTCGACCTTTGAGGTCCCGTCCGCAAGGACGGAGCCTGCCTCCACCTCGAGGTTCAACCTCACACCTGCGAGCCTCACCCGGACGGTGTCGGAGAGATCCCCGACCGAGGCCACGATCGTGGCGGTCGTGTCCTCCTCGGACGCCGCACCCCGATATGTGACCGAAGCCCTCCCCTGGGAGTCCGTGGTGGCCGCAGGCTCCACATCTCCGACGTCCGCCGAGAAGTGGACCGGGATGCCGGTTATCATGTTCCCTCCGGCGTCCAGGACCACGGCCGTCAGCTCGACCGCATCCTCCCCGTCGGCCAGGATACGGTCCGCCTCGGAGGTCAAGATCACAGCCGTCGGGACGGGCGGTGCGGTGGTTATGGTGCGCTTCCTGTCGCCGTTGGGGGATGTGACCTCTATGGTTATCTGGGGTGGGGTCTCGTCCTCCGCCTCGTCCTGGAAGATGAACGAGAACCTGGTCCAGGAGGGGTCCTGGGTGTCGGGCAGGGTCACGTCCACGTCCCCCGTGACCTTCCCGCCCTGCGAGGTGACCTTTATCCTCGTCCCTTCGACGAGGGGGTTCCCGTCCTCGTCGCTCACGATATATGTGAAGGCCTGTCTCCCTCCCTCGGGGACAGTTATGTAGGAAGGTTCAACATATATGGGAGCCGTATGACCGCTGAAGAGGACCTTTATGGTGGCGGTTATGGGGTTCCCGTCCTTGTCCACGGTCTGCGCCGTTACAGTGACGAGGCCCCCCTCTGGGTACGGTTCGGCGGATATCAGATCCACCGAGGCCTGGCCCCGGGCGTCGGTCCTGGCTGAGCCCTCTATCCCACCTCCCGTGGTGCTGAAGTAGACCGAGGTCCCCTCCGGGACGGGATTCGAATATCGGTCGAAGACGTAAGCCGTTATCCTGTCCGTAAGGCCGGAGTACACCCTTCCGGCGATGTTGAGCTTTTCCACCGCCAAGCTGAAGTGGTCTTTGTCCGGAGGGCCGCCGTGGACCGAAACGGGGATGGCCCCCGAGGAGACCTCCGGCCTTTCGGCGACCCTCGCTATGACCCTCACCGTCCCGGCCCTAGTCCCGCTCCTGAGGACCGCCCTAACTTTTCCGTCCAGGGTCCTTGCACTGTCGGTTACGGTGGCGTCGAGCCCACCTTCCAAGGAGAAGAGCACCAGCGTGCCGTCCGCTACGGGGTTGCCCTCCTCGTCCCTCACCTCGAAGGTGAGCACTGAAAACTCGTTGTCCCCCGAACCCCTCACCCCCACCTCTGGAGGGTCGGCCGAGATGAAGGAGATGCTCGCAGGTGCGAGGCCCTTGGCCGGTATGACGTCCACGTACGTCGTCTCGGCCAAAGCTCCGTACCACACCATGACCTCCGCCCTTCCGGTCTCTTCCCCAGTCTTCAGCACGTTGACGGCCACCCCGCTTGCGTCGGTGGTGGCGGTGCCGGGAAGGGTCCCGAGGCTCGTCCCGAACCTGAGGAGGGCGCCGGATATGGGAGTATGGGTGGCCGATTCCTTAAGGATGGTCCTCAGGACGACCTCCTCCCCGGCCCTCACTATGGACCTGTCAGGGCGGACCGAAAGTTCTATCCCCTTGAAGGTCACGACGACCGGAGCGCTCTCCTTCCCTCCCGCCCTCGCCACCACCCTGATCCTGCGGTCCTCCCTAACCGGCTCCGAGACCAGGGTCACCCTCGCTACACCCCAGTCCGGGTTGGGGGTGCCGTAGTACTTGTTCAGGAACTGTGGGCCCGTGACGGCCGAGGGAGCTATCCTCCCGCCCTCCGCCTCGAACGTGACCAACACGTCCCCTACGGGGTTTCCGTCGGTGTCGGTGACCAAAGCTTCTACCTCTGCGCTCTCCTCACCGTTCCCCAGGAGGACGTCGGGCTTTACGGTGAGGGTTACATCTGCCACCGTCCCGCTGAACCCGGGGATCGTTATCTCTATGCTTTCGGATATCCCCCCGCTCTGGGCCCTTATCTCCACCCTCTTTCCCGCCTCGCTTACGGGGTACGTGAAGAGGGTCGTGGCCTTTCCTCCTGAGGTCGCTACGGGGCTTTCTATAACCCCCACCGCACCGTCCGCCCCGAAGTAGACCAAGGTTCCGTCCGGTGCAGGATTTCCGTTGACGTCGGAGACCAGGGCCGCCACCTTCAGGCTGAAGGTCCCGTCCCCGTTGGAGACGGGCGGAGGGGTGTATCCGAGCGTAAGCTCGGCAGGTGCTCCCGCCACGGTGAGGAAGAGAGGCTCGGAGACTATCTCCGTCCCCTGCACGAACGCCACCACCTCCACGTCCTCCGGCCTTTGGCTCGGGACAGCACCTGCGATGAACGAGGCCGTGGCGACCCCGTTCTCGTCGGTGACAGCTGTGGCCGGCTCTATCCTCGCCCCTCCCCTGGCCCCCGATAGCGTAAATCCGACAAAGGCCCCACGGACCGGGTTGCCCCGAGAGTCGGTCACGACGGCCCTGAGGGAGGACTGCCCCCCGTTCACCCGCACCACTATCGGCTCCCCCCTGAGCATCACCGAAGCTGGCTCGGCAGAAGTCAGCACCACCTCCACGGAGGCCGAGACCCTCCCCCCGTCCACCTCGGCGGTGGCGGTCACGGTCGCAGGTCCCGCCGTGGTCCCGGTGAGGTTCGCCCGGGCGCTCCCGTCCGGCCCCGTTACGGTCACCGCAGGGGATATCCGACCCGATGTAGTGGCGAAGGATATCCTCGCCCCCTCGACAGGGTTCCCCTGCCCGTCGGTAAGCTCCGCCGTGACCGTAGAAGAACCCACGAATACGGCGAACGTCGAAGGCTCGGCCCTGAGCCTAAGCCTGTAATCCGTGAAGTAGACCCTGGCCTCCCCCGAGGCTCCCGCCCCTTCTGCCCGGACTATGGACTCCCCTGGAGAATCGCTCCAAAGGGAGTCAACAAATGCTCCCCTCGTGTCGGTCTCCCCGACCCCGAAGAGCAACCGGCCGAGCGTCGCCTCCAGCCGGACCTCCTGGCCCGAAAGGGGCCTTCCTGCTGCGTCCTTGAGCACCACCCTCACCGCTGCCTTGGTCCTCCCGTCCGCCAGAAGGTCGGAGGGCGAAGCAGAGACTTCGATGGAGACCCCGGAGAACGTCACATAAGTGGTCTCGGAGGCCGCACCGTAGGTGGCCACCACCTGGGCCGTCCCGTTCGTCCTTGCGCTGTGGAGCTCAACTTTGGCCCTTCCGTCCGCCCCAGTTGTCGCAAAGGCACCGATCACACCCAAAGTGGTCGAAAAGCGCACCTCACGGTCCGGGAGAGGGTTATGGCGCTCGTCCTGGAGGAGGGCCACAACGGCCGTAGAGCTGACCCCGTCGGCCGGAAGTTCCGTCCTGTCCACGAATAGCGATATTGAGAAGGGGGCGCACACGATCTCCACGGTGTCCCTGGCAGCCCCGGAGCTGGCTTCGATCCTGACCGTCTCGGGCACGGTCGAGGCGGTGTACTCCACCGAGGCAACCCCGTTCGAGGTCCGGGCGGAGCGGGTTATCGAACCTCCGCCCGCTATTATCCTGAACCCGACCTCGGTCCCGTCCGGGACCGGGTTGAGGTCCGCGCTGAGCACCGAAGCCCTGAGGGAGGCCTTGCTCTCCCCGTCGGCCAGAAGGACCTTCGGCTCCGCCGAGAGCTTGAGGATGTGGGGATATGCCGCTGAGAACTCCACGTACACGCTCCTTGAGAACCCACCGTACCTCGCCCTGACGGTTGCTGTTCCTGGGGTTCTGGAACTTACGAGCACGACGGAGGCCCTCCCCCGGGCGTCCGTGAAGGTCTCATCCTGAAGGAGGCTTCCCAAGTTCGTCTCGAACTCGACCTTCCTGCTCGGCAGCCCCCTCCCGGAGGTCGTCTCCCTGAGCCGGGCTGTGATGCGGGACGTGCTCGCTCCGTCGGCGGCCACCTCGGGAGGCTCGGCTTCGATCTCCAAAGTGACGCCCACAGGGGAGAGCGCGAGGGTGTCGGAGACGTCGCCCGCCACGACCCACACGTGGGCCAGACCGTCCGTGCTGTCTGCCGGGGGCACGAAGGAGGCGCTCGCCTCACCCCTGGCGTCGGTGGCCACGGAGGAAGGCTCCACCCTCCCAGCGTCCGAGAAGAACCTTAGGGTCCTTCCCTGGACCGGCCTTCCGTCCTCGTCCGTCCATTTCGCCCTCAGGGTTGCAGGGGTGACCCCGTCGGCCAGGACGCTCTCCTCTTCGGAATATATCGCAACCCCGAGCTTCGTGAACCTTACCCTCGCCTCAGCCCTGAGGGCCGGTCCGAACCTGACCGTGACCGAAGCCTCCCCGGGCGTGGTCGGGCTTCTGAGCGTCACCTCGGCAAGCCCCCCGTCGTCCGTGGTAGCCTCGGAGGGTATCGAACCCCTGGTGGTCTCGAACCTCAGGACAGCGCCCCTTATAGGGTTGTTGGTGAGGCTGTCGGAGAGCAGGGCCGAGACCCTGACGGTGCTCTCCCCGTCGGCGAAAGCGACCGAAGGAACAGCCCTCACCTCCAGGAGCAACGGCGTGAACTTTACACTGACGGTATCGGCGAGCTCTCCCACCTGGGCCCTCACAATGGAGGTCCCGGGCACCTTTCCGGCCTTGAGCTGCGCCCTTGCGGTCCCGTCCTCCCCGGTGACCACCTCCCCGGGCAAGTCCCCCAGGTCGCTTCCCAAGCTCACGGGAAGGCCGGCCACCGGCACCCCGGAAGTCGTACGTTTTACCGAGACCACGATGGGAACCCTGCTCATCCCGTCGGCCGGGACCGCTTCCCTTTCGGCCTCGAGGTTCAAGGTCACGCCTAAGAAGCGCACCGTCTCGGGTGGAGCCACGGGCTCTGGGACCGTCACACCTGCCTTGGAAGTATCTATGGCCACTGTCACCTGGCCCACCAAGTCCTCCTCGCTCGAAGGAGCGATCAGCCTACAGCTCGCCTTGCCCTCCGAGTCCGTGGAAGCCGTGGGCTCGGAGAGCCTCCCGACGGTAGCGCAGAAGAAGACCCTCACCCCCGGGGCCGGGCTTCCGGCGGGACCTATGACGGTCACCGTTACTAAGGCCGTGTCCATCCCCGTGGCGAGAAGCTCCTTCGGGGATACCGAGAACGTGTAGGTATATCCTCCGAGCTGGCCCTGCGCCCTGGAGGGGACCACCTTGAGCTTCAGGGTCTTCACCTGTTCTCCGAGCTCGACCCTTATCTTCGCCTCCCCGGTCCTCCCCCCGGCGCGGAACACGGCCGTGGCCACGCCGTCGGAGTCGGTCTCCGCTGAGGGGGATATAGTGCCGAGGTCGGTGGAGAAGAGGACTTCCTTGCCCTCCAAAGGATTGCCCTGAAGATCGGTGACCTTGACCCTGACCTCTATGCTATCTCCCACGGCCACAGATGTAGATGTGGCCGATACCTCGTATATCTTTGCGAACCCCGCCTTGGGCTTCAGGGTATCCTCGAATACTCCCTTCTTCTGGCAGTACACGCCGGCCACGGTGAGCAAAGCTAAGGCCAACCATCCGAGCCTTCTCGCCATATTTCGACCTCCTTACGGTCCTGGGACCTGCTCCTTGAACTTTTTGAACTCCTCCCTCTTCTTCTCTATCTGCTCTCCGGGCTTTCTCAAGGCCCGTTTCAGGCGTTCCCTTATGCTCGGAACTATCTCGGCCTTAAGGAATATTACAAGTTCCTTCTTAGTTATCACCCTCTGGTTGTATCCTGTGAGGAACCTCAGGCCGAAGACCCACCAGGGAAGGTCCTTGAGGATCGGTATCCCCCTCCTTACGATGCTCTCGTCGTTCGTGTAGAGGCCACCTATGACGGTCTGCTCCCCGTCCCTCAATATCGTATATGTCGTGGCCTGGGTGCGGTTTATGGTGGTGCCAACCGCGGATATCCCGGCTGAGCTCCTCTCGGCCTTTATGTCCAGGTATACGAAGTCCACCCCCTCCTGCGAGATGATCTTGGGCTTCACCGTCAGTATGATCCCCGTCGGAAAGGTCTGTTGTATCACGTTCCCCGCGAAGTCCCTCGTGGTCACGAATATATCCTGCCCAACCTGTATCCTGGCCTCCTGTCCCGAGACCACCGTTATCTGGGGGCTGGCTATGATCCTGCCCCAGTTGCGGGCCTCGAAGGTCTTGAGGAGACCTATAACGTTCAGGGTAGCCGAGAGTGGGTGGGAGACCGCTATGGAGAGCTGTTGGCCGTCCCCTGGGGAGATGGTGGAGAGGGAGGCATCTACCTTCGTCTTCCCCGTGCTTATCGCCTGCCAGTTTACCCCCAACTCCCTCAATATCCTCCTTTCTCCCTCGAAGAACACAGCTGATATGTTTACCTCCTTGGTGTCCAAAGTGGCCTCGAGGGGGGGAGGCTTCTCCTTCCTTGGGGTGACTATCTCTATGTAGTTAGGGTATTCCCTGTATTCCAACCCGTTGGCACGTACTATCTGCTCCAAAGCTCTCTTCCAGTGGAGGTTCACCACCTCCACCCCTATGGGCTCGGTGTGGTGGGCGGGGTCTACGATCACCTTCCCCTCGAACCTCCTGGCCACGTCGCTCAGTATCTGGACCGCCTGGTCGAAGGGAAGTTCGGGGCTCAAGGAGACCAGCTCCTCAGGCCTGATGTACTCCCTGGGAAATCTCTGGGAGAAACCTAAACTCCCGAACAGCAGGAGCAAGAACAAGGTCTGCATCTATGGCCCCCTTCCGTTCGCTCCTTGTGAAGCAACTCGTTGGTTCAGGGTTCAGGAGACATCTGAAGTACTATCTTCTGTAATATCCCTCCTTTGTTCAACAGAAAGACGGCTTTACCCCTATCCGGGTCCACCCGTAACAATCGGCCCAGATATACCCTATCCCCTTCCCTTAAAGCTACCAACCGTCCTTTCCTGTCCCTTATGTAGATTCTATCTCCAACTACCGCCAAAAGCTGTGCTCCCTCCACCTCCGGCAGCCCTTCCTTGTTAGGAGGAAGCTCCGGAAGGACTAAAGGATAGAATAAGTTATAGAGATCCGGAATCTCGTCTCCGGAGGGGATGGGCCAAGGCTCGTCTAGAGCTGCGTACTTAGGACTGTAGTACGCCTCGAGGACCAGTTCGAAGGAGACCCATCCGTAAAGCTTCCTGTTATCGAAGGCCTTCTCAGTACGCTCGAGGCGCAGCGATGCGATCTTGACCAAAGGCTCTCCATGTTCTATCCGCCAGAGCAGTCGGTATAAATCCCGAAACGGCCCTTCGCCTACCAGCCGGCATACCGTGTATCCGTAATCCCGACGGTCGACCGAAGTCTGAAAGCTGAAGGTGAAAGTAAGCCCAGACCGATCCGTGCGGAGCAAACGGTCCAAATATGCCAAAAGGACGGAAGGTGGAGCAGAGGAAGGAAGCGCCTTCCTACGGCCAGCTCGAGCTCGCCGCATAGAATCCAACTGGGATTGGATCGAGGAATATACATCGTATATCCTGGTGAGCTGCTCCAGATATTCCTTGCGCTCCTTCTTGCGCTCTTCTAAAGCTTCTATGCGCTTGGGAAGGCGGTTGCGCACCCAATATAGGCCCCCCGAAAGGACGAGGGCCAAAAGGACACCGATTATCAGCGTGTTGCGAAGTGCATAGGACACTTTACTGAGCCTCCGGAGGGGACAGGATCATCTCGAACCGATATACAGGATGTCCACGGACTTCCTCGGTGGTCACCTGAAGCACAGTAGCCCCGTCCAAGCGTTTGATAAGTTCCGGAATGCGGTTGCGGTAGAAAGCAACCCCCGAAAGTGCTATCCGGTCTCCCGAAGGGGAAAGCCTATCGAACCAAATTCCGCCGGTCTCCCGGGTAACCCGAGCTAAGCGTTCCAAAAGGGAACTCCACCGACTGGCCCCGACGCTCAGCGTGTCCATAAAGGCTTCTTCCTCCTTGTAGCGCTGCACCAGACGCTGGAGGCTATCCAAACGTCCCACAGCATCTAACCCCTTCTCCGCCTCAGATATGGCGGCCTCCATCCTCTCCAATTCCTCCCTGGCGGCCATTATACGTTCGTTCTGAAGCTTCGCCTGCCAGAGCAGGAGCAGGACGCTCGCGCAGACGAAGCTCAGGAGCAACAGCCCGTGCCAGGCCACCTTGTAGACCTTCTGGCGCTCTCGGACGTACTCGGGGAGGAGGTCGGTCGGGAAGAACATGGGGTTCTTGGGGTCGAGCGCCTTCCAAGCCAACGCTACGGGCACGGCAAAGGCGGCCAGTTTGGCCTTCTCCTCCTCTTCCTCGGTCCTCAGTATGGCGGGGACCAGGTAGTCCACCTCGGCTTCCGGGAACTGGGATCGGAAGAAGGGGAGGGCCCCCATGCGGACGCACTCCCCCGAGATCAGAAGTCGGGACAGCTCGGGAACTCCCGAGACATCCTGTTCAAGAAGTATCCGGCTGAGGAGCATCTGGAGGACCTGGGAGGGCTCCAGTCCACCTAAAGTGATCGGCGGGCTGAAGCGCAGGTAATCTCCTCCCCTCAGAAAGATCACACGGCCGTAGTTGGCCCCTACATGCAGGATAGCAGTAACCTCTTCGGGGAGAAATTCATAGCTCGCCCGCACCATGCCCATGAGGGCCACCTCCCAGGCGTCTATCAGGCCGATGAACGGGGGTTTGCGCAGTAGGGGACGGATCCTGTCCAAAAGCTCCAAAAGAGGAAGGGGGTCCTCGTGGGCCAGCACGAGGACCCTCCCATCTTCCCTGAGTATGGGACAGACCTGTTCGGAGGATACCTCGAGTTGGTGCCTCTCCGATATGTAGTCCCTTAAGGCCCTCCGCAGCCTCTTTCCCTTCAACTTGGGGGATATGCCCTCCACCTCGTAATAGTAAACCTTGGTCTCGGAGAGGGAGAAGGCCAGAGCGCTGCGGGCTAAGGGAAACGAACTTAAAAGCCCCAGGAGCACGCTCTCGTTGGTCTCCTCTTCCCCTTCGGATGGGACCTCCTCGAAGACCCCCTCCGCCGGGACCTCCTCAAGGCCGAAGACGTCCTCAGTCTTCTCGGGTGCGGCCTTTTCCTCTTCGGCGCCCTCCAAGGGCTTCACCAGCCTGGCCTCCTCCAACTTCTCCAGGACGAACCCCTTCCCCTCCCTCCTCAGGTACGCCAGCTTGAGGTTCCTCCCCTCCACACAGATGCCTATGGCTCCCTTCCGTCTGGGCATATCATCCTCATAAGGTGGAAAGAAGGTCCGCCATGCGGCGCTTGTTGTTAGCGTAGTTCATAGCTGTCTCACGTGATATCTTACCCTCTATGTAGAGCCTCCTGAGGTCCTGCTCCATCGTTATCATGCCCAGGTCGTTGGACTCGGCTATCATCTGATATATCTCCGAGGTGTTGTTGTTCTTGATGGCGGCCTTTATGGACGGGGTGGATAGCATGACTTCTTTCGCCAGCACCCTCTTTCCGTCCAAGGAGGGAACCAACTTCTGGGAGATCACGCAAAGGAGCACATCCGCCAGCCGGTTGCGTACCCTTTCCTGTTCTATGGGAGGAACTTCGGCTATTATCCTGTCTATGCTCTCGACCGCAGATGCGGTGTGGAGGGTCGAGAAGACCTTGTGACCGCTGTCGGTGACCTCAAGGGCCGTCATTATGGTCTCAGGGTCCCTCATCTCCCCTATCACTATTATGTCCGGGTCCTGGCGGAGCGCTTCTATCGTCCCATCCCTGAAGGATTTGACGTCCCTTCCCACCTCCCTATGCCTGATTATACACCTTATGGGCTTGTGCACGGTCTCTATCGGAGCTCCGATTATAACTATGTGTGCGTCCACGCTCCTGTTGTTGGCGTCTATTATGCTGTCCAATGTCGAACTTTTTCCTGAGCCCGTGATCCCCGTGACCAGGGTCAGTCCCTGCTTCACATGTATCAGACTTAGGGCCCTCGCTACGTTCGGATGGAATCCGAGGCTCTTAAAGGGCCTTATCTCCCCCTTTATGAAGCGCATGTTCAGTGCGAGGTGGTCCAGATCGAAGTACATATCCGCCCTGAACCTATATGATTTCCCATCGGCCTGGAAGGCGTAGGAGAAGTCCAAGTTCCTGTGTTCGAAGAGATATTCCTTCTGGCTCTCGGTCAGGAGGTTCAGGAGCAACAGGTCGGTCTCCTCAAGGGAGAGCACCTTAGGGCCCGGTTCGGGGCGCTTGACCCCATGTATCCTGTACCAGACCTTCCCTCCACATCCCCACCCACCCACATCTATGTCCGAAGCCTCGTTCTGGGACATACGGATCAGCCAGCCGTGGACTATCTCCTGCATGTCCTTCCTCAGTTCGTCCGACGCCTCGCTCACGAGGTCCCCGAGGAAGCGGACCCTTTCAGGCCCGACCACGTAAGGAGGGACCTTGGCTATCAGCTTGGCCATCTCGTCCCATACGGACATATCTCACTCCTTTCTCAGGACCCTCCCGTACCCTCGTTCGGCCGTCCTGCCCTCCTCTACGGCTACCTTACCGTTCACGATGACATAAAGGACTCCTTCGGGATAGCCGTGGCCGTCCCGGAAGGTGGCCGTATCCCGGAACCTTTCAGGGTCGAAGACCACGATGTCGGCGAAGTAGCCCCTCTTCAGGAGGCCCCTCCCCTCGAGCCCGAACTTCTCGGCCGCCATCCCTGACATCTTCCTTATCGCCTCCTGTGGGGTCCACAGCCCCTTCTCCCTCACGAACCACCTCCATGCCCTCGGGAAGGTGCCGTAGTTTCGAGGATGGGACACGCCTACGCCGAACCTCCTCAGGTGCCCGTCCGAGCCCACCATCACGGCCGGATGGCGGGCTATGGCCTCCACCTCCTCCTCCCTCATGGAAAAATATATGGCGGATACCGGCCCCGAGAGCACAAGTTCCTCCACGGCCCCTACGGGGTCCTTGTTCATATCCTCGGCCGCCTGGGCCAGGGTCCTGCCCTCGTATTCGGGATGTGCCTCGCAGACGGCCAGAAGGATGGCATCGGGCCCTCCTGCAAGCTCGATCTTGCTGGCTATGGCCTCCCTTACGGCCTTGCCCTGCTCGGGGTCCTTGAGGCGTTCCTCGAGCTTGTCCTCGGCCAAGGCCCACTCCGGGACGAGGAATTGGAGCCCGGTGTAGCTTGCGGTATAGGGGTACTGGTCGGCCGTTACGGGGAGGCCCTGGGCCCTGGCGTCGTCCAAAAGTTTCAGGGCCCCTTCGGCCCTTCCCCATCCACCTCTCCCCCACGCCTTGAGGTGGGATATCTGGGACGGGACCCCTGCCTCCCGGCATATCCTCACCACCTCTTCGATGGATTCCAGGAGCCTCGTCCCCTCGTCCCTTATGTGGCTCGTGAAGACGCCCCCCCTACGGGCCACCTCCTCCGCCAAGGCCACCACCTCCTCCAAGGAGGCGTAGGCCCCGGGGACGTACATGAACCCCGTGGACATGCCGAGGGCCCCTTCCTCCATCGCCCTGCGGACGAGGGCCCTCATCCTTTCAAGTTCCTCGGGAGCGGCGTGGCGGTCCTCCATCCCTAAGACGGCCTTACGCACGGAGCCGTGACCTACGAGGACGGCGTAGTTCGTCCGTATCTCCAAGTTCTCCACCTGCTCCAAGTGCTCCCCCACCGGAAGCGGGGAACCCCCACAGTTGCCGGCCACGACCGTGGTGACGCCTTGGCGCAAGAAGTTGTCCGCATCGGGGATCTTGAGTATCCCTCCCTCGGCCTCGTCGTGGGCGTGGGTGTGGGGGTCCACGAAGCCGGGGGCTACGAACAGCCCCTCGGCATCTATCACCCTATCGGCCCGGGCGTGGGGGAAGTTGCCCACGTCCGCTATCCTGTCGCCTTCTACGACGAGGTCCGCCACGAAGGGCTCCCCCCCGCTTCCGTCCAGGATGGTGCCACCCCTTATCAACAGGTCTGTCATCATCCCTCCCGGAAGTCCCTCTTCACCTCCTCCAAAAGCTCCCGATCCGTTAGAAGGTCCAACGCTGTAAGGGCCAGGACCTTAGCTCCCACGAGCATCCTTTCTAAGGCGAGGGGCGACCTCCCCGCCTCCTTGAATTCTTCGGAATGTCCCGGAATGTCTTTATGTGATATCGAGATATAAGGATGAGCTGCCGGCACGACCCTGCTCACGTTCCCCATATCGGTCGAGCCCATACCGCCGGTGGGGGGAGGTTCGTAGATCTCCAGGCCGAACTCCCTGAAGTGTCCCTCTATG
>Ga0180302_10001138_pt1 | contig 12488 bp, 29 predicted proteins | sample GuaBasSediGuay17_FD_121794 | JGI IMG/M metagenome (GOLD analysis project Ga0180302, IMG submission 121794) | Subseafloor sediment microbial communities from Guaymas Basin, Gulf of California, Mexico - Guay17, Core 4571-4, 12-15 cm | ecosystem: Environmental > Aquatic > Marine > Hydrothermal... | reverse complement strand
TCTGCAAAAATCTTATATTTCCTTCCTTTGTACTCATATTCAAACTCTTCTTTTGTACATTCGTATTCTTCATCTAAACCCAAGTCTGACCTAATCGGTTTTTCACTATCAATTATGTAAAGTTCTCCCCAATTTTTGTAACCAACTAAACGAACTGGCCCATCACCTAATACACAATGAAATGGATACAAGCGAGGATCTTCTTCTGTTAACTTGCCTTCTGCTTTAAGCCTAAGTAATTCCGTCCAGAACTTCTGAACTCCCGGTTCGGCATATCCAAGAATTGGTTCTCTGAAAACTGGTATGTCACATCGCTCGGGACAAGGCTTTCCATTTTTCCAAACTTTGGCTCCCCAATTGCTGTAAGCCATTTTTATTCCTCCGAAGAGTTGTCAGGAAAGATTAAAGGCTTTCGCTCTTTTATAGAAACCTGTTTTTCTGCTTCACAAACAGGGCATTTAACGCGTCGGCAGTATGGACAATTCATTCCACCTGTACACCGACGATCCCTTACATATGAACCTCTAATACCCCATTGCTCATTATAAACAATATCCCCTTTACAGAATTCTTCCCACCAAGAATACCCACAGTTGTGACATTGAAACTTTACTGCAAAAGCTTTTTTGTTTTCCATTTTTACACCTCCTCAAAGTCTGGGCATTTTACAAAGAAGATGTGAGCTCCTCTCTTCTTTTCCACTTCCTGAATTCTTGGTAAATGATCAAACCTCATCTTGGCAACTCCCCAGCGACCTTTCTTGCAATACACAACATACTGATCAATGTCTTCCTTCTTGACCTTGCAATGAATACAGTAAGTGCAATTCATTGTTAAACCTCCTTCCTGTACTTGGTTAGATGTTGTTCTAAGTGCGGTAAGATTTCCTTGAGAAGATCAACTGAAAGGGAAGTTTGTCTGAAATCAAAACTTACATTTCCGCTGCTATCCAGTTCAACTTTTCCTATTGATGTTTCTCCTCTCTTTATAATAAATATCCAGACCGCGTGTACTACTTTGCCATTGAGGAAATATCTTTGTTCCTGATCCAGTTCAATTTTTATCATAGTATCACCTCCTCTTTGTTTTTATTTCCTAACCCATCTTTTCTTTTTCCATTCATAGAGGCGAAATTCATTTTTGTTATATTTTTTCCGAACGATATCTCTTATTGCTTCAAATTTCTTTTCATCACAATCCTCAAGGATTACTGCCTTACCATCTATCATTCCTCGTTCTACATCTACAATTATACGATTCTTGATCATTGGCTGAAAGAGGAATTGAGCGAGGATCAGATCTTTTGTTAAATCGGCAATATTTACTGCGTATTTCATTACCATCACCTCCTTTCTTCTTGCTTAAAAATCCATCCAAAGCTTCCCACCTTTAACCTTCTGAAGTCACTTCAATGCTATCAACAGTCGCCTCCTTCACATATGTTGAAAATACATTTTGCCCTATCACATACGACTTGACCTCCCACTTGGATTCGTCCTCAACTTGCTCAATTGCAATTCTCTCTGCTTCTTCTTCATTCTCTGCCTCTATTTCCAGCTCGACCTGACCGCTTAAGCTAATATCCGAGAAAGAGGGCATATCATACCTTTCAGCCAGCAATTGCCCATCCTCGAACTCCGCTATCACATTCAACTCTGCATCAAACGCAACTTCGGCTGTTACCGTTACATGAACCTCGCACAAATATTTCATATCTATTACCTCCTTTCTTTTTGCTTAAAAAGTCCATCCATAGCTTCCCATTAATTCCCTTTCTTTTTTCTTGACCTTGATCCAGTTCACGCTGTTTCCCTCCTGCCAAATCGCTCCGGGATTTCGGATTACAAGACCCTCCCAACCCTGGGCTAAAATTTCTTGAGCAATTTTTAACAGTTCCTCTTTACCCCGAGGTACCCAAAGACGAACAACGTGGAGGGATGGGAATCGTAACATCTTCTGAAGGTCGTGAAGAATGTCCAGCGTATCCTCGGTCGTCAGATTCTCTTTTCCTTTGTAAGAGAGAACTCCAAAAATTGCAAGTTTTAAGCGATCATCGTACTTATGGCTTAAGAGAGAATAGAAGTCTTCTTTCGTTTTGCCTAAATTCCAGTACAGTTCTCCTAAATAGATCCCATCAGGCAGAAGAGAAGCAGCGACCTGAGTTACCGGATAATCAGTTCTCCAGCGACCGTATTTCGGCTTGTTTACAGTTACGGCACGCCCGTTTTTGACAATAAGGTAGGTCAGCTCCCCGTCCAGCTTGAGAGAAACATAACAGGGGAACTCTACATGGTGTTCCTTGCCTCTGTATTTCTGGACGGGGAGCCAATAGGATTTGTCAATCCAGGTTTTCATCTTTCACTCTCTTTGCGTTTTAAGTACCAACCGATAAGCAGTATTCCTATCAATATCTTAATGATGAATGTGACGTTGTGCCAGCTCATTTTTCCTCCTTTCAAGCCATTCCTCTTCTTCCGGAGTAAAGAAAAATTCTTCTTTTTTGCAACCTTCATATTCTGAAAGATTTTGATTCTCTTCTTCTAGTAACTCTTCCAAAAAGTTAGCTTGAAGATCAGCCTCTTCTAATAATTGTATCCAGCTCATTTTTCACCTCCTTGGATATTTTATTTCTCGGTAACATTTTCTTGTGTATCTTCCCAAGTCTTTCGAGCTAACTTTGCATAATTGATTGTTATTAAAGGAACCTGATTTTCTGGTACCAGATCAAGGAGGATCTGAGATAGTTTTGAAAGCCAATAGCCATGACCAGGAACCAGTTCAGTTCTTTTGTATGGCCACGCGCTGGAGATTTCTTGAATTGCTTTGTCAAGTTTTTCAAGCTCTTGTTTTATTCTTTCCTTTCTGCTCATTTGTGCCTCCTTTCAAATTTTGAATTGCTCTAATAAATTGAAAGGTTTTTCGGGGCGCTTTGGTGGTACAGTTTTCCGTTTTTGTTTAAACTCAATGTTCAATCCATATGTTTTCAGAAATCGTTCAAGAGCTCTTCGGCAACGCTCTTGAGCATCAGGATACCGGGCCCAGTAATAACCGTTAATGAGGGGACGTGCTTTTGCCATAATTGCGCTAATAATCTCCTCCTGAGAAAAACCTTCGCGTTGCCAGGTTTGTTTGTTGCGCTCCAGCTGTCGGAGCATCTGATCTTCGGACATTCTTGCGTTCAGGCCAATTGGACGTCCTTTTAACGTTTTCATCTCTATCACCTCCCTCTTGGTTTATTGTTCTATTATTTCATTGTTTTCTATTATTTCCAGTACATCACAGAGTTTGTTTATTGTTTCTGAAATCTCCTCAGCGCATTCTCCGAAACGGTTCTGGTCACAAAGAGTGAAAGCTTTGAAGATTGAGTTTAGACTGTTGTTTAGCTGATGTAGAAGATGATCCTTTGGTATAATTTTCTTAGTTTTCTCTTTGGCGCATTCAGTACAGAGGAAAGGGTTTCCCTGATGCCATTGAAGATCAGCTCCACATGTAGGACAATTTAGTTGCGAAGGGTGTAAAGTGGTACCACATTGTGGACATTCTCCATCGTGCTTTATACATAATACAATCATTACCACACCTCCTTTCTTAGTCGTTGACTTTGTAAATCCCTCCTACTCCTCCTGTACTTAGATCAACCATCCTTAGCAGTATTTCCTTGTCTCTCTTTCGGTAATAAAGGCTTACGCCGATAGCGCATACGTTAGATGTTTTTGAGATAACAAGTATAAGAGGGAAGTCAAGATTCTTTTTGGTAAGAGCTTGGACGCTGTCACTGAAGGGAGAGCTTTCTAAACTGGAGTGCCAGCCATCAACTACCATGATCCATCCATCAGCTTTCTCTGGTGTTTGTGTATATCCTCGCCAAGGATCAGTTTTTACCCACTTCGTACCCCCTACTATTTGAGCAATTGCATTCTGTATTTCACCGTCCAAATCTCCAAACAGTTCTTGTTCTCCGGCAGCAGAAAGTGGGGTTGCAAGGAGCCCTTCATCAAATTGGGCTTTCCATATTCCGTTTTCAAGATCGGGATTAAGAAGAGTAAGGTGACTAGCATAGTGAGGGAAAATTTCAGCACATGCTCTGCAAATCTCATCTCCTTTGTAATTGATATTGATCCACATTTCTATGTCATCTATGGGTTCAAGACAGACGCACTCCCCGTTGCTGTTAACCCAACACTCATCATATCCGCAATACGGACAAGGTTTGGATAGCTTTTTGTAGGTTAACTCTTCCCCACAGTAATAGCATTTGACTTTCTGCATCGTTATACCTCCTTTCTTATTTGGTTTTTGAGAATACGGGGGAAGCTGATTTTCCCATTGGGTTTGATCCTAACGTAGCCTATCTTTTGCCACAGGTTTTCTCCTTTCATCTCGTATACAGGCAGACACATCGTTCCCATATAATCTTTTGGTCGTGGCCCTTCTATGAAATACTTTCCGTTTATTAGCCCGTTCTTGTCATGCAGTTGCCGGATAAGATCTAATGCCTTTCCTTGTTCTGCTGTACAGCTCATTCCCATAATTACACCTCCTTTCCTGCTAATATTGAAAATCCGAATTGTTTTTTGAACTCCCTGTCTACTTTTATATATCCCTTCACTTGCTTTTCATAGTCTTCGGGTCTTATTTTTCCTTCAAGCATGTCCAGAAAAGCCCACATTCTTGCTCTTTTCGTTTTTCTGTTTTTTGTTTTAGCTTTTTTTGTGTTCATGATCTATCTCCCTTCTTTTTTAAAGAGATTCTTGGAGAACCTGTGCAGCGGTGCCACTTTCTACGAAAAAGTTTTCAAAGATTTCCTTCAGAAGATCAAAATCCTTCCCCTCTAATTCAATCTCCATTCCGTCAAACCAATCTAAGTAAGCATAAGTAATTTTGTAAGGGCTGAAAGCAGAATCACAATAGAAGCGAAATTCGTCGCCTGGGCCACCCCACGATAACTGATACCGAAAATAACCGCTTTTCTGATCCTGGAATGTTCCGGCTGGAACATAATCAAAACATAGCCCATATTCGAAGATACTTCCCAATTCTTCGTCGTATGCATCGGGATCTTCAAGAAAGAGACTCCAGAGCTTTTTCAGATCTTTAATTCTTTCGTCCTTGTTTTGAATAACTTTCTTTTTCTCCATTTTTACACCTCCTTTCTTCTTTATTTTGTGTATTTCTCTAAGAAAATATCGCAGGGATCTCCTTCACCGTTTGTGATCCATGCATTGTATTTTTCAGCCTGTCTTTCCAATTCCTCATAGAAAAGCTGATCCTCAAAAGCTTCGCGAGATCCCAGATTTCCACAGAAATTACAACCTTTTCCTCTACATTGAGGACACGGTTCGAGATTAGAACGAGCCCAAGGAGTATAGTATTTTCCGGACGGGAAGATCTGGAAGACAGTTCCTAAAAAGACGGACACTATTTTTTCACCGTCTTCGTTTTCGTAAATTTCTCCCCTACCGTTATTGATTTTTTCAATTCCGTCTTCAATGATCTCCTTTGCCCATCTTTGTATTTCTCTTTTTGTCATTTTTACACCTCCTTTCTTTCAATTTACATAAGCCGTTATTTCATAGTACATACCATGTCGGTACCAACGAAGATGAAGGGCTTCTTGGATGATCTTCTCATCTTTTTGGAGCGCAATGTCTGTTTTCCCTTCAGCTCCACATAAAAAGCCTGCCCAAGGAGTACCATCCTCTTGGACAGGTTTAAGCCCATGTTGCTCTAATGCCCAGAAAATGCTGTCAAGGGGAATATGCCTAAACCATCCCCTTGTTACTTCATACAAAAGGCTATTCACTTTTTTTCTTTCCTTTGCATTCATTGCTTTCCTTGACATTTTTACACCTCCTTTCTGTTATTTTTTGGAAGCCACCAAGTTGCCCTGTGGCTGAAGTCCTTCCCTTCACCGCTCAAGTCCCTACCATCCCGATCAGGATATTTTTCATCAATCTCCTTAACTTGGCGGGGCGAAATTGTACCTTCGTCATCGCTCTGCCTCCTTTTCTTTTACGAAGCGTGCCAACCTTCGGGCGCCGATAATACGCCCGTTCTCGTCCCGAATGAAATCATCTGGGACAAAAACATCTGGCCGCCCAATAACTGCAAGGGCGACCGGGCGGCTTACGATATAACCTACTCCCGGTTGCGGGTCAGGAAGATTGACGACTTTCCCTGTTACGATGGTAGCGATAGGGATCGAAAGGTCGTCAAAGGAAGAGGAGGAAGAGACGGTTTCTTCTACCCTAGCTACCATCCCTGATGGGGGGATGGTAACGTCGGCTTCGGGGAAAGTGATGGGGTGGGGAGTGAGATTTACAAGCTTCATTTTTCCTCCTCTTGGCGACCCATCTCTGAGGTCGCCCCCACGGTTGGTGACGCCCCCGTGGGCGGGCGATTTTGCGCCACAATTTTACCATAGCCCAAGCGCAAAAGTCAAGCCCAAAAATAATTGACAAAGCAGTACCAAAATCACAAAAAATGAGGAAATTTTCACAACAAATTTGACTTCGTCACAAAAACTGAGCATCAATTTTTTTGCTCACCTGTCAAGCTCTATTTTGCGTTCAGGATTTTAGACAAAATGTCAAAATGCGTTGCGCTATCAGGCTTTTCCTGTATTTTGCGTTGCGCTATCAAGTTTTTTATCCCCTTCCCCTACCAAACCGTGACACCTTGTCAAGGAAAATTGACGGGTTGACTATTAAGGGAAGATGGTGTAACAAGATGGTGTAAGCTTGCTCTTTGACAATTGAATAAGGTCAAGGTCTCCAAGGGGAAGGCTTTGGGGAAGGCCTTCGCCAAAGGGAGGGAAACATGGCAAATGGAAAAAATGGAAAGATAGAATACAAGGTCAAAGCGAGTGTTAGTAATACAAAGAATTATCACAAGATTGTGATACCTGGTGAAGCTCTTGGCCAAAATATCCGATGGAAACAGACAGTTTATTTACCAGGCCAAAAAAAAGGAAAAGCCTGAGAAAGTTTAAAGAGGCTGAAGTTACAATTGTCCTCCGGTGATACAAGCCTTCCCGAAAAAACGAAGGGCAAAGGCCTTCCCCTTGGGGGCCTTGACCGTGGTCGGGAAGGAGGGAGAAAGATGGCGATGTTCGCAGAAGAGATAAGGCAAAAGATAATAGATATTGTTGAATATAGCTTCGCTGATAGTTTAAAGAGGGAAATATGGGGAAGTTTAGAAGAATACGTTTATGGAGCAAGATCATGTGCTCCGTCCTACGAAGTAGTGGAGGAGGCCACGTTGGAAACATTACTAACATGGCTTTTGGAAACAGGGATGCATAAGTTATTGGATTAAAAAAACGAGGCCACGGTCAAGGCCTTCTTTTTTTGCCTACATTATACCAAAAAATTGACTAATTGTCAAGTTAAGGTACGCGAAGGAGAGAAGGAAAGAAGGGACGTTGACTCCTAGGCTTAGCCTGAGGAGGAGAGAAGAAGACAGGAGGAGAGAAGGGGATAAAGGGAAGGTAACCTAGAGGAGAGAGGAGGAGAGAAGGGAAGAGGGAGAAACGGGAGAAGAGGGAGGAGAACCGGGAGAGAGAAGATCCAGGAGAGAGGAGAAAGATCGAAAAGACTGCATTCTCTTTTCCCCATTTTGTCCTGAATATTTGACACATTGTACATTTTTTCACATGCATGATGAATGTTACTCATTACGCAAAACCACAAGATCATTAGCTTTTCCCTCTTTTCCCTGGTACTGGTAAGGAAAGGAAATGATTTATCTTAGTCACAAATTAACGCTAGAGAGAAGGAATAGAAAAGGAATGGTGAAGCCGGGCCGGGGGAGGGGGTGGCTGCCACGGGAGTCCCGTCGACCCAAAGTGAGTCTCCTATGACCCGAGCTTTTCTTCTGAAACTTCGGAGCAATTTTCTCTTCCCTCTGCCGTCTTACTCCCTATCCGATAAGGCTATAGTATAATAGTACTTACTACCGTTGGGTAAAAAACAAAAAGCCCATCGACCTATGGCCTATGGGCATCTGTCGGGCTTTTATAACCATTCTACCAAAGAATGATAACCCGACAGGGGTAACACCTGCCTCTCGGCAGGCTTTCCTTGGGGGATTACCCCAAGGGGAGCTCCATTATAATATTAACATTTCCAAACGCTTTTGTCAACTTCTTACGGAGCTCTTCTTCTGAAACTTCAGGGAAAGTTTTTTTCTCCCTAACTCCCCCCTCCTCTTTATCTTTACTCTCTTCCCAGCTAAAATATTCCCATGATGGAATCAATAATCTGTTTCGGAGCTGGGATCAATTCAACTGCAATGACTCTCCTTCTTTATGAACAAGGGAATCATCTTCCCATAGTTTTTGCTGACACCGGTTGCGAATGGCCAGAAACCTATGCTTTTATTAATCTCTTTGAGAAATATCTCCTAAAGCAATGGAACATAAAGATTATAAAGGTTCAGAGTGAGAGAGGGAATATGTATGATTGGTTCTGGAAAGAAAAGAAAATTCCTTTCGTGCGTGCGCGAATGTGCACAAGGATTTGGAAATTGGAGCCAATTGTAAGAAATTTTCCAACAGCAAAAGTCCATTTTGTGGGGATTGGAGCTGATGAATCTCACAGAGCAAAAAGAGAATTCAAAAGATATAAGGTAGTGCGGAAATTTCCTCTAATTGAAACTGGGATAAAAAGGGAGGATTGTAAAAAGATCATTGAGCGGCATGGATTACCAGTACCTCCAAGATCAAATTGTTTTATCTGTCCTTTTCAGTCGCTGGAGCGATACAGAGAACTTGCTTCAAGACATCCTGATCTCTTCGCAAAAGCGGTGGCGCTGGAGGAGAGAGCTGGAAGATGGTTAAAATATTACGCTCCTTTAAGAAAATTAATCTTACTTGACAAATATACAAGGTAAGGCTAACAAAATTAACCTTTTCTTAAACGTAGTTCAAGTAACCACCATTATTCCTAACAGGATCATAGCAGTAAGTGTTTCCAGACCTATCAGTATCAATTTCTCTCTGAGAGAATAAGCAGGATCTTGTGAGAAGAGTACTCCAATTAAGAAAATCCATATTGCCAAGAAGATAAGTACTCCATCTAAGATATTGAGCATTTCAATCCTCCTTCATGAGATTTTTGCCGAGCTTCCTCCAGGTATACATCCTTAACACTTCTGTTAAGTTCCTTATCCTAGTAATTTCTCACTCCTGTGCACTGAAGTCGTCATTTTCGGCGACTTTAGTGTAGAAGAATGGGTCAATACAGTCATCTCTTTTTTATCCATGATTCTTCAATATCTTTCTGTACTTTTCCATGTTATCAAATAGTCAACAAGATGGACAGTGTCACGCAGAAGCTGTGTAAGTGTAGGATACCGGTCTTTGTGCAATCGTACTACTTCATATAGATAAAGGAGAGTATGGAAATTATCTCTCAGGGTCTCAGGAGTTTGATAAGGAGCTGAAGATAGTATATGCCCCGCTACCCATGCAATGGCTGTATCCAGATCAAGTTTCTTTTTGCATTTTTCATGTCCCTGCGGGCATGTGTAAATACTATCACATTCTTCATCATGACAATATTGAATTAATTTTTCCCTTTGTTTTATCAGCTCTTCCTTAATTGCTTCTATCATGGTAACCTCCTCCATTATGTCTTATTTAACGTTTCCGCTTTATCTTAAAATAAGTCTTCCACTTATTTAATGATCGTTTAATAAAACTCCTTGGATTTTTTAAGACAACCTACCCAAAAGCTTGCCTCTTCTAATAGACGATAGAGCAGAGGAAACTCTTTCGAGTGAAGAGTTACAACTGCAAGGAACTCATCAATACAGATCTCATGGAACTGAGAGGGAGAACGACTGGTTAAAAGCCTAGAAATATGGTTTGCTGCGCGCCATGCTATTGCTGTGTCCAGCCCAAGTTTTTTCTTGCATTCTAAATGCTTCAGAGGACATTGTTCAGGGAGGAAGCAGTCTGGGTGATGGCAATATTTACGAAGCTCTTTTTCTATGTTTTCCAGTGCTGCTAGAGTTGGCTCATTTCTCATTTGGCTCCTCCTCTTGAGATAGTTTTAAAACCTCAGATAGGTTTAGAGAGTTATGGTGGTGTTTTATCTTGAATTTTTCTCCCGGAGAAATCAGTAGATATTGTGGGATTTCGACTTCCCCTCCTTGGAGTCTTATTAAAGCTGTAATCCATACCATGGCTTCCTTAAGCTGTCTCTTCAGAGAAGAGACTTCTTGTTGCAGGGAAGCAACTTCCTTGGAAAGTGAGAGAATAATTTCTTCACGCAAGGGGAATACCATTTTATTTTATCCTCCTTCATTCCTTTTCTTCATTTTCCATTCTCTTCCGTAGACAGATTTTACATATTTCTTCCGCAGGAACCTGATCCATTCTGGCTTCTTCAACCCATCTCCACATATCGTTTATCCCACACCAAGAAGTTGGCCCAAAGGCGTCAGATTCTTTACAGATATGCCATTTTTTGCCGTGGAATGTTTTGAAAACTGTTTCGGGATCAATTGCCGTTTTGCTGACCTCCTTCTTCTTCTGCATCTGAACAACCTCCTGCATTCTTGATGAATGAGTCAACTGAATCCTGCATCATTTTTTGATGCAGATAACGTATCCAGTAATTGGCTTCACTTAACAGGGAATAAAGTTTTGAAAATTCTATAAAACAAGGTGCTACCACAGTAATGAGTTCATGGATAAGAGGCATACAGGTTTCAAGAATGATCAGGTTCTTCGTATGAAGAATCTCACTCAAGTGTAGAGCAGCACGCCATGCTATTGATTTATCCAATCCCAGTTTCTCACGGCACTTTTTGTGATCGGCTGGATTTTCGTAAATCAGACGACAGGTTTCATTGTGACAGTAACGAAATAATTCCTCCTTTATTTCTGTCAGTTTTTTGTAAGCTCTGGATGTCATTTTTATACCTCCTTGAGTTATATACGTTTGTAGAAGTTTCTCAAAACCTAGCGACTGCCTGACTTCTAATCGATTAAGTCTTCTCCCTCAAGATTAAACTGTTCTTTCAGATGTATTAAATGATATTTTATTTCTTCCTCGTTATCACTCTCTACTAACCAAGGACTATCGCAACACCCACAAGCTCCTACATAAACTCCATATTTTTGACAGATCTTTTTGTATTCATTGAAAAATTTTTTCATACGTTTCATTTGTTAACCCCCTTTCTATATTTGTTCGTCCTTTTATCTAGACGAATTTCTCATACACAAAGCCTATATCCCACCACATAATGTGTATTCGAAAGGAGATGCTGATAAGGTTGATGTCTTTGTAAAATTTGTGATGCAGCATGATCCCAAGCGCGAAATCGCAGGAGGTAATTCCGAAAACGAAATTTTTCCAGCACCAAGACTTGTTAATAAGTAGCTTTTTCATTGTTCTTTCTCTCTCGGCTTGACCTCTTATTTCTTTTCGGTCAAAGAATTTTTCATACAAGAAAAATATTTCCCACCACATGAACATAATCTGTACCCAAAAAGAAATTTTCTTATTTCGAATGAATTTTGGTCGTATCATAAATCCAAGCGCGAAACCGTTGGGAATGATCCCAAAAGTGAAATTCCCCCACTGCCAAGATTTGTCAATAGAGGATTTTTTCATCATTCTTCCTCCTGCTCAATTGTTAGTTTTCTCCATTTCTCTTCACATTTTTCACAGAAACGCTCAAGAACCTTCTTCTTTTCCTCTTCCTGCCCCAACGGGAAGATCAGTTCAAAGTGATTACATTTAGGACAACACCAGCCGATTTTCAGCATGAAAGAAACTGTTTCATATAGTTTCATTATCTGATTGCAGAATGGACATTCCTTCTGTGTGGATTTGATGTTTTCTATGTAGCAGGGACAGAGTTTACAATCTTCTTCAGAGTGGATCTTACCTGTGATCAAGAGGTGGCAACCCCATCTTCCTTCAAGTGCTCCGGGATAACAACACCAAGGCGGTTGCTTGTACTCAATGAGGAATCTTGCTGGTTTGATCCCACTCTTTCTGATTTTCTCTTGTTCTTCTTTGCTTAGTTCGTGCCAGTAGGTTGCCATTTTTTATCCTCCCTTTTTGTGTGTTAAATCTTTCATGTAGCATTTGCCATCTATCATAGCAGCTCCGCAGACCGGACAAAACTTTATTCCTTGCTTCTTTGCATCTGCGATTAGTTCACGAAGTTCTTTGGGGATGTCCTCATATTTGAAAAGATTCAAGCTATGCATAAGGACATTATTGATTGCCTCTTCTGGAGTTTCCAATCCAAGAGCTTTTCCGAGTTCAATCGCCTCTTTTAGTTTCATTCTGTTCCCTTTCCCTTATGTCATAGTATTTCCCGCTATCCAGCGGATGCAAAACTATCCATTCCTCTTTTTTGAGCCCCATCCATGTTTCCGGTCTGTTCCGATCGGCCAGTCGTACATTCGGATCTTTTGGGTTAAGACCATAGAGCTGGGCTACTTTGGCTGCTGACACATAATG
>Ga0180302_10001137_pt1 | contig 12494 bp, 8 predicted proteins | sample GuaBasSediGuay17_FD_121794 | JGI IMG/M metagenome (GOLD analysis project Ga0180302, IMG submission 121794) | Subseafloor sediment microbial communities from Guaymas Basin, Gulf of California, Mexico - Guay17, Core 4571-4, 12-15 cm | ecosystem: Environmental > Aquatic > Marine > Hydrothermal... | reverse complement strand
GTATATGACTATAAGGACATTGAGAAAGCTTATGAGAAGGCTGTAAAGTATGCGAGGGGCTTTGGAGAGCATGTAATAGTTGAGGAAATGATCAAGTTTGATATGGAGGTTACAGAGCTTCCACTTGCATGCCTCAACCTAAACGAGAAACCGGATATATTATTGCCTAGACCAGTTGGGCATGTAAGAACTGGAAGCCACTTTCATGTAAGCTGGCAACCCTTCGTTGACATAGATGAGGAAACCGATGAAAGCACCGTTCCATTTCAGGGTTATGGAAGTAATCTTCATTTAATGGAGGATAAAACTAGTGGTAAACCACTATGGCGCTCTGAATGGAATGATAAAAAGCTTCCGGGAAAACTTGTCAGGGAAGTTGAAAACAAGATTTACGAAACTGCAAAGAAGGTTGTGAAATGTCTTCTAGGAAAGAAGGGTGGCTTTGGAATCTTTGGATGCGAGCTATTCATCAAATTTGATGAGAAAAAACCTGAAGTGTACTTTAACGAGATCTCTCCAAGGCCACATGACACGGGTATGGTTACGCTAGTTTCACAGAACATGTCGGAGATGGCTCTCCACGTTTACGCGATTCTAAGGCTTCCGATTCCAGAGATTATTAACATGTTTCCAGGAGCAGCACATGTAATACTATCGGAGAAGGATAGAGTTTGGGGGCCCACTTATAGAGGGCTTAGAGAGGCGCTGATGAAGAGAAATATCATTCTAAGATTCTTTGGAAAACCATGCACATACAAGCATAGAAGAATGGGTCTTGCACTAGCCATTGGAAAGAACACTGTAGAGGCACGTGTAAAAGCCATGGAAGTTGCACATACAATTGAGAAGGGGCTCTAACATTCATTGAGCTGTTAGGTTATCATGAAATAGTTGAAACCCTTTTTTACTATTTCAATGAGGAAACAGCGTCGAACCTCTTTTATGATTTAGGTTTCTGAGAAACAATACTGTACTTATTAGGCCTTGACTAGGCTTGTGAAATTCCTGAATATTTCTAACCCATTTTCAGTGTGAGAGACTTCTGGATGAAATTGGACACCATATACAGGTCTGGATAAATGCTTTAATGCTTGAACTTCACAGTTCTCAGAGTGTGCCAGTACTTTTAACTCCCTTGGAAGCGGCGTATATACTTCGTCGTTGTGGGAAGCCCATGCTATAAACTGATTGTTGAAGCCCTCAAATATCTCGTTTTTATCGTCTATGTATATAACTACAGGGCCATACTCTGGATTTTTAGCTGGGCCGGCTTTTCCACCGAAGGCGCAAGCTATTAGTTGATGGCTTACGCATATTCCAAGTATTGGGCTTTCAAAGTTGAGCACTATTTCGATCAAATTTGAAAGTTCACCTAGTGACTCGAATATTCTTGGAGGACCCCCACTGAGTATGACGGCGTCAGCTCTCATTTTGATGATATCGTTTAAAGTTGTTTCAACTGGTAAAAGCTTCGACTGAACATTGATCTCAGTTAGTCTACGGTATATGAGATGAGAGTACTGAGCAGATTTGACGTCTATTACTGGAATAAACATTCAGTTTTACCCCATGTAGGCCTTGTGAAGCCCCATTCTAACCTTCATCATAGCCGGAGTGTTGTATACTCTTATAATATTACCTATCAGATAAGCTGCTGAAAATGTTTTGACAATGTCTTCCTTGGAGTCTCCGCTCAAGGCGTTTTCAAACTCCTTTAGTAGCTCTCTGACAGTTGATAGTAGAATGTTGTCAAGATGAGGTAAACCTATCGGTATAAGTAGGCGTGTTCCAACCAGCTCATGTTTGAGAGATGTGAGAAGCTCCTTCTTTACCTCATCATCATAGGATACTGATACCATGTCGGAGAGTGTCCTGAGGTAGGCCCTAACTACTTTGACGCACGCCGATTTGCAATCCTCAAGCTCCTCGTCTGTCAGTTGGATTTTAGCATTTTCACATGCATATCGTATGTTCTTGTCCTCCATCATCTTAGTTACAAGAGCTAGTATCTTTGACAGAGCATGGTGGATATATCGCGGGTAAAGTGATGAATATGACACTAGTAAGTCTGAGGAGTATCGCCATGGGAAGAACACTGATATGTCGTGTTTCTGAGAGAAATTCTTTATTCGTCTTTCAATATCTGAAAATATAAGCTCAATGTTAGCTTCCATCGGCTTTGCTATCTTTGGAGGCTTTGGCGGCGGAGCCTTCTCCTTTTCAGGTTTCTCTATAACTGGTATTATTGGAGGTGCTCCACTATATCTTTGAGAGAAGTCAATCACGGCTTTATGTAAAAGACCTTCTTCTGCGAGATACTTTCTCGACTTAACCAGACCCTCTCTCAGGTAAATCTCTTTAACAGTATTTGTTATGTTAGTTAGGCATTGGTCGAGATTTGAGAGAATGTTTCCAATGTATCTGTATGATGTGTCAAAGGACTTATCATCCGCCATGTCCGTTATAACATCCACGCTTGAGAGGAAGGGGGACTCCCTTAACTGATTCATGTAGGTTTCAAGTCTGGAGATATTACTTCTAAGTGTCAGAACTTGCTCTCTTAAAGTATATGGGAAATTCAAGTTCTTGAGTGAAGCTACATCTGATAGCACGCTAAGAAGAATTGCCTTTGAAGCATATAGGGAAATGGCGTCTATGAGCTTAAGTTGTTTATCGGTTACATCCTTGAGTTCTCCACCTTTCTCAATTACCTCTAAAACTTTTTCAAATTTCTCTCCTAGATCGAGCTCATTTATCTGGTCTCTCATAGAGGAATATCTCGCAAGACCATAGGATGATGAAGCGATCGTGCCAACTAAAAGAACAAGTACTGGAAAAAGCCATTGAGCTCCGTACCAGATGTTGTATAGCATTGAGAATGAGGAGAAGAATATGAAGACTAAAAGCCCTAGCAATATGGATGGTCTCTTTTCCAATCTAACTGATATAGATGGAAACGCCATTGAGGTTGCTATCGAAAGAGCTAATCCAAATATGAATATCATGACGCTTAGATGCCACATCATTGGTCTATCAATGAGTGATATCACGAAAGCTGCTGTAGAAAATATTGAAAGTATTAGGAGAGAGTTCTTGAATACATTGTAGGGGTTGACTCCTAGGAACTTCTCCTTTACTTCTACATCTCTTCCACTTATGGATGAAAGTATAGTGTTTTTAACATCTTCTAGAGATTCAGGTCCTTTGACGTTGTTTAGGATCTTGAATACCTTATATGTTAGGAGATCTTCCTCTTTCATGTTCAGTCACTTACCTTTGTTTTTAAGCTGGGCCTGGCTATAACGGCCATATCTAATATTATGTTGGCCAAGGCTTTTTTATCTTCGTCAGTTATTCTTTCATATAACTCGTCTCGGATATTTCCATTCTTTATTATTTTTGATGAGGAAATTGCTCTCCTGAATTCATGGGATTCTAGTCGCTCTCTTGAGTTCATTGGGGTGACTACTCCATACCATAGAGCTGAAACTGCTTGTAGTATGGCCATTGCGTTTGTAGAGACTCCCGCCTCCTTCGAGAAGTTCTTTCTTATAACCGGAGGAGCATCTGCTTCAAGACGGAATTCACTGTCCAGCTTCATGGATATCGTGTCGACAAGCTTATCTCTTGGCACTGGTCTGAAACGGTAGATTGGCATTGCCTTGAATGCTTCAATGGCGGGTACAACTAAGTTGTCTATGAGCCTGTCAACTACGTAGCCTTTCCAGAACTCATATTCTATTCCCTCTATTGGAATTCTTTTTCCACATTGTCTCTCAGCTATGTTGAGCTCATGTATTAGAATATCTACTGCCTCCTGAAGCTCCTCTAGAACTATGCCTGACTTCATCATCTCCTTATCGCCTTCACCTAAGATGACATCCTCTCCAAAGGTCACTAGGATGTCTATTGCCTTTTTGAGACCTGACCTGATTTCACTATAGTCTCCCAGAGCACCCATTACTAGGATCTGCGTTCGGTTTTCTCCTTTCTTCAAGTTTATGACTACTGGAACGCTTACGAATGGTGTTGTAAGATAACCCGTCTGGGAGGCTTTTTCAAGAAATGAAAATGCTTTTTCAAGGCTTCCATTTTCCTCTGCCATTATCAGTGCAAAGTGGCTCATCAACTTTATGTCTTGATTGAGAAGCTTATCCAATGGAGAGGTGCGTATTCCAACGAATCTAAATATCATTGAGAGAACTTCTTCCAGCGTTTTTTCGCTCATGGCCGTAGATGGGATGGAAATCTTGCTTGGGACAAGTATCCTGTCTCCTAGATATGTTAGGTAGTTGCTGAGCTCTTGCTGACATGGCATTAAATCAGCTACAACCTCCATGTTAGGATATATTGTGGCTAGGAAAAGCTTTGTTATTTCAACGATGTATCTGTTCAGAATTGCGAACCGTTTCAGAGCAGCCTCTGTTACAAGATAGTCTGGTATATATAGGATGCCCTCCTTGGCCAGTGGACCACCGTTTTGACCTGTTAATTCAAGCAGTTTCTGATTGCTTATCAAAACTATTAGCATTCGGGATGTTCCACTTTTAGTCCTGTACTGGTTTCTAATCTTTATCAGTTGGGCAAGGCTCCAACATGCATTTACAAAGTTGTTTGGAGGATTCTCCTCAGGCCATACTGCAAATACGACCACGGTGTTATCGGGGTTGGATTCGAGAATCCATTTCGTAACTAGAGGGGTTCCTCCAGCTCCCGTTCCACCTGCAAGGGATGTAAAGATTATATATTGCGCACCCAAGGACTGCTCAAGAAGGCCTAGCCTATCCTTTATCGCATCAACTTGAGAGGTAAATATTTCACATGCAATTTTAACGTTTCTACCTGACCCATGCCTTGCAAGCGGATATATTATATCGCTGCTAAGGGTTCCCTCCTTCAATTGCTCCTTCAACCTTGTTTCAGCTATGGTATCTAAAACAAGTATCTTGAACTTCTTTAAGCTGTATATCGGGGTATGCTCCTTCTCATGATGAATGTATGAGGCTACCAGCTGGGCACCTGTGGTGCCAACGCCAACTACCCACACATCTGGAGTTCTAACGGATGGCTTTAGCTCCTCGTCTAAAACAGGCATCTCCACTATTTAAACCCCACAGTAGCTTCACTTAACTTAATAAACTGGATAGGAAATATATCTAAGGAAATCCTGTGGTAGACCTATTTAAAATGAAGCTAGTACTCGTGCACGATTTTACCTTTTCCAGGTATCCAGTCTATGTCTATTCCTATTAGGCCCTTTTCCTTGCGATAGTGGTAAAGCATTCTTACAAGGTTTGCGAGATCGATTCTCTTGCGTAGGAGCTCTGGCGTCCCTATATCTGATCTGTGAAAAACTCTCCATCCATCTGTTAACTGTATGCAGTTTATGCTTTTCTCGACCTTCTCTGATGCCTCTGGAATTGTTTCAGCTTCTCCGAATATTTCAATTAGTCTAGAGCCTCCGGAGATCATTTGACCTTTTTCATCGATATCTATTGCACCGTAGTAGAGTTTACAGCCATATTTCTCTGGTATACTCTCGTCCACATGCACTGGGTGGCCTTTGGCCAAGTCACGGTAGTTTGGATAACCCCATGCAGCTACACATTTGACTACTGTGGCTACATCTCTGAACTCAAGTTTGATCTTGTGAAGAGATTCTGAGATTATTGCTTCGCATATGTCGATCATGTCCGTTTCAAGTATTGGAAGGACGTTGACTGCTTCAGGGTCTCCGAATCTACTATAGAACTCTATTATCGTTGGACCCCACTTGTCTGTAAGCATCATCTGCCCAGCTATTAGGCCATGGTATCTTTCACCAGTTTCCTTGTGCAGTGCATGTACAACTTTCTCAACAATTTCAACCGACTCACTATATTCTTCCTTGGTTAGGAATGGTAGAAGCCCTTCTCTTCCAGATATGGATCCCATTCCACCCGTCTCAGGTCCTATGTCATCGTTGAAGGCATTCTTATTGTCCTGTACAGCTGGCATTGGTAGAACGGTTCTACCATCGGTGAAGCATTGCATGGTATACTCTGGGCCTTCAACTTTCTCCTCTATAAGAATTCTATCCTCAATGTCATCATATGCGCTCATCAGCCGTTCGACAACCTCCTTTGCATGTGCAAGCTTAACCTTTTGCTTTTCATCCTTCAGATACGCTTGAAAATCAGAGATCACCTTAACTCCTTTTCCACCAGCCTGTCTAGCTGGCTTAATTGCCACACTTTCAGCATATGCCTCTATGTAGGTTATCGCATCCCTGAGATCCTTGAATGCGATGAACTTGAGTCTTCCCGGGATCTTATGCTTCCACATTAGTCTTCTCATGTAAGCTTTTGAACGCTCTACCTCAGCGAGTCTCTCCTTGGCACCTATGCATGGTATGCCCATTTCCTCGACTGTGTCAGATATTCCATGGAATAGGGGCTCTTCAGGCCCTATAAATACGAAATCAAATGAGTGTTCACTAACTATCTTGGACACGAACTCCTTGCTATTTTCATCTCCTTTGAAGAGTTCACCACCTGTCTCCCTGCATAGTTTCAGTATTCCCGGGTTTTTGCTACTGCATATAGCGTATAGCTTAGGAGCGTAAACGCTTCTCGTAATTGCCTCGGCTATAGCATGCTCACGTGCACCATGACCAATCAGTAATACCTTCACTGGGGAACACCTCTTTAGATAACCTAAGAAACGTGTAAAATAATAGTATGGTGTGGCAACCAGTGGATTAAAATACTGAAAGTATGTGAGTATGAAGTAGATGAACACTCATGTAAGACTCATGCTACTTTCATCACTTATATTAGCGACTTCTCTTATGCGGTTAGGAGCTTATCCAAAGCCTGTAATTGTATTCTCGGGCTATGAGTGGTTTGTAAAGTACTCAGATTATCCAATTGGACCAGGGCCAAATTTGTGGTCTAGTGAAAACGTTTGGATCGATTTCCAAGGGAGGCTTCACCTGAGAATTAAGAGAATTAATGGAGTATGGTATTGCTCGGAAGTTTACACTGTTAAAGTGCTGGGGCATGGAGCGTACATTTACGTTCTTGATGGAAGCTATGATTTACTGGATGAGGATGTTGTACTTGGACTTTTCGCTTACGAGGATAATTTTCACGAAGTTGACATTGAGATAGCAAGATGGGGAAACAGCAAAGAGGATAATTTATGGTACACTATCCAACCCTATCCTTACACTATGGGAGTTAACCAGATGTCATATAGAATGGGAAGAGGATTTCTCGCGATTCACGTGATAATTTGGGCTCGATTTTCTGTGCAGTTTAGAAGTTTCATTATCAAGTCTTGGTCATATGGATACGTCGTTGAACTGCATCAGTGGAATAGCACACGTGCAGTATCAGCTGATGGAGCACGTGCTCACATTAACCTTTGGCTTCTTAGGGGAGGAAGCATTGAACACGATGTTGAAATTGTTGTTAGGATGTTTAAATTTATACCACTTGAGGAGCTGAATTTATCAGCTATCGATGAATTAGTCTACGATATTTTAAGGACCTATATGCCCAATTCTTGTCTGTACAATTACAGTTTTTAATCCTGTATCCTCCAGTGCCTTCTTGACTTCAAGCATTTCATCGACGCTTGGAGTTCTAATATTTGTTCGCCGGAATTCAGGCCTATAATCTAGCACGCACACCTGCACGCTTGGATCCATTGAAGCTATCTTGTACCCTATCTCATATATTTCGTCGAGCGTCGGATGGAAGAACTTGTTGTATGGAATCCCTATTCCAAGGAACACTTTCTCTGGATAATAGTTGTCGATGATATATTTCACGGCGTTCCATGATGTTTCAAGGTATTTCTCCGCTAGTTCTCTATCATTTAACCCTGTTATTTTCATGAAAGTTTCGATTCTAAGGGCTTTAAGATCTGGACCAATGTCAGTTACACCAGCTTCTATAAGCTCGTCAATATAGTCAGGCGTTAAAATACTTGCATTTGTGTCGAGATGGAGTTTAGCTTTTTCATCTTTGTTCAGTTTCTTAAGCTCCTTGAAGAACTCTATCAGCCATCTTCTGTTTAAGGTGGGCTCTCCCCCGGATATAGCTAACCTATCTACACCGTACAGCCTCCTATAGTAGGTTAGCTCACATGCAGCTTCCCTTGGCGTCATTGGTGGAAGCCTTGAATTATATGTGATGTCATAGTTTTGGCATGTTGGGCATCTGAAATTACATCCAGCTGCAAAGCATGCAACTTCAATATAGTGGCCTTTATCCTTGAGCCAGTGCGGTGTCCCTACTCCTCCCACAGGATGCGGTGTAAAACCTCCAATAACTCTCATGGGAGTTTTTTCCTCAATATGCACAGTCTCGATCTCCATGCCATTTCTAACAGCTGTATGACACGACGGTCTAAGCTCTCCATTTATGATCACTGCACACGCCCAACATCCTCCAGTTCCGCATGGTGCAAAAATTGAATCCTCTAAGGGATATCTTGAAAAGCTGAATCCTAGAATCTCAAGTGCCTTCTTAACAGTTATCCCTCTTGGAACATCATATTCTTCGCCATCAACGATAATCCTAACAGTTTCCTTAATCAAAGCCGTATATGGTTCAATTGCATAGTTTGGGCATGCGAGAAAGCATGATGAACAACCGACACATTCACCGTAGCCAGGGCACTCTACAACATCTCTACAGAAACCGCATTCAATGCATTTATTCGGGTTTATCCGGTATCTGACCACCTTGAACATTTTAGAATACCTTGACTACAAAGTACAGATCTCCTTTGAGCTTTATGAATATTGGAACATTTGAGACGCAACCTTCTATTGTTAGGTTTCTGATAATTATTGGCATTTGTACTATTACTGAAGTCCATCCGAATCTTGTTCTCCAGTCTTTGAATTTGCGAACTGCATCTGGATCATCTACTACGATGCTCAAAGTTACAACGTTTCTTTTACCTGGCTCCAGTTTGACGGGTTTATTGTAAAGGAGATGGAACCAGAATTCCTCTCCCTCCTCAGCCTTGTAGACATCTCCTTCAATTTTTGTTAATTCAACGGACCAGTTCAGAGCAAATAGAACTACGAGACGTACATCTACGATTATTCTTTGGCCTTCTATTTTAAGGCTGCATGGCTCCATTTCAAAGACGAATGTCGTGTTCAGGAACATTCTTAGATCTGGGATTCTTTCCACTATTTGTTGGCCATAGGCGTCGAGGTGGACTACGATATTCTTAACCTCCATGTCGAAGGTTGAGTTAAACAGCATCTCCATGCTCTCGTTATATGTCCTAGCAAATTTTATCGTGGCTTTAACTGTTGTATTTAGCCAGTTTCTCGCGATTGAAACCTTACTTCCATTTTCTATGATTCCATGTGCAAAGTATGTGTCGTTTACGTAGAGGTCAAACTCTCCCTTCACTATTGGAAGTTCTTGAATGTAAAGTGGTGTTCCAACAGTGAATCTAGCGTTAATGTTAAATGTGAATACTCCAGTGTAATCATCTATTTTCCTGAAATCTATGATCCTAGTCCCAAAGCTTCCAATGGCAAAGGAAAGGTCAAGTGTAACCGTTGTGCTCCAGTCAACTTCGATGCTTGTCAAGCCTATCATGATATTTCCTTTAATGCTAACCTTAAGCGTTGATATTTCGCCTACCAGCTTACCAATGTTTTGAAACTCCCTTAGAATTACTGTAACGTTTTTACATGATAACGGGGGAATAGTGACGGGTTTCAATGTTCCCGTTGAAATTAACTGTCCATCTAGGCTGGTTATCACAAGAGCTGCTGATGTGACATCTATAGGTGTGTTCATTGAGTTACATACTTCAGCCGTCAAGTAGACTGCTGATTCATTCCACTCTATGTTGACTATTCTTTTTATGGAGGGAGCACTTATAAATTCCCTTGGAACATATACTTCAGATTTGTATTCTATCGTTAGCGGGATTCCTATGCCAAAAATAACTACAGTCACACTAGCTTTAGCATATATGTTGATAAGGATATCTTGGTCGCTTAGGAATCTGCTCAAAACTTTCTCAGCAAGTTGACCAGTTATCGGGAATAAAAGTGAGACATCAGTTGCAGAGTTGGATTCGATCACTACTTCATGAAATTCACTTACCGCATATTTTACGCCTTCAATTGTAATGTCTATATCCGAGAGACCTATCTTGTAAGGTGATTTATTAAAAATGGTAACGTTTACAGCGGCATATATTTGGTCAGCATATGTCGTAAGTGATATCCTATTCACCTTGATTTCAATGTAATCGGAAATTCTTTCGAGCTCTGAGCTTACAAATGCAAAGAGAGAAGCTCCAATGATGGCGAATATCGCAAGCGCGATTATCAGGATTTTAATCCTTCTACTCTTCAACGTCCTCACCTAATATTAGTTTAGATTAGAATAGTTTATAGAATGAAATTATGCTGCTGGTATAGGCTTCTCTATTTTAGGATATTTCTCTGTGAAGCATCCATAGCATAGTTTCTCCTTTGGAATCCCAACTGCTTTTATCGTTGACTCAAGCGAAAGATATGCAAATGAATCCGCTCCTATTATCTTAGCTATTTCTTCTTCAGTGTTCCATCTAGCTATTAGCTGATCTTCTGTTGGGATTGTTGCTCCAAATGGGCATTGAGCTATTATGTGAGGGCTCCCTATTCTAACGTGGACTTCCTTCGCACCTTTTCTCCTGAGCATGTAAACTAGGTTTTTAAGAGTCGTTCCTCTGACAACGCTGTCATCTATTACGACAACTCTTTTCCCTGCAACGGCTTCCCTTATAGGATTCAGCTTAAGCTGTACACCTATTATCCTCTCTATCTCGGTTGGGCGTATAGCTGACCTTGTAATCCTTCCCGTGCTTACAAATCCTATTCCATAGGGGATACCTGTCTCCATCGAGTATCCTACAGCGTATGACAGAGCTGTCTGAGGCACTCCAAGCACTATGTCTGCGTCAACAGGATTTTCATTTGCAAGATATCTTCCTATCCTAAGCCTTACATTGTATACTGGGATGTTTTCAATAACTGAATCAAGTCTTGATAGATAAACGAACTCGAATATACAGTGTTTAGGCGACTTCTTGAAGGGCCTTTCTACGTCAATAGAGTATAGGTTTATCTGTGTGACTTCTCCTGGACTTATCATTCTAGAGTAGGAGTTCCCCGTAACTTCAAGGGCACACGTCTCGGATGAAATCGTTCCAAGGTCGAAGCCTAGGCCTCCTATGCATAGGGGGCGCAGCCCATATGGGTCACGTGCCACTAGAAGCTCTCCACTCTCTAGTAGCATAGCTAGTGAATAGACTCCCTGTATTTCCTCAAGTGTCTCTATTAGAGCATACATTGGATCATTTCCCTTAAGCTTTCTAGCGAACACATTGAGTAGTGCAAGCTCTTGACTAGTAGCCTTCACCCTATACCTTTTTCGTAGTTCACTCATGTTAAGTATTGCACCATCCATTACAATTCCAGCTTTTCTATCGAAGGCCTTAATTACTGGTGGGATTAACTTGGATGAATCTTCTTCAAGCGATGAGACACATCCTATTCCAGCGTAACCACTTATCTTCTCAATAGTTCTCTCATTGAAAACTGCGTCAACGAAACCTCTTCCCTTAAGCCATGAAAGCTTTCCATCCCTGTACAGGCATATTCCAGCTGTCTCCTGACCCCTGTGCTGTAGCCCTAAGAGGCCATAATATGTGAATCTGGACACGTTCCAGAGCTTGTCAAATGCGTACATTGCAAATATTCCAGAGGTCATACATCCACCTCCCAGTATCTTCTAACATTTTCAATTTTGTTTCCTTTAACCGTTTCAATTATGCGTTGGGCTTTCTCAGTTGGATAGATTCCAGTTAAACATGCTAGACAGAGGCTATCCTTTGGCAAGCCTATAGCCTTGACTAAACCATCTATTGTCTGGTAATATAGTTTATCTGCTCCAATGATTCTCCTTATTTCGTCTACTGTCTTGTAAGCTGCTATGAGTTCATCATATGAGCCTATATCAATTCCATAGAAGCATGGGGAAACTATTGGAGGACATGTAGAGAAAAAGTGGATTTCCCTTGCACCAGCTTTTCTAAGTAGCATCACTATTCTCTTGGCAGTTAAGCCTCGTACAATGCTATCATCTATGACAGCTATCCTCTTGTTCTCTACAACGCTTCTCAATGGATTGAGCTTTATCTTAATAGAGTTTCTTCTTTGCTCGTGTGTTGGCTGTATAAAGGTTCTGCCAACGTAACGGTTCTTGATTAGCCCCTCTGCAACATCTATCCCAGTTTCCCTTGACATGCCCTCTGCAGCTGGCCTAGAAGTGTCTGGCACAGGGATTATAACATCCACATCGATTTCATATGTTCTTGCAAGGTTTCTTCCAAGCTCCATTCTAACATTGTAAACCGACCTACCCTCTAAGACCGAGTCCGGCCTAGCGAAGTAAACATATTCAAACATGCAGTATGCTCTT
>Ga0180302_10001133_pt1 | contig 12502 bp, 5 predicted proteins | sample GuaBasSediGuay17_FD_121794 | JGI IMG/M metagenome (GOLD analysis project Ga0180302, IMG submission 121794) | Subseafloor sediment microbial communities from Guaymas Basin, Gulf of California, Mexico - Guay17, Core 4571-4, 12-15 cm | ecosystem: Environmental > Aquatic > Marine > Hydrothermal... | reverse complement strand
TAATCATTGATGCCGATAACGAGATTACAATAACATCAATTAATGCTGGAGATTATTCATTGCCATATTATTACAACAATAACGATTTAATTCTAAATATCAGTGATTTAGATGATTTCTTTAGGAGCCGAAAGGCTACGATACTAATAGATGGTGTTGATTATAAGAGAATTATTTCTGATTATTGCGGGAAGGTAGTAACTGCAAGCGGTATTGAAGCCCCCGCGAATGCATATTACTTTCTTGCATCCGATAGTTTTACGTTCAGCATCACTCCAAACACTTCAGCAAACTCCGGGTTTGTCCTCTTTGATGGCTCAAATTGGAAATGGACGAATACAACGCAAATGACTAGAAGTTTTGATGCTGGAGAGTATGAATTATACGCATTTGCAGACAATGGAAAGCTTCTTTTCAGAATAAACCTAGTAAAGAAGTTTAAAGTAGAAGACATTGTTATCTCAAACCCGCACATTACAGTATACCCGAAGAAGACAGTTGCAACATGGAACTTAGGATCAACAACATCATGCTCCCAAGAATTAGTTATAATTTCAGGAGACAATGAAGAGATTGTATTAAATGATGTTTATGAGGATCAAGAGATTAAAATTATTGAAGTTAGTCTAGATGGCAGAATATTGACATTAGCCACAAACATATTAGCGCAAATAAGACTTCAGAAAAAGACAAGCAAAACAACACATTTAAAGTTAGAGTTCAAGCTGGAAAAGGATCATGCGGAGTATGCAACACTAATTAAGGAATACAGCATTCAAACAGATTCTACAATTAATATAGAATTGGAGTTAAGCAACATGATTTTGAAGAAACCAATTAGAGGAGGATTTTATGACCTAGTCTTAACAATTCAAACTGATTCAGGAGAGGCTGCAAAAGAAATAACATCAATACTATTCATTGATTGCGATAATAATGTGCGTGGAAGAATTCTTGAAAATGGTGGAACAGATGATAATGTAACTTATGCTCTAATATTAGCAGATGCTGGAGAAGTTTCTGCATGGATGCTTGAGGACGTTCCACAAATATCAGAAACATATCAAGGTGCAATTGTTAATCAAAGCGGCATATTCATACCTTGGAATCAGGTGAAAAGCAAGTACAATGATGTGAATATTAGTGTCATGGCTTCAGACTTTGATGGAATATTAGGCATTAAGGCTTATTGTAATGGAACCGAATTACCAAGTACAGCGTCGAATGTTTTCCTATTGGATACCAAGGAATGCGACGAGAATAAAGTGTATAATGTCACGATTATCGTCGAAGATAATTCTAGAGTAAAGGCTGTCTACACGAGATTTATGAAAGTAATTCCATACGCTCCCAGAATTCTAGGAATTGCGTGCAATGGTACTGATTTAAATAATGCTGTGCTCGGTATGGATACAATTGCAGAAATACAGTTTGAAGAATGGGGTAGTGGAGTAAAAAGCATTAGTGTATTTGTAACTAATGGATCAGTAAATGTTTCAATTCCAGTAACAACTAATGGAAATATTGCCACATTTAAGATTCCAGTAATGGATCTGCTTGATGGCTTTCATAAAGTGTATGTTATTATCAATGATGATGCTGGATTAAGCTCGTTTAAAGTATTAACAATTACCACAGACAGAACTTATCCAGAGATTCGCGGAATAATTGACATAACTAACTATCCAATTATTGCCTATATTACATTTTATGATGAACACTTAGATAGTTCAAGCTTATGCATAAGTTCTAATGCCAGCATGTATTATTCATGGGTTAATTCAACAACCATATACATTGAATTTTATGTTTATCCAGAGGAGTTCTTAAGTGGTAAAGGACTCAATGTAACGATTGCTGACATTGACGGTTTTGGGAGAAGAAAATACACGAAACTTCCAGTAATATTAACAGTCACAGGAATTGCTTCTGGTGCAGATCATGAATTGTATGCATTAAATGATTCTGTAAAGCTAATAATAAATGCACTAAATGTTGATGTAATAGTATTCAAAGATGAAAAATCTGCGCCAGTAAATGGAACGAATCCTCTCTCATTTACATGGAACATACGTAGTTACAGAGACGGCTATGAGATATCGATAAAAATAAGGTTAATTTCTGGAGACAATGAAGTAACAATATCTGGATATATAATCAAAGACACAGCAATACCAACATTTTATGCTTTTAACGTTTCCGGCGGAGTAGTAAATGATGCAGTAATGTACTTTAACTATCAAAATCTAACACTAATAGTCTCAGTTAAGGATGATGCTGGAAACTTAGAAACAGTTTTAATTTATGCAAATGAGAGTCTTCTCATAAACTTCACATACGATGGAAAATGGCAATATACCACATACGAATGGGATAATTCATTAGTGGAAATTCATTACACTGGTGATAATTATTGGTTAAATGCTACAATCATATACAATGCAACATTAATTGATGAAAAGAAATATGTTTTGAGGATTTACGCGGAAGATATGACTGGACAAAGTAACAGTGCCTATACCTCGGGAATTGATTATGTATGCATAGACCGTACCCCACCATCGCTCAATAATATTAACCTTGAACCACTAAGTAGTGGATGTTATGGCGAGTTTGCCAACTTTAGTGTTATTGGTGGAAGATGGAACATTACTGTTGATGTTTCAGATAATTTTGGAGTTAAAATGGTTACAATTAGAACGTATGATGTTCTTTTAAATAAGAGCTTGGAGTCTTGGAGCGACATTCCTTCTCGCTTCTACTGGCAATGGGATTCCTACAAGAATATATATAGTGATACATTTGTTCTAGTGGAGTTTATCGTTATTGATTACGCGGGAAATAGTGCTGTTTACAGATATTACTTATGTGTAGAGAATAGAAGCACTGGAATTATAATATATGCTAATGGCACAGAATTAGAAGAGGATATATGGCAAGGACACATTTGGCTTGGAGATATTGAAGGACATACGTATTTAAAGGTTGCTTTACTTCTTACTGGGGGTACAAATAATAGAAGTTGGGTTAGGAGATTTTATCTCTATTTAAATGATTGTATTATAGTTAACATCACTGTATTGCCAGATTATTCATTGTATGTGTACAGTATGACTCCCTTGCTTAGTATCGAATATTACGATTATGCACACTTCTGCGAACTGCTACATTATCATTTCTATGGCATAAATACGGATTGGTTTAATGTGACAATTGTATTAAATGAGACATACCTTATGCCAGGAATTTATTACCTAAGCGTTTACAGAATAGCAAATCACGAAAAGCTTTCAGTTGATTATTGGTTCAGATATAAGCCAAGAACGATTGTTAATGTGCTGAATAATGAAACTTGGATTACTAATCCATGGGTAGCATTTAACATTACTGATATTCTAGGAAGACCACTAAGTGGATCATTAAACATCTCCATTAATGAAACCAATAGATGGGGCATTGTTGATGTAATCAATGGTTTCGTTAATGTAACACTAAATGGAACTCATGGAACATTAAAAGTTTGGGAAATAGGTAACTACACGCTAATTGTGAAATACGATGGTGATGGAGTTAGTGTGGAGAAGGTATTTAGGATTCTAGTATGGGAGTGGAATCCACCATACATTACTAATGTAAAAATCAAATCAGAGTACAATGAGAATGAGATTGATGGAACCGACCATGGAATAGTATTAATAGAAGCGGATGATAATGAAACGCATGTTGAATATGCTTACCTCAATTATACTGTGGACGGTGGCTTAACTTGGAACGTCATAAATATGACTTATAATGGAACACACTGGAATACGACTTTGCCAGTATTCAAATGGAATACTAATGTTACATTCAGGATTTATCTTATTGACCATGCTGGAAATGTTTTTGTTAGCAAGTATTATTCCTACGTTGTAGTAGATCCTTATGCACCAATAATTTGGTGGATTAAGAATTCTCAAAATACTTATGCTTATGAAGAAATAAACATCACTGCCATGATTCTCGAAAACGTTAATGGAAGCGGATTTGATGTAATTCTAATGGAGCTCTATGTTAGCGATGATAATGCTACCTGGGACTACATTGGAGCATTCGAATTGAATTATGGCAGTAATCCAAAGAATGTGACCTATGGAACATACATTGGAGAACCAGAGGAGTGGAATAATGCAACTCTTTACTGGATTACTTTGCGATTTAATTATGCAACATATGTTAGGATTATAATGTATGCTTATGATCGTGCTGGGAATGAGGCTGTAAAAGAACACTATTTCAAAGTAAATAAGCGTGCTGTTAAGATTATAGCATGGAATATCACGACGAGATACGGTGACAATACTTCAATAGAATTCCAGGTAATTGATGAGTTAAATGATTCGTTAATATCACTATACTATGAGATCTGGTTATACACCCATTATCCAGTAAAATTATTAGCATGCGGATACTCAAATTCATCTGGAAATACAACAGTTTACTTAGTATTTAATCAGGTTAAAGTCTTTAAGTTGCTTATTAGAATAGTAGAGACTGAAGCATTTCATGAGACAGAGAAGATAATCTACGTTAACGTAACAAGGGAAATCATGAAAGTACATGCCAGCGTTAGTGATGTGGAGAAGGATAATACATTTCATCTAACCGCTAAGATTACTGATGATGAAGGGGAGATTATAGTTAGCGGAGCTTACGAAGTATTCATTCATCTTGAGGAATGGATTAAAATAAAAGAGGGAGAATTTTCTTCTGGAATTATCAACGAGGATATTACGCTAAATATTGGATTAGAGAATGGAAATTACACGATTAAATTACTCGTGTTTTCTGAGAATTACGAGAATGCAACCGTAATAATGACATTAGAGGTAAGTCAAACAATCTTCCATGCAATTAAACTAAATGACACTAAATTAGGAAAGGAATTATATGCAAAGATGATTATAAATGATCCAGATGGAATACAAAATATAAGTGTCAAGCTGATGAACGCCTATGGTGAAATAGTTGATGCGAATATTACGATTGAAAACATAAATAATACTGCAAAATTGATTGAGGCAAGTAGATTTCTGAGCGTTCATGACAGTCCAGGAAAATGGAGAATAAGAATAATTGTGATTGATTATTCCAACACTAGAACTGAGAAAATGTACTTCGTTAATGTTAGAGATACTGAGCTTAAAATGAAATTAATTACCCCAGAAAACAATAGCGACATAAACTCAACTGCAGTGAAAATTATTGTTTATATCTGGTACGAAGAAGTTAGACCAGCAAATGATAGTGACATAACATCAATTAGTGCAACAGTAATTAACGAGGGAATAATTGAAAGCTTGAAGTACAATGGAACACCAGGATACTTCGAATGTGTGTTAACATTAACTTCAGGATCCCACACAATAAAAATACATACAATTGATGCAAGCAGAAGAGAAGCATCATTAATACTAATTGTAACAATCACCATAGAACAAGAAGAACACGAAACTTCAAATCAAACACAAGCACCGCAAGTACCAGTTGGAGTAGATTCAACAATATTAATAATATCGTTAGCGACAGCCGTATCGATAATAGCAATAGTGCTACTTATGCACCGAAGATCTGTTCTAAGAAGGACAAGAACTAGGACAAATGTGAGAAGAATCTAATCACTTTCGTGATTTTTTATGATATGTTTTTTCTCACCTTTCGAATCTTTTGAAATTTTGTTGAATGAAAGGTGATTAGAATGCTTCTGGGTTCATCTTTCATGATCATTGGAAATGAGCCAGCAATCATTATTGTTGTTAGAATGAGTGATGATGAGTTCAAAACAATTGTGAATAGTCCTGCTAGATTCGTTTATAATGCTTTCGTTAAAGTTTTTGCATTAGTTTATGAGCATGATAAGACGTTTTCACCAGGGGTAATCATAGATAGTGAGGAAACTGCTAGAACATTCCTATCATGGCTTGATGCTGTAATAAACAAGCAGAGGTGTAATATCATCTTTGTAAGAGTAAAAGATAATGAAAGTGAATTCGTTTCAATTACATTCAGCCCAGATGTTGAATTCTTGAAACGCGTTAGGGATGATATTAGAGCTTTACTCGGTGAGAAGAAATGAATTACAAGTTAATTGCTCTCATTCTCTTGTTAATAATACCTCACCCAGATTTCAACGCTTGTGATTCCAAGGCTGATTTAGCTGAAGAATATATTACGATGGAAAGCATAGAATACAGGTCTAATCTGGCACTGGCAGTAGCAATGTTAATTCCAGATGACATAATAAGGCAGCATTTTATGATGCATGATTACTTGATAAGGAGATATGCAATAGAACCATCAAAATGGAATGATTATCAAGCTCATTTTCCGCCAAATCTAATTAACAACGCTAAGGAAACTTACGAGCAGTTAGTTAATGTTCTAAGAAGGGAAAATTGGACTGAAGTAGCTATGGTTTATGGTGTTTTGGCACACTGGATAGGCGATTTATCTGATCCATTTAATGTAAATTCAACATTTGACAATGATACTTATTATTCTGCAATAATGTATGAAGCATATCTCAATGTAACATCTGGAGCAATATTTAGCAATCTTTTGCAAATATCCTCAGCATTGGACTTGAAAATTGCAGAAAGTATTGATGCAGAATTGAACAAGCTTCTTGTGTTTGCTAAATCCAGAAGAGAAGAAATAATCAAGGCAATCCGAGAAAATAATACTGCATTACTCGAATACAATGTTAGATTACTGTCTGAGAAGGCTTTGTTGGTACTCTATGGAATTCTAATGAAGGCGTTAACTGATAGTGGAATAAGTACTGTTAATAAGACGATACTAAGATGGTGGCACATTTCATTCGCAGCAATAATTGTGAGTATAATTGTGATCATATTCGCCGAGGTGTGGAAAAAGAGAAGGGTGAGGTTATGAGCAGAATTCTTCTTATTGTCGTAGTACTATTAATATGTCCCCTAATGATTCCCCATGAGGTGTTTAGTGATAATTGTAAATATTTAGAAGAAATTTATCAAACTTCAGAGCAAATTATAAATATCACTAAGATTGCTGAAATCATTGCAACAAGGCAAACAACTGATGGAGGATTTGCACCCCCAGGAATGCCTCCAATGCTTAATTTTACAGCATTATCCCTATTAGCTCTGAATGAAATTGAGAAAATCCAGATCATTGATGTTGATAAGGCACTAGATTTTATTGCTGATTGTCAGAACCCAGATGGCGGCTTTGGTAATTTACGGTATTTTCAAGATTATGATCCAAGTGATTTGGAATTAACATACTTGGCAGTAATAACATGCTCAGAGTTTAATGCATTGCATCTAATAAATGTTTCTGCTACAAGAAATTATGTTATTAATTTGGTTAATAATGAGACTTTAGATACTTTTCATTTAGCATTAGCACTATCCATTCTCAAAATTATTGGAGGATTGGATAAAGTCGATAAGCAATCAATAATAAACTATATTACGCTCAATCCGCCACAAGGTGTGAATTATGCTGGAATTGCATACTTAAATAGCCCAGACGATACTATTCCAACGGTAATCTCAACTTGGGCCGGAGTTCAAGTATTGCTAATATTGAATCACACTGATTACATAAATGTAAATGGTATCCTAAGATTTTTGAAAGACTCAATGAATGAGGATGGAGGATTCAAATTATCCGCATATCTAAATGCTCCAAGCTCAGTAGATGTAACGTTTTATGCGGTAGATTTACTAAGCAATCTTAACTTAATGGAGAAAACCGACTTGTGGAAAACAGCATTATTCACGATTACGATCGCAAACAGTTTCGATGAGATAAATACTGGTGCAGAATTCACAGCACTAACTTTCTCATGTTTCACTCTTTCATTGCTCAAGAATTTAATAATTCCGTATGAAGTAAGCATAAGTGATACTTCTGTGGAATACGGTGAAATTATAAATGTTAGTGTGAGGCTAATTAGTGCATTTGGCGAGAAAGTAACAGGAGCTCATGTTTATGTTACTGCAAATGCGAAAATATTTGAGGGTTATGAAAAGAAATCTGGCGAGTATGAGGTAATAATATCAACCAAAGGGTTTAAGAACGGAACATATAATGCCGTACTCTACTGTGAAAAAGAGGATTACATTAAGGCAAAATATAGTTTCACGTTTGATGTACTATGGTACTTGAAGATAAAAGGAATTTCTTATCCAGCAGAAGTTCATGTTGGAGAAAAATTTGAGCTAATCATTGAGATTTTGGATATTAATGGAAACCCAGCAAATGCGAGTGTTACAGTAATACTACAAGATCAAGAGAGAAAAGCAGATAAGATTGGAGGAGGAATTTATAGAGCAGTTTTAACTCCAAGATTTCCATCGGAAAATGAGACAATAACAATAATAGCAGAGGCAAAGGGCTATATGCGATTAACGAAGAAAGTATTCATTAAAATACTACCAGAGGAATTCAAACCCATTGAAACAGCCTTACAGCAAGCAATTCTATTCATTTTGATTTTCGCTGGAATTTGCACTATGATTAAAATCGGAAGAAAGGAATTCGTGTTATCGTTAATCACATTTGTAGTATTAGCTTTTTCCTTGATGTACTTGGTTAATGTGAAACTGAATTATGCATTACTCATTGCTTCAATTTCTTCTATGCTAATAGCATTAGGTCTTGTTAAAAAGAGGGATGTAATTCTTAGAGGAATTGGAATGATAATCCTATTAATTATGATTGTGCTTTTGGCAGAGAATGCCGGCTTTGCGACATACATTATGGCATCATTAATGTTTGTGACTGGAGCAATAGCATATATTGTATCCCCAGGAGAGAGAAATGTCGTATTCAAAGAATTGATGAGGAATACTATTGGATGGATCATCACCTTATTCGCACTTAGTTTCGCAATGAGTGTTATTAGGACTCCATTTTCTCTTGCTGGACCACTATCACCACCTAGTGGAATTTCAATAAGCGTATACGGATACATTGCTCTGCTTTGGTACTGCGTCTTTATCTTCGTTCCGATAGTAACTGCAAGCAAATTTGCTTATTTGATTGCAGTTGGACTTAAGGTAAACATTGCTCGAATGTATAGATTAATAACGGGTGGTGAAGAATGAGATACCTCGTTATTTTCTTAATAACATTCTTAATTCTAATACCGAAAAATACAAACAACGTTAGCACGAGTGCAAACAATTCCAATACGAAAAACGAAATTCGTAGGATTCCTATATCACATACAAAGGTTCTAAAAAGTGTAATCATAAGAGAAGATGCTAGAATAAAGTTGAGGATTAAGAGTATGAGATCAATAACAATTAAGGATGTTTGGATAGAGCCCATATATCCTGAGTATGATGATAATGTTACAGTTTATGCTATTGTTGAGAATGCTGAAGAAGTTTGCTTGAACTGGACTACGGGAAATCGATTTAACTATGTTAAGATGAATTTAGTTGCACCACTCGAAAACAAGTATTCGGCAGTAATTCCAGCACACTCCTATGATACGATAGTTTACTTTAGGATTGAGGCATTTAATTACACTTCAAATGAATCAGTAAAAACAAATTGGTTCAATTTTGTATTTGATGATTTTACACCACCAAACATAACAAAAATCGTATTTCCAAACACTACACTGACATTAAATGAGATACTAATAACTTTAAACGCAAGTGAAGATGAGAATGCTAGTGGTCTTTACTTAGCTTATGTTATCATTCAATACTCAGAAGACAATAAAACATGGTCTAATGAATATGCTTACGACATGAATTACAATTCAACTGGGAAGTATTTTTACCTTAAGTTATCATTCACAAATCATGGTTATTATAGGTTTTATTTCATTGTGGAGGATTATGCAGGAAATCAAGCAAGAAGCCCAAAAGATTCAAACAAATACTACTATATTAGAGTTTTACCGAGAATTGCAAGGATTAGAATTCTAGTTAATAACACGGAGGCTGATGAGATTCAAATTAGATATACTGATGCAATTAGGATTTTCGCTCAAGCATTGGATTTAAACGGAACATATGTTATAAATGGCGAGATTGAGATCAAAATCAATAATGATGTTCTTGGATATGTTTATACAAATGAAACTGGTTTTGCTGAATTCTACCTACTTGCTGATAAGAATGTTGGCAAATATAATTTGACATTGACTTTGCATCATTCTGCTTACAAGGTTGCAAAATTAATAGTCAATCTGAAAATAATTAGGGAGCGAGCGAAGATTATTGTAAGTGATGTGAATTCGCAGACATATAATGTTTCACTAAAGATTACTGTTAAAACGGATGATGACGAGAGAATTCCGTATGGAAATTTGAGAGTAGCATCAGGCAGTAGAATCATCTATGACGAGCATCTAACATTTCTGGAAGATGTTAAAATAACTATGAATGTTTTTGATTTAAAGACTTTTGAAAATGAAACACGCTGGATCGCACTACTAACGATAGAATTTTATGGAAATCCGAATTATGAGAATGCGTCAAAGAATATTACGATAGAAATACGAGCATCAAGAATATTAGCTACTTATGATAACAAGATTAAGCAAGGAGAAAGACTGTGTATTTTAATTAATGCGTCAGATCCAGATTATGTAAGACGTATAATAGTGAAGATTGATAATAAGGAAGTGGAAAACAAGACTGTTGCTAAGAAAAACATTATTCTAAATATAACTCATTGCTTGAGTATCAATGAAACCGTTGGGGAGCATAATATTATGATAATTGTTAGAGACATGCTAGGCAATGAAGTTTCAAGAGTATTCAAATTTATCGTGATTCAAGCCAAAATAATGATGAAAGTCAATATTACCAAACTAAGCAATGGTGTTTACATCAATGGAATGGCAAAATACGATGTTAATTACAATGCTTCATTAATAAAGATTATTATCGAAATTAGGATCGAAAACAATAGAAAATTCATTGAACCTAATGCAACTTACAACAATACATTGCTCCTTTTCAATGCAACGATTAAATTCTATGGAAGTGCATTAATCAGAATAATAGCGTATGATGAATATGATCACAGAAACGAATTCGAAACAATAATAAGTATTCCATACAGAGAATCAGAGAGCTCACAAATGACATTAATGCTAATCATAACAACAATAATCTTGCTCATAGTTGGATTAGGAGTTAAATTAAAATTTAAAGCTCGAAAGAAAGCACTATAGTTTACTTCTTAGCGTATTTTGCACAAATGTTTTTGTATAAGCATTTTTCACACTCATTCTCGAACAAGGGTATTACTTCTTTTTTAACCCAGTTTTCCAGAATATTGCGAACGAGATCTTTCTTATCAATCCTTAGATTAAGAGAATTTAGGATTTCATTATCGCTCGGAGCATTAACTTCGGTCATACTGATGTTTTCACCAGAGAAATTAAAAACCAGGAATCTTACCTCGTGAATATTGAAAATTTTCTTAATCAAGTAAATTCTAAGGAGGAAGAACTCATCAACATCAGGAGAATTAACCAAAAACCAAGATTTACCCCGGGGATCATAAATATCAATGATTGCAGAAACATTAAGCTCGGTACTTAGAACATTAATCTTCTTGGAAATAATGTAATTACCAAGCAATCCCATAGAGCCAGCAACAATTGTTAATGGAATTCTAACAAAGAAATATAATGCCGAGGAAATGTCAAAAAGAACCACGGTTCTCATAAGATCCCTTTTTAATGGACATTGGGCAAGAAAGTAAATAAAAACTTCATTAGAATGGCTTGCAAGTCTAGATAAGAATTCCTCATATAGTTTAATTAATGCTGTAACTGGATTATCAGCGGTAAAGGAAATAAGTGATCCGGCAATGTATGGAAATACTGGTTGTAATGGAAGTTGTTCGAATATTCTAACCAGCATTGTGGATACTCCTCTAAATTTGAAAGATTTTGCGTATTTTGATGCCAGACTCTTTATGTGTTCTGGAGCATACAGAACCCATCTCTTTGTATCCACAAATTGCACCATTGAACTCAAATTTAATAATGAAATAAAGTCTCTCGAGTTTTATATGCACATAAATGATGAAAATATAGACATAAATAATGAAAAATGTATACAAAATGTACACAATTTTCAATAACAAGAGCTAAGAGTTTTTCACTAAGAGCTCCCTAAAACTTCTCACAAACTTTTTGTACTTGTGAGATCTAAGACCATAGATTCTCCCAGCGAAGTGAGTCACGATTGAAATGAGATCATCAACAATTTCTTCTATCGGACTCAATTCTTCCTTAAAAACAACATGAATCCTGCAATCAAACGCTGAGAAGAAGAATTTGAGAACATCAAAGCCGAATCGAACGAGCCTATCCTTAAACGCAATGAAAACATCAGAAACCTCACCGCGAACAACCATCCTCAGTAGCCTCTGAAAACCCCTCCTATTCCACTTGAGCCCAGAACCAATGTCTCTTATAACAATATAAACCTCGATT
>Ga0180302_10001132_pt1 | contig 12516 bp, 10 predicted proteins | sample GuaBasSediGuay17_FD_121794 | JGI IMG/M metagenome (GOLD analysis project Ga0180302, IMG submission 121794) | Subseafloor sediment microbial communities from Guaymas Basin, Gulf of California, Mexico - Guay17, Core 4571-4, 12-15 cm | ecosystem: Environmental > Aquatic > Marine > Hydrothermal... | reverse complement strand
TTAATCACTCTAGATATTTCATCATCACCCAATTTTGTATTATGACCAATTAATGGAATTTTTAGTTTTTGTTCAAGAGGATCTGCAATTCCCTTCAAGCAAATCATGCTCAGGGTTAGGTTCCACAAATACGACTGATATGATTCGGCAACAATGTTGAGAAGCCAAGCTGGTAAGACTTTCCAGCACCGCATGAAATCTTTTCTTTTAAGGAATTCCTTAATCATTAAAATTTCGAATAAGAATGATTTCTTTGGAAGTATTTTAAGTGCTTCCTCATATTTTTCTTCAAGAATCAAAAGTTTTGCTTCAAGTGTCCTAGGCTTCTCTACAGGAGAAGGACTGCATAAATAGAGGAAAAATGCATCTTTGTATTTTTTCATGATTAATAGTTTTCCAACAATGTGCGTCAAAGGTCTTGTAACTCCAAATCTTTGGTATCCAAAATAATTGAGAGTACAGCCAATGGAATTAAACTCATCAACTCGTTTCTTGAATTCAGCGGCATTAGTGTTTCTTATTACAATTGTAAATCTATTTCCCTGAAGCTCGCCAATATGCACACGTCTTAATTCTCTAATCGGTGAAATAATTCTTATATTTTCAGGAAGCTTCAGATTAAGTAGGTTCTCAGGTGGAACATTCCATACAGAAACGCGCTGAAGAGTAATTCCTATCTTATCCTTATTACCTGCCCAACTGAAATGACTAATTGGAACTTTTAAAAGTTGTGAAAGATAGTATATTGCCTCATAATTTCCAATATTCTTTTTGATTAGAATAAAATGGGTCCATAAGCCTTCGTATCCAGAATGTGGCAACGTTGGAGCATTATGATCAATTACATATCCGTTTGGTAAAATTTCCTCAACAATCCAATCTTCTGGTTTTTCTTTTAATGAACCAACTACACCATCGCAGCCAGTTGTGTAACAATGCATGCCGAAGAATTTGTCAAAATAAGGAGCATCGCATCGCATTTAAATCCCTCAAAGTAATTTCAAGTGACCCGTAATCTTATCTACAAGTTCTGCTGGGGCAGGCCCAATCCCAGCACATGTTATGGTTCCTGGGGGAACCACTGTCAAACCAGCATCTCGGATAATACATACGGGCAGACTCATTTCAATTGCTTTTTTGTATATTTGTTCAAGCTCATTCAAATCTTTTACCTTTACTACTATTTTTCTTTGACCTTGTTTCATCCAAATATCGAACCATTCTTTTTTCTTTTTATAAACCTCAAATGCGGCAGTCACACTGGCATGAGCTACCTGAACTGCTAGTTTTCCTTTTGGCAATTTTAGGTCGTTTCTTACAACAATTACTTGTTTGAATTCTTTGTCTGTTTGCATCTTATTCACACTCTTTTTTAAGTTAAAGTGCGAGTTTATTTTATTGACTTTAAAAGTGATTTGATTGACTGAGGAGTTTGTTGAGGAAGAAACCGAACTTAAAATTGAGGACATAAAAAAAGAGATTCTATCCATAATTGGTGAGGCTACAAAAAAAGCAGAAAAGATAAAAGACGAGGGAAAACTTCAAACTCTTGATGAATTAAAAAAGAAAATTAGTGAAACCAATTCTAGAGAGAAATTAATGGAGTGTTTAAAGGAAGTAAAAGAAACAGTAAAAGTCATTGAAGCAGAGGAGAGATTATTTAACAAGATAAACAAAATTATTGAGCAAATTGAGCCGATAATGCCAAAATTATCTCCTGAATTACTAGTTGAACTTAATAATGTTTTATCTGCATTTGAAGATATTATGCAAAAAATTAAAGGAGCAACACTAGACAAGCTTGGTGAATTTGAACAAAAAATAAAAGAACTTGAGGAAAAAGTATTAGAATTAATTAAGAAAACAGAAGAAAAGGAAAGGGCGCCTCCGCCGGAATTAAGTGAATTCGTATCAATAATGGAGGGAGAACCGATACCAAAAGAAAAAATTAGTCTTGGAATAGAAAATGAGATAATCAAAGCCCTAGAAGAGACGGGCGTTCCCAAGAAATCTATAATTAGCAGAGTTAGAACGGAGGGAGAAATACCACTTCCTCCATTACCTGAGTCTCCAGCTTTACGTGAAATGATATTAATCATAGAAAATGCGATTCGAAGAGCATTTAAATCATTCCTAGAAGAATTCGAAAAAACAATTCGAGTAGAAATAAGAAGCTTGATGCGACGTTTTGATCAAAGATTTCTTGAACTACAAGAGCTTCTCAGAAGTTTACAATTGTCACGAGAAATACCAGAAAAAGGAGAAAAAGTAATGGAAAAAGCAGAAGTAATGAAAGTTCCCGGCAAAGAAATTCCTCAACTCTTAATGACCATCGACCAACTAGTGAATCAAGTAATACCAGAGGATGTATATTCTCTCGTGGAGTATGCAATAAAAGTAGAGGCTAACAAAATACAACTTGATGAATTAATCAAGAAAATAGGAAGTGGGGAAATAAAAGTTGAACAAGAAATTCTTGAAAAAATTGAGGAGAAAAGAGCAAAGTTATATGAGCGAGTTGGAAAAGTGCGCGAAGTTGTCAAGCGAGTCCTCGTGGGAGGCTAAAAAGTTTCGCTGCAAGCCTTAGCGAACTGTGATTAATCCTAATAGGAATGATAAGCCGAATAATTCGAATGCTTCTCCAGTGTTTTCATCTGGTTCTTCGTACGGTTTATGCTTGTTTTAATCTTTCGTATTCACTGGAAGCCGTCTACTAAATAAATTTCTCCAATGGCTCGTCATCAGCATCAAAGATGGGAAGTGCAAGCACGCAGTAAAATTCTGGAATCTTCTTCTTCAAAAACTTAACAATCTCATATAGCTCGTCAAACCAATAATAAGAATACGTCTTGCCAAAATCTAGTTCAACCCTCTTTAATTTAGGCAAAGTTTTAAGAGATTCCAAAAGCGTAATAATCTGAGGATCTTCAACATGAGTACGATAAAGATTCAAATAGAGCTCTTCTAATTTTTTCAAATTCTTGAAACTATCAGCCAACTTACTAATCTCCCGAACACTAGAATAAGAAGCATCCAAACAAAATCTGCGTAGTTCCCTGCAATTGCAGAAAGCTTCTCTGAGAGGATTCAAATCATTAATCTCATTTCTCTGAATCTCGATTTCCAATTCTCTTAGCTCAAAGTTTTGAAGCTTGTTATTAAGCGAGGGTTCTTGTTTAAATGAGATTGGTTTTATGAAGAAGATAAAATTATCGTCTCCCAGGTTGCATTCTGGAATGTCTAGCACAAATTTTTTAAACTCGGAATTGGGTTGGTATGCTATTTATGGCTTTAATCAGTAGTTTCTTAGCATTGTCATAGGGGACGTCATCCAGGTCAACGCATACATGACTCAGACTCATTAAACACGAAATTACCTTCTTCTCGTTCGCATGAAAATCTGTCTCCACGTTTCTTAACCATGACTTAAGTTCATCAAGCTTTAATGATTCAAAATCAAAAGCCGCTAAGCTTGAACCAAGACCTTTTCTTTTTCCACTTTCTCTTTCTGAGGGTAATCCACATTGCCTTTATTTTGGATTTCGATAGGAGCTTTAGGATCTTATTAAGATCTTCATCAGGAATGCTACAATTTTTAAAAGATAATAGAAGGTTTCTTACCTCTCCTATTTCAACCATTTTGCTTAGAGTCTTCTTAACAATATTTTCAGCACTAACCTTATCCTTTACCGCAGATACATATTTAATGAGCGAAACCATTAAAGTATATATTTTACTTCTTGAGAAAAAGAAGATGCTACATTAAGCACAATTTTGCATTGTGGGGTCATAGTGTTGAGTATGTTTGGTATTCTCAGTACCTAACATTTTTTAGTGAGATTCTGGTCTGTTTTATGACAAAATTATTCTGGCTGCAACCAATTTTACGAGCATCATCAAATTGTATTACAATTGTATTATAATTGCATCATTTGAATCAAATTATTTGATGTATTACCAATTTAGTCACCAAATAAAGCAAAACATGTCTCCAAAAAATGTTAGGTACTGAGTTTGATATTATTTCAGCCTATTTTGGTCATGAACTCTGAAAAACCTCATTTCTTTGGTAGAAACTTAGATGAGCGGGTCGCGCCGCGACCAGGGGCTGAATGACGAACTGGTTTATTTGTATAGGCGAATTCTCCAAGATAATGGAAAATCATTTCTGGCCTGATTCGAATTGTCACGTATTCTTTGCCATTATGTACAGCGATTTTTCTACCAACCATACTTGGAAGTATTATCATATCTCTTACGTGTGTTTTGATTACCTTTCCAGGCGGCGATTTTTTAAGTTTTTCTAGGAACTTTTTTTGTTCTGGTGTGAATCCTCGTAAGAGTGAACGGCGTGCGCGGGCTGGTGCTATTTTTACTAGCTTTTCGATGCCTGCTTTTTCTAGTTCAATTAATTGTTCCAGTGTGTATCCTCTCCATGTGAATTTTGACGCTGACATCTTTTGCCCCCCTACTTTGATTAATTTTCTGAAATTTTTAATAAAAGATTTTGATGTTTGCCTGGAGTAACATGCACTCATGGTAACTTTTGTGTTTAATTAGTCATTTTTTATGTCTGGTGTTTAGTCAAACTAGAGTGTCCTAAGTAAGAATCGGATTACTCTTTCGCGATACTCTAAAATCTTATCTAGTACTTCTTTTCTTTTCTCTGGTGGTAGCATTTCAAAGTATTGCCTGTTAGCGAGTATTTCTTTTAGTTTCTTCATGTCTTGATATAGGTTATTAATGATTTCTAGGAACTTAGTTCTTGCCTCTTCCTCGGTCTTTGCCTCTTCTATTTCATCAATTCTTTTGAGAAGGTCTGCAGTTCTTTTTTCAGAAACTAAATCACCATGTAATGTATTAAGAACATAAAATACAGTTCTTCCTCGTCGAGTTGGTCGTAAGAATTTGCCCAAGTGATGCTTAATATATTTTCTTTTAAACAATTTATCAATGATTATCGCATAGGTTGAGGGGCGTCCAATTTTCTTCTCGCGCATTAATCTAACTAGATCTCCATCGGTGAGCAAACGTGCTTCTCTAATTTCTGTTTTTTCTGCCTCGATTTCTAGTCCACTGAATTTTCTTTTTACTGGAAGCTTAATGAACTTAGGTAATAGTAATTCACGCATTTTATCATTATAAGCTTTTATGAAGCCTTCTTTTACTGCTTCACTAATTCCTTCCATATCCACGTCTACAGTCTCAGTTATTTTTTCTCCATTTATCACTTCCTCAAGCGTTACTTTAATTTTAATTCGAAGCATTCTAACTTTTGCTTTTTTCATTTGGGATGCGGTGAAGATTCTTGTAATTAAGTCATATAACTCAAATGCCTCTGGTGGTAGTTTTTCTGGCAGAACTATTTCCTCATACTCAATAGCTTCTTTTAGATCTTCAAGCATTAATGGTCGTGTTGGTCTTATACACTCATGTGCGCCTTCTTCTGGCCGACGGGACCAGTCTCGTGGAACATGCAAATGTGCTCCAAAGTAATCATGAACTAGCTTCTTTCCTACTGCTATTCCTACGTCGGAAACTCTTGTGGAATCAGTTCTTATATAAGTAATTAGTCCAGATTCGAATAGTTTCTGAGCAAGCAACATAGTTTGTCTAACGTCTAAGTCCAAAATTCGTGATGACAGGGTTAACATGGCATCCGTTGTTAATGGGGGTGGTGGTGTGATTTCTTTTTCATAAAATTCAATCTTTGTAATTTCAACTGATTTAATCAAGGGTTCTTTCATTTTCTCGGGTATAATTACAGTAAATTCCAATGGTTTTTCTACATCGGGGAGTCTAATGATGTATGCAGTTTTTCTCTTTGTTAACCAATTCTCATACGCATCTATAACCCAACCTAGAACAGGTGTTTGAACACGTCCAGCTGATAAGTTTCTTTCTTGTAATATGTCTCTTATTTCCTCAGATAATAAGAACCCTATCCATCTGTCTTCTATTCTACGTGCGATTTGTGCACGAACCATTTTTGTATCTATTGTCCTTGGGTTCTTAAGTGCTTCCTCAATAGCTCTTCTAGTGACTTCATGAAATTCAACTCTAACAATCTTACGTGCAAAGGGTTTCAGTAACACGTATAAATCCCAAGCAATTTTCTCTCCTTCAATATCTGGATCAGTTCCTATTGCTACCACATCTACTTCACTAGCCAATAAACGAAGTGTTTCAATCATATTCAATCGGTCTCGAGGATTAAACATGTTTCCACAAACTGGACATTTGAGTGGAAAGACAATATTATTTAAGAGTTCAAAGAAATCGTGAATATTCGTTATTTTAGTTGGTGTCTTGGAGAGATAATCAATCAATGTGTTTTCTGCTTGCTTACTTTTAACTGTTATATGTGGTATATATGTGTTTAAACACACAGGACATGTTACTCTTGGTCCAAAGATAGGAACGAAATTACGCTTACCATCAATATCAACGATGGCGATTCCATAGGGCCAATCAAGCATTTCCAATTTCCAGCCAATAATTTTCCTAATTAAGCGATTTCCTCGTTTTTCAATACCAAAAATTGGAATGAACCTGTGAGTTACTAAATCTGTTAGGTGTCCCAAAGTAGCTATGACTGTTACCAAATAATTACCAATAACTGTTTCGTACGCTATGCCACTTGGTAGTATTCGAATTACTGGTTTTCCAAAGAAACTAGCTATTGTTTTGGCTTTTCTTGGGGATTCTACTATAAATAAGCAAGTTTTCAGCATTTCTTTCGGAGAGATTTTACCCTCTCTTGCAGCTCTTACCCTCTTCCTATCTTCATCTACTTTCTTTAGCTCCTCGGTCAAGTTAACGCTACTTATAGGTTTTAGAACACTGTCTGTAATCCATTTTAATTTTTTCTCAAACTCGTTTAGTAAAGACTTGTTCGAAGGGATTATTATGGAAATCCCATATGTAATTCCTCCAGCATATAATCGTGAGGCTCTTCCTGAAGCTTGTATATATGTCTTAACATCTGATGTTAGGATATAAATTTCCTTTTGACCATTCACTTCACGCACTTCAAAAGGAATATCTGCGTCTTTTAATGCTTTAATTGGTTCTGTTTCAAGGAATTCTGATAGTATCTTAGCAAGTTCTAATATTGTTAGAAATACTTGTGTTTTCTTGTCTTTTTGATCTTTTACTTTTTCTTTAGCAATGTTGTATGCTATATTTAAAATACGCGATGAAATCGGGATTTCTTCTGGTAGGGGAGTTTTTGATATTGTTTTTTTCTTCACAAATGAGCTTAATTGTGATATGTAGTAAGCAAAATATGTTCGCGCAACCTCATGTACAAATTTATTTGCTTCTTCTTCAATATTTTTAATATCTTCGGAAGAAAGCCACATTGTTGCTGAAACTAACTGACGAATTTTTTCTATTACCTTTTTCCCAATGGGGCCTAATGCACGAGCAATTTTCTTCATAATGAAGCTTAAATAAATCGGATTTAGTTTAATCATGAGCCGTGCACTGAATCTAGGAATCTTCACAAAAATTGTGTATCTGACTTTCTCCGGTAAATCGAGTCCTCTCACTAGTAAGCCGTATCTATAGGCCTTCCCTATGAGAATATCCACATCTCCCTTCTCAAAGTCTTTTATTGCCTTTTCTTTTCTAGCTTCAATGTTTTCAGCACGTATACCATTTTCTCTTAGCATTTTTTCTAATTTTGAAATAATCATGTCACTATCCGGTCCCATAGCAATGAAAATTAATCCTCCAGTACCTAGTTTTTTCACAATATTCGTCGTATATGTGACTAAATCATCTATGGAAATTTCTTTTTTCTTGAGAAGCTCCTCAACATACAGATCTAATACATTTCTTTTACCCTCTTTTTCACCACCAACGCTCATTCCTAATATGTAAGACAAAATTAATTTCGTTAATTGTCCTCTAATTCTACCAGTAGCAGATGATACGACAAGAATTCCTCCATTCTTTCGGGCTTCAAGAATTGCTTCCCAATCTGTTAGTGATAATTCAGGCATCTGCTCGTATTGACCCGTTCGCATGAGTGATGCCATTTCTCGAAGTTTTTCAAGAACCTCTGAGATTCCCCAAATTCCTCTATATCCTAAGACCAATAATGCTCGCGCCAGATTCCTTGGATTACGGAGAAATGAATCAACATCATCAACGAACATAAAATCTATTGACTTCTCTCGACAGAAAGTTTGTTGAAGTATCTCCGTAATGTCTTTTATGTATCGAGCAAAAAATTGAAGTGTAGTTATAATTACTCGATACTGACCTGTTCTCAAAGCATTAAAGAATGCTTCTCTATCCTTTGATGTTTTTCCTGTGTATGCAATTACGAAATTCGTATTTAGTTTTTTCTCCCACTCCTTTAGTTTTGTAAGAACTTGTTCGAGCAATGTTTTTGTTGGCAATATAATATAGCTAACTTTTCCCTTTAGTGCGAGATATAATGCCATAATGAGCCCAAATGTAGTCTTTCCCATTCCAGTTGGAGCGATTATGGCAGTATTCTGACCTGATAATATTCGCATAGCCCAAATTCTTTGAACAGAACTAGGAGGATATCCAATTAAGGACTCAAAAAATTTTGAAAAATCTTCAACTTGTTTATTCACGTTATCAATTATACCTTTTAATCCACCGAGATTCTCATGATAACCACATGAGTGACCTGTTTCTAGCTCAACATCAGATACGTGATTAAAGCAATTGGGACAAGCACGTTCAAAGATACTAATGAAGTCTCTTTCTTTCAAAAATCTAATATTTCTTTCAATTACTCTCCTTATGAATACGTCATCACAAATAATCTTTACATTTTTGCTCATAATACTCACATATTGCTTTTTGCTGATTTATATCCCCAATACCCTAATCTCCTTAGCAGTAAGCTATATAAGAACAGTATGAAGTTTCTAACTGCTGAGCCAGCCATCAATGGGATTCCAACACTTTTAATCTCTTTTTCTGGCTCACCAAAGATTGCGAAAACATACATTTTTTCACCACATTTTGGACAAGTATCCTCGGAAAGCATTCCTACGTATTCATTTCTCTTATATGGACGAATTTTACTCATGTTACATTTTTTACATGTTAAAACAGTATAGATACGATATATGCCTCCTCCAAGAATTCTTGTTCTTCTGTAAAAATCAATGTAATTTACAGCTATTGCAGAAAAAATCATTGAAATGAAAAACACAATGAATAAGTACATCATTCCTAGTGGATTTTCGGTTGAGATTGGTATGAAAAGTAAACTAAAAAACATGAGACCACTCATGAGCATCATGACAAGAGCATTTCCAATATACATTAAGCGTGCTCGGAAATAGTATGTATAGTCTCTTTTGTATAATGATCTGATTACCCGAAGAATGAAATTCTCATCAATTGTTATATTATGTTTCATACTTATTCCCAAAAAAGCATGAGTGAAATACGTATAAATCTTTTTTACTTTTGGTTTCATTGGGTAATCAAAAATGGGAGGAATATGTGGTGGTTATTCAAATGAACAACCATTCATAACATTTGTAACAGAAATGTTATTTAAATTAAAACATTGCGGAGATAATGGTGTTGGTATAGCAACATTAGAGAATGGTATTTTTCATGTTAAAAAAGCACCATATGATGTTGAAAAGTTTCTTTCAAACGAAGATTTATCGGACATACTTGGAAATGTCGGTATTTGTCACATACGCTTTGCTACGCATGGAAGACCAGCATTTGAAAACACGCATCCACATTTTGATTGCAAAAAAACAATTGCTGTGGTAATGGATGGCATAGTTAAAGATTACGAAATACATGTGAAAAAACTCAGAGAACAAGGTCATGTTTTTGAATCCCGCTGTGATGCCGAAATACTATCACATATTGCAGAAGAACTAGAAAACAAACCATTAATTTCTATCGGCAAAGCAATATTATCAACAGTCCAGGGCTATTATTCTGCTGCTTTTCTATTTAAAGACGGAAACATCCTTATTGTGAGAAATGGCCCAGAGGTGTATATAGGTAAAGGAAAAAACGGAGTATTCTTTGCATCGGAGCCTGATGCAATAGCTAAATGTGTAGATGAATTTTTCTTAGTCCCGAATAGAAGCTATTTAATTGTAAAGAAAGATGAACTGCGCGCATTTGATTATAATGGTAAACCTATAAGAGTGAATTTTTTGAAAGAAGTGCCAATGAAAAGTGTTCCTCAAGGTTTTCCGCACTTTATGTTAAAGGAAATAAAAGAAATACCTGATGCATTATCTCGCGCAATAATAGTACATCAAAGGAGGTATCTAGAAATCATTGCGCAAATGATTAGAAATGCTAGATCAGTATATATAACTGGATGTGGTTCATCTTATTTCGCGGGAATGATAGGTGCATACATGCTAACAGAGATGGGTGGAATCGCACCTATCACTATAAGCGCCACGGAATTCAGATTTTATGCTTTAAAAGATATAAAACCGGGGGATGTGATAATCGCAATTTCTCAAAGTGGAAAAACAACTGATGTAATTCGCACAATCAATGATGCCAAATTGCGTGGTGCAGTATTGATAGGAATCATTAATGAACTTGGATCACCCCTAATGTATGCATCAAATGCTTACCTCCCCGTTGGTTGCGGAAAAGAAAATAGTATACCAGCTACAAAATCCTTCGTGTGCACTCTGATAACTCTCGGTAAAATTGCCCTTGCACTTGCGTGTCAAAGGAATATATCCGTAGAAGTAGACGAAAAAGAAATGAATAAAATACCAACACTAGCAAAAATAACTATAGATCACGTAGAAAGCAAATGTATCGCAATTGCTAAAGAATTGGCCAAGAGTAATATTGCCTTCGTATTATCAAGAGGTATTCTATTTCCACTAGCACTAGAAGGTGCGCTTAAACTAAAGGAAGCAGCAAGAATATTTGCAGAAGGTTTAAGTGCCGGAGAACTTAGGCATGGTCCAATTTCTCTAATTGATCGTGGTGTTCCAACGATTTTTATTCTTCCTACAGAAGAAGATGCCATGCAAGATACTTATGTTTTAATGGAAGAAGCCGCTAGTGAAAACGCAATGGTAATCGCGATTACTCACGAACATGATAAGACAGCTGAAAAAATCACACCTCATGTTATCAAAGTCCCTTATACTCAATCAAAATGGATACAAGTAATCTTGAGAGTAATTCCCCTCCAGTTCTTGGCATATTATGCTGGAACAATACGCGGTGTTAATCCAGATAAACCAAAGAAATTAAAGAAGTACGTGGTTCTCTAATTACGCTTATGTGCTAACCCAATAAGCTCCCTAACGCTTGAGAATCCTTTCCTCTTTAAATAAGCTATAATACCTCTCTTGATTTCATTAATAATTTCTAAACCCCTAACTAAAGCAGAGCCGATCTGTATTGCAGATGCGCCCGCTAGTAAGAATTCAATCACGTCCTCCCAAGATTCAACACCACCACAACCTATTATCGGAATGCTCACTTTCTCATATACTTCATATACACATCTGACAGCAATTGGATGAATCGCAGGTCCAGATAAACCACCAAACTTATTTGACAAAATTGGACGCGTTGTCCATACATCTATTTTCATAGCGCGTATTGTATTTATTAATGTTAAACAATCTGCACCAGACTCTTCTGCAGTCTTTGCTACTTTTAGCAAGTTATCACAGAGCCCCAATTTTGCAATTAAAGGAATATCTATATTCTTACGCACTCTCTTAATTATTTTGCTTACCAATTTTGGGTCTTTACCAATTTCTATTCCTCTTTTTTTAGCATGAGGACATGACAAATTTAGCTCAATACCATCTGCTCCAGCATCATTCGCTTTTTTGGCAATATATACAAAATCCTCAAGAGATGATTCAGCAATACTTATGATTATCGGTATGCGTGTTTTTTGTTTATATTCACTCACAAATTCGTCTATGACATCCGCACCGAGGTTCTCTAATCCAACAGCATTTATGAATCCGCATTTTGTTGCGATAAGAATAGGTGTCCTGTACCCTAAACGTTTTTTGCGAGTAAAGGATTTAGTAACTACCGCACCAAAGCCATTATTTGCAACGCGAGCAAGTAACGATGGTGAGGTACCTAGAATACCAGATGCAAGTATGAATATATTGTCTAGGTGAAGATTACCAAGGGTTATTTCTAACGGATTACCCATAATTATCAAGAATAGAGAATATCTAAATCATTTTCAAACTTTGATTTAGCATATTTCTTATATTCATCAATTAAGGCAAGAATAGTCTCCTTTGCCAATTGATTTGGAGAGATTTTGAATTTTTTAGCAATTTTTTCGAAATCCCTAAATGTATCCTCATCTAGCCATAGACACAGCAAAACGCGGCTCTTCTTTTTTGGCTTTTCAAAAACATATACACCCAAAGTAAACCCCATGTATAAATGTAAATAGCATTCTTATAAATGTATATGTATTATAAGGAGAAATCTTGAAGTATTTCATATGTATTTCAGATATATTAC
>Ga0180302_10001131_pt1 | contig 12518 bp, 10 predicted proteins | sample GuaBasSediGuay17_FD_121794 | JGI IMG/M metagenome (GOLD analysis project Ga0180302, IMG submission 121794) | Subseafloor sediment microbial communities from Guaymas Basin, Gulf of California, Mexico - Guay17, Core 4571-4, 12-15 cm | ecosystem: Environmental > Aquatic > Marine > Hydrothermal... | reverse complement strand
CGAACATTCTATTCTTTGCCTCATCGACTAATTCTCCAATCTTTTCCTTTAGTTCTCTTGGAGTTGGTTTCTTCTTATATTTGGCTTTATACATCCACTCGGCTTTTTCATAAAGCTTCTTCTTTAAGGCTTCCGCATCCTCCTTATTAATCACTTTGAGGTAAATGGTAGCTACTATCGAGACAGCGCCTATAATCATTGTGCCTAGCTCGGACTTTTCTAGTGGCAGGTGAATGAAGCTTTGGAACAAGTAACCAAAAGTGAATATTAACGTAATAATAATGAATGGTTTCATTGCCGTCCTGGCAGTTAGGTAGAATTTGGCCATATTGGCAGCTATTACATCTACGTCGCTCGCTTGCTCCTGACTACCCTGCTGAACCAGTTGTTCGAGAGCATCCTCACTGTGCCGTTCCCCAAAAATGTCAATGAAAATCGAGAATATCAATGCTATAAGCGATATTCTAGACACATACATTTTAACAAGCTCTATCTTCTCCTCACCATACACGGCCTTCTTATCCTCTAGAAGTTGCTGAATTAATAAACCAATGCTGAGTCCAGCGACTGAGAATCCCCCAAGCACACCGATTAAGAGAGCAGGCTCCATCTTAATGTTGTCCCATTCGTCAGACGTTCCAGAGATTATGGGGGCTATTAACGTTATAATAGCTATTGAGAACGATGCTATCACCAGCATTGAACAATACCACTAGACAAAAAACCAACTATTAAAGATGAGAAGAATATTATTGCACCACTAGCCATAGCATATTCATGTTTCTTCACCCACTTACCAAACATCCTCGTCCTCCCACTTCTATCAACCGACAAACCCAATGGCGCAGAAAAAACAGAAACTAATAAAATCTCAAGCAAACCAGAAATCACATAAGCCATAACAATAGGAACCCAAGCCAAAGCAATAGCAAAAGTCAAGAAAAATAAGAAAAAAGAAACAACAGAACTTCTCTTAAAAGACATTTATATCACCTCTAATAACCCAAAATTTAATTATAGGACCCCATTATAAAAATCTTTTTCAAACCCCCATTCCATAAAAAATCATTCCCCTCCCATCCAAACTTACTCAAAACCCCAGAAAACCAACCAAAACAACAAAGTAAACCAATCAAAAAACAACCTCCCAAAGCCAAATTTCCCTATACTCAAAAGATGGGGCAAAATCGGCAATATACTTACCAGAAGGAGACCAAGAAATCACCATACTCAAATTACCCTGTGGACCAGTATCAAACAAAACACCACCATTGGAGGCATCAAGAATCCTCAAGGATGAATCGGCGCCGGAAACAGCGATAAATTTGCCATCAGGAGACCAAGAAACAGACGCAACATTAAAAAAGATAGGCTCACTAGTATAAAGATCATCCCTAGTAAGCTCCGAATAATCAGGCGCAACCTCAGGCCTAAAAGAACTAAAACACCACACAACCTCCCTACCCCGCAAATCAAAAAGACACAAATCACACCCCTTCTCTAAGGTGACATACCGACCATCAGGACTAAGAGAAGACAACCTAAAATCCTCAAAACCACCAGGCCTAAAAGACTCCAAAACCACACCAGACAAAACATCCCAAACAACAACATCATAACCAGTAACAGAATAACCACACTGCCCAATAATACGATAGGAATTAGGAAGCCAGAAAAAATAATAAGGCATAAGACCATGAGAACAACGAAAAGAAGAGACAAAACGACCCCTACGAACATCATAAACAAAAACCTTCCCAGCCTTAATCGCCAAATAACGACTATCATAACTCCAAATCATCCTAGAAGGCGCGCTCCAAAGATCCCTAATTATCTTCGCCCTCTTAGCACCACGCTCCCAATTCCAAATCCTAACAGTCCTATCAACAGAACCACTAGCAAGATAGCGACCGCTTGGCGACCAAGCAACGCAATCTACAATATCCCTATGACGCCTAAAAACCCTAACCACCGATTTCCTCTCAACATCCCAAACTCTGACAGTCCTATCATAAGAACTACTGGCCAAATACCTACCATCAGGAGACCAAGAAAGACAAGTAACCTCATCCCCATGACCCTCCAAAGCCCCAAGATTTTTAACCTCGACCCTAGGCATAAAACCCACCAAAGAAAAAGAGTAAAAGGGAAATTTTTTAATTGTATTCCTTGTTATAAAACAATCTTACTCAATTTTATATCACTTATTATCAATGTGGTTTTCATTTAAGTTTACAGAAAAGAAAAAGTCGAGAATCTCTGGAACCCATGAATTATTCATTATTAAGCATAAAAAGCCTTTAAACATATTTGTTTAAAAAAATAGTATCTAGAGGGTTTCTGGTGGGGCCGGCGGGATTTGAACCCGCGACCACCAGCGCCCTTAGCCGGCTTCTAGCTGGGTTTGGTGTTTTTGGCTAGATGGCCTAAGGCTGGCATCCTTCCAAGCTAGACTACGGCCCCTTTTTTGTTTTTTAAATTTTTGTTGTGTTTGTTTTTATATTTTTTTGGGTATTGTTATTTTTTGATTGATTGTTTGGTGGTTGTTTTGGGTAGGGGTTCTGAAGGTAAGTATGTTGCTGATTCTTCTGTTGTTAGTTCTGATAGGTTGATTAATGAGGTTCTCATGATTTTGGGTAGGAATGATTTGAAGTTTTTGGATGATTTGAAGCGTAGGAGGCGTATTACGGGTATTGTTGTTTCTGTTATTGGGATTGTTATTCTTATTGGTGCGTTTTATTATTATTCTATTGCTCCTCAACAAGGTTTTCTCTGGATTTTCTTTGGGTGGATTATTGCTTTTTCTCTTATTAGGGAAGGTTTCTTAATGTTTTCAGAAGCTAATAAGGCTGCGACTCCTGGCGCTGGGCGTTATAGGCCTTTTTCGAAGCTTATTTGTGTTAAATGTAATTATTCTGAGGTTAGACCTTATCGTATTGGGGAGGTTGTTGGGTCTAAGGTGGATAAGGTTTGTCCTAAGTGTGGTGGGGAGATGCGTGTTGGTGCTATTTTTGCTGAACCCGAGAAGAGGATTAAAACTGTTGGTATGCCTATTTTACCTGGTTTAGGAGGTGCGTCGAGTAGTGCTTGGGATAGATTTTTATTAGTGTTGTTTAGGATTATTCCTCCTTTGGGTATTGTTTATAGGTTTTATAGATCTAGGTGTGATCGTTCAAGGAAGTGATTTTTTTCTTTTTTTGTTTAATTTTTTATATTGTTTTTCTTCATTTTTGTTTTTGATGCTTTTTTTGGGGAGTTGTCTTGGTTAGAATTATTGATGATGGTAAGCTTTTCCTTTCATCGAAGCTTAGGTTTTTTGAGGAGGATATGGAGGGTATCATACCAGCCTTTTTTGAGCTCATGTGTCCGAATTGTTTTTTTGGTATTTCTAGCTTTCGACTAGATCATCGTAATGCCTGTGATTTTTGCATGGGGGATATTGTTAGTGATATTCGAGATCCTAGGACATTGGGAGAGTTCCTATTTGAACGTGGAGAGTTGAGACGTTTTAGAAAAGTTTTTTTAATCGAGAAACAGTTAGATGATTTTGACGAATTCTTTGAAATGTTGATCGGCTCTAGGCTTTGGTCAGCGCAACGTGTTTGGGCGAGAAGAGTTTTTGCTGGCCAAAGTTCTGCTATTATTGCGCCTACTGGTGTGGGTAAAACTGTTTTTGGTTTAGTTCTAGCATTATATTTAGCTCATAGACTAAATAAAGTTAGTTACATTGTCCTCCCTACAACTACATTGTTGCGACAAATTATTGATAAGTTGCGTGATTGGGAAGAGAAGTTGGGTAAAAACCATGTTTTATATTTCTATTCTGGGATGAGGAAAAAGGAGAAGGAGGAATTCTTAGAGCGTTTTGAAAATGGTGATTTTAAAGTTCTTGTAACAACTTCTCAGTTCCTTGTTAGGAACTTGCAAAAGATCATATCAGCGTTTTATAAAGCAAAGAATAGATCGAGTGGTGTTCCAATAGATTTTCTTTTTGTTGATGATGTTGATAGTTTTTTGCGAAATCCAAAAAATTTAGATAGAGCCTTGTCATTGCTTGGTTATTTACATTTTAAGAAAGTTAGAGAAATTATTGAAAAGATCAAAAAAGCTGTTTTCTTTTATGCACGTAATAGAGGGGAATTTTTTAGATTAACTGAATCGGATTGGGAAACTATTTTCGAAGCCCGTAAGAGAAGCGGTTTACTCGTCGTTTCTTCCGCAACTGGACGTGTTGGAAGCGCAACAGTGAGGAGAATTTTTTCCACGCTTTTCGGTTTCTCTATAGGATCGTCTAAAGAGGGAATTAGAAACGTTGTAGACACCTTCGATATTGAGGTTTTGAAAAAAGAAAAAAGTTTGATTGAGAGAACAGTTGAGTTGGTTAAAAAGCTGGGTTCTGGCGGTTTAGTATTCGTATCAAGAGGGGTCAAAAGCGATGAAATCATAGAGACTCTTCAAAACAGCTTAAAAAATATTGGATTAAATGCAGTAGGTGTTACTGCTGAAGATTCTAGAAGCGTGCAAAACCTGGTTAATGATTTCCGTGAAGGTAAAATAGATGTCTTGATAGGTAAAGCTTCTCCCTATGGTTTACTTGTAAGAGGACTAGATCTCCCTGAAAGAATCCGCTACGCAATTTTTGTTGAGGTCCCTCATTACTCTATAAAGTTAGATGTTAAACCTAATCCTATTTACTTGTCATTTGTTATTAGGAGAATTTCCCCTGCATTAAAAAATAGGAAAGAGGTCCTAGAGAAAATTCGATCTTTAGCATCTCATCTCATCTGGTTGAAACCACAAGAGGTTAAGGATTTGGAAGAAAAACTTTCTAATGAGTTAAGTAATAAAGATATTGAAACACTTATAAAGGTTTATAAGGAAAAGCTTGATATTGAACCGGAGGACCATAAAATAAATGTTATCTTATCAACACTAGAATTGTGTAAAATTATTAAAGACTTTCTAAGCGATTCGCCAATAAAAATGTTGGAGAAGACTACAGTACCATTTGATGTCAGAACGGAAAACGGTAAGGAGGAAATATACATCCTCACAGCGGATATAAAAACCTATATCCAAGCCTCAGGTCGAACATCAAGACTATTTGCTGGGGGACTAACCAAAGGTTTATCTATTATCATTTCACAAAACGAAACCCTTATAAAGGAATTAGATACGAAGCTTTTGTGGGCCTCAGACACTAACTTAATACCACTAAGTGAAATTGATTTAGACAAACTCATAGAGGAAATTGATGAAGATAGAAAGAAAGTCTTATTAGCATGGGAGGGAAAAATCCCAGCTAAGGGTCATTTACAAACATGCTTATTTATTGTTGAATCTCCAACTAAAGCTAAAACAATAGCAAGTTTCTTTGGCAGACCATCAAGAAGATTCTTACCCGGCTTAGTCGCCTATGAAGTCATAATGGGGGGTAAATATTTAGCAACTATTGTGGCTACGTTAGGCCATCTAACAGAATTAATTACACACAAGTTTATACCTGTTTTTGATTATGTTAGAGAAAATGGAAAACTTGTCCCAGTTGTTAAAGGGTATAAGGTTGAGGAACTAGAGTGGCCCTACGGTATAGTGATAATGAAAGTGAATGGTGAAACAAAGTATTTACCAATATTCGGACCAAGGGTAACATGTAACGCATGCGGATACACATTCATTCCATATTTTTCAATAGATCCAGCGGATGAGAAAATGTTTAAGAAAACAATAGAATTTCTTAGATTCTCTAAACATGATGAAATAGAGTTAATTTTTACAAAAACGATCGTTCCTCTAAAGTGCCCACGTTGCGGTGAATCCGAGAATTTGTATGATAGATCAATTTTACTAGAATCCTTAAGGAAACTTGCTTCTGAGAGTGAATTGGTTATAATAGGTACAGACCCTGATATTGAAGGGGAAAAAATTGCATGGGATATAGCCATTCTACTTAAACCATATGCGAAAGAGATTAAGAGAGCAGAGTTTCATGAAGTAACAAGGAGCGCTATTGAAGAGGCATTAAACAATTTAAGAGATATCGACATAAATCTTGTAAAGGGACAACTTTTAAGAAGAATCGAGGATAGGTGGATAGGGTTTTACCTATCAATGAAATTAAGGGATATTCTAGAGGAACGCAATTTATCAGCAGGCCGCGTCCAATCTCCTGTACTTAATTGGATAATTGACTTTTACAAAGAATGGAAAGAAAAGGAAGAAATCACAATAATTGAACCCATTAAAGGCATAGAACTTAGAATAAAAGGAAAAGTTCAACCAATTAGGATATCACTAGTAGATGTAAAACATGAAGAAAAGACAATTTATCCACCGCCACCTCTCATAACAGACACTCTACTAAACTATGCTTCGAATCTTTATGGCATGAGTGCTAATGAGACTATGAAAAATGCGCAAAAATTGTTTGAAATGGGTTTAATCACGTATATTAGAACAGACTCTACACGCGTTTCTAATCTTGGCATTTACTTAGGTAAAAGGTTGGTCTCGGAGGAATACGGAGAGGAATATCATGTTCCAAGGTCATGGGCTAAAAAGGGTGAAGAAGGCGCTCATGAATGTATTAGACCAACAAAACCTTTAATGTTGCATGAGTTAAAAGAAGCTATCGAAAGAGGGGAAATTGCTTTAACAGAGGAATTGCCTGCTAGTGCTTTTAATATTTATGATCTAATCGTTAGATTTTTCATGGCCTCTCAAATGAAAGAAATGAAAGTTAATATGATTGAATACACATTCGAAATTGAATACGAGATAGATGGAAAAAGAAAAGTAGAGAAGGTAATAGTTAATGGCTATGATCATGTTATATATCCAGGATTCTCGGTAGCGCTAACACCAAGGATGTTAAAAATTGTAACGCCAACTAAATTACCAAGCTTATCTAAAGGATACGAATTTGATAAGTCTAAGATCGTTGTCACAGTTAAAAAAGTTCCTAAGGGTAGACTTCCAACTGAAGGAGATATTGTAAGAATGATGAAAGAAAAGGAGATAGGTCGACCATCAACTTATGCTAACATTTTAACGAAATTAAAGGAAAGACAATACGTTAAACTTGTTCAAGGCAGATTTTTAACACCTAAGATAAGAGGGAGAATTGTTAATGATATATTGAATAGATTACATAAAGACATGGTGTCCGAGGAAAGGACAAGAGTTATTCTTAAACAAATTGATGATGTTTCGGAAGGAAAAGCTAAATATGATGAATTACTTAGAGAGATACATAATGAAATCTTGGAGGATATGAGAAAGGAGAGAAGTAACAAGATTTGGGAATTACTCCCTGAAGACTTGAAAAGTGAAATAGAAAAGTATAAAATGAATGTAGAGAAAAGGAGAATGCTTTATTTGCTTGAGGATTAGGGGTGATAAATTATGGAGAATGAAAAAATACTGGTATTATCTGATACGCACGACAACTTACATGCTTTATCTACCCTTTTTGAAAGGAATAACCTATCCGAGTATAACATGATAATCCACTGTGGTGACTACATTTCACCATTTACGTTTAAAAAAATTTATGAGCAAATACAAAGTAATCAAAATTACTTAAGTGTTCTAGGTAATAATGAGGGCGAAATATGGAAGATCTATGAAGACTATATTCAAGTCAGTAAGACAAAAAATGTATTGTTACGAAAAAATGGTTTGAAATTTAGCTTAAACGGATACAATTCTCTAATTTTACACGGTTGGGGATCTATTGACGAAACAAAATCTATCATTTATGCCTTAGGAAAAAGCGGCGATTTCAAAGTGATTTTTTATGGACATACGCATATCCCTGATCTAACGTTAATTTATTTTGATAACTCTATAGAGACTTTTTCTCTGCCTAGTGATAAAGATTCTACCTATACAGTTTTCCTAGATGAAATAAAAAGTGTTATAATTAATCCCGGGGAATTTGGAGGGTGGCTAAAGGGCGAATATAGGTATGCTGAGATAAAAATAGAAAAGGAAAAAAATGTGTTTGATATTAAATTCAAGTCTCTTAATCCATAAATTTTTTGATCAAATCCCATTGGTTATCAATCCACTTTTTAAGTGCTTCTATCATTTCTGGAGTCATGCCCCTAAATCTTCCTTGCATTTTGAGAAATTCCTCAATAGGCTTTCTTCTCTCAGGATTTAGGTAAGGTCTTGATGGTGGTGATATCTCCAATTTAATTTTACCATCTTCATTAAAAGCCTCCCATAGGATCCAATACCCAGTTTCAACCGCTAATTTTCCTATTTCGATAGTTTTTGAATCATCATACCGCCAACCTGGTGGGCACGGAGAAAATATGTGTATTAGTTTAAAGCCTTTGATCCCCTTCGCTTTCTTGACTTTGTTGTATAGATCAAATGGATAAGCGGGATTCGCTGTTGCTACATATGGAACGTTATGCATTAATGCTATTAGTGATATAGATTTCTTTGGTTCGAATTTCCCCAAATGAGTTGTCGTCGTACGCGCCCCCATTGGCGTACTTCCAGAACGTTGTATCCCAGTATTCATATAGGCTTCATTATCGTATTCGATAACTATAATATCCTCGTTTCTTTCAGCCGCGCCACTCACAGTTGCAAAGCCTATATCCGTTAAACCGCCATCCCCACCCCAAACCACTACGTTAGTATTAGGCGAGCCCTTCATAATCAACCCATGTTTAATACCAGAGGCAACTGCAGCGGCGGAAGCAAATGCTGTATTGAAAGTGTGAACTTTAAAAGCAACTTTTGGATACAGCCCTTGATAAACACTAGAGCAACTTGCGGGTATAACTAATATGGTATCTCTTCCTAATGCTTTTAATACGTATCTTAAAGACAATACAGACCCACAACCTTGACAAGCCGAATGCCCTTTTAATATTAACTCTTCAGCGGAAATAATTTCATCCAATATATTTCCCTTCGACATCATTTATCACCTCTTAATAAATTCAATTACCTCTTTAACAGCAGCTTTAATATGATCTGTTGTTATCTCATCGCCTCCTAAACCCATTATCTTCTCATAAACTGGTGTGTCTATCTTATATTTATGTAAAGCAGCGCGCACTTCCCCCGCTATAATGCCCCCCCATCCAAATGATATATCTCTATCAATAACTAAAATGGCGGATGTTTGATCAGCAATCTTTGCAATTTCTTGATATGGAAATGGTCTAGTGATCCTTATTTTTAAAGCTCCTACCGATAAACCGTTCTCCCTCATCTCATCAACAGCCGCTTCCACCTCCTCCGCTACAGCGCCTATGGATATAATAACAACTTCCGCATTATCTGTCATATACTCTTTAACTAAATCGCCATGCCATCTACCAAAAATTTCATAAAATTCCTTAGAAACCCTCTTTATGACACTATAAGAATTATCCATTGCCTTTTGGATTGATAACCTCATTTTAATATAATCTGATGGAAGCGCGAGACTTCCTATTGTTATTGGATCCGATTTCTTTGGGTTAAAAACATAATGAGGAGGCTCATACGGTGGCAAAAATTCATCTACTTTCTCTTGATCTGGTATTTCCACTGGCATAGATGTATGACTTAATACAAAGCCCCCTAAACTAACCATTGCAGGTAGTATAACGTTTTTATCTTCAGCTATTTTATATGCTTGAATTATTGAATCAAGTACTTCTTGATTATTCGAAGCCCAAAACTGTATCCAACCAGTATCACGTAAAGCTAATGCGTCAGTGTGCTCAGACCATATATTCCATGGGGGCCCCATAGCCCGATTTACAATAGCCATAACAACAGGGGTCCTCGCACCAGATGCCCAAAAGACCATCTCCGCCATATACCAAAGACCATGGCTAGAAGTTGCCGTGAAAGCTCTTGAACCGGCTGCGGAGGCCCCAATCACAGCAGCCAAAGCTGAATGTTCTGATTCTACTCTTATAAACCTAGCATTAATCTCCCCCCGTTCTACCCAATCTGATAAGTATTCAACTATAGTCGTTTGGGGCGTAATAGGATATGCCGCTATAACCTCAGCGCGGCTTAATCTAGCACCCCAGGCTGCAGCAGCATTTCCAGTTATCACATCCAGTCTTGCCATGTAAAACCACCTCAGCTTTCTCTAATAAAGCTAATAGCACCAACTGGGCAGACTTCATGGCATATTAAACATCCTTTACAATATTCGTAATCTATTTTGGGCACACTATGACGACCCTCTGTAGTGATTGCCATATCGGGGCAATACATCCAACATTGTTGGCATTTTATACATTTCTTCTCATCTATAATTGGTCTAAATACTCTCCACGTTCCCGTCTTACCACCAGCCCCCTCCTCCGGTTTTGAAATGGATATGATTAAATGCTCAGCTTTCATTTTTTTCACCTTTTTATTAAATTATATTAACTTTTTTATATGCTTCAACGGCACCTTTTACATTTTTTTCAGCAATTTCTCCTGTCCAAAACTCCCTTATTGCCTTTTCTACGAATTCGATTTTTGGAACACCAGAAACTTTGGAGAAAGCTCCTAACATAATAGTGTTAACTACAGGTATCCCTGCTACGAGCAAATCTAAGTCAATAGCTATCTGCGTCGCATCTACTACAGCGATTTTCCATTTGGAATTATATCTTTCCTTTATTTTGGATTTATCACCACTATAATTAATTATAATGGTGCCATTCTCCTTTAGACCTGAGGTTACATTGTATTGATCAATTAGTTGCGGGGATAAAACTATTACATAATCAGGCTTGTGAACATAATGATGGTATTTAATCACATTATCTGATATCCTCGTGTAGGCAAATACATGTGCTCCTCTTCTCTCAGCACCAAAGAAAACCATTGATTGGGCCCACAAGTTCTCATAAGAAGCGGCTTTAGCTAAGAGATTAGAAGCTGTAACCGCTCCCTGCCCCCCTCTTCCATGCCATCTAATCTCTATCAGCATTTAAATCGCCTGAGGATGCTTCTAAAAATGTTATATTTATTTTTTATTTAACTTAGTGATAGATATTATAACAAAGTGTATATGCATATATATGTATTAGTATAAATTAAAAATAATTAATTTTTTATTACTTTTTATATTTTCAAGTTAGCTATAGAAGAAACGACTATATAATTTTCTTAAATCGAGCTAATCTTGGGAATGGAAGAGTTTCTCTTATATGGTCTAATTTTAGAAACCATTGCAGAAATCTTTCAATTCCTAAACCGAAACCGCTATGGGGGACACTACCATATCTCCTTAAGTCAAGATACCATTGGTAACTTTCGATATTCAGTCCTTCATTTTTTATTCTTTCCTCTAAGATATCTATTTTGTCCTCTCTTTCACTTCCACCTATTATCTCCCCATAACCCTCAGGTGCTAATAAATCTGCTGATAAACTTAATTCTTCGTTTTTTTCATCAATTTTCACATAGAATGCCTTTAGATGCTTTGGAAAATGTGTTAAAAAGAAGAACTCTCCTATTTCATTAGAGAGAACTCTTTCCTCGTCTGCCCCTATATCATCTCCCCATTTTATGGATAATCCTTTACTCTGTAGGAGATCGATAGCTTCATCATATTTAATCCTCTTAAATGGCGGTTTAACATTTTCTAAAGTGTCTAGATCATCTTTTCTAAATTCCCTAATCAAGTCTAAGAGATTTTCATCCTCCAAAGCCTTCTTCACAATATACGATATTAGCTCTTCTTGAACCTTTAAATTACCCTCAAATGTTAACCATGCTGCCTCAGCTTCTAAATGCCAATATTCTGCTAAATGACGACGAGTTCTAGATTTTTCCGCTCTAAAAGATGGTGTGAGGCTCCATACTTTACCTAAGGAGAATATCATGGCTTCTAGATATAATTGGGCTGATTGTGAGAGATACACCTTGACATTTTCTTCGAAATATTTTACCTCGAATAATGTTGCACCGCCTTCCACAGAACCCGATACTAGAATAGGGGGATAAACTTCATACCATTTATTTTTTTGGAAATACTCTCTTGAGAAATTAATTATACTTTCTCTTATCTTCCATATCTTTGTGTATCTTGGGGACCTTATAGTTAAATGCCTTAGAAACATAAGAACCTCAGGTGAGTGGTCTTTTTTGCCTAATGGATACGGTTGTAATGCTATATGGGTTATTTCCACTTCATCAGCAAGTAATTCTCGGCCACCTGGAGCACGTGGATTTTCTACTAATTCACCTCTTACAATTATAGAAGACTCTTGAGTAAGAGATGACGCTAATTTCCACGTTTTTTCATCTACCTTCTCTTTTTTGACAACAACTTGGAGGGGATAATATGGCTTTTGGATGCTTCTTAGGTCTATAAAAATTATTTTTCCATGATCTCTCTTTCTTATAACCCAGCCCCTAAACTCGATTTTAGATTTTTCCATTGAAAATCACTCTATAATATTTGCTTTAAAATTGGATTAGGGAATCTTTTGATATTCACAAGTATTGTTTATTCATTTAAAGTTTATTTTTACACAAATACTCCCTTATCT
>Ga0180302_10001130_pt1 | contig 12523 bp, 9 predicted proteins | sample GuaBasSediGuay17_FD_121794 | JGI IMG/M metagenome (GOLD analysis project Ga0180302, IMG submission 121794) | Subseafloor sediment microbial communities from Guaymas Basin, Gulf of California, Mexico - Guay17, Core 4571-4, 12-15 cm | ecosystem: Environmental > Aquatic > Marine > Hydrothermal... | reverse complement strand
TAAGACTCAGATATGTCATCAACTTTGTGTTACGGTTCAGTTGCCTCCTGAGAAGGGTGGTTTATCAGCTAGAGCTGTTTACATAGATACTGAAGGTACCTTTAGACCTGAAAGAATAATTCAGATAGCCAGATTCAGGGGTCTAGATCCCGATACAGTCCTACAGAATATAATTTATGCTAGAGCCTACAACAGCGACCATCAAATGTTACTAGTAGATGAGGTTAAGAAGATAGTAGAGGAGAAGAACGTAAAATTATTAATAGTTGATAGCTTGGTTACTCACTTCAGAGCCGAGTATCCAGGGAGAGAGAATTTAGCTGTTAGGCAACAGAAGTTAAACAAGCACATAAGCCAATTAATGCGACTTGCTAGTGTTCACGATGTTGCCGTAGTGGTTACGAATCAGGTAATAGCCAGCCCTGACGTATTCTGGGGGAACCCACTCAAGCCTGCTGGTGGTAACATAGTAGCTCACGGTTGTACATACAGAATATGGTTAAAAAAGAGTAAGGAAGGTAAGAGGATAGCAAGAATCATAGATTCACCTAAACATGCAGAGAAAGAGGTAGCTTTTAGAATCACAGAGAACGGGATCGAGGACATATAAGTTCTTTGAACATAATTAAGTTCTAGTATGTCAACTAGCAATGCCCAAGTGAAGCACGAAGCCCTACGCAAGGCTCTCCACGTATTACTCTCAACAATATTACTATTACCCTTTAATGAGAGCTTCGTGGAGTTTATGAGAAATTGCTGGGGTATTGGACCAAGAGAGTATTATGCTGTGTTAGCTGTGAGTGCAGCTCTTGTGAATGCAGCCCAAATAAAAAGACCTCTAATAAGAGATGAGCTCTTAAAGATGATGAGGTCAGCTCGAAAGAAAGCTATGGATGAAATAAAGGGTCTCTTCTTAAGCAAGATGAGTCCTACAGTGAAGTTCGTTTCTCTAGTCGATAAACTCGATGATGCCCTAACCAGGCTTGAAATTACCTTTTCTAATCAGATAAAGATGCTCGAAAGAAGTTATGAGAGAGTCAGCGGTTACGTAGGTGTAACTTTCGGAGTGATTGGTGCATTTTCGGCATTCGTGCTCTTCAAGAACTATGCTTTTTATGGTATCCTAGCCCTCATGATCGTGGATCCTGTTGCAGCGTTGGTTACAAAGTTATTTGGAAGGAAAACTCTTCCTATGTCAAGAACGAGCATTGAAGGGGCATTTTTATCAGTAGCGCTCTTTCTCCTAGTTTTACTGATCATTGGAGTAAACACATTAAAGGCACTTCTTATATCGGTCATAGCAGCATTTTCAGAAGCTTATGGAGTTGAGGATAATATATCAATACCACTGTTTGTCTCTCTCTCTGCAGCCTTACTAGGTGTTTAGCTTGAGTAGAAAAGTTATCTTGATGGGGGTAGATTTAGCCGGTAATGAAGCCAGGCCTACTGGTATAGCCATCATTGTGGATAGACAAGCATACCTTAAGGTCATCTATACTAATGATGAATTAATTTCCCTCACTATAAGATTAAACCCTACAGTAATAGCAATAGATGCTCCACTGACTAGACCAATGAAAGGTGAAGCTATTAGAATGGTTGATAAACTCATGTTAAACTTAGGATTTAGAGTTCTACCCCCTGGATTCCCTGGAATGATTATGCTTACTGAGAGGGGTATTAAATTGAAGAAAAATCTTGAAGAAATGGGAGTAAAGGTCATAGAGACACATCCGTCGTCAGCGATTAAGGCTCTGGGTCTTAAAGGAAGAGATGAGTTCTTGAATTTCATGATTAATGCGGGATTTTATATAAGTGGTCAAATCAATAAGCATACAATAGATGCACTAACTGCAGCGTACACAGCGTTATCACACTTAAGTGGTAAGTGCTTCTATGTAAAGGCATATGATGGAGAGATAGCATTACCAATAATTTCAGGAAAATCTTTTAACTACTTCAAGCAGTTTAGACATATGAGTCAGAGACGTCCTGTAGTTGCAGTTGATATCATCATACTCAATAATGAGAAAGTGGTATTAGTTAAGAGGCTGAACGAACCTTACAAGGGTTATTGGGCTCTTCCAGGAGGCTTCGTTGAATATGGAGAGACCGTGGAACAAGCTGCTATTAGAGAGGCTAAAGAGGAGACAGGGTTAAATGTAGAAATACTAGCCTTAGTTGGAGTTTACTCGGATCCTAAGAGAGATCCCAGAGGTCACGTAATATCAATAGCCTTTTTAGCGACTACTGTTGGGGGAGAGTTAAGAGCAGCAACGGATGCTAAGGAGGTCAAAGCTTTTAGTATTAATGAATTACCAGATAAATTAGCCTTTGACCACGCAATAATATTAAGAGATTCCCTTGAGTTAGCTAGAAAGCTGAACTATCTAAGTTAAGAGTTAAGGATACCAGTTGCTTGAACTCTTAGAATCTAGCTTAATCTTCTTACTCTTAGTTAAGAGTACAAATCGCCACCTTCTACCTATTCTAGCCGCTATCACTGCATCAGCCATTTCTCTATCTCTCCTTAATTTATCTCTAATCGATAGCGCTCTCTCCACTAGCTTCTCGTCTATGAAAACCCTTCTCCTACCCTCTATGGGCAATAATATAACTACCCGACCTCGCCTCTCCATTAAAAGATACCTTCCCATACTCTTTCTAAAAATCCAACCGCGTCTCTCCATAAATTTTCTTAACCTATCACTGATGTCTTTTCCTTTCACGCTTCCGCCGCACTTACTAGGTTATGAGACTTAATAAGCATCACTAAGAGAATTTAATGAGACGTTAATATTAATTAACTGTGAACCTAGTGCTAAATCTGAATTAATTATTAGAGGGCTGAGTGTGAGGGTCAGTGTAATTGTGCCGGTTAAGAATAATGCAAAGCTCCTCTCTAAGTTACTCAAAACTCTATCAAGTCAAACTCTAAAGCCGTATGAGGTAATAGTTGTTGATGATGGCTCGGTAGATGGAAGCCCTCAAGTGGCCAAAGCATATGGAGCTATAGTACTATGCACAGGTGGTGGTAAAGGACCTAATTTTGCTCGTTCCCTAGGCGTTAAGAACGCTAAAGGAGACATCGTGGCCTTCACTGACTCAGATTGTACTCCTTCAAGAGATTGGATAAAGTCATTAGTAGAAGACTTCCAGAGATGTCCGGAGGCTAGTGTAGTAGTTGGAACAACTATCGCTGCTAATCCAGATGCATTCTTAGCTAGGTTCTTAGATAACTCGCTACTGACTCCAACTCCTAAGTACGCGAAGCGACTAATGTTAAAAAACGATTTCAAACCAGGCATAATTGTAGCTACATGTAATATGGCTGTATTAAGGCAAGTATTTGAGAAGGTGGGGCTATTCGATCCTGCCTACAAGTATTATGGAAGTGATGATATGGACTTCGTTTACAGAGTCCTCAAGAATGGCTTTGTAGTACTATGTAGTCCTAAACCGCTAGTTAGACATCATCACAGAGCATCCTTGAACAACATCCTTAAGAGATACTTCCAATACGGTCAAGGCTTTGCCATATTCTTGAAAAGATACCCAAAAAGCGTGTTTTCTATTAGTGTAGGCCTAGCTATAGTTTCACTGATTACACTTCTGTCATTATCTGTAATAACAGCTTTCACAAACCCTTCTCTATCTCTAGCCCTCTTTTTATTAGCGTTTTCTCCTGTGCTAATATATCACTTACTAAGGGCTATTAGGAAGAGAAGTCCTGAAATGTTAGCATATCCCTTCTTAGACTTTATGCTAGCTTTAGCTTCATGTGCCGGTTTCTTGTTCATGCTATCCAAGATGGCGCTTAAGGTATCACTTAGAGCAACCCTAGGATACAGTAGAGGAGGAACTATTATTAAGGATTAGACTATTTACCTTCAGAAACTGGGGGCGTTCATTAGTCGAGCGAGAGAAAAGTAAGGAGACTCATGAACCATTAGCACTCTAGACTACCTTTAAAGAGAGATATATGAGAAGAAGTCCAGAAGAGCCCCGGGCGGGATTCGAACCCGCGACCGCCCGCTTTCTTGGGCGGATTCACTTCGCCTTACGAGGCGGGCGCTCTAGGCTTAAGTCCTCTCCTACCTGCTGAGCTACCGGGGCTTCGACGCTCATTAAGAGATTAGCACTTGGGTATATAAATTTAACAAGATATAGTATTCAGTCACTTAGCATCATTGAAAGTACTTTTCGGATACGTGTTCACTCTCAGTTCCATTAAAAGAGCAACACATGATAATCTAGAATAACACTCTAACCCTGGCTTTCTTTTTGACATTGTCCACTTCTACTGTAGCTTTTCTTAGCTCGGCATCATAACTCCAAGATATTAGTTTACATCTTTCACAAATTACATCCTTAGGCTCATCCTCATCGTATAGATTTATTAACCAATTTTTATTTGAGGGGCCTAGTAACAGAGTAACTATATCTTCTTCTCTAGTCGCTTTAAGTATGAAACTTTCTTTGTCAAAGAAATAATTCAAAGAAGCTTGATCTCTGAGAAACACATCGAGCTCTATTTGTTTATATGGCCTTTCTCCTACGTAGTTCATGGGATCTGTCATGGGTATTAAAGCGTTCTCTTTTATAAACAGTGGTATTTTATCTAAAGGCACTTTTTCTCTCTTCCACGTATTCCCTTCTATAGGCTTTCTAGTCCACCAGTTCAACCACATGCCCTCTGGGAGATAATACTCGACCTCGTCATCCTCATTAAGCACAGGTACTACTAGGAGATAGGGACCTAAGAGGTATTCTGTGTCTATCTCCCTTACCGTAGGATCTTCCTGGTATTCTAGTATCAATGGACGAACTACAGGTAATCCAGTTTTGGAGGCTTCATAAGCGCATGAATATATGTAAGGAAGTAAACAGTATCTAAGTCGAGCAAACTCTCTGAATATCCTAAGAGCTTCGTCTCCGTACTCCCAAGGTTCTCTAGGTGTAGTTCCATGACATCTAGAGTGAGAACATAGGAGTCCCCATTGACTCCACCTAATGTACAGCTTTGGACTAGGCTTTGGTCCTTGAAATCCACCAATATCGTGGCTCCAAAACGGAACTCCTGATAAGGAATAGCATAATCCTCCCCTTAACACACACGCCATATCTTCAAAAGTGCAGTGACTATCTCCGCTCCACTGGACAGGATATCTTTGTATACCAGCACAACCTGAGCGACCCCACACTAATCCAACTCCAAAGAACTCCTTAGCGGCTTCGAACACTGTCTCTTGATAAAGTAGTGGATATAGGTTGTGCATGTGAATCCCACTTCTTCCGTTATAAAACATTGCATCTTCAGGCACGGCTTCGCCCATATCACACTTAAATACACTGGCACCCATTTCATGTATCTTCTTAAGCTTCTCCTTATACCAATTCCTAGCCTCAGGATTAGTAAAGTCGACTATTCCAACTTCCTTACGAACGAAGTCTATTATGTTATAAATTGTACCGTCTTTTCTCTTAACAAAATATCCTCTTCTAGCTCCTTCTTCATACATTTTTGTACCCTTAGGAACATAAGGCTGTATCCATAAGCTAATCTTGAATCCCAGTCTCCTTAGGTTATTAAGCATCTCTTTTGGCTTAGGGAAGTCCTCTACGTTCCATTCAAAATCACAGTAATGTCCAGGTTTAAGCCACTTGGGATCTATATGTATCACATCGCATGGTATTCCATGGCTCCTTAACTTTCTGGCAACTTCTTCAACTTCTTCACGACTCTTATACATACATCTAGACATCCAAAGTCCAAAGCTCCAAAGAGGTGGTAACGGTGGCCTTCCTGTTAGCTCTGTGTACATGAATAGTATGTCTTTAAATGATGGTCCATAGAATACTATGTACTCTAAGTAATTCTGCCAAACTTCAAAAGATAGTGCATTATAGCAATACTCAGAGCCTATTTCAAACACCATTTTAGTACTTGAATTAACAAAGAGGCCGTACCCTCTGGTAGATAGGTAGAAGGGTATGCTCTTATAGCTTCTATCGCTAGAAGTCATTGTAGTATCAGAGTTCCACATAAATAACCTCTGACCTCTTTTATTTAGTCTTCCGAACCTTTCTCCGAGACCATATATTGCTTCATCAGGTCTTAAAGAAATACTCTCCACGAAATGTACCTCTTCATTGACCAATTTGCAACAAAGTGGAAATACGGGAAAGAATCCTCTAAGCATACCATTTAAGTATTCTTCAAAGAACATCTTTCCTTCTCTGTCTTTCATTTCAATTTGCCATTTATCTAAGTGTACAATACACTTAACTTTACTTGTTGACAATACTAACTTATCCTCGAACTCCTTCAAGCTCGGCTCAACTTTCTCTAATCTATCTTTAATCAGTAAAGGCCTAACTTCGAGCCTAGGAAGAGTTTCTAGGCCAACTCTTATCATGAATACTTTTTCGCCTAATGGTATTATCTCCACGAGAACTTCTTTGTATTTTGGTTCAGTTTCGACATTGAGTGTTAGCTTGAGACCATCATAATCCCATGACGTAACTTTATTAGCATAGAAGTACTTCCACTTTAACACGTCAAATATGGGCTCTACGTCTCGCTTATGCAAATACTCAAGGTAAACTCTCATCTTAGAGCTCATGTTTCTACTATAATTTTTGGCGTATTTATCCTCAACTGGTCGAGAGTTTAAATAACGGGCTTAATCACTCCTAACTATTATTGGATTTGTCCAAGCGACTCCTCTCTCATAACTTTCACATTTAATAACTATGAACTTTTCATGACCTTTTATAGTATAAATAGCCTCGGTCAGATACTTCGAGTGAGTAGTCTCGTACTTCCTCCCTCTACTTTCATAGGCTAGAAATGAAATAACGGATACTGGGCTAGTTCTAACACGTATGGTATTGTCCTTTATTTCCACATCGTATATAACAGGTCCTGTACTGGAATAAAATAAACCTTTCTTTATCGACTCCAAGATATGCTTCATGTTCAGCGACTTTGCTTTTACGAAGATCCATCCACCAAACGCATCAAGTCTTCTATGGCTTGCTACATGCCAATGAGCATCATCCACAGCAAAGCTGAAAACTTTCCTTCCTGATGATAGCAGTCCTATCCATTGGCTCCATGACCACCCCTTGTCGACGGTCACATGACATGTTGTATTGAAAACTTCTATACCTAAGTAGCCGTTTAAGCTAAGCAAATCAGCAAAGCATAAATCAGACCAAGAGGGATGTGCAATTATAGCTAAGCCTCTCAAGTCATTTATGACTTTCACAGCCTTCATGGCATCTTCTGGACTTTCTTTAGGAAAGATGCCTCTCTTTAACTCTTCCTCAATATTAAGAGCGATTATATGATAGGGCGTTCCTGCAAGTCCTCTTCCCGCAGTTACCTCCTCTCCTGGTATGACTATGAAATCGTCTAACACAGGTAGTTTCTCCAATTTTATAAGTTTCCAATGATCTGTTATTGCAATAAACTGATACCCTAGCCTATAGTAGGCATACATTACTTGCTCAGGTGTTAATCTTCCATCGGATTCAGTCGTATGAACATGGAGTACACCTTTTAGCCATGCTCCTTTGACCCTAAATGGATTGTTAAACACTACTTCCAATAGACTCACCAACCATTTGCTAGGTCATTTGAAACATAAATATTAAGGTAACACCTAATGTCTTAGTAGATGAGGCTAGGAATTTCAACCTGGAGCTTAGGAACTGGTACCATTGAAGCCCTCCAACTCATTAGTAGGGTTAATATTAGATATATAGAGTTGTGGTACTATGACGACCTAAGGAAGTTTAAGAGAGAGATTTCAGAGTTTATGAACTCTCATGATATAACTCCATGGTCTCTTCATGCTCCCTTCGGGAAGGAATTAGATATCTCACACCTCAATGAAAGCATTAGAAAGAAGTCATTGAGAGAAGTGTTAAAGTCTATGGACATTGCTCACTTTTATGGCTGTAGATGCCTGGTAGTTCATCCTAGCTCAAACTTTTATAGCGATATTAAGCATTATGAGGACTCTAAAAGAGCACTCATGGAATCCTTGAGCGAATTAGAGCGACATGCTGCTCGATTAGGAATTCGAGTACTATTAGAAAATATGCTATCGAAGATTGGTTTATATAGAATTGGCGTGACTGTGAAGGAGCTGCTCGAGGTAATAGTTGAAGGTGGTTTTGAATATACTGGGATATGTTTAGATACTGGTCACTCAAATTATAATGGTCTAAACCCTAGTGAAGAGGCCCTGATCGCTGGCAGCTACTTAGGCTCCATTCACTTCAATGATAATGATGGAACGTCAGACAGCCATAAGGTACCATGTGAAGGTACCATTAACTGGGATGACTTCTTCAAGGCTCTGCGTAGGTTAAACTATAAAGAGGTATTAATATTAGAAGTTTATGGAGGGAGTGACCCTAAATCTGTAGTTGAAAGATCCTTTATAGCAGCAATGAAATTACTAGGGACTTGATTTTCGTCAACTCTAAGATTAGAGCTAGGCTTATATCCTTTGATCAGAAGTATAATCTTCGGTGGTGAATATCAGCTTCAGGAAAATTCAAGTTAAAGAAGTAATGACAAAAAGAATAATAACCATAGACTCTGATAAAACAGTCTATGATGCAGCAAAGAAAATGGCTAGAGCTAGAGTTAGTACTATAATAGTCGTTGAAAAGGGATCTCCAATTGGCATAATAACAGACTCTGACATAATAAAAAAGGTGGTGGCTAAGGATTGTAAACCCTCAACGGTTAGGGTGAAAGACATAATGAGTTATCCAATAATCTACGTCACACCAGAGGCTGACTTAGAAGAAGTCAAAGACGTAATGATCAAACGTAAAATACGACGACTTCCAGTAATATCTAATGGCAAGCTAGTTGGCATAATAACAGCTTCAGATATAGCACGGCTATGTCCCGAAATACTATATTTAGTAAAGCCGAGGACCATTGAGCAGATAGTAGGTGAGCCAGTTTCGGGGATATGTGAAAGGTGCTATAATTACTCAGATAATCTGAGGCTTGTCGATGGACAATGGTTATGCCCTGAGTGTAGAGAAGACCTAGGACTCTCTTAGGTCCGCGACCTTTCACTAAGCTCAGTATAAAATGACTCTATCTTCCCATAATTTGAGCTTTGGTCTTGTTATTCGAGGTTCCCAATAGAGTTCTTAAATTCTCCTACCTTCACTTTATCTTGGAAAAATTTATTTTTAGCTACTTCATATGAGTTTTGGTGACGATTATTGCTATTCAGAAAATCAAACCTAAGGCTGATCCAATTAAAGTGAAATTCCTTAAGAAGATAGAAGAGAAGTGGCAGAGAAAGTGGAATGAAGCAAGAATCTTTGAAGCCGATCCGTGTGACAAACCAAAGTTCTTTGTAACTTTCCCATACCCGTACATAAATGCTTATCCTCACTTGGGCTCTGCATTCACAGTATTGAGGGTTGATATAATAGCTAGGTATAAACGCATGAAAGGTTTTAATGTGTTATTCCCCCAAGGTTGGCATGCTACTGGAGGTCCCATTGTCGCAGCTGCCCTTAGGGTTCGTGAAGGAGACCCAAAGCAGATAAATATTCTGAGAATGATGGGAATACCAGACGAGGAAATACCTAAGTTCAAGGACCCAAGATACTGGGTTGAGTTCTTCAAAGAGGCTTGGAAGAGAGATTTTCAAAGGTATGGACTTTCCATCGATTGGAGAAGGGAGTTTTTCACGACTTTCCTGAACCCTCCTTATAATAAATTCGTCCAATGGCAGTACAAAAAGTTGAAGGAAAGAGGACTCATAGTTAAAGGAACGCATCCAGTAGTTTGGTGCCCTAAGGAGAAGAAAGTAGTTGGGGATCACGATAGACCTGACGAGTATGTCGGTATAGGGCCTGAAGAAGTAGTCATAATAAAATTCAAAGGAGAAGATGGCTTAGTATACCCTTGTCTCACCTATAGACCTGAGACTGTTTATGGTGCAGTCAACATCTGGATCAACCCAGAGGCTAAGTACGTAATAGCGAGAGTAGATGGTGAGTCCTGGGTTCTGTCATCTCATGCAGTAAGCGAGCTTAGAGATCAAGACCATGAAGTAGTTGAAGAGGGAGAAGTTAGTGGACATCAGCTAATCGGTCGTTATGTTATCAACCCCGTTACTAATTGGAGAGTCCCAATTCTTCCAGCAGTGTTCGTAGACCCTAACTTAGGGACTGGAGTAGTTATGTCAGTACCAGCACATGCACCTTACGATTACATAGCCCTCAAGGAGTTGAGAGAGAAACCGTGGTTATTAAAAGAGTATGGTATAGATCCATCGATTCTTGAAAGTATAAGACCAGTTAGTATAATAACCCTTAGAGGTTATGGTGATTACCCCGCCATCAAGGTCGTTGAGGATATGAATATAACTAGCCAAGACGAAGTAGACAAACTTGAAAAAGCAACTAAAATCGTGTATACTAAAGAATATCACCAGGGAGTGTTGAAGGAAGTATTCGGTAAATGGGCAGGTAAAGTGGTTTCTGAGGTTAAGGAAGAGATAATATCTGAGTTAGTTAAGAAAGGAATAGCTATCAGACATTATACTCTACCTTCTAAGGTGTACTGTAGGTGTGGAAGCGAAACTCATGTAAGAGTAGTTAAAAATCAATGGTTCCTTAAGTATAGTGATCCTGAATGGAAGAGACGAGCTCACGAGTGTATTGATGAAATGACCTTTATCCCTAATACAATTAGGGAATTTTTCCATGATCAAGTTGATTGGTATAGGGATTGGGCCTGTACTCATAGAGGCGAACTTGGAACACCTCTACCATGGGATCCTGAATGGGTTCTCGAGTCCTTAAGCGATTCAACAATTTACATGGCTTACTATACAATATCTAAGTATCTGCAAAGGCCCAACAAATATGGTATAGATTGGAACAAGTTAGGTGATTACTTCTTTGACTACGTTTTTCTAGGAAAAGGAGACGTAAATGAAGTTTCTAAGAAGACTGGAATTCCAATAGACCTTCTTAAGAAGATGAGAGAAGAGTTTCTGTATTGGTATCCGGTAGACTTGAGAGTTTCTGGCAAAGATCTGCTGCCAAATCACTTAGTATTTTACATAATGCATCATGTAGCCATATTCCCAAAAGAACACTGGCCTAAAGGAATAGGAGTAAATGGTTGGGTACTTGTAGGTGGTAAAAAGATGTCTAAGAGTCTTGGGAATTTCATAACGCTTAGACAGGCTCTGGAGTGGTGGGGTGCTGATGCGACTAGGTTCGCTGAAGCTTATGCTGGAGAGTCGGGATTAGATGATGCTAATTTTGAGCCAAGAATGGCTGATAGAGCAGTCGAAATAATCTATAATTGGTATGTATTTGCTACAGAGAATTACGGGAAGGGAAGAGGCGAGTGGAGAATTATAGATAATTGGTTCCAAAGTGTGCTCTATAGGACAGTAAAGGAAGTAGAGAAGGAGATGGAGAAATTAAACTTTAAAACAGCTCTAGTTAAGGGATACTTTAACTTACAAAATGCTTATAGATGGTATCTGAAAAGGAGTGACGGTATCCCTAATAGAGAGTTGTTAAAAAAATTTATAGAATTCCAGACATTGATACTAGCTCCAATAGTACCACACATAGCTGAGGAGATATGGGAAAGACTTGGTAAAAAAGAATTTATAAGTTTAACTAACTGGCCTGAGGTCGAAGAAGACAAGATATCACCTGAGCTAGAAAAGGGTGAGGAAATCATCAGAACATTAATTGAGGATGCTACTGAAGTTATTAAGCTTATCAAGAAAAAGCCAAGCTCTATGAAAATAGTATTGGCTAGTCCATGGAAATATGAACTGTTAGAGCGAGTCAGAGAGGGCGTAATGAGCGGAATGAGTGTTAGTGAGAGTCTAAGGAAAGCTTTTAAGGAAATACAAATACCTAATAAGAGGTTAATGGGGATTATAGCAAGCACTGTGACTAAGAGGAGTGAAATACTCAACTTAATGATTCCACTTGAAATGGAAAGGAAGCTTCTCACTGAAGCTTCGGACTTCATAAAGAAGGAATTAGGACTTAAAGAGGTACTTGTAGTTGATGAGAGCATGTGCGATGAATCCAAGGCTAAACAAGCCTTACCAGCGAGGCCAGCGATAATTATTAAATGAAACTCACTCTTTCAATTAATCAAGGTAACCTTCCCAAGAGATAGAGTAAAGGCTTTTAAACCTCTTGTACAAAGTAATATCTGCCAGTGGAGCGGGGGTGCCCGAGCCAGGTCAAAGGGGCGGGACTCAGGATCTGACCTCTAGGGCTAGATGAGAGCTCCCGTGGCGAAGGCCTGCGCGGGTTCAAATCCCGCCCCCCGCACTAGTATTCTAGGGTTGTTCTAAATAACAGTTCCTCCGTAGTGATAAAGAGAGTCACTAGTATCCTTTATCCTATAGCTATAGAATAATTCAAAACGATCACGAAATAAGGTTCTCTTCATTTTTGGCTTTGATTCAGGTTCTCTATTTAT
>Ga0180302_10001129_pt1 | contig 12525 bp, 8 predicted proteins | sample GuaBasSediGuay17_FD_121794 | JGI IMG/M metagenome (GOLD analysis project Ga0180302, IMG submission 121794) | Subseafloor sediment microbial communities from Guaymas Basin, Gulf of California, Mexico - Guay17, Core 4571-4, 12-15 cm | ecosystem: Environmental > Aquatic > Marine > Hydrothermal... | reverse complement strand
TGGTAACGCCTAGGAGGCCCGTAATGGGGCCCGTGGAAATACAGAGGATGTTTTCCGGTGATAAGGGGTCGGCTTCGGGTGGAAGCTCCTCATAGAGGATTTTGGCGTCACGCCCTCTTCCCCCTATGAATTGGGTGCAGAGCTCCTTTCGGAGGGCCTCCTTCCTCACCTCACCCTTGGTTAGGTCCACCCGGAGGAGGAGGCCTGCGTAGCCTCCATACTCGAATACTTCCATTTTACCCCCTCCCCGGAACTGTAAGCCTCGCCGCCGCTGTTAGGGCTGTAACCGTGGATTCCACCCTTCTATCCCTTTTCTCCTTGGCTAGGGTTTCAGCCTCCCCATAGGTTATGGCTTGGGTGAAGCACCACTTCACGCATTCTGGGTCTCCACCGCAGAGGTCACACTTGTAGACAAGCCTTTTCTCGCTGTCGTAGCCTATGGCTCCAAAGGGGCAGACCGTCACGCAAAGCCTGCAGCCAATACACTTATCATAGTTGATTAGCACCCCTCCAATCTCCTTGTCAAAGTATATGGCTCTGGTGGGGCAGAGGAGCATGCATGGCGCCTGATCGCAGTGGAGGCAGCCCATCGGAATATCTATACCCTCCTCGTCTATCCTTGCAACCCTAATCCTCGACTTGCTTGGCGCAAAAACTCCTTCGCAGGAGAAGCTACAGGCAAGCTCGCAAGCCCTACAGCCCGTACACTTCTCAGGGTCGAAAAGCAGCTTCTTCAAAAACCTTTCACCCAATTATTTCCATTAACCAGACTAACCGTATTTTAATTTTAGCAGGCTAAAAAAACTGGAGGGTTTTAGCCTCCTCTAAGCGACTTCCTAAGCTTCTCTGTTTCTTCAAAGTTAACCTTCATGGTTTTCGGGTCTATCACGACGCCGTATTCGGTTCTCGCCTTCTCCAGTGAAACAATTCCATTAATCACGTCTTCCAGCACTAGGTTTGGATCTCTTTCCAGCGGGTTGCCGTAGCCTCCTCCACCTGGAAGGTAGCACCTCACCAGGCTTCCAGGAGGAACTCTTACAAGCTCCTTCCCCAGCTGAACCTCGTTTGGCCCTGGATTTAACAGGAACTTGGAGGTTGAGCCAGGCTTCCCCCCAAGGATGCCCGGCGGGCCGTATTCAAGCCAGTCTATGGGGTTGACGATGGTGCAGGGCCCCTCTGTTAGCACCCTATAGTCCACCACGATTCCGCAGCCTCCCCTAAACTTGCCAGCTCCACCTGAATCCTGGATGAGTTCAAGCCTTTCAATTCTCAGGGGATGCTCGGTTTCCGTAACCTCTACTGGAGTGTTTTCAGCCCTGGGTGGAAAAGCGAAGCAGTGGATTCCATCCCTATCCGGCCTCGCCCCAAGCCCTCCAGAGTGCATGGCTACATGGACGAAGAACCTACCCGTCCTCGGGTTTATACCGGAGAACTGGGGCATATTGGATTCTCCACCACTTCCCGCCAAAACCTTGTCTGGTACAACCTTTGCTAGGGCACCCATTACGGCTGCGTTCACATGCCATGAAAGCAGGTGTCGGGCTCCAACGGCAGCTGGAAACTTCACGTTTATAATTGTTCCCTCTGGAGCGTAAACCTCCACGGGTTTGAGAGCTCCAGCATTGAAGGGTAGCGTAGGCGTCAGCGAGCCTTTAACAGCATGGATGGCATAAGCGTAAGTATAGTTGAAGGGGCAGTTTAAGCCTGAATCCGTCTGCGGGGAGGAACCCGTAAAGTCTAGGCGCATCTCGTCTCCCTTAACCTCCACGGTTACCTTTATTTTTACGGGTTGGCCTGGCCGCGGCCCATCAAACTCATGCTCGTTTTCGTAGACTCCGTCAGCCACTTGGCTTATGGCTTCCCTTGTAGCCTTCTCCGTAGTGCTTATAATGGCTCTTGCAAGAGGCATTAGGTCCTCAATCTGGTTATCCCTCATAAACTCTTTGAGCCTTCGCTCCCCCACAAAGTTGGCGGAAAGCTGAGCTTTGATGTCGCCTAAGTATTCTCTTGGCTCCCTAACGTTGGCCGTTATCATTTTTATGGTGTCCTCGTTAGGCTTTCCAGCCTTGTAAATCTTGTGGAGGGGTATTCTTATCCCCTCCTCGAAGATTTCTCTTGAATCTGCTATGTGGCCTCCAGCCGCCCTACCTCCAATGTCGGAGTGGTGGGCAATGTTTACGGCGAAGGCTAGAAGTTCACCCTCACTGAAGATGGGGGAGATCATTACGAGGTCTGGGAGGTGGCCTGAGCCAAGCCAGGGGTCGTTAGTTGCCACCACATCTCCGGGTTCAAGGGTTTCAATGGGGAACTCCCTGAAAACGCTTTCCATGATCTTGGGGATGGAGCCTAGGTGGCCTGGAGTTCCAATCCAGTCGGTTTGCGCAAGCATGTTGCCTTCCCTGTCGAAGAGGGCGCAGGAGAAGTCGTTTGCCTCCCTAACCAGCTCTGAGTAGGCTGTCCTCTTCAGCGTGATGGACATCTCCTCCACGATGGAGAGCAGCCCACTCCAGAGGATTTCCAAGCGGACAGGGTCAAACTCTTCCGACATAGCCCTTTACACCTCCTCCAAGGTTATAATTAGGTTGAGGTATTCATCCACCGTGGCTTTAGCCTTTGGGCAGATAACCGCGGTGGACTCCCTCTCCTCCACGATGGCTGGACCCTCGATTAAGGCTCCGGGGAGTAGCCTATACCGGTCATAGATATCGCATTCAACGTATTCGCCATACTCGGAGAAGTAGACCTTCCTCTTACCTTTCAGGGCGTCCTCAGCCTTGCCTCTCTCCGTAACCCTCTTAACCTTAACCCTTGGAACCTTGCCCACAGCCAGAACCCTCCAGTTCACCGCTTCCACAGGGTCGCCGGTGGTGAAGCCGTAGGTTTTCTCGTAGAGGTCTATGAAGGAGGCTTCAAGCTCTTTCACCATGGATTCGGATATCTCCTTGCCTGGGAATTGCACATTCAGCTCGTAGGCTTGACCAACATACCTCATATCCACGCTTCTGATAAGCTCCATTTCAGTGACTCCCGCAGCCTTCAAGAGTTCCACAGCTTCACTCTCCATTTCCTCGTAGAGCCTCTTCACGGTGTCCACGTCGACCTCCTCAATTCTAGCCACATAGGTTCTTACGAAGTCGAATTTGACATCGCTGGCCAGCATTCCAATAGCGGTAGCTACCCCCGCAGCTAGGGGAATCACAAGCTTCCTAATCTTGTTCTGCTCTGCAAGCCTATTGGCGTGGACGGGGCCTGCTCCACCAAAGGCTACCAGCGTAAGCATTCTTGGGTCTTTACCCCGCTCGATGGAGACAGCCCTCATAGCCCTAGCCATATTAGCATTAACCACGTCGTGGATTCCGAGGGCAGCCTCAACCACACTTAGACCCAGAGGCTTAGCCACATGCTCCTCTATGGCCTTAATGGCAAGGTCCTTCCGAAGCTTCATTTCCCCTCCTATGAAGTAGTCCGGGTTTAGGTAGCCTAAAACGAGGTCTGCATCGGTTACCGTGGGCTGGGTTCCCCCAAGCCCGTAGCAGGCTGGCCCTGGGTCAGCTCCAGCGCTTTCAGGTCCAACCTTGAGTAGGCCCATCTCCACGTGGGCGATGCTTCCTCCCCCAGCACCAATCTCTATGAGGTCTATGGTTGGAACCTCAACAGGGTACCCGCTTCCCTTCTTAAACCTGTATCCTCCAACCTCGAAGACTGTTGTTATTCTGGGCTGTCCCCTCTCGACGAGGGCAACCTTAGCCGTGGTTCCACCCATATCGAAGGATATAAGGTTGTTTTCACCTACGAGTTCGCCTATGAAGGTGGCTGCAAGGGTTCCAGCAGCGGGGCCCGACTCCAAGATTCGCACAGGAAACTTAGCTGCGGTTTCAACGGGTATTATTCCCCCCGCAGCCGTCATGATGAAAAGCCTGGCCTTGAAGCCTTCAGCCTTTAAGCCTTCAGTCAGCTCCTCCATGTACTTTTCCGTTTTAGGCCTCGTGTAGGCGTTCACCACTGTTGTGGAGGTCCTCTCGTATTCCCTCCAAGCTGGAAGCACGGCTGAGGAGAGGGAAACCCTGATTTCAGGTGAAACCTTGCTGGCTATTTCCTCTATTTCCCTCTCATGTTTGGGGTTGCTGTAGGAGTGGAGGAGGCAGACGGCTATGGATTCAACGCCTAGCTCGGCTAGCTCCCGGATGAGGGCTTCAACCTCCTTGGGGTTAAGCTCCTTGAGGATTTCACCGTTGAAGGCTGTTCTCTCGTCTACCTCTCTTCGCAGGTATCTTGGAACGAGGGGTGGAAGCCTCTCCTCGAAGATATCGTACTGGGTTACCCTACGCTCCCTACCTATTTCTAAGACGTCCCTGAAACCCTTCGTGGTGATTAAGGCCGTTTTCGCCCCCTTCCTCTCAATAACGGTGTTAGTTACCACGGTTGTGCCGTGGATGGCGAAGGTCAGCTGGCCTGCCTTCACCCCGCTCTCAGCCAGCAGCCTTCTTAACCCTTGAAGGGCGCCAATATTCGGGTTTTTAGGCGTGGAGGGAACCTTCATAATTCGGATTTCACCCGTAGCCTCGTCTGCGATGACGAGGTCGGTGAAGGTCCCCCCAATATCAAACCCGAGCCTATAACGTCTTTCCGAACTCATCCACCACAACCATCCCTTTTTCTAGGTCGCTCTAAAAAATAGGGAGGATGCAATATTAAATTTTTATCGTTTTTATCGTTTGGATTGAGTCAGCTTTATGCTAGTAAAAGCCGGCTTTAATTTCACGTGAAGAATGAAGTTGAAGTTAGATAAGTGGCATCAAACAAGCGTTTATATATTGTTTGGACTGGGTATCCTCAGAGGTTTCCCTCCATCCCTGCTAAGCTAAGACCCATCCTCCTGTGGTTTCAACGGGGGAGGAGGCAAACAGATAGTGTGCAGATGGTTGACTATGCGTCTCAGCAGGTTCCAACCCAGCCTCGTAGCCCAGCAACTCGTAAAATTTCACAGCTTCGCTTAGCCTTGGCCCAAGCCAGGTATTTAAGGCTATGCAGGCTCTAAGCTTAAAATTTAAAGAGGGGGGTTTAAGCCCTTACTGGTATGGCTTTCCAGAAGTATCCGTAGATTCCATCGCTTCTCCAGAGGTCAAGCCTTCTGAAGCTTAGCTCAACGGGCATATCCACCTTCAACTCCTTAACATCCACGTCTGTTAGCTCGCAGAAGATTCTGCCTCCACCCTCCAGGTTTACTAGCCCTATCGGAGTTCCCCTCAGGAAGTCGTAGGAGTAGGAGAAGAGCTTACCCCTCCTATCGTAGAGTCTAACCTCTTCAAAGCTGTCCTTGGACCCGCATTTAACGCATACCCTTTGAGGCGGATACTGGATGGTGCCGCAAACCTGGCATTTAACCCCGTGAAGCGGGAAGATGCGGTTTCTCTCCCTCCAAATGGCGACGGCGCTGGGGTAGGAGACAGCCATGGGAACCCTAGGCTCGGGCATCTTAACAAGCTCCCTCCACCTCAGATAGGTGACGTAGTCGGGGACCATGCGCTTCGATTGGAGGTGAGCCTTAACAGCCCTCCTCTGGCCTCTGAGCTTCGCCACAGCCTCTCCCACCTCGAAGAGGAAGGCGTCGCAGCCGTTACCATAGCTTGCCATGATAAGCTTGTCTCCTGGGTTAGCTTCCTCTAGGGCTGCTACAAACAGCATTAGGGCGTGGGCGGTACCCGTATTGCCTACGGTTCCGATTAGGGGGTCTTGAAGCTGAGCCTTTGGGTCTAAGCCTAAACCCTTAGCTAGCTCCACCACCCTCCTCACATCCGGCGTGTAGAAGACGGCTTTGGTTAAGCCTTGAGGATTCACTCCAGCCTCCTCCATGAGCTTAGAGGTAGCTTCACGCATCACCCTGAGGTAGCCTCTCGTGTAGACAAAGCGGTCCTCCCAAACCTGCACGTAGAGGTCTACATCCCTACGCCACACATCATATATCTCGTCGAAAACCGTGTGGTATCCTCCAATTTCCGCTATGGTGCCATTTCCGCCAACTAGGAGTGCAGCAGCACCATCGCCAAAGGTTTGCTCGAGAACCGTTCCCGGTGCAGCCAGCCTGCAGTCTGCTGCAACCACCAGCACGTTTCTTGCGGAGCCAGCCTTAACCATGTCGATGGCTACTTTGAGGGCGGTGGTTCCAGCCCTTAAGGAGTTGGCGAAGTCGGCTGTAAGCACATCCCTCCGAAGGTCGAGGACGGTTGCTATGGTGGCTGAGACACTTTTCTCCTTGAAGGGGGAGGTGGTTGAGGCGAAGAATACGGCGTCCACGCTATTTCTGTCCATGCCGTTGAGGCAGTCTAGGGCTGCGGCAACACCCATGGTTAAGCTGTCCTCATCCCTTCCAGCCACAGCCTTTTCTCCCTTCCCCCTGGAGAAGGCTTCAAGGCTAAGCCTCCACTTTGGAATGTAGGCGCCGTAGGAGGTTATTCCAACCATGCTAAGCACCCCTAAGGCCTAGAATAGCTATGGCAGCCGTGTTGGAGTCAACAGGGGTTCCCCCAAGCGTGTGGGTTAGGGCCAGCTGGTTTCTTATCTCCACCTGTCTGGGTCCAGCCTTCCCCTGAAGCTGCTTGTAGGCCTCATATATCATGCGTAGGCCGCTGGCTCCAATGGGGTGGCCGAAGCATTTGAGGCCTCCATCCGTGTTCACGGGGAGTTCGCCTTTAAGCTCGAAGGTTCCTGCGTCTACATCCTCCTTAGCCTTCCCTCTAGGGCTGAAGCCGAAGTCCTCGTAGATGACAAGTTCGGTGATGGTGAAGCAGTCGTGGACTATGGCTAGGTCAAGCTGCTTGCGTGGGTTTTCAATTCCAGCCTCCTTGTAGGCCATCCTTGAAGCTCTAACGTTTTCCTCTATGTAGGTCATGCTCCAGTCGTCTTGTATTTCAGCCTGATACATTCCACAGCTCATCCCAACCCCCTTCACGAGCACGTAGTCGTCCCTATAGTTCTTGGCTAGGTCAGCCCTGGTGATAATGGCTGCAGCCGCCCCATCGGTTATCCCGCAGCAGTCGTAGAGGCCCAGCGGATAGGCGATTATGGGAGCCTTTAAGGCATCTTCAACCGTTATCCTACGCTGGAATTGAGCCTTAGGATTTAGGGAGCCATTATAATGGTTTTTAACGGCTATCTTGGCGAGGGTTCTCTTACCCTCATCTATAGGTATCCCGTAGTGGTGGAAGTATCTGATGGCAAGCTGGGCGAAGGCTGCTGGGGGAGGAAAGACTGGCTTAACCCTGCTCGTATACGGCTCGCCAGGGTCGATTATTCCCGGGATGGCTAAACCCACATCCTTAAGCTTCTCAGCCCCGCAGACAAGGACTAGGTCGAAGGCTCCGCAAGCCACCGCATAGCAGGCGTTTATGAAGGCGTCGTGGCCGCTGGCACACCTATTCTCCACTCTCGAGATGGGGAGATAATTCAGCTTTAACGGGTAGGCGAGGCTTCGCCCTAGGAGGCCGCTGATAACGCTCGACCACCAGGCTGCCTGAATATCCTTCGGCTCCACTCCAGCATCTTCAAAGGCTTCATAGCAGGCCTCCACCACCAAGTCCTTTACATCCTTATCCCAGTGCTCATCGAACTTCGTGCACCCCATCCCGATTATGGCAACCTTATCTCTAACACCAGGCATACAAACACCCCAAATTATAATTTGACTCCAACCAAAAAATAAAGTCTTATATGAGGGGTTTCCGCCTACCGGCCTTTAAACTCAGGCTTCCTCCGGTAGGTGAAGGCTGTTATGCCTTCAGAGATGTCTTCGGTTGCGGCTACATCGCCTCCTGAGGCTGCCTCCAAGTATAGGCTAGCTCTTAGGTGGGGCTGGTTTCCATAGCATAGCACCCTTTTCACCAGTTTGTAAGCGATTGGAGGGCCTTCAGCAAGCCTCCTAGCCACCTCGTAAACGAATTCCTCAAATTTTTCAGGCTCAACCACGTAGTTGGCTATCCCAAACTTTAAAGCCGTCTCGGCGTCAACATTCTCCCTCATGAGGATTATCTGCTTAGCCCTGGAGAGGCCTATGAGGCTTGCCAGCCTCTGAGTTCCACCCCAACCTGGGAAAAGTCCGAGGTTGAGTTCTGGAAGGCCTAGGAAAGCCTGCTTGCTCACAATTCTTAGGTCGCAGGCTAGGGCGAGTTCAAGCCCCCCGCCGAGGGCAGGCCCATTTATCGCTGCGATAACAGGCTTGGAGAGGGTTTCTATCTTCGTGAAGGTGTTGTGGCCCTTATCTCCAAAGTCGATTATCGCCGTAACATCTCCCTGGGCGAAGGCTGAGACGTCCGCTCCAGCACAGAAGTTTCTTCCCTCACCCGTTATGACGATGCACCTTACGTTTGGATCCTTTTCCAGCAGGGTTAAAGCGTCGGATATTTCGTCTAGGAATGTAGCGTTTAGAGCGTTAGCCCTCCAAGGCCTGCTAAGCACGAGGGTTGCAATCTTACTCTCCCTGTCGATTTTCAGCTTCACAAACTCGTAGAGGCCTGGCCCATACCGGTAGAAGCCTTCACCCGCCTTCCTTCCAAGCCTCCCCTCCTCAACCATCCTGGTTAGAACAGGGTTTGGACGATACCTTTCCTCCCCGTAGGCTTGATGAAGCTCCTTAAGCTTATCCACTATTACGTCTATTCCAGCGTCGTCTGCCATTCTCAGGAGAGCCCTCGAACAGTTCAAACCATAGATCACGCCTGTATCGATTTCCTGGGGGGCTGCAACATCCCTCTCGATCAGCCAGGCTGCCTCATTGACGGCTGGGGCGAGAAGCCTCAAAATGTCGAAGGAGACCCCAGCCTTCAGGGGGACCTCGTTTATCTTCCCCTCCGACCGGTCGTAGAAGCCTCTGCCGCTCTTCTTTCCAAGATGGCCTTCCTTAACCAGCCTCTCGAAGGGTGGGGCTGGCCTATAGGTTTCGCCAAGGGTTTCCCTGAAGTATTCAAGGATGTGGTAGGTTAGGTCTATGCATCCTCCGCCTAGGAGGTCGTGGAGTTCGAAGAGGCCCTTAGGCAGCCCCATCTTATACTTGGCCGCTGAATCTATTTCCAGGATGGTTCCCTCACCCCTCTCAAGCGCCCAGGCAGCCTCATTCGCCATGGTTACAAAGATCCTGTTAACCACGAAGCCTGGCACATCCTTCTTCACATGGATGATCACCCTGTTCAGTTGCTTGGAGAACTGTTCAACAGCCTCAACGGTTTCCCTACTCGTCTTTTCACCCCAAACGATTTCCACCAGCCTCATAACCTTCGGCGGGTTGAAGAAGTGGAGGCCAACCACCCTGTCCGGCCTCCCCGTATACTCTGCAAGCCTTGAAATGCTTAGGGAGGAGGTATTAGTGGCGAAGATGGTGTGGGCTGGACAGTATTGCTCGCATTCCTGGAAGGCCCTACCTTTGAGGTCAAGCACCTCTGGGATGGCCTCTATTATGAGGTCTGCATCCCTTACGGCTTCAGCCACCTCCACCACGGGTTTAATCCTTCGTAGAACGGTTTCCACGTCTTCTTTGAGCCTACCTTTTTTGGCGTCCATTTCAAGGCTTTCCCTGATTCTCTGGTAGCCCTTCTGAACGAGCTCCTCGCTGATGTCTCTTAGCTTAACGTTGAAGCCTGACAGGGCTGCCAGCTCAGCTATGGCATGCCCCATAACGCCTGCGCCTAGAACGCAAACATTCCTAATTTCAACCATTCCGTCAAACCTCCAAAAGAGCGTGTTTGAAAGGAAAACCTAAGCCTTCACACTTTCATATCCAGCCTTTAACTTTAAGGTTTTGCTGAAGCCTTTTAGCCCCACCTAGGCCTTGAGGTGAGAGAGGCTACGGAAACCATTCAAGCCAGTTAAGATAGAGGGCTGCAACCTCCGCCTTGAATGCGCATTCTCCTTCACCTGTAGCCATCGTCTATGATGGGAGAAGCTTGAATAGATGGGGCCTGTGCGCTGGCTGCGGGGTAGCGCCCAGATGTATCTGAAAGGTTCCATGAAGATTAAGTCTGAAAAGCGTCGATTACGTGGCTTTCTGGGAGGCCTTCTCTCTGGCTATGAGGGCTGCCCCTAGGGCTCCAACTATCTGGGGTTCCTGGGGGACATGAATTTTCTCTTTTATCTCCTCTTCTAGCGCTCTTACTACGCCTACGTTTTTTGCTACACCCCCCGTCATGACTACATCACTTCGAATTCCAACCTGCTTGGCTAAGCTGCTTATCCTCTTGGCTATGGCCTCATGGAGGCCTGCAATAATATTTACTGGGTTTTCTCCGGAAGCAAGTAGTGAGATAACCTCGGATTCTGCGAAAACGGTGCAGGTGCTGGTAATCGGAGCCTTCCGCTCAGATTTAAGCGAGATTTCACCCATCTCCTCTAGTTTGACGCCTAAGGCTTCAGCCATCACCTCAAGGAATCTTCCCGTGCCCGCTGCACACTTATCGTTCATGGCGAACTTTAAAACCCTTCCAGTGTCGTCAAGCCTTATCGCCTTCGAGTCCTGACCGCCCACGTCGATGACCGTGTAGCATTTGGGAAATAGGAATCTCGCCCCCCTCGAATGGCAGGTTATCTCGGTTATTTTCTCGTTGGCGAAGCTTGAAGCTGCAAGATTCCTACCGTAACCCGTCGCTACGATGTAGGCCACATCAGAAGGCTTTAAGCCAGCCTCGCCTAAGCAGTGCTTGAAGGCTTCCTCGCTTGCCTCCCTCACCTTAGCCATGGTTTTCTCAATATTGTAGGCTACCAGCTTCGCCTCCCCGTCTAGGAGGCATACCTTAATGGCTAGGGAGCCTACATCCACTCCTGCAAAATACATTAAGAACTACCATCACATGTTAGGAGAATCCGCAAAATTTTTACTTTTCTTGGAGTTTAATGGCTACCGGGGCCTGTAGAACTTTTTTGATGTTTAAGGCTGGGATAAGGCTTTGAGTCTCCTGGGGGTTTGATTGCCTTGGAAAAGTTGGGAATGGAGAGGGTGGTTGAGGCGTTAAAGGAGATAGTGGGCGAGAAAAACGTGGTTTACGAGAGGGAGAAGCTGGAGGACTACCTTAGGGATGAAACCTACCCAATGCTTAGGCTTAAGCCAGCCGCTAACGTCGTCGTGGTTAAACCCCTCAACGCTGAGGAGGTAAGCAGAATTCTGAAGTTTGCCAACGAGCACCGGATACCGGTTTTCCCGAGGGGTGGAGGAACAGGGCTTGTTGGGGGAGCCGTGCCAACGAGGGAGGGCATCGTCCTCACAACGGAGAGGATGAAGGGGATAGAAATTGACAGGGAAAACCTTATGGCCACGGTGGGGGCTGGCGTAACGCTGGAAGAGCTGATAAAGGCTTCTGAGGAGGCAGGCCTATTCTTCCCCCTCCACCCAGGCGATGAAACCGCCCACATTGGAGGCCTCGCAGCCACCAATGCAGGTGGAGTTAGAGCCGTCAAGTATGGGGTTATGAGAAACTATGTGAAGGGCTTAGAGGTTGTTCTACCCACAGGTGAAATCCTAAATCTTGGAGGAAAACTCCAGAAGGATAATACGGGCTACGACCTTTTAGACTTAATCGTTGGAAGTGAGGGAACCCTTGCCGTCATAACCAAGGTCATCGTGAAGCTTCATCCTAAGCCTGGAGCCTCTGCAACGCTTATTGCACCCTTTAACAGTAGGCATGAGGCTGTGGGTACTGTTCCAAAAATCCTTCAAAGCGGGATTATACCGTTAGCCATTGAGTATGCTGAGAGAGAGCTGATGGAGAAGGCTGCAAAACATATAGGCGAGGAGTGGCCAGTGAAGGAGGGGAACTGCTACCTCCTCATCATAGTCGTGGGGGAGAACCGTGATCAAGTCTTGTATGAAAGTCAGAAGATAGCGGAAATCTGCGAGCAAAACCATTCGCTTGAAATCCTATTCGCTGAGCCCAAGCACGAGCAGGAGAAAATACTGAGGATTAGGAGCGCAGCCCTCCCCGTGTTGGAGGCTGAGGGGATGGTGGATGGGCTGGACACAGCTGTCCCCCCAGCGAAGATAGGCGAATTCCTCGATAAAATCGATAAGATAGCTGAAAAATATGGTACGAGCTTCCCCGTGGCAGGCCATGCAGGAGACGGAAACATCCACGTCTGCATTATGAAGAGGGAAGGTGTAAACCTTGAAGAGTATGCGGAGAAGCTTCGACATGAAATTTATGAGGCAGCTTTAGAGCTTGGGGGAACCATTTCAGCCGAGCATGGCATAGGAGGTGTTAGACTTAAAAGCCTCCCCCTATACCTCAGCGAAAAGGAAATCGACCTGATGAGACAGATCAAAAAGGTCTTCGACCCTAACGGAATCCTTAACCCCGGAAAGAAAATACCCTAACCTCGCTTTCATAGGGAAATCGAGAATGTAAATGAGAAAGTGGATGTAAAAATACTGGGACCATTGGAGGGCTAACCCAGTTAAGTTTAGCCCCCTCTTGGGGGTGTAAGGTTGGTGTCGAGGATTCGATGGCTGACGCTTGGGGAGGCTATTAAGGTTCATGAGAAGAATCAGCC
>Ga0180302_10001128_pt1 | contig 12526 bp, 9 predicted proteins | sample GuaBasSediGuay17_FD_121794 | JGI IMG/M metagenome (GOLD analysis project Ga0180302, IMG submission 121794) | Subseafloor sediment microbial communities from Guaymas Basin, Gulf of California, Mexico - Guay17, Core 4571-4, 12-15 cm | ecosystem: Environmental > Aquatic > Marine > Hydrothermal... | reverse complement strand
TACTTCTCTACAATCGGTTTAGGTAGAGGCTTCTTAATCAGTCACGTTCCAGCACTACCAAGGTACTTAGACGTGGAGATTGGTGGAAGATTAACTCATCCAGCTGTTGGATATGCTATAGTTCCACCACCACCAAAGGGAATCCCACTTATCAAGACTCTAATTTCAGACGCTATCTTAAATCCACCAATTAAGTGGTGGTGTTGTGGAGCACAGGTTAATGCTACCGAGGACCTCTTCGAGAAGTATAGATATCCACCAACTGATGATCATCCAGGTATTAGGATGATTTGGAATGAGAATGGATGCTACACTACATGTTGGCATGGATACAAGTTTATAGAAGCACTTAGAAGTCCAAAGATAGAATTCCACGTAGTTATCCATCCATGGCTTGAAAACGATGCATTATTCGCAGATCTAGTTTTACCAGCATTAACAGACTTTGAAGTAGCAGATGTATTATCAATCTCTCGTATGGATATAGTAGCAGTTGGTTACCATGATAAATGTGTTGATCCAATAGGAGAATCTAAGAGTGATTATGAAATTCATAAGATGATTGCTGAGAGGTTAGCGAAAGAGTTCAATAAACCCGAGCTATTAGAAGCATTCCCAGATCCAGAGGAGTTTGCAAGAAATGCATATGAAGGGTCATTAGCTTATAAGAAGTATAAGATTAGCTGGGAGGAGTTAAAGAAGAGGAAGGTCTTTATATATCCATGTCCAACATGGGAGGAGTGGGCTGAAATTAAGAAGCAGAATGACTTCGAGGTTTATGGAGACTTCTTTACGTGGTTCTATAAGAGAGGATCTGGCTTAGAAACTCCAAGTAAGAAGTTTGAGTTCGTCTCCAACTATGCACTTGAGTATGCTCCAGATGATCCAGAGAGGCCTCCAGTTGCTAAGTGGGTTGAGCACGATGAGCTTCCGACCTCACCGAAAGCTGAGAAGTATCCATTCTTAGTAGTAGCTAACCATCCAAGATATAGATTCCATGCTCAGGGAGACGATAACATGTGGCTAAGAGAGTTATATAAGGTACGTGGACCAGATGGCTATCTATATGAGCCAGTTTGGATTCATCCATCAGATGCTGAGAAACTAGGAGTAAAAACTGGAGATGTAGTAATGATCTATAATGACATAGGTTCAATACTAGCTGGAGTAGTTGTTACAGAGAGAATTAAGCCAGGCGCTGTATTGATAGAACACGGTTCTAGAGTTGACTTAATAAGTATTGAGGATAGATTAGATAGAGGTGGAGCAGTAGATCTAATAGCACCATCATCAGCTGAGAAATACAAACCTGGAGAAGAAATTAGAATTCCAGAGCAGATTTGTTCAGGGTTCCACGTTGCAATTAAGAAAGTCGATGTTAATGAGTTAATGAAGAAGTATCCAGAGATGCAGAAGAAGCATATGCATCCAATCACAGGACCAACCCTAGAAACGTATCTTGTAGAAAAAGCTGAGTAGGAGGTGGAGAATATGGCAGGTAAAGTTATGATTATTGATGTAAGTAAGTGCACTGGATGTATGTCATGTGTAATTGCATGTAAAGATGAGTTTGTAGAGAATGATTGGAGTCCATATTCAAAGCCACAGCCTGAATATGGCCATTTCTGGATGAGAGTTGACAAGGTAGAAAGAGGTTCTATACCTAAAGTTAAGGTAACATATTTCCCAATTCCATGCATGCACTGTGATAATCCACCCTGTGTTAAGGCTTGTCCGGTAAATGCTATAGTTAAGAGGGAAGATGGAATAGTATTAATTGATCCAAATAAATGTGATGGATGTAAATCTGTAGGTTCAAAACCACTCTGTATGGATGCATGTCCATACAACGCAATATACTTTAATGAAGAATTAGGTATTGCACAGAAATGTACATTCTGTGCACACCTACTAGATGATAAAGACTGGAAATATGGTCCTAGATGCTATGATGTCTGTCCATCAGAAGCAATAATATTTGGTGATGAAGACGATCCAAAGATTAAAGAATTACTTAAAGATGCACAGGTACTACATCCAGAGTATAACACTAAGCCAAGAGTATTTTACCTAAACTTACCAAAACCATTTATAGGTGGCTGTATAGTTGATCCAGAGGATAAGGAAGTAGTTATCGGGGCTAAGATTACCGCACTAGACCTTTATACTGGGAGCAAATTCGAAGCAACTACCGATGAATTCGGTGACTTCTGGTTTACGGATTTAGAGTGGAATCATAAATACCTACTGAAAGTTGAAAAGGAAGGTTATAAAGAGAAGATTATAGGAGTCTTCACCACAGAGAAAGACGTAAACGTTGGAGACGTATTTCTAACCAAAGAGAAAAAGTAAAAAGTCCTTAACTTCCCATATCTTTTTTATTTTTTAAATTATCAACCTAATTCTAATTTAACTGGTAATTCTTTTATTTAATCAGTAGATTAGCGTAGTCTATAAGTTTCTCAATAATCTCTTTCTCAATTCTTATAAATCCTCTAGTTATTTTCCCAAAAGCTTTGTAAAATTCAGTATCAGCATTTTGAATAACATCATCAGCAAGTTTAGGAATCCACTTCAATATATGTTCAGTTAAAAACTTCTTCTGAGTATAGAGAGTTTTCTTCAAATTTTCTAGCTCTCCTGACTCTAATTGCTTAATAGCTTTTCTACATAAATGTGCCATGAAATACATTTCTAACGCAACATGATCCTCAGGTTCTGTGAAATCTGGAGATTTTACAAGTCCCTCTTCTACATACATATCTAAAACTTGATCTCTTTCATCTTGATATAGATATCCAGTGAGGTAAACAGATTCTGACGGATGAGGAATTCCTTTTTTCTCACGAGCATACTTAACTCCTAGAAATAAACTTGCGTAATCAACTGCAAGCTCAAGTAAGGCTTGATCTATCTTCCCACTATCTAACTTATTGAGGTAAACATATAATTCCTCGAATCCATCTTCAACATTAGAGTCTACATCTCCAATTAATTTGTGTTTTAGTAAATGTTCTCTTTGATTAAGCAAATTACTCAATAAATCTTTATCAACTTCTTTTTCATAAACCCTACCTAGAAGTGAGTACATTCTTTCTCGTCCTTTAAGAGAACGCATTAAAAGAGATTTAACTTTCTCTATATCTTTCATCATAAAACATTAAGAGATACTCCATTTCAATATAAAACTTTATATATTCAAAATTGTTATTATAGATAGCTCTAATTCTATTAATTACTAGCCATGAAATACTTGACAAGTAAGAATATTATAATTAGTTGGTGATTAAAATGCTTGATATCGTAATAATCCATCCTCCAGCTATCTATGATTTTAGAAAGAAAATAATTTTTCCAGGTCCCATTGCCTATACAGTTAGAGAAAGTACTGATCAATTTATAATTCCCCCAATTGGAATGTTTAGTATAGCTGATTACCTTGATAAGAACGGGTATCGTGTTATTATAGATAACCTTGCTGACCGAATGGTTTTCGATAAATTCTTCGATGTAGAAAAACACCTAAAAACATTGGAGGCTAGAGTTTATGCAGTTGGTCTTCATTGGGTTGTACATTCACAGGGAGCAATTGAAATTTGTAAATTATGTAAAAAGTTTCATCCAGATTCTATAGTTATTTTAGGAGGATTAACTGCTACTATATTTCATACTGAAATTATTAAGAAAATGAAGTTTATAGATGCGGTTGTTAGAGGAGAAGCTGAGATACCTCTATTAAACCTCATGAATATATTAGATAAATACAATGAAGTCCGTGCGTGTCCAAACATAACAGTTAGGGATAAAGATGGAAAAATCGAGATAGGTGAGGCAAGAAAACTAAACGTTGATATTAATCAGTTTGATTTTACGAGACTAGACTTAATTAAGCCTAAAAGAGCATTTTTCCCTAGGGATATGCCCCCTCACTTCTGCTTACCTATTTGTCGTGGCTGTATATATAACTGTGTATCATGTGGAGGGTCTCTATATTCATATAAGAAGTATTTGTATAGGGATAAACCATCCTTTAGAAAACCGGATAAAATAGCTGAAGACATGCAAAAACTTTCTGAGCAGGGAATAAAAATGGTTTTCTTATTTCAAGATCCTAGAATGAATGGTAGGAGGTACTATGAAACATTAATTAGAGAAATTCGAGATGCAAAGGTGCCTTTACTACATTTATCGATGGAGTTATTTAAACCCGCAAATGAAGAGTATCTTAGTATGTTGTCGAAGATTGATACTCCATTAACACTAACTATATCTCCAGAATCTGGCGTAGAGCATGTTAGAATTGCTCATGGAAGAAAATATACAAACACCGAGTTATTTAAGACTATTGAAATATGTAGGCGATACAGGGATAATATACACTTGATAGTATTTTTTATGCTTGGATTGTCCAATGAAACGTTAGAAACTATAAATAGAACTGTAGAGGTATGGGAAAAGATTTGTTTAATAGATAAAGGCTTTAATACTATAAACTTTGCTTTTGGACCAATGATTCTTCTTGATCCTGGATCATTAGCCTTTGATTATCCAGAGAAATTTGGGTATAAGCTGATCTTTAAGAGTTTAGAGGATTACGTAAAGGGGTTTTCAAATCCATCTTGGCATCAATGGATTAGTTATGAAACTAAGTTTTTAACTAGGAGTCAATTAGCGAAGTTAGCTATTGATTTAATTGAAAAATCAATAGAGTTGAGAGAGAAGTATGGAATCTACGATAGGAGATACGCTTTAAGAGAGAAAGTATATTATGTAATGACTAATAGGCTCGTGATAAGTAAAGTTGACGAAATTATGAAGTATAAGGATGAAGAGAAAAAGCAACTAGAACTTAGAATATTAAAGGAAACTATAGATAGATATTTAAAAGCAATTTAGTTATTAAGCCTTTTCTCTATGCTTTAGTAACTCCATAATTTTCCTCTTTAACTCATCATAACTTATGATTAAGTCAGATTTTACTTCTGTACGGTAGGTATAGATGCCTAGTATAGGTTCAGAAGCTATTTCTAAAAGTTCCTTAATTTCATCATTATTTCTAACTATGATAATCTTATGGATATCTCTGCTTTTCCCTAAGCTATATTTAAATCCTTCAACAAAAATGATATCTGAATTCCATATTAGTCTCTCCATCAACTTTATAACATCCATATCTGGATAGTTATTTGCTGAATAGTCGCTTAACTGCTTAACCATAAATAACTTAGTCTTAGACATTCCTATAACAGTCTCTGCCCCAGCTTTTGAGAACCTCCAAGTATCTTTTCCCCTAATATCGACATCAAAGTTATCATGATGTATGTGTTTTAAAACTGAGACTCGTATTCCAGAATTAACCAGATCTCTAGTTAACGCTTCTATTAATGTTGTTTTACCAGCCCCCTTTCTTCCTATAACACATATTATAAGGGGCTTCATCATCAATTCTTAAAATAAAGAAAGGTTTATTAAGAGTAATTAGGATATATTGAGGCTCTCCATATTACTGAATAGTGTAACTTTAATGATATCTCCTTTTTTGGCCTCCGTTTTCGGTGGAACTAGGATGTATCCTTGAGCTTCTGTAAATATAGTTAAGAGCGTAGAGCCACCCAGCTTCTTTATATGAGGTGTTGCATATATCTTTCCATCTTTCCACTTTAAAGCTACTGTTCTAAATGTATATGAACCCTTCTTAACGTCTACGTCACTGGTTAATTCAGCGTAAACTACAGGTAAAAGCTTAGCTGAATCAAAAAACATCTTAGAAATTAGTGGGTAAACAAAATTGTATAGACATGAAATTGCAGATCCAACGTGTCCGGGAACTAGAAATACAGGTTTATTCTCTATCTTAACGAGTCCAGAAACTTTTCCTGGACTCAGATTTGTTCCGTGGAATATGACTTCACCAATCTCCTCTAAAGATCTTCCTGTATAATCATTTAGTCCTATTGAAGCGCCTGCAACAAGTAACATCATATCGTATATATGAATATTATCTAGAACCTTAGCTTTAATCTCATCAATGTTATCTGAAACAATTCCTAAGTGATGTGGTTCTGCCCCTAACAACTCTAAACTCTTAGCGATAAATACAGAATAGTTATCTGGATATACAATTCCCCTATTCATTCTCTCTAGAAGCTCATTACCAATAGCCATAATTCCAACTCTAGGTTTTCTATAAACCCTTATACGAAGTATACCTAATTCCAGTAATAATGCTATATCTTGAGGTCTAATAAAACGCCCTTCACTTAGTATCAACTCTCCTTTACGTATATCATCTCCTTTCAGAATCATATCTTGCTCAGGCTCAACTTCCTTTTTTATTAATACTTCATTATCTTTCTCCTCAGTATATTCAATCCTTACTATTGCATTAGCACCTTCAGGAATCGGTGAATTAGATGAAACGTAAACAGCACATCCTTTATCAACTTTAAACTTACCATGATCTTTCTCGCTAAAAACACGGCCCACTAATTTTAGCTTTATAGGATTTGATGCTGATGCTCCAGCTGTATCCTCAGATCGAACAGCGTATCCATCGTAAAAAGCAATGTCATATGGTGGAAGGTCCCTATCTGAAACTATATCCTCAGCTAAAACATAGCCAAGTGAATCTACAACTGGAACTACAATTTTTGAAGACCTACTATCAAATGCATCAAGAATTAACTTTGTAACTTCCTCAAAAGGTCTAGCTTTAAATTTATATCGTGGCATAGCGAAACACTAATAGATAGATTTAGAAGGATATTTTAATAAACTTATACTTAATTAAATATATTAGTTCTAACTATAACGCATTAATTATATATTAAAGATATAACATGACTAAGCTAACTCATCACTAATATTAGTTAAATTAAATAATTAAATATAATATATTATGCAATTCTATACATTATACAGTTCTCTGATTAATAATCAATATAAGGTATATCTATGCTATCAAATATATCAAATTATTCTCCTTATTGAGTTGAAGACGATAACTTTAAGTTTAATTTAACGTGTATAATTATAATTTATTGATAGAAGCTGTTAGTAAGAGATGGTGAATTACTATGAAAAAGCTACTTGGAGCGATCATTATATTAATCCTTCTAGCTGGATTAGTCATGAGTTATACATATGTAGAAGCTCAATATATCCCTTCAAAAGAAGAGGTTAAAGTTAGGATAAATTACACTCCTAAGGGTGTAGTCTTAACTATCATATTTAAGTTTAAAGTTCCTGGGAAGTATAGCTGTCTAGTAAATAGCGTTGTAATTAGTAATCAGTCTATTGTAGTTGATTTATCACTTGAGAAGGGTGAGGGTAAGAAGCGCCAACTAGTACTTCCAGTGTTACTAGGTGAAGTTCCAGCTGGAAAATATGAATTAACTCTAAATATTAATGATGCAACTGTTTTAAAGGAGAAAATTGAAGTTAGAAAGTTTGAGCATAGAAGGGAGATAGCGGGCTTCCAAATATACGATACAGGTGTAATTTCAATTGCTATTCCAATTCGTCCAAGTTTCCCATTTTACATATGGTGGTATAACTATGATAACTCAACAGTATACGTTGGTAGATACTATGGTATTGCTGAAGTATGGCTATGGCCAGGATATAAGTTTAGAAGCAAATTCCTATTTAACGAATCCAAGGATTTAGCAGAGCAAATTGCTGTTAGATTATCTACAGCGGTAGATATTGAGAGTGTTCATTCAGATCTTAGTGAATTAGTGGAGTTAATTGAAAAGAGTGAACTTAGTAAGGCGAAAGATGTAATTGACGATATCATTTCGGAATTAAGTAGATATAATAAATCCGAAAACGTGAGAAACATTATTTCTAAGCTAGAGAAGATTGAAATGATAATTGAGAATATTAGCCAAGTAGATTTACTCAAGTATAAAGCTGAACTACAAGACTTAACTAATGAAATCAAGAAGGTATTTATTGCAAATGTAACTGATATATTTTCATCAGTCTTTCAGGATATCTTCATGGATGTATTATCACTAAATGATACGATTGCTAAGATCATTTCAGGAAGTGGATCTCTTGAGGATTTAGTTGAGGATGCTCAAAACAAGATTAATGAGATAATAGTAGAGCTAAATACGGTGATTATAGTTGATGATGAGCAGATTATTAAGCATAAAGAGTCAATAATAGATCTCTTAGTAAGCATCAACAATACTTTAACTAAGCTATTACATGCTAGTGCCGCTGAAAAACCAAGGCTTATAGCTAAGCTAGTAAAGGACTCAAAGGAACTTCTATCTAAAGCTAAAGACTATATGATGGGTTTAATGGTTAGTTGGGCGCAAGAGTTAACAGCTAGATTTAGAGATTTAATAGCTGAAGTTGATAATATTGCGAGAGGATCTGGAAACATAAGTATAGTATTAGAAGATATAGAGACATGTTATAGAGCTCTTGAAAAAATCAATACAACATTAGATTCATTATCTGAAATACTAAACCTCACAAAAACATATCTCCTAAATATAAAAACTACATTACTAAATATCTCAGATTATTTAGACAAGTTATATGAGCTAAATGGACTTATCAATGAGATTAAGGATACACTTCAGGAAATTGCTCATAATATCTCACAGAAAATCAAGATGTATATCGTGAAAATTGTGAAGTTTATAAGGTATGCTCATCCATTCCATATTCCATTCGCTATGCTAAAGTGGATGCTAGAGCCTCCAGAGAATATTACAGATGATACAGGAAATGTTATAGGTGTCCAGTTTACGTTTGTATCTGAGGGTTTCAAGGGGCGCTTTAAGGAAATGTTTGGTTTAAGCGACTTTAGAATTGTAATTAGAAATAGAATGTATTTTGTTCCTGTTAATGAAACTATAGGTAATCAAACATATACTATAACTAGAGCTGAGCTAAAGAATGATATCATCATTTCTGGATATAAATGGAACTATGATCTACTAAAGGAATATATGAATGTAACTAAGCTAAATATTACACCAAGACTAGTTTTATTTGCACAATTTAATACATTACCAGCTAAAGTAGGTTTCTCTGAAGAAATAGTCAATAAGACTGGAGCTCCACTTAAAGTTAAAGTTGGTACAGAAGAAGTAAAAGTACATAAAGGAGTTTTTTATGAAGATGATATTCAAAAGTTTGAAGTAAATATTATGAGTGAAAATGGAACAGTATGGGGCTTCTATAGATTTCAGCCAAAAGCTATAGTACATTATGAGAATCACGATGAGATTATAGAAGTTAAGGGTGTATTCCTATTAACCGAGAGGTTACTAACAGTATTCCTAGTCTACCCATACTTTGACGGCGGTGTACTAGAGCATGATCCATTATTCGGAGTTGTAGTTGAGGAGACTGAAGAATCACCAATATATAGTGTTTCAATAAGTGGTGGTGAGATATCGAGTGTCGAAGCTACGGAGATATCAGCAAATATACAGTCAGTTACTATACAAACTGGAGTTCCAGCTACTGAGGAGACACCACTAGGTGAAGGTGTGGAGGAAGAAAGACTACTAATGAGTAAAGAGATGATAATGATTCTAGCTGGAGTAATAATAGTTGTTATAATAGTTGTTGCTTTAGCACTTAGAAGAGGAAGATAAAAAGCTTTATAATCTGGTTAGTGTTTATCTTAATACCTTGAGGAGAAATGTTTCCGCTAGAATTATCAATGATGAAGAAAAGGAGTGTAGAGGATGTTCTTAAGAGACGTATTATCCCAAAAGATGGGGTTTGGGATGTTATTATAATTGGTTCAGGACCGGCTGGACTAACTGCAGCAATATATTCTGCAAGAGCATTACTTAGTACGCTTATAATTGCTGGATATAGCTGGGGTGGACAGCTTATGATCGCGGATATTATTGAGAATTTCCCTGGATTTCCAGAAGGCATTCGGGGTCCAGAGTTGATGGAAAGGATGAAGCGACAAGCAGAATATTTTGGAGCGAACATTATATATGAAGATGCGTCAAGAGTAAACTTTAAGAAGTATCCATTTAGCGTTTTTGTAGGGGATAAGGAGTATCTTGGTAGGTCTATAATTGTCGCTACTGGAGCTAAACATAGAAAATTGGGTCTTGAAAGTGAAGAACGCCTACTTGGTAAGGGAGTTTCATACTGCGCCGTATGTGATGGATATTTCTTTAGAGATAAGAGGGTTGCTGTAATTGGTGGTGGAAACGTAGCTCTAACTGAAGCATTATTCTTATCAAATCTAGCAAGTGAAGTTTACTTAATCCATAGAAGAGATGGGTTTAGAGCAGAAAAGATACTTCAAGAAAGAGTTAAAAGCAACGATAAAATCAAGTTAGTTCTAAGTAATGTTGTAGTTGATATTTTAGGAGAGAGTAAGGTTGAGGGATTAAAGCTCTTAAATAAAAAGAGTGGTCAGGAATGGATACTTACGTGTGAAGGTGTATTTATAGCTATCGGATATGAGCCTAACAGTGATTTATTTAGAGGCCAGCTAGAAATAGCTGAAACGGGACATATTAAGGTTACAGAGTACGTTAAAACAAATATTCCAGGAGTATTTGCTGCCGGAGATGTTGTTGATTCCAGATATAGACAAGCAATTACTTCAGCAGCTATGGGTGCAATGGCTGCTATTGAAGCTGAAGAATTTATAAGGAAATTTAGTAAATAACCTATTTTAACCTATCTCTTAATAGCTGAATAAATACAGTATTATCTCTCTTTTTATATTCTTGTAGTTGTATTTAGATATATCGAGATGTATCACATAGAATTTCCAAAATGTATCCATGGATATAAGTGGTTTGGAAAAGGATACTTTAAGTATTTAGTTTTATATGTTTTACGTGATGGTCCTAAACATGGATATGAAATTTCTAAAGCTATCAACAGCTTATTTAAAGGAATTTATGAGCCTAGTCCAGGGCTTCTATATCCAACTTTAAAAAGTATGGAGAAAAATGGCTTAATTACCTCTAATATTGATGCTGAGAATAGACGAATTTATCAAATTACTCAGCATGGTTTAAAAGAGCTTAGTAAGAGAGAAAAGAAGATTGCAGAAATGCTTTCTGAAATAAATAGTTTCCTTGATAGTGGTGTTATCGAGTTAATTAAAGCTTTAACGGGAATTATGAGGACTCTCAGAATTTACTATCCTGAGCTAGATTCTGAAAAGATTAGTAAAATTTGTAGTCTATTAAGGGATGTCCGTAAAAAAATCGAAATTATAGCTGAGGGCGAAGAGTAGTGGATAATATAATTATTGCTAGAGAGTTAACTAAGGTTTTTAATGGATTAGTTGCTGTTGATCATATATCTTTTGAGGTTGAAGAGGGAGAGATATTTGGTTTTCTAGGGCCTAATGGTGCTGGAAAAACTACAACTATAAATATGCTTACAACTCTAATTAAACCCTCCTTTGGAGAGGCATATGTTGGTGGATATCATATTATTAAAGAAAGTAGTAAGGTTAGGAGTATAATTGGTTTAGTTCCTCAGGATATTACTGTTGACGACGACTTGACTGGTTGGGAAAATCTTATGTTACAAGCTGTGCTTTATCATATACCTAAAAATGAAGCTAAAAAGAGGATTGTAGAGGTAGCTGAGCTTGTTAATCTCTCTAAAGATCTGGATAGAAAAGTTGAAACTTATTCTGGAGGGATGAGAAAAAGGCTTGAAATTGCCTGTGGTCTTATTCATAGACCAAAAATATTATTTCTTGATGAGCCTACACTTGGTTTAGATGTACAAACTAGAGCTGCAATATGGAGATACATAAAAATGCTTAATAAAGAGTTTGGTATGACGATATTCTTAACTACGCACTACATGGAAGAAGCAGATTCATTATGCGATCGAATAGCAATTATTGATTATGGAAAAATTAAAGCCTTAGACACACCCGAAAACTTAAAAAATAGTTTAGGTGGAGATATAATAGAAGTAGAGCTAGGTGAATATATTAATAATAGTAATATTAGTAGGTTGATTAGTAGTATTGAGGGCATTACAGGATATAAGCTTATCAATAATAAATTAAGGATTAAAGCCTTAGGTGGAGAGCATATCCTACCTAGAATACTTGAAAAACTAATTCAAAATAATATTTATGTTTCTAGTGTTACACTTAAGAAACCAACTTTAGATGAAGTTTTCCTCGAGCTTACTGGTAGGAGATTAAGAGAGGAGTATGGTAGTAGAATAGATGCACGTAAATTTAGAATTATCCTAAAGAGGGCAAGGAAACTATGATTCATACTCTAAATGAAACTTACGTCTTAATGTGTAGAGAGCTTAAAAGATGGTATAGATCAAAAGTTCTCTTAATTGCTACAATAATTCAGCCAGTACTGTGGCTTGGTCTTTTTGGGAAAGCGATGAACATAACTGTAATGTTTAATATTCCAGAGGAGATATTAGAGGAATTACCACCAGCTCTAACTTCTAAGCTATCTATACTATTTAATAGTATCATTAAGGAGTACTTTGGGGTAGCGAATATAGATTATTTTTCATATAT
>Ga0180302_10001127_pt1 | contig 12535 bp, 11 predicted proteins | sample GuaBasSediGuay17_FD_121794 | JGI IMG/M metagenome (GOLD analysis project Ga0180302, IMG submission 121794) | Subseafloor sediment microbial communities from Guaymas Basin, Gulf of California, Mexico - Guay17, Core 4571-4, 12-15 cm | ecosystem: Environmental > Aquatic > Marine > Hydrothermal... | reverse complement strand
GAGCTAATCTTTAAGTCTTTATAAAATTTATCAGTGGTTTAGATTATTCCTCTTCCCATTCCTCTTCTTGTATCTCTTCAATTATTTCAGCTCTATCCTCTTTTCGCTCCAGTTGTTCTATTACTGGTTCTAATTCTGAAAAATATTTGACTATTAGTATATCACCTTTTTTCACTATAAAATCTGTCTTTGATGGAAGTACATACCACTCATCCTCTCTTCTGACAGCCAATATTGATATCCCTCTTTTGCTGTATCCTAGCTCAGCTAAGGTTTTTCCCTCATCCTCCTCATCCATCTCTATCACGCTAATCCTCTCCTCAGCTTCCTCAAAGACCTTAGTTAGTATAGGATGGGGTTCAAGACCTTTAAGTAAAGGCTCAACCATATCTACGGCTGCATCAGCTATATTTTCACTAGCAATTGCTATCCACAAACCTCCTAACTTTTCCTCACTACTAAGAGCTAACTCTTGAAATATACTCTCACTAACTTTATTTAGGAGGTCATCAGTGTATGCTTCTAATTCTTTTACTTTATAAGCAACATCATAACTCCTAGTTAAGACAGCTACATAAGCTAAATCTACACAAACCTTTGAAGTTCTTCTAAACGACACTAACATATTAACTATTGATGCATATCTAGTGTCTATACAGTCGTGCTCTATACTCTCTTCCTGAACTGAACCTATGTAGTCAAGAAGAACATGAACACTTTCAAATGAACCTTTAACTACTAAGATGTCACCCTTCATTAACTTGAAATTCAAGTCAGGTCTTACATAGATTTTTCTTCCTCTTCTAACTACTAATGTCTCTACTACAGTAGACGCCTCTTTATATAATGAGCCTATGCTTATGTCAGTTACAGGAATCTTAACTGCTGAGATAAAGTCCTCTTCACTACACATGAATAGAGCAAAGTCTCTAGGAACTCTTATTCTTTTTATTGCCATCCTAGCTATATCAGCAGCTGCATCTGATATTTTGTTAGCTGCTGAAGCTATAGCGTATATTGTGACCATCTTCTCAGCATCAGATGCACTTCTCGTTGCTAGCGCTGCTTGCATCGTTAATAAAGCTTGCAATACATCAACCCTTCTTTCTAATTCAAAGACTTCATTAGCTAGCTGTACATCACCATAAAGTACTGAATAATATGCTAAATCTATCATCAGCTCTGATAAGTCCTTCATTTCCTTGAGAAGCTCCTTAACTGGTATTGGTTTATACTCTATCTCTTCTTCCATCTCAGACATAATTATATACGATAGGTATAAAAGGTTACCTAGTATAGAAAGCTACAAAACTCTAAGTTAGAATACTAGCTGAAAAAGAGTAGTGTTATAGAGGATAGTACAGTTGTAGAAATTAGATTAGTAGATGACTAAACAGTTCTTAATACCTACTAAGAGCATCAATGAAATTAAAAGTGCATAGCTAGTTATTGCATCTGCTAGTGAACTCTCGACAGGAGTTACAAAACTATCTGGGTCTAAACCTTTTAGGTAAGCTAAAACAGCTGTTAAAAAGGCTATAAGAGAAGTTGGTAATATAGATATGAAATTTGTTAGTAAGAGAATTTTGAGCAGTACGAAATATTCTAAATAAGAACAATTAGTTAGTATCACCGAAATCCACGGCAATATTATAAAAATTAGCAATGAAGAGAACCAAGACCCAAGTATCACTGGTATGCTCTTGAGAAAACTCTTAAAGTCAACATAAAGTTCACCTAGAGCTAGCTTAGTAGTGTAAGTTGAACCCACTATAGACCCTACATCTCCAATAGCATCTATAACTGCAGGATATACTACATAAAGAGGTTTATAAGAGCCTATCCTATCACTTATACTCTTTAAAGAGAACCCAGCTGAGCTGGATATAGCTGAAACAATCAAAAACGACGCAAAAGACTCCCTTACTATGTTCTTAAAGAGTTCGTGTTCTAAAAACTTAGCCAAAAATGCTAAGGAAGTCATTAATGCTAACGAAAATATTAAAACGAGAATAACTAGTGAGTTAGTAACATAGAGTTGCATGACAATTAGATAACAAGCAGATACAATTACATCTGCTAATGTAGACATTACCGGATATGCAATATAGTCCGGATCAAGACCTCTTAGATACGTTCGTGAAGCTACAAAAAATGATAGAGGACTAGTCATGAGAAAAGAAAGCGTCATGGAATTCACTACACAGAGGAATATAAAGACTAGGTCCTTTAACTCTAGACCTAACAATGTTAGGCTAACTGTACATACCATGGCAGATGCAGCTATTGATGCAATGAAGTTGAAGAAAGCTAAGCTAGCTATAAGTACATAAAATTCTTCTGTGTTTTTGAAAAACGATGTGTTTATAGAACCAATGTGGAGAGATGTGCTTAATTTAGCGCAGAATATTCCATTAGTTAATCCTCTAACAGCCAAAACACTGGGGTAGGCTAGGAGAGCCCATTTTATTGGAGTTAGTAAGGAGATGTAGGAGGCTATAACGAGGCCAGCAAAGACTCCAAGAACATCTGCTGTTAGACCTATTAACGACTGTTTGAATGAATTTAAAGTTTCTTCTAACAGCCTGATAATAGTACTGACGGCAAAGTACATGGCGTGTCAAAAATCACACTCAACGTCTATATTTAAGTTTACTCTGTTTATTCGTAGCAATAATTCAAGGCTATATTATAAAATCTTCAAGATTTTAAGCCCATTCCTTAAAAAAGTTATACAAATGACATAGAGGCTAAAAGAGTAAATGATGAACTATCTTACTTTAAGATTTGTAGTAAAGTAGTTGAGAAACTATCCTATCGCTATTATTGTCCTGTTTAGGTTAGAAAAAATGTTTATTCCTTTAATTCTGAATAAAGCTCTTTGACATGTAGCCTTTTAATCTTTAAGTGAAAATAATTGTTCCTGAATCCAGTTTCTTCTCTGTAGTAATAAGTGAAGAATATGAAGCCCCCTTTGAATGTTATGCTCGTATAACAATAAGTGCACTTTTCACTCTTTTCTAAGTCTAAGACCTTCCTCCACGTCTTACCTTCATCGTTAGAGATAGCACAGGATAGTGGAGTCCTCTTTTGAAATCTCGGATCCACTATGTCGTCCTTTCTCCTCTTTAAATTCTTGAGGTTAAAATTGCTCTTATCATTCCATATTAACAAAAGGTCTTCAGTTAAGGGGATTCTCTTAATAGATACTGGAGATAGTGGTGCTTTAACTCCTTTAAGTGGTTTTGGTTCACTCCAAGTTTTTCCATAGTCTTCAGAGTAACTAACATATATGTAACCTAGAGCTGTTCTCATATACATCAATAACCTGCCGTCCTTGAGCTCTACAACTCCAGGTTCTTGAAGCCCAGCTAAACTGTTAACCCCTTTGAGTTTTACTTCACCCTTACTCCTAATCCATGTATCTCCTCCATCATCTGAATAATAAACAAAAGACTTCCAATAACCATGAGTAGCTGGGTCCTGATACGTGGCTACTGGAGCAATTATTCTTCCTGAAGATAGCTGAACAACTCTATCGTTATTCATGACAAAATAACCCTTATCAGTTGTCACTAAGACTGGTTCACTCCAAGTTTCACACTCATCAGAGGATTTTCTGACATAAAATCTACAGTCTTCATAAGAATTCTTGATAGCATAGAAGAAAGCTATTTTACTGTTTCTTAATCTAAGTAGACTAACACTCATTACATTACACTTTCCTACATTTTCTTGAATTACAAAAGGTTTACTCCAAGTAGCTCCATCATCCTCTGATATCCTAGCAACTATCCTAGCTGGAGAAAAATCAGAAGAGCCTTCATAGAACTCCGTATACGCTAGGAATAATCTTCCATCCTGTAAAACTATCATGTCCCCCTCTCCAATTCTTGGATGCTTTTCATTAGCCCTTACTAATACCTCTAACAACTAACCACCATAATCCCTCAACTTTATCTGACATAAGTACGTTAACATCTTCAAATGGAAGGGTTAGCAAACTTTAAGTATGCTTAACTAGAAAAGTGAAAAAGAACACATTCATAGATAGACAAAAATTGGTATTAGCCCTCTATAAAACAAACTGAAGAGATATTCGAGCTATTCTTTCTCCAGATCTCCCATCTCCAAAAGGTGAGACATTTGGTATTTCCAGCTCTTTCTCAAGCAATTCCTTCAAGTTCTTCAGTATATCCTCACTTTTTACTCCTACAACTCTAGCGAAGCCTGCTTCAACAGCTTCAGGTCTCTCAGTTGAAAGTCTTAAAACTAAGACTGGCTTTCTTATACAGGGTACAGTGGCTTCTTCTTGAAGACCTCCTGAATCTGTCATTATCACTCTACAATTCTTCATTAAAATTAACATGTCAAAATAGCCTACTGGGGGCATTAATTGTACATGTTTCGCTGAGTTTATCTTATCATAAAAACCAAATTGTTTAAGCCTTTTAATTGTTCTTGGATGTGCAGGAAACACTAATGGTATTGGAGACTTTAAAAAAGCTTCAACAAAATTCTTTAACACCATAGGATCATCGACATTTTCAGCTCTATGGACAGTCACTAATGCATATTCATTAAACTCCACTAACTCCATGATCCTAGACCTCTTTTCAGCTATTGTCATATGTTGAAGAACTGCATCAACTACTGTATTTCCAGTAACATACACCCTACCATGAACTCTCTCTTTCAGCAAGTTCTCTTTAGCTAATCTCGTAGGAGCAAAAAGAAGTTCCGATACGTGGTCCACAAGTATCCTATTATGTTCCTCAGGCATTCTCCAATCAAAACTCCTTAATCCAGCCTCTACATGACCTACTGGTATATTGAGTTTAAGAGCTGTAAGTGTTGAAGCCAAAGTACTATTTGTATCTCCTTGAACTAGTACTAACTTAGGTCTTTCACGAGTAAGTACTGGCTCTAGCTTAAGCATCATCTCTCCAACTTGTGATGGAGGACTTCGGCTCTCAAGTTCTAGTCCAAAATCCGGCTCTGGCAATTCAAGTTCCTCTATAAACTGCCTGCTCATCTCATAATCATAATGCTGACCCGTATGTACAAACATTACATCCTCTTCATACTTCTCTAAGGCCCTTATTACAGGCGCCATCTTAATTATCTCAGGTCTCGTACCGACTATAATTGCTATCTTAGTCACTCTTTTAGCACCTCTCGCCTTAATTCAAAAACTACAGTACCTCCACAAGTGTAAGGACTTCCTGGATCAGGACACTGTAGATAACCTACATCATCCCTTGAACCTATACCCAGTTCCTTTGCTGAGACACCATGCATAAACGCTGATAACAATGTCGACATAGCACATACAGCGTGAAGGCATACTTCCTTAGATTCATTACATTTAATATAGAACCACTCTAGCACTATTCGATCACCAGGCTTGTATATGGGACAGTGCCCTCTAACTTCTTTAACCTCAATAGTCACCTTATACTTCATAATATGAATTAATATTAGCTAACGATAAAAGTGCTCTGCTTCACTTAGATTGTTAATGTTCATGACTTGTTTACAACGTTTATAAACAACGAGACTTACTAAATAGCGGTGGAGATAGTGAGCGAAATGCTATTCCCCTATCCATTTTCTAAAGGAGGATTATATCTTCGCATAATTGGAACGTTTCTCTGTACTACAATATCCTTCTATCTGCTATTCAACACCACAGTGACTGAATTCATACTAAGTTTCTTAGTATTATTCCCTGCATCCTACACTGTACTCTCATTACGTAACATTTTCAAAACGAGAAAAATAGTTAAGGGATTAAGTAAAGAGGGAAGATTTATAATATCTAGACGTAAAGAAATTAGTTACTACAGATTCTTCGCTTTAATAATGATACTGACGATTATTCCCTTTCTACTGATACTTATTCAACCAGTGATAACATTAGGAGCTATCCTAGGATTCCTCTGTGGACATGGATTCTCTGAGTTAACACATTATGCATATGTTAAGAAACTCGAAGGAGAGTTAGGAGGTGAAATGTATTACTTCATGTCACAGTTAAGCGAGGAGGGATGTTATCAAGTAGGAGTTAGGGTTTTGAAAAATTCAGAATCTTAACACATTGAAAGGATACTGGAGTATTTCCAAACCTTGTCCGAATATAAACATTAAATAGTATAGAAACACGTACTGTTCCATTCACTAAATTTCTCTTAAGTTTAAATCCGGGAACTTTTACTATAATAGTTCTCAAGAGTTTCTGAGATGGTTTCACAACTAATAGTGAACCATAAAAGTTTTCATTGTATACCCGTGCCACTTCACTTCCAAAGTAGGTCTTATAAGTTATCATTGAAACCTCAAGACACTTCACTCCTCCATTTGACAAGCTATAAGTCAAATTCAAAAAGAAATCATGATTCTCAACATATACATCAATTCCCTTCACTTCTACCTTTAAATGTTTTATTGAATAGACCCTTAGGCTATAATCATTATAATCATACATTAGGAGTAATAAAAATGATAAAGAGAGAATCAAGTAAACGACCTTAACAATAATTGGAACATTTAAACGCATGATGAATATTAACGCTGTGATAAATATATTCCTACTGACATGAAAATTATTGATAGAGGAGTTAAGATGAATATAACATACATCAAGACATTCCTAAGAGAGTACATTGTAACCAACTCTGCAGCTAAGTTACCAACATTGACTTCAATCGGATATCTAACCAAGAGAGTAGTGACAATTATGGCTGACACCACAGAGCTTAAATATCCTATGATAGCTCTCTTCAGATCTCCGATTGTGTATCCATACAGTGCAGACATCACACTAAATATTGCGGCATTTATGAAAGAGACAAATCCTATCCTTCCGATAAAAGCTTGCTGAAATAGAACATATGTCAATGAAGAGATATAGAGTACATTGACCATTACATCCCATATAATTCTCTTGTACATATTAACGCCTGACTCTGAGCTTTGGATTTAGTATCTCATCTAATGCATGACCCAGCATCACGAATGCTAACGCTAAGAAGGTGATAGCTAAGCCTGGAGGGATTATCCACCACCACATAAATCTAAAGAATGCTCCAGCATACCTAGCACTATAAAGCATTCTACCCCATGATGGAACTGATGGATCTCCTAAATTCAAGAAACTCAATGTAGCCTCGAGAAGTATCGCTCCGGGAACTCTCATAACCAAGGTTATGTAGATTATTGGTGTTAATTGAGGTAGTATATGTCTAAATATGACATACATATCAGATGCTCCTACAGCCTTAGCTGACTCAACATACATACTATCCCTTATTGACATAACATAGGCACGAGTGTTTCTAGCGAACCCCATCCAGCTAAATAATGCTATAAGGGCTATCTCAAGATACAGACTCTTACCTATGAACACACTAACAGCAATTATAAGAGGCAAGATAGGAGTGAATAACAGTGTGTCAGTGAAGTACATGAGTATTTGATCAATTACTCCACCCTTATATCCAGCAATAATTCCTATAACTAAACCAACTGATACAGATATAATTGAAGCTAATACACCAACTAATAATGATACTCTAGTTCCATAAACTAAGTTTGAAAATATATCACAACCTAAGTTGTCTGTACCAAGAACTCCATAAAGCCTTCCATAAACTCTAAACTCCTTAACACCAAGCTTAACTTCAATTCTCCCTCCTCCCTTAACTGCAAGTACTGAAACTACAAGTCTTAGCTTATAAGTTCCTTTCTCATTTAATATCTTCTCGCCTAAATCATCGTGCGGTGAAAATCCTAACTTAAGTTTCAAGTATATATCGCGCGCATCATAGGAGGCAGGCGTTTCAAACCTAGATAGATTGTATGCAATAGACATACTATCATAGAGCTCATAAACTCTCCTTTTAGGAGTGATTATAAAGCACTTTATTCTAGCATAACTTCCTAGAGCATTATAAATTGTGACTTCAAATGGTATCTTACCACTAAACCTCTTTGGCGGGTCATAATTATAATCAAACTCATATTCTAATGTAACACTCTTAACTGCAACTTCGTCTTTACATTGAACAACTATCATGACAATATCACTCTCTCCATTCACAGAAATACCCTCATCCATGCTCTTGATAGACCAATCCTTATACCCTACTCTAATAAACACATTTCTAGGTAAGTTTCTATATTCAGGGAAAATCGAGAACCATTCAGGAAAAGCATAACTATCAGCTAATTCAGTTTCATTAGGATTTGCTGGAGCAATGAATGGGGCAAATATAGCAATTAGTACATAGATTATTAGTATAGCAAGACCGAGAACCCCTGTCTTGTATAACCTAAGCTCTAGAAGAAAATCCTTAAGTGTTATGAACTTACTTGAAGCTGACATCTTCATATGTCTCACCTCAACCTGACTCTTGGGTCTAAAATAGCTATTACAATATCAGCTATGTATAGCGAGACTACTGTCAATACAACTTGTATAAACAATACTGCTTGAACTACTGGATAATCGAACTGCATAGCAGCATCGAATAACCACCTTCCAACACCATACCAAGAAAATACTGTCTCTGTTATCACTGCGCCTGATATTATACCCGGAAATTCTAGAGCTAATATCGTTATAACTGGAGCGAGAACATTTCTCAAAACGTGTTTTAACATAACCTCCCTCTCAGTTAGGCCTTTAGCCCTAGCTGTCACAACATAATCCTCTCCTAATTGGGTTAAGAATAGATTTCGGATAAATAGGGCAAAACCTCCAACGCTTGTGATGAGTAGGGCTGTTAACGGTAACGCCATGTGCCATAATAAGTCAGCCACATATCTTACTGGATCCCTTGGAGGAGGTCTAGATACAGAGCCAGCTATTGGGAACCACTTTAGATAGAATCCAAAAGTCAATAACAGCAATAGTCCTACATAGAATAGCGGAAAAGCGCTTATGAAGATACTCGAACCAATTACTGAAGCGTCGAATCTAGTACCTCTCTTAGAGACTGCAATTATTCCTATAATCAATCCAAGTATTATAGTTAAGACTGTAGACGTTCCTAGCAAGAGCACTGTATTCGGTAACCTCTCCATTAATTCTACATAAACAGGCCTTCTAGTGTAAAATGAGAAACCTAGCTGTCCAGTAAGTAGTGATAGTACGTATTTTACGAATTGAGATAAAAGTGGCTCATCTAAACCAAATTGACGTCTAATAATCTCCTTTTGCTCCTCAGTTAAGTTTGGGTTCAAGAAAAAGAATGAAGGGTCTATACCAAGTACATAGTAAGGTAAGACTCTTAACAGTAAGAATTGAAGGGTTAATGATGATATGACTACGGCTGCTCTATCTATAGCTCTTTTACCCATATACCTCAGTAGTCCACCACCGCCTGTACTCAATTTATCCCCCCTAAGTTGAGTTTAATATGAAAATGTACTGAGAGTTAAAAAATTAAAGGTTTATAAGGAAAACTCTTTTTACCCTCCTTCCTCTTCAAGAGATTCAGTCTCTTCAGCTTCCTCCTTTCTTCTCTTCCTTATTATTACCACTATTATAATCACTATTACAACTACTATTACAACAGCTATGTAAGGCAAGTACTTCTGCCATAACGGTAATATTGTAACAGAGATCTCAACACTCCTCTTTAATATACCTATTCCTACTTTCTGCATAGCTGTAATTCTAAGAGCATAGTCTCCTTCAAGTCCTCCAGTATTCACCTCAGCTGTGTAAACACCACCTCCAACATGAGTAGCAGTCACAGATTTAGCTACTTTTCCATCCTTTACAAGCTCAATTTTTACAGTAGCATTAGTTACTATGTTTCCAAGATAGTCCTTGACAGAGACTTCTACAGCTAACTTGTCACCAGAATATACTGTCTCCTTATACTTTGTAATCTTTATATTCAAGGTCTTCTCTGGATGCCTCTTCCAATAATTGACATTCCATACCAGTAATACGTACTCACCAAGCTTTCTCTCTTTGAATATATATGGTCCAGTCCCAATAAGACATGTTAATCCTGGAACTGTAGGATGTTTAACTTTACTTGGATCCCAAGCTTCCCATCCTCCATGTTCCTTAAGTAAAGTCTTATTACCCCATATGTGCATTGGAACTATAGGGACGTTGAGGTCATATAAGTAAGCCCAGCTTGTACCGTTAATATAAACTGCTATAGTATAATCATCTATTAGCTCTGTTTTAACCATACTCCCGAACGCCTTAGCATAACCTTGTCTAGGCTTGTTCTCTTTAATGAACCAGAATGTGAAGTTAACATCTTTTGCTGTGAATGGAACTCCATCATGCCAAGTAGCATTTTTAACTAAGTAAAACGTTATCTTCGTTCCCTTCGACCCATCAATATCAACTTCTTCGATAGTCCATTTCTCAGCAAGCCAGGGATAGTCAGCTGAAACTTCATCTGGATTAGCAATGAACAAAGTCTCTAGTACCATATCAAGAACTTGCCACTCATCACCAGTTAATGCTGTAAATGGATTTAACACTCTTGGGTCAGACCCTAAAGCTTCTCTAAAGCGACCTCCAAGAGGCTTTGGTATCTTATGTACGTTTAGTAATGTTAAGTAGTTCTGCCCACCTACAGGCTTATTTAAAACTATTCCAGCTATGTCTACTCTGAAACCTACGTTCCCACGTCCCATGTAAATCGGTATGTAAGGTAACAACTCAGCAACTTTCACTTGCGCCTTCCATAACCACTGCTGTGCCTTAGTTATGTTAGTAGTGTAATAGAATTTCTCTAAATACTCATCTAACTCAGGGTCACTTATGCCCCAGAAATTCCATGCACCATCAGTTCTAAATAACTCATATGCTAAAGTCGGAACTCTATTCCAACCTAGGTAGAGTATGAAGGACTTGAAAGTCTTAGCATAGATCTGAGAGACTAAAGCTTGGAATTCTATAGCTTCAACTTCCAATGGAAGACCTATACTCTTAGCATCCTCAACTATGTGTTGAGCTTCTTGGAATAACCAAGGAGCTTGTTCTGCAGGAGGTACTTGTATATAGAACGTCGGTAATTCATTTCCATTGGGGTCATACCACTTACCAGTCTTCTCATCATAGGTAAAGCCAGCATCAAGCAATTTCTTCTTAGCTAACTCCTTACTATATGGATAAGATGGAACATTTGGATTAGACCAGGCTCCAAAGGCTGGTGGAATTGGGGACTCTGTAGGATAGCCAAAGCCATGGAATACAGTCCTAATTATCCACTCTCTATCTATTAAGTGGGCAACAGCCTGTCTAATGGCAGTAAAGTTCCATGGATATTGTTTAGTATTTATTCCTAAGAATTGCAAGTTGAATGTCTGATAGGACAATATGTAGATATTCGGGTCATCTTTAACCTCTTCAAGTCTCGTTGCTTGAATATATGCTGTGTCTATCTCTCCAGCTTTAAATGCCATGAGTTCTGCATCATAATCTGTTATGATTAAGTACAAATACTCGTCAACTCTAGGACCATAGGGTTCCCACTTCCAGTTTTTCTGTTCCTCAGGAATAGGAGCTGCACTTGTTGGCACTATAACAATATATGGAACTAAAAGCATCAATACTACCATGATTATACTAGCTCTCTTCACTCTTCCACCTCGTTAATGTCTTTTAGTAGTATCCATTTCACTTATAAAATTTTCCACTTCTATCTGCCAATATTCATTAAAATTATTTAATTTGGTTGATGAATAAAGATTATTTAAATTAATAGATCAAAGAGAAATTGATCTTCAGCTATCACTGTATATTTGTAATTTATGAACTATTCCTTGGAGAATGCATACATTTACCCACTTCATTGGTAGTAAGATAGAAGCACACTTAAAAGACTTGAGAATATTCCAATTAGACTTATAGTAAAAACAAGCTAGCTATTTGTATAGGTGACATGCAACATAGTGATCCTTTGAAACTTCAATCAGCTCTGGTTCCTCTCTTTTGCACATCTTCATAGCGTATACACATCTTGGATAAAATCTACAACCCTTAGGAATGTTTATAGGAGATGTTACTTCACCTTTAATGGGTATCTCTCCTATTTTTACTCTAGGATCTGGAGTCGGAACAGCTGATATTAAAGCTTTGGTGTATGGATGATATGGATTATCTATAACCTCTTCTACTGATCCTAGTTCAACTATTTTACCTAGATACATTATCCCTATTCTGTCACAGATATACTTTGCTACGGCTAAGTCATGAGTTATAAACAAGTAAGTTAAGCCATGTTCTTCTCTAAGTTTGAGCATTAAATTTAATATTTCTGCTCTTATGGACATATCTAGCATTGAAACAGGCTCATCGGCAACTATAAACTCTGGATTAAGAATTAAGGCTCTAGCAATAGCTACTCTTTGCCTCTGTCCTCCACTTAATTCATGCGGTCTCCTATGAACAAAACTCTCAGGAGGAGTTAATTCAACATCCTCGAGTGCTTTTAAAACCATTTCAAAACGCTCCTTTTTAGTTCCCACTTTATGTATTCTTAATGGTTCCTCGATT
>Ga0180302_10001126_pt1 | contig 12545 bp, 15 predicted proteins | sample GuaBasSediGuay17_FD_121794 | JGI IMG/M metagenome (GOLD analysis project Ga0180302, IMG submission 121794) | Subseafloor sediment microbial communities from Guaymas Basin, Gulf of California, Mexico - Guay17, Core 4571-4, 12-15 cm | ecosystem: Environmental > Aquatic > Marine > Hydrothermal... | reverse complement strand
GCGAACCCCACGTCCCTTCCCTTCAGGAACTCCTTGGCTCCCTCGGTCGCCCCCATGTACCTCCAGTGGTACCCGACGGAGGATATGACCCCTTTCTCCTTTATCGCGGAGGCCACCTCCCTCGCCCTCTCGAGGGAAAGCCCGATGGGCTTCTCGACGAATATGGCCGTGCCCCTCTCGGCGGCCAATAGTTCCTGGTCGGTGTGGGCGAAGGGGGGAAGACATATGAATACGGCGTCCATCTCCTCTTCGTCGTACATCCTCCTGTGGTCCGTGTACGCCCTCCCGCCGTACTGGGAGACGGCCCACTTAGCCCTTTCCTCATCTATATCGCAGAACGCCACCAGCTCCACGTCCTCCATCCCCGAAAGCCTTGCAAGGTGGCTTTTAGCTATCCCCCCCACCCCTACGAACCCGATCCTTACCGACATATCCCCTCCTACATGAACTGTTTGAGGTATGCGACCGACCTTGGCAGGCTCTCCTCCGGGTCCCCAGGGACCCTGCACTCCATGGCCATGAACTTGTCGTATCCTACGTCCTTGAGGGCCCTGAACCCCGACTCGAAGTCCGTGTGCCCCCATCCGGGGAGGACCCTGTTGCTGTCGGCTAAATGGACGTGATATATGTATTTCCCCGCCCTCCTTATGGACTCGGCTATGTCCGCCTCCTCTATGTTCATGTGGAAGAAGTCCGCCATTATCCTCACCCCGGAGCTTCCCACCTCCTCCACATATTCCACGGCCTGGTCCAGGGTGTTGAGGAAGTGGGTCTCGTACCTGTTCAGGGGCTCGAGCAACAGCACGGACCCCACCTTCTCGGCGTGCCTGGCGAGGTCGTAGAGGAGGGTTAAAAGCAGCTCCCTTTCGAGCTCCTCGGGCTTCTTGTAGGGAGAGAGGTCCGGAAGCTTCGGAGGGCCAAACACCGGCACGAATATGAGCCCCACCGCCCCGAGCTCTGCGGCTGCCTCCAAGAGGGCCTTCACGTCCTCGACCGCCACCTTCCTCTCCTCGGGGTCGGGGCTTAAGGGGCTACCCCTGTACCCTGCGCATATCGTGCTGACCTTGAGGGAGCTCCGGGTCATCTCGGACTTCACCTCGTCCAGCCTATCCCTCAGGTCCCTCCCCCAGAACTCCACCCCCTCGAACCCATACTTGGCTAAGTTTTCGAGCTTCTCCTTCAGGGTCCTCCCCGGAGCCAAGTTCTCCTGGCAGGCGAGCTTCATCTCTCCTCCTTTGGTCGCTTGTGGACTCAAACGGTAGATGGATTGCCGAAGTGGGCCACGGTCCTCGCCTTCCCCTCGACTATCGGCTCCCCGTAGCCCACGATCCCCTCGTCGGTGTAGACCTTCAGGAAGCACCATCTGGGCTTCACAAGGAGAGTTTCGAGCTTAGTTATCTTCATCTCCGGCAGATCATGGTCCTGAGCCTGTCGGCCGCCCTGGCGGCGTTGTTCGCAACCTCTCCTATGGCCTTGGCGAGCTCCGAGAGATGGTAGACACCCGCAGGACCTATCTCGCCTTCTGCGGCGAATATCTTCCTACCTAAGCTCATCTCTATGATATCGGTCTCGTGCTCCAGTTCCTCAACGCGGCTTATCTCCTCCATCACTTGAGCTATGTCCTTGCCCCTGAACGAGAACTTTGCCACCCGTGAGAGCTTATCCACCATCTCTACGTATGCGTCCACCGTGCGGACGACGGCCTCCACGAGCTCTGAAAGCCCCTTCCTTATCTCCTCCGGAACCTTTCCCGGCCTTAAGGACATTATGTGGACCACATCCTCAGCGAAGTCCGCTATAGAGTCCTGGGGCTTCAGGAAGGCAAGAAGGTCGCTCCTTTCCACGGGGAGGAACACGCCCTTCGGGAGGTTCTCCCGGATCTCCCTCTTACGGACATCTATCCTGTGCTCCTCCCTGCTCACCTCATCCTCGAGCTCCCTGACCCTCCCCTGGTCCCCGTCGCAGAACGCCTCCACGGCGTCCCTGAGCCTGTGCACGAGCTTCCCGGTCATCTCGGCGTGCTCGGCGAGCCCCGTGAAGGGGGAAGGGAGGAACACGGAGAACAAGGTCTTAGGCTTCCTTATCTTCATATCCCCATCACCACCTTAAAGAGGGTTAGATAGGTTATGCTGAGGGCCGCAGCTCCCGGAAGGGTCAGGAGCCACGAGGCCAGGATCCTTAAAGACACCCTCCTGTCCACAGCCTGCATCCCCCTGGCCAGCCCCACGCCCACGACGCCCCCTACGAGGACATGCGTGGTGGAGACCGGAATGCCGAGGGAGGAAGCGGAGAGGATGACGGAGGCCGCCGAGAACTCCGCGCAGAAGCCCCTCGTCGGCGTAAGATCGGTTATCTTCCAACCCACCGTGGCCACGACCCTGTAGCCCAAAGTGACTATCCCCGTCACGATACCCACCCCTCCCAAGGCCAAGAGCCACCTCGGCGTCATCCTCCCCACCCCTCCCAGGCCGAGCCAGAGGGGCCCGACTGCGTTCGCCACATCGTTGGAACCGTGGGCGAAGGCGACGAACGAGGCCGAGAGCACCTGGAGGACAGCGAAGGTCCTCTCCACCTTCTCCGGCCTCTCGGCCCTCTCCAGGAAGAGGTACCTCACGGTCACGTAGAGCAGGAGGGCGATGAGCCCTCCCAGTACCGGGGATATCACCCAAGAGCTAACTATCTTCCCGAGGACCTTGAAGTTTATGGCCCCCATTTTTATCTTTCCCCACATCGCCATAAAGATGCCGAACCCCCACACGGCCCCGACCGTGGAATGGGAAGTTGAGACCGGAAGGCCGAAGAAGGAACATAGGTTGTCCCAAGTCGCAGTGCCCAGAAGTATAGCTATAGCGCAGATGGCCAGGACGGACGGCTCAAGCTGGGTGAACGCCTCGGTCGGGACTATGCCCTTGGCCACGGTCTTCGTCACCCTCCCCCCGAAGAGGAGGGCTCCGGTCAGGTCCAGGAACCCTATAAGGAGCACGGCCTGACGGAGCTTGAGCGCCCCGCTCCCCACGCTCGTCCCAGCGGAGTTCGCAAGGTCGTTCGCTCCTATCCCGAAGGCCTCGGCGAACCCTGCGGCGAGCAGGAGGACGAGCAGGCCTAAGGGTAGGGCTCCCTCCATTAAGGCGTCCTCCCGAGAGCTTCGGCCACAAGCTCCGCCGCCCTCCTACCGCTCAACAACATACCTCCGAATATCGGCCCCATCCTAGGAAGGCCGTAGACCGCCGCCACGCTCATGCCAGCCACGAAAAGCCCAGGGAAGACCTCTGAGGTGAGCTTCACGACCCCATCTTCGGCCCTCTGGGCCCACATGTACTTTTCCCCCTTGAGCTCGAGCTTCCCCGTCTTCTTCGCAACTATATTGCATACGACGGCTTCGTGTCCGGTGGCGTCCACCACGGCCCTGCATCCCACGGCCACGGGGTCCACATGTAGACCGGTCATCCCCACCGTCGTCCAGTTCACCACCAGGCCCGTCACCCCCTCGTCCCTTATCATAACGTCCTGGACCTCGCAGAGGTTGAAGATGAGGACCCCCGCCTTGCTCGCAGCGTATATGAGTCCTGAGGCCAACTCCACTGCGTCCGCCACATAGTGCACATCGTCGTAAGGCTCGTACCCTACCCCGAAGTCTTCCAGGATAGCCAGGGAAGCCTTCTGTACGACGACCTTGTTGAAGCTCATCCCTCCTCCCCATATCCCCCCTCCGAGGCTCATCTTCTTCTCAAATAGGGAGACAGAAAGACCCTTCTCGGCAAGGTAGCGGGCGCAGACCAGGCCCGAAGGTCCTCCTCCGACCACGCATACATCGGACCTCGTCCCCTTGAGGAACTTTTCGGCGTACCTTTCGACTATGGCCCTCGTTATCGTGGTCTCCTCTATCATCCCTCTATCAGCGATAGGTACTCTCTGAGCTTACTCGCATATTGGGGAAGGGCCACCTCAGGCCCAACAAGTTCCGGATGCCAGCGCTTCTCCCACTCTAAGCTCAGGTAGCCCTCGTATCCTGCCCTCCGGAGGAGCCTCAACATCTCAAGTACAGGGACATCCCCCTCGCCCAGGAGGGTGTACCTCCATCCCCCGTCCTCGGCCTCGGAGTCCTTAACGTGGACGTGCCTGAGGAAGGGGCCCAAGTTTCCGAGCGTGACCTCGGGAGGTTCCCCGAGGAAGCGGTAGGGGTGGTGTAGGTCCCAGAGGACGCCCACGTTGGGGTGGTCCACCTTGGAGAGCACCTCCGCTACCTTGCGGCTTTCCACGAAGTCGTCGTGGGTCTCCAAGACCAATATGATCCCTGAGCCCTCGGCCTCCCTCCCCGCGTCCCTGAGGTTCTCCACCAGGGCCTCGGCCGACCCGACCCTTCGGCCCTCCTCCTCCAACCTCCCCCCGAACACCCTCACCAAGGGAGAACCGAGCTCCTTCGCCAACTTGATGTACTCCCTCACCTCCCGCAGAGCTTCCTTCCTCTCCTCCACAGCCAGCTTGGCGGAGGAGGAGACGCAGGCCACCTCCACCCCCGAGCGTGCGAACATCTCCTTCGTCCTCCGGAGGGAACCTTCCCGGAACGGCTCGGCCTCGGGGAGGTACAGGGTATCCAAGTACCCCCTCAGTTCCACCCCCCGATACCCGTATTCCACGGCCCGCCTTAGGATCTCTTCCAAGTCCCAGTCCGGACATCCCAACGTGCTGAAGGCTAACTTCATATCTTCACCTCGAAATTAGGGGCCCCTGCCCGGCAGGGGCCCTCGTCCTTATTCTTCGTAACGTATAACCTCGGCAGGACAGGACTCCGCCGCCTCCTTAATCTGGTCCTCGTACTGGCTGAAGTCCACGCCCTCCTTAACCATACTGGTCTCGTCCCCGAGTTCGAACACCTCGGGGGCTATGTCCACGCACAGCCCACAGAGCGTGCATCCCTCCTCGATCCACACCTTCTTGATCGCCATATCCCCTCCTTTGTCTTAGAGTTACTGATAATATTCCACCTTGACAAGGATTTCCCGACGGAGACTTCTAATATAATAAAATTCCCACTCCGGTCAAGGTTTTTGTCCCATTCGTCACAGCTTCAGGTGGGGGGAATGCAAAGATAACGCTAAGGGATACTCCCTCTACATCAAATCCATTTGAGGCTTCATGTGGGCAACAAGCTCGTCACATCGCTCGAAACTTCTAAAATCTCTTGACAAAACGGGAACTTATGATTAAATTTCATCGGCGGGCTGTAAAAGGATGAACCGTTCAAGGTAAGGAGATGCGTATAACCGAGGGTGTAATCATTGCGGCGGGGTTGGGAAAACGGCTTGGAATGGGCATTCCCAAGGCCTTAGTGGAGGTAGCGGGTGCTCCGCTGCTCTCGAGGGTCCTCTGGACCTTCCGACAGCTCGGCTTGACGAGGGCTGTGGTGGTGGTCGGCCACAGGGCGGAGGAGGTAAGGGCGAGGTTTTCGCATCCTGCTCGTACTTTTGGACTGGACCTCGAGTTCGTGTACAACCCGCGCTACGAGGGTGGAAACGGCCTTTCCGTGCTCTGCGCCAAGGACCGCGTGGGCGAGAGGTTCGTGCTCTCCATGGTGGACCACATCTTCGACCCCGAGGTGCTCAAGGGCATGTTGGATGTGGAGGAAGGGGATATCGTCATAGCCGTGGACTCGAAACCTCAGCTCGTGGACCACCGTGAGGCGACGAAGGTGAGGATAGAGAGGGGAAGGGTGGTGGCCATCGGAAAAGGAGTTTACCCGTTCGATGCCGTCGACTGCGGCATTTTCGTGTGCACCTCCGCCATCTTCCCTGCCATAGAGAGGATGTCGAAGGATCTGGAGGAGTGGAACGACGCCAAACAGATTTTGGCGGAGCGCGGAGCTGCTCTGGCCTATGACATCAGGGGCGCTTTTTGGCTCGACGTGGACACGCCGGAGGATTTGGAGCGCGCCGAGCGTCTGGTAAAGGAGCGGTTCGGCTGTGGGCTGTCTTAAAGGCGAGCGGAGATGACGACCGTCGCCCTCATCGTCTTCCCCCCGGAAGCCGAGGTTTCCCCATTCGAAAAAGTATGCGGCATCCCCCTCATCCTCCGCCATCTCTTGGTTCTGAGAGAGGCAGAGGTGCGGGATGCGTTTGTGGTCGGAGAATTGGGCGAGGAAGGAAAAAGCCTCGTGCTCGAAGCTGAGCGAAAGATCGGGGTGAAGGCGCGCTGCTTCGAGGCCGACCAGGCTTCGGAGCTATCCGAGGCCTTGGGCAGGTTTCGAAGGGTCCTGGTCATCGACGGAAGATACGGCTTCGAGTCCATGCTCCTGAAGGCCGCCCTGCGGGCCGGCGAGGCGAGGGCCTTAGTCGACGGCGATTCCGAACAGCCAGAAGGAACGCCGCGGGTGCGGATCGGGGACGGGAGTGCGGAGGAAATCTCGCCCTATGTCCAAGGCCCTTATTTTGCCGGCGTCGCTTTGCTTCCCGCCGAAAGCCTCCACCGCTCCCTTCGGGCGGGCGTCAGGCCGGACGACCCGGAGGGCATCGTGACTGCAGGAGCCCCCGAAATCGTCGACCTCGCCGAGGTCTCGCCTTACGATCCCGAAAGGCGAAGGCCGGTAAAGCCCACCTGGCGCTTCCTCTCCTCCCGTGCGGAAATTCCACGGTTGCGAAAGGCGCTCGTGGGTGGAACCCAAAAGCGCACCCTCGACGTTATGGCATGGTACGTGCACAGGCACATCGAGAACTTCCTCACCTATCTTCTCGCTGAAACCCCCCTTACCCCGAACCAGATGACCGTCATAACGTTTCTAGTAGCACTTTGCGTGGCAGCGCTCTTCGCCTCAGGCCACCTCTTAGCGGGCGCGCTTCTGGCCTTGGCCGTCAACGTGATGGACGGACTGGACGGAAAACTCGCCCGCGCCAAGGCTATGACCACGAAGGTGGGACTTTTGGAACACTCTTTAGATCTGTTCTACGAGCAGTCGTGGTATATCGCATACAGCTACGCCGCCTGGAAGGCCTCGGGAGGCCGGACCTCGGTCGTCGTCGCCCTTTTGGGGGTCCTGCTTTTCGACTCCTTCGCACGTCACATCTACATGCAGTTTCGACAGGCTACTGGGGTCTCGCTTTCGGATGTGGCCCCCTTCGACCGCGCGTTCCGGCGGTTCGACGGCAGGAGAAATATTTACTCTCTTTACATCCTCGGCGGGGCGATAGCACATATCCCCTGGTTCGCCGTCTACGTGATGGCCTTCCATGCCTTCGTCACCGCCGCTGTTTACCTCGTCCGCGCTGCAAAGCACCTGCGGAACATCGATCTGGGAAGATCGGAAGCACCGTAAACCACCTAACGGCTCCCGTTCACCTACCTCGGAGAGATGCTTCCCTTCCGGAGGGGAAACCTGCGACGGCATCGTTCGTGGACCTTGTAACAGGAGGAGGAACATGCGCATCGGTCTGAGCCTGCCCGCCTTGGGGACCGCTCTGTTGGTCATGTTGGCGTACGGTCCCGCTGCGGCCGACGAGAAGGCCGAGGTCATGGAGAGGATAAGGAAGCTTGCGGAAGATGTGCGCTCCTTCAAGGCCAAGATGACCGTAAGGACGGCCATGATGGGGTCCACGGTCACATGGAGGGGCGAGGTGATGGCCAAGGAGCCGAATATGTACAAATCGGTGATGAACATGAACCTCGGAGGTGTGCCGGGCGAACAGGTGACCGTCTCCGACGGCCGCACGCAATGGATCTATCAGTCCCAGATGAAGATGGTCATAAAGCTGGACCTCAGGAGGCTCGAGGAGGCCGGGGTCGGTGAATGCCAAAAGGAGAAGGCTGGTAAGGACATAACCAAGCCCTTTATGGGGATAGACAGGGAGAGCATAAGGTACCTCGGTAAGGAGAGCTTGGACGGGAGGGAGGTGTACGTGTTCGAAGGGAAGCCCAAGGGCTCCTTCAGAGGGTTGAAGATGGGGGAAGGGGGCATATCTCCTCCGGCACGTGTAAAGGTGTGGGTAGGTGCTAAGGACGGACTCCTTTATAAGGAGGTCTTCTACAACGATAAGGGGACGGAGATGATGAGCGTGGAGTTCGAGGAGGTCCATGTCAACGTCCCCATAGGGGACGAGGAGTTCTCGTTCACTCCTCCCGAGGGGGCCCAGGTCGTGGATATGACCGAAGGGACTTTGAACATCTTGAAGGCCCTGAAGGAGGCGGAGAAGGAAGGAGATTAGGGAGGGAACCATGTACCGTATCCCCGTGGGGAAGTTTCCGTTCTTCCTCGACTCCGCCCTGATCGTGGGCATGCTCGTGGCCTTCTTCCTCGTGGAAAGGAAGCTCGTAGCTGCGACCGGCCTTCCTCCCCTCGCGCGTTGGGGAGCCGCTGTGGTGGCCGGGGCGGCCCTGCTCGCCATACCCATCTTCGCGGCCCACGACCTATACGCCCTCGGGAACATGGGATGTGAGGTGAGGCCCGAGGTGCTCGTAATTCGCTGGGGACTTTACCGCAGGGGGATACCTCTTAAAGAGATAGAGTCGGTCGAGAAGGTAAAGTTAAAGGGAGAATATAGGCCCGTGCTCAGGACCTTCGGTATAGGCGAGCCGGGATACAAGGTAGGATGGTTCAAGCTCGCAGGAGGTGGCAAGGCGCTTCTGTTCGTCGGAAACGTCGAGGAGGTGGTCTGCCTGAGGGCCGAGGGGTCGACCGTCGTCTTAGGGGTCTGCGACCCCGAACGCTTCCTGGACCATATCCGACGGGCGTCGGGTAGATAAGTTCTTCAGGGCCGTGCGAAGTGCACGGCCCTGATGCTCATTATGGGCACGGCCGCGAGGAAGGGGAGAAGTTATTGATAAAAGGGACGGGACAAGATATATTAGGATGCGAAACGTGTAGCTGGAGCCCCTAGAAAGGAGGGGATATGTGGACTGCTATGCCGGGGAAGGAGTTGGGAAGGGTTCCGCTCTTCGACCCTGCGGACGGGAGGACCGTGGTCCCTCCCCTCTCCGAGGGAAGGGGATGGTGGGCCGGGGCCTGCAGCGTCTTCTACGACGAGGGATCGGGGAAGTTCTACCTCTACTACAGGCTGAGGAAGCCGAGGGAGCTGGGCAGGGGTGTGGAATGCAGGATTGCGGAGAGCACGGACGGGGTCAGCTTCAGGGAAGTATGGAGGGCGACGAAGGAGGAGCTGGACACGCCCTCCATGGAGAGGGCCTCCATCTTCAAGTGCCATGATGGCATATGGAGGCTCTATATAAGCTTCGTGGACCCTGAGGACAGCAGGTGGAGGGTAGACCTTATGGAGGCCGACACCCCGGAAGGGTTCTCGCCGGCCGAAAGGCGCAAAGTCTTCACGGCGTCGGACATAGGTGCCGAGGGCGTGAAGGACCCCTGGGTGGTGAGGATAGGGGGGCTCTACTACATGCTCCTGAGCTACGCTCCGACCCCCGAGGCCGCCTCCCCCGAGGAGAGGGCCAGGATGCACGCTACGGCGGACGTGTACGCCACGGGGGTGACCAAGTCCCATTCGGGCCTGGCGGTGAGCACGGACGGGGTGAACTTCCGGTGGTTCGGAGATGTGCTCTCCCCCTCTGAGGACGGATGGGACGCTTACGCCGCCCGCCTGAGCTGCCTGCTCTGGATCCCACCGGTGTTCGTGGGGTTCTACGACGGCTCCCGGACCGTGGACGAGAACTACGAGGAGCGCACTGGGATTGCTACCTCATGGGACCTGAAGAGCTTCCGTAGAGCCAGCACCGACGGGCCGGTACTGACTTCCCCCTACGCATCGGGTTCCCTCAGATATATGGACGCCTTAGCGTTCGAGGACAGGATATACTTTTACTACGAGTTCGCCAGGCCAGACGGCTCCCACGAGCTCAGGGTGAGCATAGTGAGGAGGGGAGGTTAGATGGGATACCTGACCTTGGTCACGATAGGGCTCGTGGCCGGGACGGCCAGCGGGCTGCTGGGGATAGGCGGAGGGGTGATCCTCGTTCCGGCCCTCACCTTGTTGGTGGGCTTGGACGTTCACAAGGCGGTGGGGATATCCCTGGCCACCATAATACCCACGGCCATATCCGGGACCCTTAAGCACTATTCCGCCGGGAACGTGGACCTCAAGGTGGTCGCCTTCATAATAGTGGGATCTGTGGCAGGGGGATACTTGGGGGCCACCCTCTCCCAGCACCTCCCCTCCCTGGTTCTCAGGAGGATATTCGGTGGATTTATGATATTGGTCGCCTTAAGGATGTTGATAAAATAAAGGATGGAACCCGTGCGAGGGTGGCCTTACGTCCCGGTGGGATCGCTCGAGCGGATCTTTAGGTACGAAGCCGGAGGGAGATATGGCCAAGCTCTGGGAGAAGGGCTACGAGTTGGACGAGGAGATGGAGGCCTTCACGGTCGGGGAGGACCACATACTGGACCGGGAGCTCGTGGAGGCGGACGTCCTGGGGAGCATAGCCCATGCGAAGATGCTCTCCGAAATAGGTATACTCACCGAGGAGGAGTTCAGGGCCCTCAAGGAGGGGCTCCGCGAGGTGCTGAGGCTCCACGGTGAGGGGAAGTTCCAGATCCGCAGGGAGCAGGAGGACGTCCACACCGCCGTCGAGGAGTTCCTGACCGAACGCTTAGGGGAGGTGGGCAAGAAGCTCCACACCGCAAGGAGCAGGAACGACCAGGTCCTGGTGGACATGAGGCTGTACACCAGGGACAAGCTCTTAGAGGTCATGGCCGAGGTCCTGGGGACTTCCGAGGTGCTCTTGGACTTCGCCGAAGCCCACAGGGAAGTGCCCATGCCCGGCAGGACCCACACCCAGAGGGCCATGACCTCCTCTGTGGCACTTTGGGCCGGAGCGTTCGCCGAGTCCCTCTTGGACGACGTGAAGCTCCTCTGGGGAGCCTACGGGCTCAACGACCAGAATCCCCTGGGCTCGGCCGCAAGCTACGGGGTACCCCTTCCCATAGACAGGAGGCGGACGACCGAGCTTTTAGGCTTCTCCAAGGTCCAGCACAACGTGCTCTACGCCAACAACAGCCGTGGAAAGGTCGAGGCGGTCGTGGCATTCGCCCTCTCCCAGGTCGTGGAGGACTTAGCGAAGCTTTCCGACGACCTCATCTGGTTCAGCACCCCTGAATTCGGATACTTCTCGCTCCCTGAGGAGTACTGCCCGGGCTCGAGCATAATGCCCCAGAAGAGGAACCCCGGACCTCTGGAGCTCGTGAGGGCAAGATCCGCCAGGGTGACGTCCGGGCTCTTCCAGCTCCTCCTCGTGCTCAGGAACCTTCCCTCTGGGTACAACAGGGACCTCCAGGAGACCAAGGGACCCCTGATGGAGGCCGTGGCCGTGACCGTAAGCTGCCTCCGTGTGGTGAGGAAGGTATTTTCGAAGCTCGAGGTGAACAGGGAGAAGCTCATCTCCTCCTTCAGCCCGGAGATCTTCGCTGCGGACGAGGCCCTGAGGATGGCGGCCGAGGGGGTGCCCTTCAGGGAGGCGTACAGGAGGGTGGCCTCCGACCTGGAGGGTCTGAGGTCCAGGGACCCCGTGGAGGAGGTGCTCCGCAGGACCCACCTCGGGGCCCCGGGCGACCCGGAGCTCGTGGAGCTTCCGAGGAGGTGGTTGGAGGATGAGAAAAGGAGGCTCGAGGAGGAGAGGAGGCGGGTGGAGGAGGTGAAAAGGCGCCTCCTTGAGATGTAGGGTGACCGTGCCGCAAGGGAGGTCAAGATGCCGGATATGCTCGTGTCCTTGGTCAGGCTCCCGCCCATAGAGCCGATCTTGGAGAAACTCAGGGGGGAGGGGATAACGATACGCCGCCCGAACCCCTGGGAACAGGGGGCGCTCAGGAACTTCATAGCGTCCGAGTTCTCCGAGGGTTGGGCGGACGAGACTTCTGTGGCCTTCTCCCACCGGCCCGTGACCTGCTTCGTGGCCATGGAGGGGGATAGAACGGTCGGGTTCGCCGCTTACGAGTGCACGAGGAGGGGTTACTTCGGCCCTACGGGAGTGGCCGAGGGATACAGGGGGAGGGGGATAGGTAAGGCCCTGTTCTTAGCCTGCCTCCGCGGACTTCAGGACCTGGGGTACACCTACGCGATAGTCGGAGGGGCAGGTCCTGTAGGGTTCTACAGGAAGGTCGCAGGGGCCATGGTCATCCCGATGGACGGGGGAAGGGGCATATACGGACTCGAGGAGGACCCGAAGTTCCTCTCGTCCCCCCCTCCCGAACTTCCCGGCCCCTCCGTGGTCGGCGAGGAGGAGGTGGCCTGGGAGGAGCATCCCGACCGTCGGAGCAGGGACTTAGTTTCCGGCCTCTGGGGTTTCTCCTTGGGCGTGGCGGAGTACACCTCGGAGGAGTTCGGGGAGCGCCAGACCCACGAGGACCAGGAGGTCCTGTATGTGGTCTCAGGTTCAGGTGAGCTGCTCTTGGGAGGGCAGGTGCAGGGGATCGGACCCGGGACGGCGGTGTACGTCCCTCCGGGGGTAGAACATGCGATACGCCGCACCGGGCAGGAGCCCGTGAAGGTGGTCTACGCACACGGATCCGCTTAGAACGTGCTGGACAGTCTCCGTCGGGACCACATGGGATG
>Ga0180302_10001125_pt1 | contig 12546 bp, 15 predicted proteins | sample GuaBasSediGuay17_FD_121794 | JGI IMG/M metagenome (GOLD analysis project Ga0180302, IMG submission 121794) | Subseafloor sediment microbial communities from Guaymas Basin, Gulf of California, Mexico - Guay17, Core 4571-4, 12-15 cm | ecosystem: Environmental > Aquatic > Marine > Hydrothermal... | reverse complement strand
TCAGGTCGGACTATAGGAGGCTGGAGGAGGGGTTTAGAGAGCTTGCCGCTCAGAACGAGAACCTGACGAGGCAGGTTAAGAGCCTCAGAAGCCTCCTAGAGGTCGTCGAGAGGCAGCTAGACTACTACAGGAACCAGACCATATACTATTCGAGCCTCATCGGGGAGACCGGCGGGGTCTCCGGGAGCCTGGAGGGGCGGGCAGTGGTTAACGTCGTCGCCGTGAAGGCGGTGCCCTACGGGTTCTTCGAGGTCAGGTATGAGGGTGTGACCCTTAAAGCAGAGGTCGAGCTCAGAGAGGGGGAGGGTCGGGTGCTCGTGAACACGGAGCCTAGGATAGGGATAGACCTTCAGACGAGCAGCAGAGTAGCGGTCGAGGTTGCCGAGAAGTACACAGGCGTGAGCCTGAACAGGACAGACGTGATAATCACCGTTAGAGGCGAGGAAGAGGTCGAGGTCGTAGACGGGCCGAGCGCAGGCCTAGCGATAACCGCCGCGATCATAGCCGCCATAACCGGTGAAAACCTCTCCTCGAGCGTATACGCGACGGGGACGATAAACCCGGACGGCTCGGTCGGCCCGGTCGGCGGGGTGGCTGAGAAGGCGGTCGCGGCCGCGGAGAAGGGGGCTACCATGTTCCTGGTTCCGAAGGGTCAGGCGACCATAGTGGTCTACGAGAAGAAGGTCGAGGAGCCTGTGCCAGGGTTCAAGATAATACGTTATATACCTAAGAAAGTGTCTCTTCAGAGCTACCTGGAGGGCTTAGGTTATCACGTGAAGGTCGTCGAGGTATCCTCGATATGGGAAGCCTACAGCCTGTTCAAACCTAGCCCTTAGGCTTGAAACGGCCGCACCTGTAGTCGGGTGAAACCCTCTGCTTCAGAAGCTTACAGTAGTACGAGCCCCTCCTGACCTTCGCATGGGCACACTCCGCGCATCTCCTACCCGTAGACAAGCCGACCCCTCACCCTGAAATATCTTAATCCTCTACGTTATAAAAGACTTCCATAACCTCCTAGAATACGGTAAGCTTAAATGCTTATACCCTAGGTATTACTTTGTGAAACCTATGGTTAGACTTAGGCTTAAGGTCGGCCCTAAGGGTCAGATAGTGATCCCGAAGCCTCTCAGGGAGGCCTATGGGATCAGGGAAGGCGGCGTAGTATTCGCCGAGCCTAGGGAGGATGGTGTGTTGATCCAGGGGGTTAAGAGCCCCGACGAGGTTGTCTTGTGGATCAGGGAGCGGAGGAGGTCCGTCGGAGGAGAGGAGGGTAGGCTCGGGGAGCTGGCTGAGGTCGACCTAGAGGAGGAGTTCCGGGTTTGAAGGTTTTCATAGACGCCAGCTTGATCGTCTACCTCAACATACGTCTACCAGAGGCTATGGCGAGGCTCGTCGAGGATTTCTACCGTAAGCTTCTGACCGAGGAGCTTTACACAGATGTCTTAGCGCTCGACGAGGCGATATACGTCTCGACCCGGAGGTACCGGGTTTCTCTAAGAGATAGCTTAGAGCTGGTCGACAGGGCTGTGCTCCCCTACGTGGAGATCCTACCCCTAGGAGCGTCGGAGTATGTGAAGGCTAAACGCTATATGGTCGAGTACGGGCTCAAGCCCTCAGACGCTATCCACCTGGCGGCTATAGATAACGGCGGAGTCCAAGCCATAGCGACCGAGGACAGGGATTTCGACAGAACCCACGTCAGAAGAATATGGGTAAACCTGTACGCCGGGGAGGGGATTTGAACCCCTGCTCCCCCGACGGGGAACCGGATCCCCTGTGCCTAGGCTCCAGCCCTTCCGTATAGACATCTCGAGTCCGGCGCCTTCCCTGGCTAGGCTACCCCGGCTCCAAGATGTTAAACACCCAGAGATCGATTTAAGGTTTGAGCTTACTAGCCTCCTTTCGGCGGTGATCTTATCTACTTAGGTTTTGAGACGACAAAATAGAGAATATTTTTGTTATTTAATCGAAGTAAGTTTTTATGTATGACTAAGAAGGCTAGGCACAAGTTGAAGCTTAAGCCGGGCGATAAGGTCGTTTTTCTGATCCAGGAGAGCGGCGTATTGATCCGTAAGGCTTTGACGCGTAGACTATCTGAGCTACTCGAGGAGAAGCCTTGGCCTGTGGATAGCCTACGGTTCCAGAGGAGGTTGAGGGAAGAGTGGGTTTAAGGAGGAGCTGTACTACCGGGTATTCGAGACAGGTTCTCGAAGCCGTAGATGAGGCTGGGGTTTTAGTAAGCTTACCGGGGATAAGGCTTAAGACGTATAGGCTCCTCTAGACGACTGGGGTGCTTATGGGATGGCTAAGCCGCTTCTGATGATCCCCGGCCCTACGGAGATACCTCTCAGGGTTATAAGGGCGATGGTGAGAGCCTCGGAGCCACATTATACTCCCCCTGTGAACCCAGGCCTGATCGAGGAGGTTATGGATAAGCTCCGGAGGGTCTACCGGACCCAGGGTGAGGTTATACTTCTACCGGGCTCTGGTAGGATGGGTTTGGAGGCAGCCTTGGCGAGCATAGTCGAGCCTGGGGATAGGGTCCTAGTTGTCGTGGCCGGGGAGTTCGGAAGGATGATCCCTGAGATCGTTAAACGGGTTGGAGGGGTTCCGGTGGAGTTCAGGGTTCCACCCGGCGGTAGGCTTGACGAGTCTAGGCTTGAGGAGGCTTTGGAACGCGGAGGGTTTAAAGCCCTAGCCATGGTTCACAACGAGCCTTCGACCGGAACCCTATACCCAGCCGAGGGGGTGGGTAGGCTCGCTAGGAGGTACGGCGTCCTATACCTGCTGGGTGCAGGCTCTTCTCTAGGTGGTGTAGACGTCAGGGTGGACGAGTGGGGTGTAGACCTATGCATAAGCTGCTCTCATAAGTGTCTGGCGGCGCCGATGGGTTTAGCCATGGTCTCGGTCGGCGAGAGGGCGTGGGAGGTCATGGAGGATAGGAAGACGCCTCCTGTGACGTTCTTAAACGACCTATACAGGTGGAGGAGGCTCTGGATACCTAGGGAGCGGGGGGGTCTTTTGGAGCAGGGCTTGAGAAGGGTGCCTATTACCCTTCCAGTTCATCTACTCTACGCGTTGAACGAGGCGTTGGACATCGTGCTCGAGGAGGGGCTTGAGGCTAGGTTCGAGAGGCACAGGACCGCGTCTAGGGCGTTCGTCAAGGCGGTCGAGGCGATGGGTTTAGAAATTCTACCCGATGAACGGCTTTCCTCACCCACGGTCACCGCGGTCAAGGTCCCTGAAGGCGTAGACGATTCGAAGCTTAGGAGGAGGATACTGGACTACGGGGTCCTAGTAGCCGGGGGATTGTCGGAGCTCAGGGGACGTATATTCAGGGTCGGGCACATGGCCGAGACCGCCTCTGAAAGATGCATAAGAGCAGCCGTCACGGCGATAGGGTTAGCCCTACGGGACATGGGTTTAAAAGCAGACGTGGGGCTAGCCGTCGAGGAGGTTTCGAGTGTCTTCAGAAGCTAACACCCGACGTTTACCCAGCGCTCTACGGGCTCGTCGAGAGAGCTGCATGGTTCTGGTGTATGGTTAAAATCCGTAAGGCTTTTAGGATTTTCAAAGACACCATAGATCGTAGGCTGGTTTGCTGAAGGCTTGTTTGAAGGGGGTTTTAGATGTTCTATGAAGCCGTAAGGCTGAGGGTTGAGCTGTGGCAGGCTTTGGCTCTGCTTTTAACGGCGAGCTCTCTTCCATGGCTAATGGGCTTGGGGGGAGCCGATGACGGAGGCCTAGGGTTCGTCTCGACCTCCGGTCTTCTGCCTCCTACGTTGAACTTAACTTTCATCCAAGGCTTCCCCGTTGCCTATCAAAACGGTATGCCCCTCCCATCTTTCGAGCTACAGGAGTCGAGGCTATACCTGGACCTAGGGGGTTTATGGAAGGCTTTCTACGATGAAGAGGCTGACCACATGTTGAGCCTAGCGTCGAGAAGCCGTGATGTTTTGAATAGGCTTGAAAACCGAGGCTTTCACGCCCTAGACTTCGACGACTCATCCTGGGAGGATGAGGCTATACCCTGTAGCAACAACGTCAGGGGTGGACGGCATGAGGGATACCAGGGTGTGGTCTGGTATCGTAGAGTCTTCCATGTCCCGGAGACGTTTAAAGGTATGTTTGTTAAGCTCGTGTTTCAAGGCTGCAACTACATAGCCGATGTATGGGTTAACGGGGAGTATATGGGTTATCATGAAGGCGGGTTCACACCCTTCGCCTTCGACGTGACAGAGCATCTCAACTACGGTGGGTTAAACCTGCTGGCGGTTAGGGTGGATAACGTGCCCTGGGAAACGGTGAAGACGATAGTCCCCTACAGGAGGTGCGACTGGTGGAACTACGGGGGTATATATAGGGAGGTGTACCTGGAGGCTTCACCCATGGTCCACGTGGTCAGAGCCGATGCGACGCCTGTTAAAGCCGAGGAGGGTTATGGGTTTAAGGTGAGGGTTATGGTCTACAATAGATGGGTGAGCACAGTTGAAGCCCGGCTTAGGCTCAGGGTTTTCGAGGCTGAGCTGTCTGAAAGCGATATGCTAACCCCCTTCTCAAGCCTGCTTATCAGGGGTGAGGGTGGAGGCCCGGCGGAGGTCTGCGATACCCTGGTTGTAAAACCCGGAGACGTGGCTTTAGCCGAGGAGTTCCTACGCATCGAGAACCCTAAGTTTTGGAGCCTTGAGGAGCCGAACCTATACGTGGTCGTAGCCGAGCTCAGCTCCCCCATGGGTGTGGATAGGTTCTCAACCCAGGTTGGGCTGAGGTTTTTAGAGAGGTCTGGTTTAAACGTTCTTTTAAACTGGGAGCCTCTCTTCCTGAAGGGGTTGGCTAGACACGAAGATTATCCCGGCACAGGTAGAACCGTTAAGCCTAGGGACATCCTAAGAGACCTCAGGCTCATCAAGAAAGCTGGGGCTAACTGGGTTAGAACGGCGCATTACCCAAACCACCCCCTAACCTACATATACACAGACAGGCTTGGGTTGGCGGTTTTAGAGGAGATCCCGGTTTACTGGTTCGACGAGGAAGCCTATGGGATTCAGCTTAGGAGGGGTGTGGCTAGACAAATGCTCATAGAGATGGTTTTAAGAGACTACAACAGGCCATCCATACTCTTCTGGAGCCTCGGTAACGAGGGGGTTGGCTGTGATGCTAGAGCCGATTTTCTACGCGACCTATCCAAGACCCTTAGGCTTATAGACGAAACGAGGCTTATCACGGAGGCTATGGTCTGGAACCCTTGGGATGACGCTTGGGTCCGCGGGGGCTTAGATCTTCCAAGCTTCAACCTGTATTTCGGGGTCTTCTACGGCTCTGTTGAAGACCTAGATTACGCTTTAGAGATTTTCCACATGTTAAACCCAGACACACCGATGCTCGTGACAGAGTTCGGAATATGGTCTGGTGGAGATGTCGGAGAAATGGGTCAGGTCGAGTACTTTGAAGAGGCTTGGAAGAGAATAGCGTCTAAACCCTACGTGGTCGGGGTCTGCTGGTGGACGGCCTTCGACTACGACAGCATGTTGCAGTTCGACACTTTCGGAGCTGTCGACTGGAGTAGAACCTGCTTCAAACCCCTATACCATGCCATTAAGGAGGCTTATGAGGCCTCTAGACCTGTCGGCGTTGGGAGAGCCGGAGGCTGGGTAAACCGTATATTGTCTGGTTTAGCCGTGGCGGTCGTGGTGGCTGCTGTGGGCTTCATCTACCACGTAAGGGTTAAAGGCCTCTCCAGCTATGGAAGCCGCACCCAGCTGATTCTGATAGCTGGAGCCTACCTCATCCTAGGCGTCTTAAGCATATGTTTAAGCTGGCCACTCTTCATAGCCTCCTCCTGGGTTAGACAGCTCTTGTTTGCCGCCTTGATCCTCCTAGCCTTAGGCATCTTATCCATACTGATAGGTGTCGTAACTTTCATATCTTGGGTGAGGTCTAGAAGGACGAAGTAAACGCCTCACCCTCTTACGGATGGGAATTCCAGGTTTAGCCACCCGACTTCACGCCTGGCCGCAAAGCATGAGATGAACTCTTTAGCTGTTCTCGGTCTTTCACCGACAAGAGTCTAGCCGCTGAAGAGGTCTCGAGGGGGTTTCGGAGACGTCTAACGCCCGACGTTTATCGCGTATCTACCCGGTTCTTTGGCGCCTATCTTCTCGGCTAGGATGCTAGACTCCGGGTTGAATATCACCACAAGCCCGTTCCAGTTATCGGTCAGCGTCCTGGTCTTACAGACCGGGCATACGTCAGATCCCCGCCGCGGAACCCTGAAGACCCTCTTACAGGTTCTACAAGCCATCTCGCTCAACCTTCCCCACCCCCGTGGAGCTTAGCCACCTCCTCCTTGATCCACTCGAGCTTACCTAGGAAGGGCTGCTTAGCCGTCACACCGATCTTCCCTATGCCTCCCCCGGTCTTAGGGAGGCTTACGGCCACGATCCTAACCCTGACTACGTCGCCCTTCCTGAGGAACCTCCCGGTCTGCCTGCCTACGAGGGCCTCCCTCTGCCTGTCGTAGGCGATGAAGTCGTCCATTATCTGCGACATGTGGAGCAGAGCGTCGACCGGGCCGAGCCTCACGAACGCTCCGAAGTCCTGAACGTCGACGACATCCCCCTCGACTATCTCCTGGAGAACAGGGTAGAACGTCAGAAGCGTGAACACGGCCCTATGGTAGGTCGCACCGTCTCCAGGGATTATCTTACCCACAGGGTCTATCTTCACGTTGAGGACGTCGATCACATAGCCTAGGCTACTGTCCACGAGCCCCACATACTTCGACTTAAGCTCCTCCTCCGCGACCTCCTTAAGAGGTTTCCCAAACTTCTCAGGAGGAATACGGACTACATCCTCGACATCTACAAGTTTAAACATGAAGATACACCGTCTTACCCGGGTAAGCTTCAAGTATTAGGAAAGGAGGGAGAATATAAATGTTAACAGAAAACGAGGTTAAACCGTCGGAAAGTTAGATAACCGGTGAAGTTCTAAAGCCGCACCCCAGAACATGGTTTCCCCCTGATCCTCTCCAACAAGGCCGGAAGCTCCGTTATCTGATCTATGACATAGCGCGCACCTGTCTCCCTTAAGGCTTTGACGGAGCCGACCCCGGATGCAACAGCTATGGGAACTATGCCCGATGCTAAAGCAGCCTTGACGTCTATCGGGCTGTCCCCGACCATTACCGCCGTCCTCCTATCGACCCCAAGCCTCGAAAGCGCATACTCGATAGGCTTCGGGTCTGGCTTCATAGAGCCCACGTGGTCCCTCGTCACGACGAGGTGGAAGAAACCGTCTAGCCTAAGCTTAGACAAGGTGAGCTTCGTAGGCTTCGACCCGTTGTTCGTTATAAGGGCGAGCTTTAAACCCATAGACCTTAGGCGTTTAAGCGTCTCGTAGACTCCTTCGACCGGCTCCGCTTCTAAAGCCGCCTCGACCTCGTATCTCTCGGCGACCCTGAGACTTAGCCTAAGAAGCCTCTCGTATTCCTCGGGTATGCCCCTCGTCTTCAAGTAGCGTTCGACCTGCCGGAGGTTCTCGTATAGACTACGTTTAGGCTCTAGTATACGACGCGGTACGCCGTTGGCCTCGAGCAGCCGGAAGACCTCCGTCTTAGCCTCGGTATACCGGTATCTAAGCTTAACCACCGTCCCGTCTAGGTCGAGGAGCACCGCTTTAACCGTCAACACGACCGAATATTTTAGATGCCGGTTAAAATATTTGTTCACCTGGCTTGGGTAGACGTTTTAGGCTGATGGACAAGGTCTACGGGAAGGTGCTTCCCGGCTGCGTCAACCGGTTTAGGGGCTTAGACGTGGTAGGGGATATAGCGGTGATAAAGGTCCCTGAGGAGGCTGAGCCCTACAGGTTCGAGGTAGCTAGGGAGCTTCTGAAACATCTACCGTCGGTCAGGGTGGTCTTGAGACAAGTCTCCCCCACGTCGGGGCTTTACAGGGTGAGAGGCTTAGAATGGCTCGCCGGCGAGAGGCGGACGACGACCGTCCATAGGGAGCATGGATGCGTCTTCAAGGTAGACCTAGCCAAAGTCTACTTCTCGCCTAGGCTTCTCTACGAGAGGCTCAGGATAGCAAAGCTCGTCGAGCCTGGCGAGGTCGTGGTCAACATGTTCGCCGGTGTCGGATGCTTCTCGATAGTGATAGCCAAGCTTAAACCGGTATCCAAGGTCTACTCGATAGACGTCAACCCCGAGGCCTACAGGTTTATGGTCGAGAATATTAGGCTTAACAAGGTCGAACAAGTGGTCGAGCCGATACTCGGAGACTCGAAAACGGTCGTCGAGTCTAGGCTCAGAGGCGTCGCGGATAGGGTTCTCATGCCGTTGCCTGAGCTGGCGTATGAGTATCTACCGTCGGCCGTGACTTGTCTGAAACCCGTAGGGGGATGGATACACTACTACGACTTCGTCAAAGCCGGTAAAGGCGAAGACCCGGAAGCTAAGGCCGTTCAAAAGGTTTCAGGTAGGCTACTTGGTTTAAACCGCCCCTGGAGCATAGCGTATAGCAGAGTCGTCAGGACGGTTGCCGCCCGGACCTACCAGGTCGTACTAGACATACGCATCGGGGCGCACGGGGACATGAAAAGTTAAGCCGCACCGCATATCCCGGAGCCTTACGGCTAAGGTTCTTATAGCCCCACGACCTCCAATTTAAACGGGGCTCTACCTTGAGGATAGGTAGGATAAAGTCCAGGATCCCCTACGTCGGTAGGATAGATGCTAGGGGTGCCCTAGTTGGTGGTGAGGCTAAGGCTAAGGGTCGAAAGGGGAGAGGTCGTTAAAGAGGTTCTAGCCCTGGTCAACAGCGGCTACGAAGCCGACACACCGCAGCTTCTGATCCCGACCGGTCTGGCTAGGGAGCTATCACTATGGCCTCCACCCCCGGACGCCTTGGAAACCGTGTTCAACACAGCCGGAGGTCCTTTGAAGGTCTGGGTCGTGAGGCGAGCCGCGAGGGTTATGGTGGCGGCTGAGGACGTACGTTCGAGGAAGGTCGAAGCCGACATAGTTATCTCGCACCTAGCAGACGAGCCGCTTATAAGCGACAAACTGACCGGGGCCCTTGAGGTGGCGCTCGAGGACGTGGCTGAGGGCCTGTGGAGGTTTAGATGGGAGCCTAAGGAGAAGGCTAGGAAAACCGTGTAACCCGGTGGCCGCTAGGCTTAGGAAGCCGGTCGACGCCGCTGTCGAGAGCTTATAGGATGCATCGAAGCCTGTGAAGACATAAAACGTTAAACCGTTTCACATATCTCGGAGGCGTATGGTTTGAAGAAGGGTATGTGCTTCACCCCCCTAGACGGTTTGAGCCTTGAGGATTCCCTGAAGGTCTACGGCGACGCGGGGTTCGACGGGGTCGAGCTCGCGTTCGATAAAGGCTATTTAACCATAGACAGCGACGTCGACCATATAAGGCGTATACGAAGAGCGGTGGAGTCGGCTGGGCTCGAGGTAGCCAGCGTGATGGCAGGCCCGGTCCTGAACTGGAGGATGCCTATAACCCACCCGGACGAGGCTGTCAGACGGAGGTCGGTCGAGGGGTTCAAGAAGGCTTTAGAGGTTACAGCCAAGCTAGGAGCAGACGTTTTGCTGATGGTTCCCGGAGCCGTGACCGAGGAGACGGGGTACGAGGAAGCTCTGGAGAGGTCTAGGGAAGCTGTAGAGGAGATAGCGGCTAAGGCCGAAGAGGTCGAGGTCTACCTCGCGGTCGAGAACGTGGCTAACAGGTTTCTCCTCAGCCCCCTGGAGATGAGGAGCTTCATAGACTCCTTCGCGAACCGATGGGTCGGAATGTACCTAGACGTGGGGAACATCCTATACTGCAGAGCCGGGTATCCGTGGGACTGGATCAGGATCATGGGTCGCCGTATTAAGAGGGTTCACGTGAAAGACTGCACCCGGGACGGTAAGATCACGTATCTGCTCGAGGGAGACGTAGACTGGAGACGGGTGGTCGAAGCCCTCAGAGACGTAGGCTACGACAGCTATCTAACGGCGGAGCTCCCGCTGTATAGACGACATCCCAAGAGAATGCTCGAGAGGACCGTTAAGGACCTAGAAGCCATAATGTCGTGCCGGTAGAGCGGCTAAACCCATTCGACGGTCTACGGGTGTCGAGGCTTTCCAAGCCGTTCATGGGAGGCTCACGGCAGACCTTCTTCCCATGGTTTTCATCTAATGGTTTATAGCCCGTCCACCGGATGCTCCATGAAAAAACTGTTTCCTCGGTAAGATATATAATGATGGGGTTATTTGGATCTACCGTCATGGGCCCGTTCGCGATGTTCATAGCCTTACCGCCCGCCTACATGGTTCTGATGGCGGTTATCGTGTGGTTCATATCTTCGATACCCGTGTACCTGGCGGCTAAGATGGTAGCAGGAAGCAGAGCTTCGATCGGTAAGGCCATGATAGCCACCCTCGTGGGCCCGATAGTGTTCGGCCTGACCCTGGCTCTGTCCAACTCGCTGTTCGGGCTTCTCTTCGGGTTCTTCACCCCGGTCATAGCGCTCATAGCGGCTTTTCTGATGTGGGTCGCGACCTACAAGGTCGTGTTCGACGTAGGCTGGCTAGGGGGGTTTGCGATAGCCCTACTATCCGCCGCGTTATTCATAGTGCTCATGACGCTACTGACCCTGCTGGCGCACATGACGTTCATAGCCGTATAGAAGGATTAACGGGTTAGAAGCCTAGCTAGAATGTAGACGATAAGCCCCACGGCGAGCCCAACGGCTACGGAGTCGAACGTGAAGAACCCAGCCGCTAACACATCCTCCTCGCTAGAGATGTCGAACGTGATGAGACCGGCTTCGCGTTTCCCGCATTCTTCGGAGACCGATACGTTCTTAGACGTCAGTTCCCCCGATATGTTCTTGGACGTGGGTTCTGAGGCAGGTTGCCCGGTGTAGAGGCGGGTGGTCATCTGCAGGACGTTTACGAGCATGAGAGCTAGCACGACGCCTAGAACCAGGCTCGCCGCGTACCTCTTAACCACGGTCTTAGACATCTAAACCACCTTACGGATGCGTAGTAGATAATTCTAACTTTTAGAACGGCTTCCGCTTCCATATACGGATGGTCTCGTACCAGAAGATTATCGAGGCGGCGGAGGCTATCACCAGGGCCGTCAGGTTGAGCCTACCGGCCGCGAATAGCAGTTGATGTAGAGCGATCGTCGTGAAGAAGCTTGCGTAGAAGAGGTACCTCGGAAGGGCTAACCCCAGGAAGTTCACGAATAGACCGAGTATCCCCACGTCCACCTTCCGGACGACTATATACCTACCGTACCGGTCCTTACCGACGAGACCCAGCGACTCAAGCTTCTCGAGGTGGTGGAACGCGAGGCTGGGGCTGGAAAACCCCAACGCCCTCTGAACCTCTCTGACGCCTACGCCTCGTCTAACCTTGAGGAGGTGCATGTATACCTGTAGGGTTTTACCCCTAAGCTGGTACTCGATCTTCTTCAGGTCAGGCTCGGGTTTAGCGGTTTTCTCAGGCAAACCTCATCAGCGGTTTAACACTATATAAAGGTGCGAGTTAAACCTTAATGCTCTGAGTCGGGCTAATAAACGACCTCCCTGAGCCTATCTTTTTCAACGGCCATCTTAAGCTCCACAGCGATGCGTTTACCGGTCGACATAGGCTCCTCGAAGAGGTACACCGTATAAGGCGAGCCGCTGGGGTAGAGGTTCGTACCGGCCACTATCCTAGCCGATACCTCGAAAACCGTAAATCCCCTATCCGGGTGATAGATCGTCTCAAGGCAGAATGGGCCTATTATCCCGGGTGGAAACAACCTCTTAGACGCCTCGACGACCCTGGCACCCATCTTCAACGCGTCTTTCAGGAGGCTCTCCCTGAGGACTAGAGGCTGATTCCCTGTAACCGTGTAGTCGAAGAACTCCTCAGGGACATCCGGCAGACCCCGGTAGGCCTCGTCTATAGGCTCTATACGCTTATCCATGCTCATAAGCTCTAGCCTGCCGCCGCAGACCCTTAACCCACCCTCGGCTAGGGGGCTGTAGAAGTAGTGGAAGTAGTATCGCACGCCTGGTATGAACTCCTGTATATACGCCTCCCGAACGTCTCTTATCAAGCCCTTACGCACAGCCTCCTCAAGCCTAGCCTCAACCTCCTCAGACGAGCCCGCGGTGAAGTACCCCCGCCCACCCTTGGCACCTGGAAACTTGACGAAAACCCTGCAATCCACCTCTGAAGGGTCTTCGAAAACCCTAGGCGTCTTCAAACCCGCCTCCTTAAACCAGGTTCTCTGCTTAACCCTATCCCCCTCCCACTCTAAAACCGCCCTGTTACCGAAAACCGGCACGCGAAGCCTCTCAAGGATCTCGGTCGGCCCGAGGTACTCCACGAACGAGCCGTGAGGTATGATCACAGCGTTTTCGGCTCTAAGCCTCTCCTGAACCCACCGGTCGAGCATATGCTTGAACTCAGAGACCTCTATGAACTTGTCCGGGGTCGCTAGGGGGAAGGCCTCGTAGACGAACCTACGCTCAGGCGTCGTGACCCCAAGC
>Ga0180302_10001124_pt1 | contig 12554 bp, 12 predicted proteins | sample GuaBasSediGuay17_FD_121794 | JGI IMG/M metagenome (GOLD analysis project Ga0180302, IMG submission 121794) | Subseafloor sediment microbial communities from Guaymas Basin, Gulf of California, Mexico - Guay17, Core 4571-4, 12-15 cm | ecosystem: Environmental > Aquatic > Marine > Hydrothermal... | reverse complement strand
GCGGTAGATGACGTTCACCCACCAGTCTGTCTGGGCTAGGATCCTTCCGCATGGGTCGATTATCCTGGATTTATCCGAGCGGACTGAGGAGACCACGTAGTAGTGGTGTAGGAAGGCGTACACCTGAAGCGGGAATCCTCCGTTATATGCTGAGGGCCAGAAGACGAGCTTAGCCCCCTTCTCAGCCAGCTCGGCCCAGGTTTCTGGGAAACATATGTCGAAACATATTTGAATCCCTATCCGCCCGAAGTCTAGGTCGAAAACCGGGGCTTCACCGCTCGGGGTTACCCCGTTTTCGAAGACCGTGTAGTCGCTCGAGCTTGTGACCGGATGAACCTTATCGTAGATCCCGAGGATCTCCCCGGACCTATCTATGATCACGGCGGAGTTCCACAGCTTCGAATCACGTTTAGTTTTGATCGGGCATATTATGTAGCATCCATGCTCTTTGGCCTTCTTGGCAAACATCTCGGTCGTGGGTCCTGGCACAGGCTCAGCGATTTCGGATAGGGGCTTCGGAACCGAGACCGTTGTAAACGCCTCGGGTAGACATACGATGTCTGGTTTTTGACGAAGCGCTAGGTCTAAAAGCTTCATGACGTATCTACGGTTTTCCTCGACCGAGCTATAGAACCGCCCTGCCTGACATACCGTAGCGACGCGTGCTCGGGCGCACATAATAATCTCCAGAAAAGGAGATGGGATGTGACTGTTTAAATGTCTAACTGGCTTTTCTTCATGCGTCTAAACGCGAAGAGCAGGGCTAGGGATATTGATACACCTAGGAGGTTGTTTCCCACATCGAATAGGCTTGGATGTCTCCAAGGGGTGAAGAGCTGTATGGTCTCTGTCAAGGGGGTAAGTGCTATCGAAACGGCTAGAGACCTTTGGTTGAACCCCATGGCTTTAACCCATAGGAACGTCAGCACGGCGTATGAGAATACATGTCCCACGTCTAACGTCTCGCCTGAGATCCTTGCTGAGACAGGGACGACCGAGGCGAGTAGTATGAGCGAGAGCCATACTAGAGCCAGCGTAAGCCATCCAGCGTTCAACCCCGCGCCCCCTCAATGAGTTAGGCTCACGTATAGCAGATACAGCCCCGCCGCTAGGGCTACGGTTCCTTCTACCCACTTGATGTATGGTAGGGCTTTTCTGAACTTTCTCGCTAACGTGTCTCCTAGTAGAGCCAGCGAGACCGTGAGCATAAGCATCGGTATAGCTATGCCGGCTGAGAAGAGTAGGAAGAGTATCAGGGGCTCTCCGCCTGCTAGGGGGGAGGTGAGTATCATCAGTAGGATCGGGAATACGCAGGCCAGCGAGTTGAAGGCATAGACGACTCCATAGAGGTATTTTTGAACATAGGGGTTTCTGATCCCCCTGAATTTCGCGGCGCCTAGGCGGATCGGTAGGGTGGATACGCCGCCCATCAACGTCAGAAGACCTAGGGCTATGAGGAGTAGGCCTACGCCTCCGGTTACTATGGGGATCGCCGGTATGAGGGTGTGAATAAGCTGAGACGGAAGCAGTATGACCGCTACTAGGGTGGTCTCGATACCTAGGATTATGGTTAAACCGCTTATCAGACCGGCTTTTAAGGCGTTTTTAGCGTGCGTCTCCTTGACGCTTCCGACCCAGTAGGCTATGTATGCCGGGAGTAGGGGGAAAGAGCATGGTGATAGAAAAGATGCAAACCCACCTAGAAGTGAAAGTGTTAAAAGAGCTGGATCCAATCCCCGACCTCCAGTCTTATCGACCTATTTTCTTGAAGACGTGTCCCGATATTTTAAGTTCGTCCTTCTGCCGGTAGAACTTAATCTTTCAGCTCTTTTAATAGCTCGGAGATTTTATCTATCAAGTCTGAGGATGAGATCACGCCTTCGTGCCAGAGCCTTATCTTACCTTCACCGTCGACTACCACGGTCGTCGGGATCACTTTAACCCCGTAGGCTAGGCCTACGTCTGAGCCTTGTGCAAACTTCCACCCGGCGCCTAAGCTGGCTCTGTACTCAGCAAGCTTATCGGGATCATCGTTAGGGTCTACGCTTATGGAGATTATCACTACGGGTGAGTCTTTAAAATGCTCGTAGACGAGTTTAAGCTCATCTATCTGGGGTTTGCAATGGGTACACCAAGTAGCCATAAAATCTATCACGACAATCTCACCTCTATGGTCTTCTAAGCTGAAGTTCTCGCCATCTAAGTCTGTAACCGTGAACAGAGGCGCCTCCTTAAACTCCTCCCCCCTATTCCACAGGAAAATGACTGAAACAGCTACCGTAGCGACGGCTAAGAGAACCAATACAACCATCCAAACCTTCAACTTCAACGTATAAAATCACTATCTAAACCTATCTTTAAAAATTTCTCCTAAAAAGTCAGCTGGGAATACGCTTCATAGATTAGAAAAAATTTATACCATTTTCTCGTAAAGAATGGTCGGAATGATGGTAAAGAAGTTCATCGCTACGATAAGTGTAATAGCAATTTTTCTTACGATGTGCATGGTTCAAGCCCCCGGAATTCAAGGAGCGTCAATTAAGATGGCGTACATTTACTCAAATGACGTTTCACTGGCGAACGACTTCAAGACGTTTCTAGAGGCTAACGGTTATACTGTGGACCTTATATCTATGGATCAGGCTGCTACGTGGGATTATAGCCAGTATTGTCTAATCCTTATAGGAGACGATACAGGTTATTTAGATGACTGGGGGGACCCGGATACGGTTTCTGCAATTAACGATAGCGAAAAGCCTATAATCGGGCTCGGTGAAGGAGGGTATGCTTTCTTCGGTAAACTGGGGTTAACCATTGGATACCCTCATGGATGGCATGGTTCAAAGACTCAGATATACGTGGTTGATCCGTCGCATCGAATTTTTAACTGGCCGAATAAAATCGATATTCCTCCCGACAAGATACTCGATATCTACACGTCCACGAGACATGTAGGTATTCATATACCCTCCCCACCGCCAGACGTCGTCTTACTAGGTCGGGAATCTGATGATATAGAACATTATATATTGGTCCAAGAGAAAGACCGATACCTGATTTGGGGATTCGCCGAGGGGCCAACAATGATGACCCAAACTGGAAAAGACTTATTCATCAATATCATCAATTGGCTTTGTCCGCAACCACCGCCAGTCGGAGGAGAGGTCATTCCAGTAAATGAATTGTCTACAATTACGACGTTAATCCAAAGGAATGTTCAATATATCATCTTAGGGGCATTGATAACTGCAACTATTCTCTTGATAATAAGAAGATTACTAAAATAGAATTTAACTCCTCCTTAATTTTTTCCTTTAAGGAAGATCATCCTTAAAGCCTTAGCTCATAGTTAACGGGCCCGGGGGGAATCGAACCCCCGACCAACAGGTTAAGAGCCTGCCGCTCTACCGTTCTGAGCTACGGGCCCTCTAGGTTCACCACATCAAAAGGTTTTTCCTCGATATTAAACTTTTACTCCGCTCTCCATCGTTGAGCCGTGGAGGGTGGGTGGACTGTTAAGGTTTAAATCTGCGGTCCCCCCATTAGGTTAGGCTTGGAGGTTTAGGGTGTTTGGGAACTCTTATGGATGCCGCTAGGAGGGGTGTTATAACCGAGGAGATCAGGCTTGTAGCCGAGGCCGAAGGTGTAAGCGCTGAGAAACTTAGGGACCGTGTAGCTAGAGGAGTTGTTGTGGTCCCTAGAAACGTGTCTGGTAGGGCTAAGCCTGTCGGTATAGGTGAGGGGTTACGGGTTAAGGTGAATACAAATGTCGGGACTTCGCAAGACCTATGCGACCCTGAGCTGGAGGTTAGAAAGGCTAAGCTGGCCGTGAGACTGGGCTCGGATACCGTCATGGACCTGTCTACGGGGGGAGACCTGAACGAGGTTAGGATTAGGATCAGGCGAGAGCTTGACGCTCCATTAGGTACGGTTCCAATATATCAAGCCTTTATAGAGGCTTTAAGGAATGGTAAGACTATCCCAGATATAACCGAGGACGATATGTTCAACAGTATAACTAGGCATCTGAAGGATGGAGTAGACTTTATAACCGTGCACTGCGGTGTCACGAGAGAGGCCGTTAAGCTCCTAGCCAAGACAGATAGGGTCATGCCCATCGTCAGTCGGGGCGGATGCTTCCACGCCGCATGGATAATGTCTAGGGATGAGGAGAACCCGCTTTATAAGAACTTCCAGTACCTGCTTGAACTCGCTAGGGAGTATGACGTGTGTCTAAGCCTAGGGGATGGGTTGAGGCCGGGCTGTATAGCGGATTCGTTCGACGAGCCGATGAACGTGGAGCTCCTAACCATAGCCAGGCTCGTGGACGAGGCGAGACGTATGGGGGTTCAGTGTATGGTCGAGGGGCCTGGACACATGCCTCTAGACCAGATAGCGGTGAACGTCAAGATGGAGAAATACCTTTGCAAAGGGGCTCCGTATTACGTTTTAGGGCCTCTGCCGACGGATACATCGGCTTCTTACGACCATATAGCGGCTGCTGTAGGAGGGGCTGTGGCGGCGGCGGCCGGTGCGGATTTTCTATGCGTCGTAACCCCTGCGGAGCACCTGTCGCTACCTAGGTTAGAGGATATAGAGGAGGGGGTTATAGCGGCTAAGATAGCGGGTCACATAGCCGACATAGTTCGGCTAGGAGAGAAGGCGTCTAGGATAGACCTCAAAATGGCTAAAGCCAGGGCAGAGCTAGACTGGGAAACCCAGCTCGCTCTCTCTGTAAGCCCCGAGAAGGCCAGGGCCATACATAGCTCTGCTAAATCCTCCTCGGGCGCCTGTAGCATGTGCGGGCCTTACTGCGCCTTGATCCTTATAAAACGCTATATCTAAAGCGGTGTTTACGGATGGATGAGGCTAAGGCCTTAACCATAGCCGGCTCCGACAGCTCGGCGGGGGCAGGGGTTCAGGCAGACCTGAAGACTTTCTCCGCCTTAGGGGTCTACGGTTCGACCGTTTTAACGTGCGTCACGGCGCAGAATACGCTAGGAGTTTACTTAGTCGAGCCTCTAGAGCCTAGGCTTGTCGAGATGCAGTATAAAGCGGTTCTCGAAGACCCCGGCTTCGACGCTGTCAAGACAGGGCTTCTACCCTCCAAACCTATAGTGGAGTTAGTCGTTAGAGAGCTTAAGAAGCTAGATAAGCCCATAGTCGTCGACCCTGTCTACATAGCCGGGACAGGTTTCAAACTTTCATCTGAGGAGGCTTACGAAACTCTTGTCAGAGGGCTTATACCCATAGCTACGGTCGTGACGCCGAACGTAAACGAGGCGTCTAAGATCACGGGAATCAGGGTCGAAACGGTCGAAGATGCCGAGGAGGCTGCTAGAAGGATATCATCACTCGGCGTCGAGCTTGTGGTAGTCAAAGGGGGGCATCTCAAGGGGGCTCCTGTAGATGTCATCCTCCATCGGGGAAGAATGTTAAAGTTGAGGGGGACAAGGGTTGAGGGAAGTTTTCACGGTGCGGGATGCTGCTTTTCAGCGGCTATAGCGGCTATGCTGGCTAAGGGTTTAAAGCCTCTGGAGGCGGTTAAGGAGGCTAAACGTTTCATCGAGACCGCCATAGCGCATCATCACAAGGTCGGTTCGGGGATTAAACCCGTCAACCCCATGGCGCGTTTATTCATGGAGGCGGAGAAGTGGAGCATCGTGGAGAACGTTAGACAGGCTATTAGGCTTCTTGAGGCTGAGCCTAAGGTTTCGAGGCTCATACCCGAGGTCGCGTCTAATCTGGTTATGGCTTTAAGTTATGCCCGAAGCCCTTCGGAAGTCGTCGGAATACCTGGTAGGATAGTTAAGGTTTCAGGAGGTGTTAAGGCTGTTATGGAGCCTGTCTATGGGGCTTCAAGACACGTAGCTAGGACCGTCCTAACGGCTATGAGGTTTGACCCCGAGGTGAGAGCAGGTATGAACATAAAGATGGACGAGCGTATACTCGAAACCTGTATCAGGCTAGGTTTCAAAGTATCAGGATATGATAGACGTCTAGAGCCTCCTGAGGTTAAAGCTAAAGAGGGGCTATCGACGAGCTGGGGGGCTGAACAAGCCATAAAAGCCGCCGGAGGAACGGTTCCGGACGTAATCTACCATAGAGGTGATTGGGGTAAGGAGCCTATGATCACCGTGTTAGGTAGGGACGCAATCGATGTCGTTCATAAGGTTTTGAAGATAGTTGAAGCCCTACAGCGCGAGCCTTTCGTAGAATAGTTTAACGGCCTCCTCCATCGACTTCTCGTCCACGTGGCCTAGGGGCGTAGGAGTTTCGTAGATCCTCTTCGGCGGTTTAAGCTTTTCAGGGTTAAACCCTTCTCTGACTTTAAACCTGTTCTTGTCCCGCAGGATCTCTAAACCGAGTTTCCTAAGCGCCTCTACATCAAGGCTGTAGCCCACCGGTTTAAGCGCCTCCTCTACCATTTCAGGCCGGTAGATTCCTCTGGCAAAGTAGCATACTACGAGGCTTGAGAGTATTTGACGCCAAGACTCCTCTGATATCAGATAGTCGACGACCTTCTCGACGGAGGGTTTAAGTCCCTTCTTCAAAAGTCTCTGGTCCAAGCTATAGCCTGCTGAGTCTAGATGGCTATGTCTAGCTCCTGTGAGGAAGCCTAGGTGGGCAGCCGGGCCTGTGTGGTAGCCGGGCATCTCGTTCCCGCCGAAGGCTAACGCGTAGTCTTCACCACCGTTCTTAGAGGCGGCGTAGGCTACACCCATAGCGAGGTCCCTATAGAACTCTGTAGGTTGCTCGACGATCATTCTGATCGCTTTAAGATATACCCTCCAATCGCCCCACCTAGGCTTTAAACCGGCTGTGTCGTCGTCTGATATCACGCCCCTTTCATACGCCTCGGTCATCCAAGCTAATACGACCCCCGTCGATATGGCGTCCATACCTAAGACCTCGACCTCGTTCATGAGTCTAAGCATACCCTCAGGGTCTGAGACCCCTAGCATCGAGCCTAGGGCGTAGATAAGCTCGTAGTCGTAGGAGATCATCGTGGTTTTGTAGAAGTAAGGCTCATCCTCGTATGGCTCTCTCAAGGCGGCTAGATGTATGCAGGCGACCGGGCAGTGGCTGCATGCAACCCTGCGTCCTAGATAGTTTTCCGCTAGGTTTTCACCCGAGATCATATGGGCTTCTTCGAAGCTCGCTTCCTTGAGGTTTCTGGTCGGGAGCCCTCTGATGGTGTTGAGAGGCTGAACGTTCATGGATGTGCCTATGTCATGGTATTTACGCATAAGGGCTGTCTTAGTAGCCATCTCGTAGATCCTATCGTAGACCTTTCTATACGAGGCTGGGTCTTTGACATTTATAGAGGATTTACCCGAGATTACTACGGCTTTGAGCTTCTTACTTCCGAAAACCGCACCTAAACCCAGTCTGCCGAAGTGTCTGTAGGTCTCTGTGTTCACACAAGCATACCTTACCAGCCTCTCACCAGCTCTGCCTATACGCATTATGGTTCGAACCCCGGCCCCCGGCTCCCTCTCCCTTATAACCCTACCGACGGTCAAGCTGCTCCCGACACCCCAAAGACCTGAGGCGTCTCTGAAGAATACCCTACCGTTGTGGATAGCTAGATATATGGGCGATTCGCTGGCTCCCTTGATAACTATAGCTCCGTAACCCGTCAGCCTTATCGCGACAGCGCTTCTACCGCCTGCATGGCTTTCACCGAGATTTCCGGTGAGGGGAGACTTAAACAACGCGACTGTTTTTGAAGCCATCGGGTATAGACCTGTGAGCGGGCCCACTGCAAAAACTATGACGTTATCAGGGTCTAGGGGGTCGGCTCCCTTGGGAAGCTCCTCCTCGAGTAGTTTTATGGCTACCCCAACTCCCCCGAGTCTATCCGAGAACAGCTCCGACTGGTCTTCGACCCAGCTTCGCCTCTTAGAGAGGTCTATGTAGAGGACTTTTCCGAGAGTCAAGGTTTTACCTCCTCGAACGTCAATACTTTATGCGGGCAGAAATCCACGCAGTAGCCGCAGTAAACGCATACGATGGGTTTGTTAACTTCTGGGTTCCAGAATATCGCCCCGAACGGGCATGCATCCACACAGTAGCCGCATCCTATACATTTATCCATGTTTAACCTCACCCCTCCACCTTCCCTAACGGTTAATGCTCCTGTGGGGCAGACCTTCTGACAAGGTGGGTCTGGACATGCTCTACATACTATAACCGTGAAGCCGCTTTCGATACCGCCTGTAGACTTCACGTGTATGGCCGAGAAGCCTAAGCCTCCATATCCACGTCGCCTAGTGCAGGCGAACATGCATAGCTGACATCCAACACATCTTTCATTATCGACTATAGCCACTCTCCTAGCTACGCTCATAAATATCTACGGCTATATAGAAGCCCATGCTTATTAAGGGTTCGATACGGTGTTCGTTCTTTGAACGAAACCCTTAAACCTGTTTCAAACCGTTTAGGTATAATCGGAGCGGTTTATGAGTCTAGCTATCGTGTTAATTAATAGCGAGGCAGGTAGGGAAAGCGAGCTTCTCGAGAAGATCAAGAAGATCAGAAGTGTTAAAGAGGCCTACATAGTTTACGGTGTCTATGATATAGTAGCCAAGGTTGAGTCTGAAAGCCTAGAGGAACTTAGAGATGTCATCTCTAGGCGTATCAGAAGGCTTGAAGGGGTTAGGTCGACTATAACGCTTATAGTGGTGTCATAGCTTCTGGTTAGGGGGCCTTAAATGGCTAAGGTCACGGTGCGTCTACGTTATGGTGTAGATTATAGAAGCTTCAAAGTCGAAGAGAAGAGGCTTCTAGGGTTTATCGAGCCTAGAAGGGTTAAACCGGCTAAACCGTTAGACTTCATGGTGAGAGAGGCCTTAGGGAACCCCATAGGTTATGCGAGGCTTAGAAGGGCTGTTAAACCTGGGATGCGGGTTGCGATACTTTCGGAAGACAACACACGGATCTGTCCTGTCCGGAGAATACTGCCCCATGTCTTAGCCGAGCTTAGGGATGCAGGTGTCAAACGGGACGATATCGAGATCATCATGGCTCTTGGGACCCATAGACCCATGACGGAGAGGGAGCTTAAGGATAAACTAGGCGAGGAGGTTCTCGAGCAGTATACGGTAGTGAACCATATGTGGAGGGATCCGGAGGAGCTTGTCGAGCTGGGTCAGGTGGGAAGGGATGCCGTTTTGAAGGTGAATAGGCATGTCGTAGAAGCCGATTTTAAGATAGGGATAGGGAACATCATACCGCATAGGGTTTCAGGATACTCAGGTGGGGCGAAGATAGTTCAACCCGGCGTATGCGGAGCCGAGACGGTCGGTGAGACCCATTGGAGATCTTCTTTCATACCGATGGAGGAGATACTCGGCGTCGTGGAGAACCCTGTCAGACATGAGATGGAGGAGATGGCCGCGAGGGCGGGTTTAAACGTCGTCGTGAATACCGTCCTTAACAGAGACGGAGAGGTCGTACATGTTTTCTATGGGGATTATGTTAAAGCCCATAGAGCCGGTGTCGAGAAGGCTGATTCCATATATAAAGCCGAAATTCCGTGTAAAGCAGATATAGTAGTCGTCGACAGCTACCCGGCAGACCTCGATATGTGGCAGGCCGTTAAAGCTCTTTTCCCCGCCGGGTTGGCGGTTAAGAGAGGAGGGGTCATAGTGTTTCTGACTCCCTGTCCTGAGGGTGTTTCAGGAGAGCACCCTGAGGTTGAAGAGTTCACTTATCTACCCATACCGACGGTCAGGAAACTCGTCGAGGAAGGTGTGATCAAGGACCTGGTGGCGGCGGCTCACATCGCCATGGTCCGAGAGGTCTTGGATAAAGCCAAATGTATTATGGTTTCAGACGGCTTAAGCAGTAGTCGGGCTTATAGGCTCGGGTTCGACTATGCAGACAGCTTGCAGGAAGCCGTCGACAGGGCCCTAGAGGAGAAGCCTGACGGCCGGATACTTGTTATGAGTATGGGTGCTTCCCTAGCCCCTAAGATATGTGATTCGGCTTAGCCTTCACCGGCTATGTATCTCGACCACATAGCCGTCTTCCACCCTATAGTTAAGTCCGACTTTAACCCCTTTAAGCCGTCCACCCCAAACCCTTGCATATCTAAACCTCTCATATAGCTCTCTATGGATCAGCTTAGCCACGTCACCGACGGTAGCTCCTCTCCTTAAGACGACCGGCTTAGGGTCAGGCTTAACCCTTCCAGGGGGTTTAGTATAAACTCTTATCAAGCCTAGAAGTCTCATAAGCTCTTCACCAAGGTTTTCCAAGCCCTCACCGGTCCGGCAGGAGACCGGTAGAACCTTGACATCGTTTCCGACCGCTTTAAGAAGCGCGTCTAGTTTTTTCCAAGCCCCTGGTACATCGATTTTATTAGCTAACAGAACAGTGGGCTTATATGCCGATACGCCGAATATGGCGTCCTCTACATCATCCAGTGTTACCTCACCGACTATCTTAACGAAGACAGACCTCAGACCGTATTCGAGGAGAAGCTTTCTAACATCGTCTTCGCTACAGTCTACGAGCCTACCGCCACCACCTATGCTTATGAAACCCGAGTGTCTCCGTTCGACTTCGACGTAGCCTTTGGGTCTTCTAACCATTACTCTAACGTTTTCGAGCTCGTTCGTTAAAACTCTCCATTGTTCAACCGGGTCTTTAGACAAGTCAACCATCAGGATCAAGCCGTCAGCCGTACGAATCACGTTCATAATCTTTAAGCCATTACCTCTACCCTCAGAAGACCCCTTCATTATCGCAGGTAGCTCTACGAGCTGGAAATCTACACCGCCGTAGTGTAGCATGCCCGGTATAGGTAACCTTGTGGTGTAGGGTACATCACTCACGTCCGGTTTTGCGTTCGTCAAAGCCGATAGTAGACTGCTCTTACCGACGTTAGTCAAGCCAGCTACAGCTATCTGAACGTCGCCGGCTTTTTCGACTGCAAAGAGATCTCTAGCGGTTTTCCTAGCCCTCCTCCTAGCTTCTATCTCCTCCTCTAAGGCGGCTATTCTACGTTTGACGTGGGCGATGAGCTTAGCCGTACCCTTATGCTTAGGACATATCGCTAGAAACTCCCTCATCAGCCGGATCTTATCCTCAGGTCTTCTAGCCGCCACCACCTCGGCCCATTTATGCTTAGCGTTAGCGGGTAGGTTTGTAACCATCTAAGGTATCGATAACGAGCTAGCGGTTCTTAAACCTTTAAACGAAAGCATCGATGTTCTTCGAAAGAATATCTTTGATGAGATAAATTTTTCTCCTGAGTTGGCGTTATTCTTGCTGAGAGGTGTTTGAGTTGAAGATGGGAGTTAACGCCTGGATATACCCTGGAAGTTTTACCGTTGATAGGATCCTAAACGAATCGGCTAAGATAGGATACCACGGGGTGGAGCTCAACCTAAGCGAAGGAGGAGAACTCGATGTCTTCAAAGTATCTGACACCGAGCTTAGACGGATCAAAGAGCTAGCTGAAAGCCTAGGGTTGGAGATCCCGAGCGTATGCACAGGCCTATTCTGGAAGTACAACTTGGCAAGTCCCGACGAGGCTACGAGACGTAAAGGCATCGAGATTATAAAGAGGGGGTGTGAAATAGCATCTAAGCTTGGCGCTAGGTGTCTTCTCGTCGTACCCGCGGTGGCTACACCAGAGCTATCTTATGAAGAGATATGGAATCTTTCTAAGACATCTATACTCGAGGCGGCTTCGACGGCCGAAGAGTATGGGATCTACATAGGTGTGGAGAACGTTTGGAATAAGTTTCTCTACAGCCCGCTAGAGTTTAGAAGCTTTTTAGAAGATGTGGACCACGACTACGTGAAGATGTACTTCGACGTGGGTAATATACTTTTCATAGGGCATCCGGTTCAATGGATTAAGACGCTTGCAGAGTATATAGTATGCGTACACGTTAAAGACTTCATAATCGGCGAGCGGAGGTTCGTACCGCTTCTACAGGGCGACGTTCCCTGGAAGGACGTGATGAAAGCTTTAAACGAGGTAGGTTATGACTATTATCTAAACGTCGAAGTGCCGCCGTATCGAGGAGACCCGTTGAAAGCCGCGATGGACTCTAAGACGGCGCTGGAGATCATAATGCGTGACTGAAAGGTCTTCAATCAACCTCCCTTTAATTTCATCCCTACATAATTAACCCACCCGGTATAGGTGGAGATTTCTCTACAATTTGCCTTCGATTCCAGTAAAGTCTTTCTCTGACAACGCATATATCGCGATCACAGCTCAGTATCGTGAGGTGTGAAGGTTGGTTAAATTCGCCATATGTAACGAGCTGTTTAAAGGTTGGGGGTTCGAGGACGTTTGCAGGTATGTAGCGGGGTTAGGCTATCACGCCGTCGAGGTCGCGCCGTTCACCTTAACTGACGACGTCAGGTCGATAGCCAAATCTAAGAGAGAGGAGCTTAAGCGAATCGTCTCTAGATATGGTTTGAAAGTAGCCGGGTTGCATTGGCTCCTCGTCAAACCTGAGGGGCTTCACATAAACCATCCAGACCCGGAGGTCAGGACAGAGACCGTTGATTATCTCAAAGCG
>Ga0180302_10001123_pt1 | contig 12554 bp, 14 predicted proteins | sample GuaBasSediGuay17_FD_121794 | JGI IMG/M metagenome (GOLD analysis project Ga0180302, IMG submission 121794) | Subseafloor sediment microbial communities from Guaymas Basin, Gulf of California, Mexico - Guay17, Core 4571-4, 12-15 cm | ecosystem: Environmental > Aquatic > Marine > Hydrothermal... | reverse complement strand
GGCTAAGGAGGCTGGGGAGACGACGCCCTCCTGCCATGAATTTGACGCCTCCCGAAGTTTAAGGCTTGACTTGGAAAAAGTTGGAGTGGAGGCTGCTAGGCTTGCCGTTTCAGCCCTAGGGGCTGGGAGAGGCGAAGATGGAAGGTTCTCCATTGTCTTCGGCCAGCATGCCCTCTTAGACCTGTTATCCTATACCCTTATGCCTGCCTTTAAGGCTGATAATGTTCAGCGGGGTAGGTCTCCGCTTAAAGGTAAGCTGGGGAAACCGGTGGCCTCAAAAATTCTTACCATAGTGGATGACGGCCTCATGGAGGGAGGGCTTCACAGCTGGGGGTTTGACGATGAAGGGTCGCCTGCCAGGCGCACTACCCTAGTTGAACACGGGATTCTGAAGGGTTTTCTCTACGACCATTATAGGGCTGGGAAGGATGGGGTTAGCAGCACTGGCAACGCTTTTAGACCGGCCTCCTACGCTTCAACCCCCATCATAGATCCAACCAACTTTCGAATTGAGCCCTCAACCAAAAGCGTTGAAAGCCTTTTAGGCGAGGTGGGTGAGGGCTATTATGTTCCCTTCCTTCAGGGAGCCCACAGCAGCAACCCTGTGACTGGCGAGTTCTCGGTTGTAGCTGCTCCAGCCTGGAGGGTTGAGGGTGGAAGCCTTTCAAGGCCTGTGAGAAGCATCATGCTGGCCGGAACCATTTACCAGGTTTTAGAGAAGATTAAGGCTTTAGCTTCCAATGTTAGAGGTGTAGGAGGCCTGGTTGCTCCCTGGATTCTTGTGGAAGACTTAAAGGTTACGGGTGGCTGAAGCCTTTATCTGTCTTCCACGCCTCCATATCTTTAGGCTCGCCCCGTGGAAGGGTGGAAGCCTCCCTTGATAGATTTTGAGGCTGAACGTAGAAGGCTTGTGGAAAACCTGAAGGCTGAAGGAGTCATAAGAAGTAGGAAGGTTGCCGAAGCCATGCTTAAAGTTCCCAGGGAAAAATTTGTTCCCGCGAGGCTGAAAAATCAAGCCTACTATGATACGCCTCTCCCCATCGGCTGGGGTCAAACGGTTTCAGCCCCCCACATGGTAGCCATGATGTGCGAGCTTCTCGAATTGGAGGTTGGCCATAAAGTGTTGGAGGTAGGGGCTGGCTGCGGCTACCACGCCGCCGTGGTGGCTGAAATTGTGGCTCCCCGGGAAGCGGAGAACCCCGGCCATGTTTACACGGTGGAAATTGTTAAGGAGCTGGCGGAAATGGCTCGGAGAAACCTTGAAGCCAACTCTTACGCGGGTAGGGTTACCGTGGTGGAGGGGGATGGAACCCTCGGCCTCCCCGAGTATGCTCCCTTCGACCGCATTCTGGTTACGGCTGCAGCCCCAAGCGTTCCTCCACCACTCCTCGAGCAGCTTAAACCCGGGGGAATAATGGTTATCCCTGTTGGAGACCCCTACTCCTACCAGGTTTTAAGACTTGTAAGGAAGCGTTCCAACGGAAGGGTGGAGGAGGAAGACCTTCTAGGCGTAGCTTTCGTCCCCTTAAGGGGGGCCTACGGGCATAAAGGCTTGCTTTAAGGCCTTCTTAAAGCTTTTTCAACGCCTGCCAGAGCGAAGAGGAGGGCTGAAGCTGGAAGGACGGCTGCTCCCGAGGGCAGGTCGAACATGTAGGAGAACCAGGCTCCATAGATGATGAAGGAGACAGCCAGCAGAATGGAGGAAGCCATCACCTGCCTTAGGCTTCCCCCAAGCTTTAACGCCACCATGGCTGGGATTACCAAGAGGGCTATAGCTAGGAGAACTCCCACCACCCTTATCAAGCCTATAACGGTTAAGGCTGCCATGCACATAAGGAGAAGGTTAAGCCTGTCCACGGGCAGGCCTAAAGCCCGCCCATAATCCTCGTCGAAACAGATAACCATGAAATCTTTATGGAAGAGGGCTACCACAGCCAGCACGCAGGCCGCAATCGCCAAAATAAGTGTAAGCTCAAAGGTTGAAACCGCGAAGAGGCTTCCGAAAAGGTAGCCTAGAAGGTCGTGACCGAATCCCCGGCCACCCAAAGCCACGAAGAGGATGCCTAGGCTCATGCCTCCAGCCCAAAGAATGGAGAGCGCTGCATCCTCGTGCACCCTGGCTTTCCGGCCTAGGGCTAAGGCTAGGAAGGTGGCTGCCAGCGAGAAGGGGATGGCTGCCAGCAGGGGGTTTACGCCTAGGAGGTAGCCTAAGCCCACCCCTCCGAAGGCTGCATGGGAGATTCCGCCACTCATCAAGGTTACCCTTTTAACCGCAATGTAAACGCTGATTATGCCGCTTAGGATGCCTGCCAGCAGGCCGGCGGCCAGGGCAGCCCTAACAAACCCGTAGTGGAGGATGGGTGAAAGCCGGTAGGCTAGGATGGCGGCGATGATGAGGGCTGCCCAAACGGTGAACCCTAAACCGCCTTTCAGGCTTCCCTCCCACCCTTCTCCCCATGCTCCTGTAATACTCGATGTGGAAGCCCGTGAGCCAGCATTTCCACTGGGCACTGGTAAGCCTTCAAGATTTCCTTGGCAGCCTCCTCCTTCGAGTCGTGGAAGTAAAGCCTCCGGTTAAGGCAGGCTATTTTGTCCACGAAGGGGTAGATGGCTGTAACATCATGGGTGACGAGGATAACCGTCAGCTTCCCGCTTAAATCCTTGAGAAACTCGTAGAACTTTGCCTGTCCTTCAGCGTCAACACTTACAGTGGGCTCGTCAAGCAGCAACATTTTAGGATTTGAAGCTAAGGCTCTGGCAATTAGAACCTTCTGTTGCTCTCCTCCGGAAAGCTCCCTGAAAAACCTGTCTTTTAGCTGCTCCATCCCCAGCAGGCTTAAAGCTTCAAGAGCCTCCTCCACATCCTCCCTCTTATAGCCTTTAAGCAGGCCTCTAACTCCCGCTCTTCCCATTAAAACCACATCTAAAACTCTGAGGGGGATTTCAGGGTTAAACTGGCTTCGCTGGGGAAGATAGCCTATAAACCTCCTAGCTTTCACCGGAGGCATGTTAAAAACTTTAACTTCCCCCTTCTCAGGTTTGACTAGGCCTAGGATGACCTTTAGAAGGGTGGTTTTCCCGCCTCCATTTGGGCCGAGAATGGCGAGGAAATCTTTCTCCTCAACCTTAAGGGAGACAGCCTCAAGCACAGGCTCCCCATCGTAGCGAACCCATACGTCCTTCAGGCTTACAGCCTCAGCCATCTTTCAAACCCTCCATAATGGTTAAAGCATTTCTTCTTAAACCTTCCACGTAGTCTGCTGGAAGAGGGTCAAGGAAAAGAATTTTCCCTCCTATTTCGCCAGCCACAAGCTCCACGGTTTTAAGGCTGGAGAAAGGCTCGGCGAAAACCGTTTTAATCCCAAGGCTTCTAGCCTTCTCGATGACGCTGGCAACCCTGGCGGGTGAAGGGTCATCCCCTATGAATAGCTGTTTAAGCCCGTAGTCGTCGGCGAAATATCCCCAGGCAGGATGAGCTACAAGGAGGGTTTCACCCTTAAACTTGGAAAGCATAGTTTCGATTTCCCGGTGAAGCCTTAAAAGCTCAGCCTGGTAGGCTTCAGCGTTCTCCCGGTAAAACCCGGCGTGGTCTGGGTCGAGCTCCGCTAAAGCCTGCGCTATCCTTGAAACAGCCTTCACTGCAACCTTCAAGGAAAGCCAGACATGCGGGTCAGGTTTACCTTCAAGGCTTCGAAGCTTAACTCCCTCAGCCACCCTCAAAATTTTTGCCTCCGGGTTGATTTGGATAATTTTCTCTGTCCAAGGCTCCAACCCTAAACCTACCATAACGATGAGTTTGGCTTTGCAGGCTTCCAGAAGGGTGGATGGTGGAGGCTCATAGAGGTGGGGGCTGGCCCCCTTAGGAATCAAAACCAGCGCTTCAACCCTGTTTCCCCCAACTTTTTCCACCCATTCGGCGAGGGGAGGAATGCTTACGGCCACCACTATTTTTCCCTTGGAAGCTGCCTGGGAAGGGTTGAAGGTTAAGGCTAAGGTTGAGAAGACTATAACAGCGAGAAGGAAAAGCTGGAGAAAGCCGGGTTTTCCCATTTGGATGTCAGAGGATATGAGGATGGGAGAACTATTAAGTTTTAAGGCTTACAGGTTTATAGCGCTGGGAAGGGAGGATTCCATGGTTGAAGCTTGTAAACATAGTTTTCTTTGAGGGTGGAAAGGCTCATGAAGCCTTCATAAGAAACGGCTTAAAGATTAGAACTGAAATTCTCAAGCATGTAAATAAGGAGGAGGCTGGAAAGGCGGCTGAAGCCGTTGGAGGAAAACTTTTAGATCCTCCCCCGCTTGAAGATCCTTCCATTGATTGGGCTGTGGCCTTTGAGCCTATAAGAAACCTGAAAATAGTTTACTTGATGCGGAGGAATGAGCCTGAGTTTCCCGACGAAATTCAGGTTCTCTACGATGTTGAAGGTTTACCTTTCCGGGTTCCAGCCGAGGATGTGGCAGACTTCACCATTCTCTATGCTAACGCTTTAATTTACGCTGTGAAAAACGTGGTGGGACGGAAGGATATCCCAGGGATTGGAAGCTACCTTTAGCCGAACCAGGCGTCTAAAGTCTTCTTAGAGCGGAGCTCCCGCATCCCAACCTTAAACTTTTCCAGCGCGTTTCTAACCCTATCCTCCGAGAAGTCTCTTTCACCGCAAAGGAAGGAAACCACACCCTCCACGTCAGGAGTCTTCCACTCAATCTTGAAGTCGTCGGTTACCTCAGGGTTAAGGAAAATTTCCTTTATCTGCCTCCAGTTTTCCGGGAGGCCGTTTTCCCTAGCCCTCAACGAGGCTTCCAAGGCTTCCAGCCGCCCATACTCCTTAATCATTTTATGGGCGGTTTTAGGGCCTATCCCCTTCACGCCTTCAGGGTTATAATCTGTTCCAACGAGGATTCCTATCTCAACAAGCTGCTCCCTATTGATCCCTAAAACGTTTAAAACTTCCTCCAGCTCAACGATTTCCGGGTTAACCTCCACATACACGTTTTTCCTGGGAAGCTTTCTCCTCCCAGTAATGGTTAGGTTTCTCACAAGCCTGGGGGCTCCGAAGAGGAGGGAGTCGTAGTCTTGGCTGGCTGAAGCCCAAACATGGCCTTTAGCCGCCAGGTAGGCTGCCTGCGCTTCACCTTCGGAGGGAGCTTGAACCCAAGGGATACCTAGCAGGGTTAAAAGCCTCTTAGCGTCCTCCACCATGTAGTCTTGAAGCTTGCTGGTGGCCTGAGCGTAGATTCTCGCCTCCTCTAGGTCGCCCCGCTTTAAGGCTTCCTCGTATTTGATGGTTGCCTCCTCTTTGGCCTTCAGCCTCCGCTGGATTTCAGCCTCCTTCAGGCTGGGGGGTGTGCCGTCGAAGACGTAGACGGGTTTTATTCCTTTCTCTACGAGGTTGGCTGTCCGGTAGAGGAGGCCGCTTAGATGGCTGGTTATCCTCCCTGTTCGATCCATGAGAGGCTCCCCGGTGGGCTGCCTTATAATGGAAAGGAACTGGTATAGGGCGTTATAGGCGTCGATGGCTACGCTTTTGCCCGAAAGCTCCTCGAGGGTGGTTTCCTTCCGGGGAATAAGGTCTCCCAGGTTTACACCCAAGGCTTGGAAGCCTCCAAAAAAGGTAAACAGAAGAGAAGCCTATTAACCCTACCTTTTACGCTCTATTTTACGTCTGCCCCGCGGAGCATTGGTAACCCTGATAAGCCCTCTAACCTCCATTTGAAGCAGCGTCCTGTTCAAGGTTTCCATGGAAACCTCCTCCCCCTGCTTCTCCAAAGCCTTCAAAAGCTCGTCGTCGCTGAGGGAGCCTGCATCGTCGAGGATTTCTAGGATTCTAAGCTGAAGGGGAATAGGCCTCCAAATTTTAGCAGCTGACATAGCCTACTTTAAACCTCCAGTTTCCGGCTGGAAGCGTGAAGGCGAAAGCTTGAAGAGGTAAAAGGTTAAGCGATGGGCGGCGGTATGAGGGCTTTCTCCAGCTGCTTCCTGTAGGTGGCTCCAAAGCTCTCGTAGAACTTCTCCATTTCAGGCGTTATGCTCGGCCCTATCCTGCTTAGGGCCTCCCTGAAGTCCTGCATGGTAACCTCCTTAGCGTTTATATCTCTCCTGAGGGCGTTGAGCCCTGCCTCCCTGCAGACGGCCTCCAGGTCTGCTCCACTATAGCCCTTAGTCAGCGAGGCTAAGGCTTCAAGGCTTACATCGCTGGCTAGAGGCATGTTCTTCGTGTAAATCTTGAGGATAGCCATCCTAGCCTTCTCATCGGGGGCAGGCACGTAGATAAGCTTGTCAAACCTTCCCGGCCTTAGAACCGCCGGGTCTAGGATGTCAGGCCTGTTGGTGGCGGCGATAACCACCACGTTTTCCAGGCTCATAATGCCGTCCATCTCGGTGAGCAGCTGGCTGATAACCCGCTCTGAGACTCCCTGGTCGGAGTAGCCCATCCCCCTGCGGGGAACCAGGGCGTCAAACTCGTCGAAGAAGATGATGGCGGGCGCAGCCATCCTAGCCTTCCTAAACACCTCTCTTATCGCCCTCTCAGATTCTCCAACCCACTTACTGAACACTTCAGGACCCTTAATCGTGATGAAGTTGGCTTCACTCTCGGTGGCCACAGCCTTCGCGAGCAGCGTCTTCCCGCAGCCTGGAGGCCCGTAGAGGAGGATGCCTTTAGGAGGCCTGATTCCTATCCGCTGGAAGGCCTGCGGATACTTTAAGGGCCACTCCACAGCCTCCCTAAGCTCCTCCTTAACCTTATCTAAGCCTCCAATATCATCCCACCTTACGTTGGGAATCTCGATGAAGACCTCCCTCATGGCGGTTGGAGTTATCTCACGGTAAGCTGCAAGGAAGTCTTCCATCCGAATCTCCATGTTCTCTAAAATCTGTGGAGGAATACGCTCCTGCTCCAGGTCGATGTTGGGCAGATACCTTCTTAAAGCCTTCATGGCTGCCTCCCTGCAGAGGGCGGCAATATCGGCTCCCGTATAGCCGTGAGTCATTTCGGCTAGCTGCTTTAGGTTCACATCCTTGGCTAGGGGCATACCTCGCGTGTGGATGAGCAGAATCTCGTAGCGGCCATCCTTATCGGGAACACCAATCTCAATTTCCCGGTCAAACCTTCCCGGCCTGCGGAGAGCCGGGTCCAACATGTTGGGCACGTTGGTGGCTCCAATAACTATCACGTTTCCCCTGGTTTGAAGGCCGTCCATGAGGGCGAGCAACTGAGCCACAACCCTCTTCTCAACCTCTCCAACAACTTCCTCCCTTTTCGGGGCTATCGCGTCAATCTCGTCGATAAATATGATGCTGGGAGCGTTCTCCTGAGCCTTCTGGAAGATTTCCCGTAGCCTAGCCTCAGACTCACCATAGAACTTGCTCATAATTTCCGGGCCGTTGATGTTGATGAAGTAGGCGTTAGCCTCGTTGGCCACAGCCTTCGCGAGCAGCGTCTTCCCACAGCCTGGAGGCCCATGAAGCAGCACGCCTTTAGGCGGGTCTATTCCAAGCCTCTGGAAAAGCTCGGGGTGGCGGAGGGGAAGCTCAACCATCTCCCTTATCCTCTGAACTTCCTCGTGGAGGCCTCCAATATCCTCGTAGGTTATTCTTGGGATTCCCTTCTTCTCGGGGGCAGGCTCGCTTAACACTTGGAAGATGGTGCTGGAGGTCACCCTGACAATTCCGGAGGGCTTAGTTTTAGCCACCGTGAAGGGCATGGCATTCCCGAAAACCGAGAGCAGCACAATATCGCCTTCAACCAGAGGCATCTCCAAAAGCCTAGACTTAACAAAATTGGTGAAGTCGGGGTCAAACTCTATTCTAACGTCTACGGGGGCAAGGGTTACGCTGGAAGCATTATGGACGAGAGCCTTCCTAACTGTGACATACTCGTTAAGGGATACCTGAGCGTTCCTCCTCGTTAAACCGTCGATACGTATTATGTCTAAGCCTTGGTCTTCAGGGTAGGCTGGCCAGGCGATAGCCGCGGTAACCTTCTTGCCGCGAATTTCAAGAATGTCTCCCGCCATCACGTCTAGGATTTCCATGGCTCTCTGGTCTATCCTGGCCTTACCCCTACCCACATCCCTCTGTTTTGCCTCTGCAACCCTTAGCTGGATTTCAGCCACCAACGCTGAGCCTTCCCCTTCATAAACAGTTATCGACCGTGAGACTTAAGCTTTAATTTAAAGCCGGAAAAGCGGACGTATAAACTTTAAATCAGCCCTTTAAAACCTTCTAACCATTAAAACCTCCACTTCCCCGACTCCTTCAGCCTTCCTAACAGCCTCCTCCACCTTCTCCATGAAGCCCTCCTCAGTTTCAGGCATAACCACATGGGCAATTAAGGCTTTAAGGCCGAAGGCTATCGGCTCCTCATCAAACCTGTGGATCCGAGCTCCCTCAGGAAGACTCCTAACCACAGCCTCCTTAATCTTCTCCAGGTCTAGGTCTGCCTCAGCTGGAAGAAGCTTAATTGAAGCTACAACCTCACCCATATTTCTCCTCACCCTAGGGACCTACAAACCCGCATTTAGCACACTTGTAAGGCCGGCCGAATTTCCGGCACTTCTCACATCGGATAATGGTTATCTGCCCGCAGTTTGGACAAGAGAAGCGCACGTAACGTTCCATAGGGATAATGGTTCTGCCGCAGGAGGTGCAGATGGGAACCTTGACTTCCCCGGTTCTGAGAGCGGCCTCCAAGCTTTGCCCTCCATAAACTTTAACCTTTAAGTCTTAGATGAGAGGGGAAGGCTAAAACTCCTATATATGGCTTCTGCCCTAGGCGGAAAAGAGGGAGAATTGGAGGAGCCAGCCAGATTCGAATACACGCAGAACATTGTGGTTAGAGGAGACCTTAAAATCTCTAAGGGGAAGCTCTGCGGCCAGGTGGCTCACGCGGCTGTTTTGGCAGCGGAAAAGGCAAGGAAGAATAGGACGGAATGGTGGAGGAGATGGCTGGAGGAAGGCCAGCGTAAGGTAATTTTGAAGGTGGAAAACCTTGAGGAGCTTTTAAAGCTTAAGGAGGAAGCGGAAAAGCTTGGCCTCCCAGCAGAGCTGGTTCAAGACCGAGGGTTAACAGAGCTTCCGCCGGGCACGGTTACATGCTTGGGAATAGGCCCTGGCCCCATAAGCCTCGTAGACAAGGTTACTGGGAAACTTAAACTTCTCTAAGCTTTCAGCCGCGCTCCTCCGGAGGCACATAGCGTCCCCGAGCCTTAATCTCCTTAAGCTTAGCCTCCACCTCCCTAAGCCTTTCTGCACCCATGATTTTCCCGTAGCCTTCCAAGACGGCCTGGAAGAAAGGTTTAGCCAGCCTGGTATGGTAGCTTTCCAAGGCCTGCCTCAAAAGGTGAAGGTCCATCCCCCGGTCTTCCAACTGTTGGGAGTAGAAGCCTAAGCCAAAGTCTATCAGCACCATTCCCCCTTCAGGAGTGATGATAACGTTGGAGGTGGTTAGGTCGCCGTGGATTATCCCCCTCCTGTGAAGTTTCCCTATAAGGCTTCCCAGCCTAACCCCCAGCTTTTCAACCTTAGCCTGAGAAACATCCCTATCCAAAATTTCTTTAAGTCTCTCCCCCTCCACGAACTGGAGGACGAGTTTTCCCTCATTTTTGTCGAGGAAGTAGATTAGGGGTGTTGGAACTCCTGCCTTCTTAGCCTCATGAAGCAGCTCAGCCTCATGAACCGTTCTCAGCGTCCTGATTCTCCGGTCAAGTTTGGGTATCCGGTAGGCTTTCCTAACCCTATGCTTAACCAGGGCCTTGCAGCCTTGGAAAGTGGAAAGGTAAAGGTTTGCTTCGGCACCCTTCCTTAAAAGCCTCATTTCCCCTCTGCTAAACATTAATTTGCCTCTCCCCTTATTAGGCATAGTTAGCTTGGAGAAAACTGAAATCTGCTTGGGGATTGAAAGTACAGCCCACACCTTCGGGGTAAGCCTGGTTACAGGCCGAGGGGAAATCCTCTCCGACGAGCGGAGCGTCTATAAGCCTCCGCCAGGCAGGGGAATTCACCCCAGGGAGAGCGCTCAACATCACGCTCAGCAGGCCGCTCCCACCCTTAAGGAAGCCTTCAGGAAGGCGGGGGTTAAGCCAAGCCAGATCGACGCTGTGGCTTTTTCGCAGGGTCCAGGTTTAGGGCCCTGCCTCAGAACAGGAGCCACAGTGGCCCGAGCTCTAGCCCTCTACCTTAAAGTCCCGTTGGTTCCCGTGCATCATGCCATCGGGCATATCGAGTTGGCCGCTCTCAAAACAGGCGCCGTAGACCCCTTGGTGGTGCTGGTTTCCGGAGGCCACACCTCCATCGTGGCTTTCTCAGCTGGGAGGTGGAGGGTTTTCGGGGAAACAGAAGACATCACGCTGGGAAACCTTTTAGACGCCTTCGCCAGGGAGGCTGGACTGCCCTCGCCGGGAGGCCCAATGGTGGAAAGGCTGGCAGGAGAAGGGAAAAGGTTTGTGGAGCTACCCTTAACCGTTAAGGGGAACGATGTCTCCTATTCAGGCCTTCTAACCTACACAGTTAAACTTTTAAGGGAGGGGGTGCATCGGCTGGAAGACCTCTGCTTCTCCCTTCAGGAAGTAGCTTTTTCAGCCTTGGCTGAAGCCGCGGAGAGGGCTCTCGCCTTCCTCGAGAAGAAGGAGCTGCTTCTCGCTGGTGGGGTGGCGGCCAACCGAACGCTTCAGAAGAAGCTTCGGATAGTGGCGAGGGAGCATGGAGCCCGCTTCCTAGTGGTTCCCCGAGAATATAGTGGAGACTGTGGAGCGCAGATCGCGTGGACTGGAATTCTAGCCTACCGTTGCGGTGTTCAGGTTTCCGTGGAGAGAAGCCAGGTTAAGCCTAGGTGGAGGCTTGACAGCGTCCCTATTCCCTGGCGCAGGTGAGCCGTGAAAACATATTACGCAGTTCAGCATTCATTCTAATGTTTTCGCTCTAAGGTTTGGTGGGTAGCCGTGCCGGAGCCTCTTCCAAGGCAGCCTGAAATCAACATTGGCACTGCAGGCCACGTCGACCATGGTAAAACCACCCTCATTCAGGGTTTAACCGGAATATGGGCTGCACGCCACTCAGAGGAGCTTAGGAGAGGGATAACCATTAGGATAGGCTATGCTGACTGCGGCTTTTACCGTTGCCCTAACCATGAGCCTCCGGACTGCTACACCACCAAGCCTATCTGCCCGCTTTGCGGGGAGAAAACAAAGTTTCTGAGGGCTGTAAGCTTCGTAGACTGTCCAGGCCACGAAATCCTCATGACCACCATGCTTTCCGGAGCCTCCGTCATGGATGGAGCCATCCTAGTAATAGCTGCCAACGAGCCTGTTCCAAGACCTCAAACCAGAGAGCATGTTAAAGCCTTAGAAATTATTGGTGTGCGAAACCTTGTGGTGGTTCAGAACAAGGTTGACCTTGTGGACAAGGAGAAGGCTAAAGAGAATTATGAAGCCATAAGGAAGTTTCTCTCTGAGGAAACCCTTTACGGCGATGCTCCCATAATTCCTGTTTCAGCTCAGCATGCGGTAAACCTTGACCTGCTTATTGAGGCTATTGAACGATGTATTCCCACGCCTAAACGGGACCCTTCAAAGCCTCCCTTCATGCATGTGGTCCGCTCCTTCGACATCAACAAGCCTGGAACCAGCATTGAAGACTTGAAGGGAGGCGTGATAGGCGGAACCATAGTTGAAGGCAAGCTTAGGGTTGGAGAGGAAATCGAGATTAGGCCTGGAGTCCGCCTCAAGGAAGGTGGAAACTATGAACCTCTCTTCACGGAGATCACAAGCCTGATGGCTGGGGGGAGAAGCGTGGAGGAGGCTGGCTGCGGAGGCCTGGTAGGCGTGGGAACCATGCTTGACCCCTCCTTCACTAAGGCTGACGGCCTCATTGGAAACGTGGTGGGTAAGCCTGGAAGCCTGCCTGAAACCCTAAGCCAGATAGGCGTTGAAGTGGAGCTTTTCAAGTACGCTATTGGAACACCTGAACTGGTGGAGGTTGAACCCTTGAAGACAGGGGAAATCCTGGTGGTCAACTCTGGAACCACGGTTACAGTGGGAGCTATTACCTCGAGCAGGGACAGCTATATTGAGGTTTCCCTCAAGAAGCCTATCTGCGCTAGGGAGGGTTCAAGGGTGGCTTTAAGCCGGAGGATTGCCGGACGCTGGCGGCTTATAGGCCACGGAATCTTAAAGTAGCCGGAAACCTTTTAATCTGCTTAAGGTTTCTCCATAGCTTGTCCAAGCCTTCCAGAAGTTGGGGGCGTGAACCTGAGGCTTGTGGCATTCAGACCTTCACAAGAGGAAACCTACAGGTGGCAAAAGGAAGCCTTACCGTGGAAGGCGGAAATTTGAGAAGGGCGGCTTCCCCGTGGAGACGGTTCCAGGCCCCGAGGAGAGAGTGGTGGACAGGGTTCGCGGAGGCAACATTAAGGTTAGGCTTAAGAAGGCTGAAACCGTTCAGGTTTCCGACCCCAAGACAGGTAAAACCGTTAAGGCAACCATCATAAGAGTGGTGAGGAATCCTTCCAACGTTGAATATAGCCGGCGGGGAGTAATCACTAAGGGAACAATCATCG
>Ga0180302_10001121_pt1 | contig 12563 bp, 9 predicted proteins | sample GuaBasSediGuay17_FD_121794 | JGI IMG/M metagenome (GOLD analysis project Ga0180302, IMG submission 121794) | Subseafloor sediment microbial communities from Guaymas Basin, Gulf of California, Mexico - Guay17, Core 4571-4, 12-15 cm | ecosystem: Environmental > Aquatic > Marine > Hydrothermal... | reverse complement strand
TACCCAGCTCAATAAATACATCCTCATCAACTTCAATAGTATCCTCTACAGGTCCCTCCTTCAATACCATGTATAGGATATCGACTTCAGGATCATAATGAACATACTTTACCATACCTTAATACACCTTCCACTACGAATCCTTCTTTCAACAATCCTATTTAAACTTTTAACATCAATAATAGTTACTATACGATAAATATCATTACCCTTAGTGTATACGACAATCAGCCAATGACCATGCCTAGAAAATCTTTCACCTATAGCTATTATGTTACCAGTAACAACGTCAAAATATACTTCCTGAGGAGCCAGTAACACTCGCTCTACTTCATTCTTTTCAATACTCCTTAACTTAATCCTCATCAAAGCATGCCGAGAATACACTATTTTTAACATAGCGAACCACTCTAATCCCAAAGGCAACCACCAAGAGGTATTAGAAGAAACAACACCATGCAAGCGCGAGTCGCGGATGAACCAGTAGTGGATCACATTCCAACCACGAACATCCACGGCGAAAACATCACAGATAACTTCGTCCTCAGCAACCAGATCAGGAGAGGCGCTATCTATAGAGCCCCAAGCACGATCAAACGAAGAGCAAAGCGGATAAAAAGCCTGGTCAAATCAACATAATCAGTGAGGAGAAAGAGAACAGAACCACCACGCTGAGGTGGAGGGATAAGAGGCCATAGACATAATCAAAGAGATAAGAACGAGAACCAATGAATATCATCAGCTTATAGTTTTTATAGGCAAGCCAATTGCTTAAATATAATATCTAAAAGGCAGGTCTAGCTCGAGAACAAATAAGTATTCCATTTGAGCATAACCAGAGAGTAGATTGCGAAAAACATCACACTGCCTATAATTAAAGCCAATATAATGATCATAGAGAATCAAAACCTTAGGCTTAACAGCCTCAGAAGCTAAAGGCGCCCGCGAGAAGACAAGTAGGATAAGCATAACCGTGAATAGTATAGCAATACCGCGACGCGTAGCTAACGCCCAACTATAAAGTAGTGTAATAAACAGTAAAATCCTCATGAATACTAAAAATCATAAAATATACAAAATATATTTAAAAAGCATCAAAAGAATCACAGCAAACAAGACATTATAAGACACTGCCTCTTTGACTATGAACAAAAATCCTCCCAATATACTTTCTCAAAGCTAAAGCCCAATTATCACCCCTACTCCTTCTCTAATCCCGCATGGTTGCAGAGACCTTTAGCCCGAGCTCAAATCGATCCTGAGGAACATACTTGATAATAATGGTTAGGTTATCAATAGCATTAACCCAGAAGCCATTAATAACACCATAGACAAAACAGACCTTACGGCCTTAACAAGCCCATCTTTTTGTAAACCCTAACTCAAGTAATGCCACAGAAGGAGAATAACATAGCCTGGCTTGAATAAGTCTAGCACATAGGAATACATTATAACAAGCTCTAAGGCAAGCAGAGTGTAGAAGACCTCACAAGAGACCTCTTACATATGCACACAACCTCCTCCAAGGCGGTTGCAGTAGATACTCCAGCCTAATCGCCTATGAAAACCTTCGACTTCTTCTCCAGATGCATATTAGATAGGCTAGATTATATGATAGTTGTTGTAACTAATACTGCCGACTCCCTCATAACATGCGCTTATTCGAATTATTAGAAAGAAGCTGTCTATCTGAAGTTTTGACAGTTATGTTCCATATGCTTTGATTATGCTCTGTTATCATTTTCACTAACTTCGTTAGTTTTGAATTGCAATTTCCCTTATTTATTTCGTAGCTTTAAATATTTATGTTTAGAAAAGATATAGTTGCAGAATATTTATTGAAGGTATCAATATTTCCTAAGGTAGTTATATATGATTAGGAAAGAAATTGCGATATTTTAAAAACTTTTGGATATTTATCAACGCACTCCATACACCTTATACACTTTCTATAGTTTATAGTGGCTTCACTAAAGTTAATAGCTTGAACAGGACATATATTATGATCAACTTTACTTAGTAGATCTTTGTTTATGATAATAGGTTTATTTCCAAAATATTTAAAGTGATCATATAATATTTCATTAAATGATGTTTTAATTAATTTAAATAAAAATATATTTACTAAGTACATGCTATTGTAAAGGAATTTATAAAATATTGATGTATCTGGAAGCAAAAATGGCTTTTCACACCTTAATGCATTTCTGTCACCATATACCCTATAGAGTGTCTTGTTATTTAACGTATAAAATTTTAAATATTGTATTTTATCGATTAAATATGGTCGTTTAAATACTTCATTCACTAAAAAAAGGTCTAGGGGGACAATATCCAGACTACCAACTAGGATATTTAAATATCTAGGAATTCCAAAAGTAGGTCCTCTGCCTTCCATAGCAGGATAGGCTTCTCCAATATTGTAAGAGGGATTTATATTTTCAATAACATCTAACAGACATTTATTAACACCTTTTATGTGCATAAAGTTCCTCGTATAAGGGTGAATTATTCCCATTAGATTTTTAGCTGCTAGAGATACGTATGTTATCACGTGAGTTTTTATCTTAAAAATGTTAATTAATGGGGTTTCCAGAGCTTCCTCTGCAACCAACATCTTTTTAAGATAGAAGGATGTTTTCACCAATCTATATTTTTTAGGTGGGATACTTATTTTTAAATTATCGTATTTTTTCACCAATCTTTTAAGTTTTAAAAATTGAATGAGCTGGTCAGGATGAAATTCCATACCGGGACATTCAATAATATGAACTTTTACACCGTGGATTGCACAATACTTACAAACCTCGTCAATTAATTTAATATTAGTAACTGCAAGCCTTCTAGGCATAACAAAATTGGGTTTGATTATAATTTCATCTTCTGATTCTAGCAACTTTTTTAAAGATAGATCAGCATTCAGAAGGTTTTTTAATGCCTTTGTGAGTTTATTTTTGAATATAAATACTATATTGTCTTGTTGCATTTTTCGAGTATTTTTAAAAAAATATTTAGATTATATTTATACTGATAATTAAAAGTTTCGCTGAAATTATCCTTAACAATCCTGATTCTACAAAAAGACCTAAGCCTATATATATTAAATGGCTCGTCTTTATTTAGAAGTTTAAATATATTCTCAATGAGAAATGTTAAAAGGTACATTAACTTGTAGGGAACAGGAATAAACCCTCCTTTTCCAAACGTTTCCTTGACTATATTAATAATGTTAATATAGGGATAAGCTCTCTCACAAACTAAGAAAATTTTAAAATTACCACGTAATTTATCACATAGTATTACTTTATAGTTGTTTATAATGTGTCTTACAATATTTGCAACTTCATTAACGTAAATTAATGGTAATGTTCCAAATTTATTCGGAATTAGGGGAAATAGCCCTTTCTTAATTAGTTCAATTAATGTAATAAACTCCTTAGATTCCAATCCATATACTTGAGGGAGTCTTAGAATCACAAACTTCGTTTGCTTATAGCGATTGGCTACCTTTCTTAGATAAATTTCACTAAGGTACTTCGCACGTTCGTATGGAAGCACAGGGTTACATATCGTTGATTCACTATACTTTACCACAGGGCTTAATGTACCTACTGCTGCTAAACTACTGAAATGCAAAAATAATTCTATCTGATTAAATTTATCTAATTTTGCAAGAATTCTGATCAGATTCTTTAATGTAGATAGGTTGAGATCCATTATTTGCTTTTCTTTATTGTAATTAATTGTTAAAGGTCCACCGCCAACTAAATTAATGACAATTTTAATATAGGGATTTATTGATTCAATTTGCTTCTCAATTAATTTAACATCTTTTAGTAAGTCGCCCTGTATTATTTTTAGATTCTTTAAAAATTCTTTTCCCACTATTTTTTCAAGCTTAACAGGATCTCTGACTAGCAAAATTAAATTGTATGTAGGGGAGCCCATCAATTTCTTTAAAACATATTTTCCTATAAATCCCGTAGCTCCAGTAATGAGAATGCTCCATTTAGCCAATGTTTATATCACCTCTGAGATATATAAGTGCTATTTAATAAAGAAGTAAAGAGTTAATATTCTTCTATAAGCTTTCGATTTAAACAATTTGATAACAATATCTTTATTTAGACAAAGTAGGTATCTGTTCTTTTATTTTGCATATATAAAATCTTTAAAGTAACTCTTGGAAAATATTTTTCTTTAATGGATAGAAAAATCCCTTCTTTTTCATAAGCAATATGTCAGCGGCAATAAGTCATACTTGTATAACATTTATCTAAGTATTCACTCAGCTTCATGTATAAACTTTTGTTTTGAAGTGTAATGGCAAACTGAAACAAAATTTTATCAATATAAGATCAAAAATGGAGCATAAGTATCGCTATTACTAAATAAAATAAAATACTTAGACATAGTATATGTTTTCTGTATCCCTACAGCATCAATTAAGCTGGAAGTTTTTAGATGTAGAAAGTATCGTTTCTCTACATTTGAGAACGCATTTTTAGTTAAGAAAGATACCTATTGAGTAATTCATTTACATTGATTGCTTCTTTTATTCTATTAATATCTGTGGAATAGGTATGCGAATACCTGTAGAATAGGTATGTGTATTCTATATTCAATCAATAACTTCAAGGAATTGCTAAATATTAAGCCTCCACTCAAGTTTGTAATACAAACACTGGTTTTCTAGATGCGATATTAGTTTAGATATCGCATTAACATCGTATACTTTGTCAAAAATACAAAAGAAGTTTCTGTAAGAATCAACCATGAAGACTTCTCTCAGATCATCATAAAAAGGGAATTATTTAAAATCTTTTCATTACAATTAAAGCAGCTTAGGTGCTTTATAGGCGTAAATCAGCGCCTTCGAATTGATCGATAATTTCTAATAGCTCTAGAGAGCGCTATTAGAAGTAACTGGAAGAATACTAGTAGGGATAACACTGTAAATATAATGTAAATATTTTTAGATACATCGAAAGTTATAACAAAATGACCACTTGTCTGTTTACTAAATTTTATGTACCAACCATTAAATATTAAGAAGGCATTAATGTGCTCCATAATTTCAATTTTATTTTCTGAATCATAATCTATGGATAGTCTCCACAAAGGATGATAAGATGTCATAAGAACAATTATAATTTCTTCACCTTCATAAAATGAGTAATTGCTATCCAGCACATAATAATCGGGTGAAATTTCCCTATAAAATACACTTAAATCTTCATACTCCAATATTTCAAAGTCATAATACATAATCTCAAATCTTAATTTTGTATTCCATCCTCGAATACTAATCCATAGATAAAGAGGTTTATTGAGATCCAATTTATAATTTTCATCTTTCGATATTAAAATCAGAGAAAATGGAAAAATGTAGATACTATGCTCTCCAGCTTCTATGTCAACCTTCACAACTCCTGCAAACTGACTCCCATCCTTTTCAAATAAGGATATAACGAATTCTACACCCTTTATAGTGCTTGGAGAATAGTACGTGAATTTTAGTATTGAATTTTCAGATTTAAAGATTATTGGAATTTTATAAGCAATATCTACAAAACTATATGAGTCGTTAAGCATATAATCAATAGTTAAAGCGTTTTTGTCTGTCTTAATAAATCCTTTTGTTTTTCTTGAAGACGTCGCAGCAATTTTCCATAAATCTGGTTTTTCTGCGTCTAAGAGTGTTCTATTGATAATCTTTAATATTCGTATCTTTGGATGAATTATCTCGCTTGCAAGAACAGTATAACCTTCATTAGAGTACGTTTTTTTGAGTATAGTACTATTGGATACAGGTCCATCAAGTTTTCTAATCATATCATTTGTTAGCACTACATATTTGATTCTAAAAGTTTCAGCTATTGAATCCAAATTAATAACTCCCTGAGAAAGTCCTCGATATATAAAATCTCGATTTCTTTGAACAATTTTTAAAACTAATGAAGGGGATCCTCCATATATTGTTGGCATATTCATTAAATTATAAATAGAACTATAATAACCTATTGGCTGAGAGATGCGTAACCAAGGACTAGGGAATATAAGCAAATATCCCTCATCAGCATTACTTGATTTAGCGACTTTCCGCATATATTGTAGCAGATCGTTTTCACTATGGGGTAGTTCTACTGTATCAAAAAACTTGTATATCTCAAAGTGAAATATCAACAAATTAAAAAGTAAGATTGTAAACATCAGTGTTAGTAATATTTTTTGTATTGTTCTCGAAGTATAGCTTTTTGTGAAGTATACTGTATAGGATGTAATCGTTGCCAGAATTACACTATACGAAAAGCAGTATATCATTGTAAATCTGCCCGGTGTTCGAAAGAATCTAAACACGTCATGAATTAATAATATAGGGAAATTATAAGATACTCTAGTCCCCATTGCCAGGAAGATGGCTAGTATGTACGATAATGAAATAAATATTATTGTTTCACTGTTATTAATAATTTTCCTCAAAATTTTCATTTTTAAAAAAAATATGGAGATTGCTATAAGGTTTAATATGGCAAGAAGTATAATAGTTATCCAATTATTTAAAAGAGTTTCTGCTCCGCTTGCTGTCGGGAATGTCAGTAGGGCCTGAAGAGGCGCGTAACTCCAAAAATAGAGACTGCGGGGATCATATCCTTTGGACGAATGGTTTTCAGCCTCACCAAGAAGCATTATTGGAACCCACCACACAGAGGTTAATGTGAGAAACACTAAAATAAAATGAACTACGTAAAGTAGTTCCGTGAATTTTTTAGTGTAGATAATATGTATTGTGAAATATAGTAGAACAAAAATTCCTATATAAATCGTCGCCTGGGGTTGAGAAAAAGTAATTAATGAGAATATTAAGGCGCCTAAGTAACAATACTTAAGGCTTTCCCTCTTCATACACTGGGTAATGGCATAAAAGAGGATGGGCATGAGCATATAAGCTGATTGAAGACCAATATGTCCCTGAATGTAGTATTCAGCTATCGCATATGGCATTGAAATATAAATAACAGAACCAACAAAAGACGAAAGACCATTCCTCTTTTTGATAATATGAAAAAGGTAAATATACATGTTTACACCAGAAAGTACATAGAACGTGAACACAAGGATCTTTGTAGATAATGCGATGTCGTTCAAGAGCAAATCTAGTAACGAGAGCATAAGCGTTGGCAGTGCAACACTTACCGTGAACGGGGGGGTAGGATAGCCAAAAGCTCTATCTATCCAGAAAGAATACCTTTTGTAATCTCTGATTACCCTTTTAATACTATTTGCAAAAGACCCTGAAAGCATTATTTCTCTATGGATAGCATAACCACTATTGCTAAAATAATTAGGGTATATAAGCATAAGGACTACAATATAATAGGAAAGTAGAAGTATGATCCCTTTTTTGAATTCTGATATTTTAAGAGCCATTATACCCAACTTTATTCGACTCTAAGCGCATAATCATGGCCAATATTTTTTCAACAATCCTTTCATCAGTAGGATATACTCCATAGGTCAGCTTGTTATGGTCTCTTAAAAAAGCTTCAACCTTCTTGTCATAAATAATCGCCACAAAGGGAATTTTAGCGATATGTGCAAATATTATTGAATGAAGACGCATGCCAATAAAGAAATCTAAATGTGACATTATGCTTATAATTTCCTCTGGCTCATATTCTTTGAGTAATATCATAAAACTCTTTCTATTTTTAATTTTATTTAACAGATTATATGCGAAAAGTAAATCATTCTCTAACAATTTATATTTATGTCTACCAAAAGGTATGAATAAAACAAAATATCCCATTTCAATTAATCTATTTACTAACTCACTCATTTTCTCAATAAACATATGGTTAAATTTGCTTATATTAACTTGTTCATCTACCATATGCCATAAATCTAAAAATCGTAAGTTAATGCCTATTATTTTTTTACTTTTAGGAGCTAGCAAAAATACATTTTCTTCCATAATCTTTTTGTTCACTTCTTTTTCCAAAGAGATATCTAAGTTAAAAGCAGGATCTTTAACTAATTCGATTTTCTTTTTAACACCTATTGATTTTAATTTTTTAAGAGAAATAGTATCTCTGACACTTATATAATCAGCCATGTTTAGTATGATCCTTAAAATGTAAGGACTATGTTTTATCTCCGTACATCCAATACCATAGAAGAAAACTTTATTTCTTAAGAGCTTGGATATAAATGCTAAGATTAAAACAAAAATACCCTCAAAGGGTTTGTTACCTTTTTTAGCGCCTGTTTCTGAACCAAAACGCCCCCCTCCACCAAATAGTACAAATTTACACTTTACAAGACCATATAAAACACTAAATGGAGATTTAATGCTTAACACGTTTATATTAAAATCTTTATATTTTGTTGAATCTCTCTGCACATCGAATGACAGTACATATATAGGTATACACTTAAGTTTGCGTTTAAGAAGACGAAGTATTCCCTTTTGTATAGCATCGTCACCTAAGTTACGTACACCATATCCTCCATGAATTAATATTCCATACCGACACAAGAGAATTTTTGAAAAAGATATTGATTTGAAAATTTCTTTAATCAATTTATTCATAATGTTTCTTCTATAGTTATGCGGTCATAGTTTTAGAAAGTGAAAGAGTACCTTCATTAATGTCCTCATATTAAATAGCATGTTTGTATAACTTTCGTTGGCAAGCGGACATATATGTCTCTCCTTGACCTTCTTTCTAACTTCCTCTGCTTTTCTTGAGCACCATAACCTTTTTAAGTCATAGTCATAGTCTCTCAGGTTTCCCATTGAAGTCGCATAGACCGCACATTCCCACACCTCGCCTATTGGCGAAATGTGAGTTGATGCGAACCCTGCATAGGATGATATCTGTTGCTTTCTTCTTAGAAGAAGCTTCTCCACTAATCTATAGTACTCCACTCTAAACGCTTCCGTCAGCCTAGCTAACCCTCTCCATAGGCCTTCTTTTAGGCCTTCCTCAATTCTCGATATGAGGTATTCTATAGCTTCAATATACTCTTCTGGAGATGGCGTTATTCCCTTTCCGAAGTTCTCCATTTCTTTTCTCTCTTCTGCTATTTCAGTTATATATTGATCTGGGTTAAATTCCTGTATTACTACTTCATATATCTTACGGATTTTGTCTACATTCCATGAGGATATGACTGTATGTATGCCAACTACTAAATTGCAATACTTTTCTTTTAGTTTCACTACATTTTCGTAAGCTTTTTTGAGGAATTTGTAGTTATTTGGTATGCCCCTTATTTCGTCGTGGTCTTTTCCTATTCCATCTAGGGAGAAGTTTATTACTAAGTTTGTCTTTGGAGATAATATCTCAAGCATTTCCTTAGTCTTTTCATATATAATCTTCCATAGTATGCCGTTTGTGGGTATGTTTATTATTTTGGGCTTGTTGTACTCATTTATTACGCTTATGATTTCAACTAAGTCTTTGCGTAGAAATGGTTCTCCACCGCTTATTGTCATCCAGTAGGGAGAGTCTCCTAGGCTTTTGAGTACTTGTTCCCATTCTTCTGTTGTTAATTCCATCTCTTTTGGTATTTTACGTTGTATTTTCCATATGTAGCATGTTTTGCAACGGGAATTACAACGATATGTTATGCTTAATGTGTAATTAAAGGGTAGGAGTATTGGTCTTCCAAATGTACGGAAGCTCCAATATAATGGTAGTTTTGAGACTAACCTTGCTATGGATCTCATACTGAAACATTAACTTCTTTAGTAGTACGCGCTATTTCCCAGATTACGTGTTTTCTTTTATTTATATAATAATCATAATAACCTAGTAATCTTCCGAGACCCTCTAATGTGCATGCACCGACGAAGTATGTCCATTCTTTAGGTTTCTTGTAGGGAAAGAGTCTGAGCAACATCGCTAGAGTTATTTTTAGATTCGTAGTAGATACCCTATATCCTGTTCGCTTTTTTAAATCGATGTGACCACATGTTATTCTCCTTCGTTGTTTTATGTAATCTTTTATTGTCTCAGGTCCTTTATTATAAACTATTGCACTAGGTACATACACTATTTTGTAACCTCTTTTTTTAATCTCGTATTCTATCCAAGCTTCATCAACAGATGTATCCTCAGGGATCTTCTCAAATAGCTTTCTGAATGCTACTAGTTCTCCACATTTAGGGGTTCTTAAGGATATTTGATTATGTAACTCCCATAGTAAGTGGACTGCGTATCCCATAAATGTATTTTTATCGTTAGTAGGTATTGGGTGGGCTCCGACCATTCCAACTTTTTCGTTTAAAAGAGGTAGGCATAGGCTCTCTATTGTCTCCTTTGCTGGAATTGTGTCGGCACTTTCTAGTACGAGAATTTTATTTTCTGCAATTTTCAAAAATTCGTTGACTGCTGAGGCTTTTCCTTTTCTTTGTTCTTGTCTTACTAGCATTATCCGCTCATCTCTTTCAGAGAATCTCCTGACTATTTCATCAGTTTTATCTGTGGAACCAGAGGAAATGACTATTATTTCATCAATAGTCACTCTTTTTGTTCTTTGATGAAGAAGTGCAGTCAGTAATTTGCCTATGTTCTTCTCTTCGTTATATGCAGGTATGCCTATGCTTATGGGGACTTTCATATTCATATCCACTATGAACTCGTTAAGTATTTTCAGAGGGTGAGTATTGCCATCGATATCAGGATTAGATATTAAATAATAGAAACCTACAACTTCTGTAAAAGAAGGCTAACATTATAAAACCTAAGAATATACCTACAATTCGAATCATGTTGAAACTTATTAATCTCTTAAATGTCCTTAAGGGATTATTGTTACGCGGGTCTCTAAATGTCCATAACTCATTACCTGTGAAGTTACTTGTTATAACTATTTCTGAGGTGAACCTTGCTGAGATCATGTAATGAAAGTTTAAAGTTTTCCGTTAAGAGTCATAATAGGAACTCGCTCAGAATTACACCGCTAAGACTTACTACACAGAATTTAAGTAGTCTTAACCATTCTTTTGATTCTATATAAAGCCTTACTAAGTGTTTTACGTAGTTTAACATTTCTTTTGTGCTTAGTTTGCTTTTTCCTTTTATTCTTGGTTTGAATGTGTATGGTATCTCGACTACTTTTGCTGGCTTTGTTTTTGCTACTATTTCTAGAAGGATTTTATAGCCTGTTGGGTTGAGCTTTGTGTTTTTTATGAGTTCTTTACGGAGTGCGAAGTATCCACTCATTATGTCTTTTATTTTGCGTGTTTGTGGTAGGAATATGTGTGCTAGAGTTATTGCTCCTTTTGATACTATCTTTCTTTTTAGGCTCCAACCCTCTATCTTTCCACCTTCTATGTATCTTGAGGCTATAGCTATGTCGTTTCCTTTGAGTATTGCTTGGTGGAGTTTTGGTAGTAGTTCTGGTGGGTGTTGTAGGTCTGCATCCATTACTGCTATTATATCGCCTTTTGCATGCTTTATTCCATTTAGGGTTGCTGTTGCTAGTCCCATTTTTGTGGGCCTGTGTATGACTTTTATGTTTCCGTATTGTTTAGCTAGTTGCTCTGCTAGTTGTCCTGTTCCGTCCGGGCTGTCATCATCAACTATTATGATTTCATAGCTTGCATTGTACTTGTCTAAGGCTTTGCGTATTCTAGATATTAATATTTTTATATTTTCTCTTTCATTGTACGTTGGCACTATTATGGATAATTCTGGGATTATTGTAATGTTTTTATTGTTATTCATCTTGATGACTAATTAAATTAAAGGTGAATATAAGTGTGTGGGAGAGGCTAAATATGAGTATTATAGCTGATATTCTACTACAATTAGTTGTTAAAGTATAGGGTAACATTGTTTGGTATGTTGTAAATGAAGCGTATGGCTAGGTACCTATCCATGAAGTATATTGGAATTAGGGATAAGATCCATGGTATTATCGTCCCTTCATACTCATAAATACATAAGGGATTGTGAGTAGTAGTAATGACCACGTTAGGAAACCACTGTAATACATCATTATTATAATAGATGGTTTCGCCTATCGCCTATAAGTCGTCTTTAGTACGGTAAATATTGATTCCTAAGTCTGGAAGTGTTAAACGTGAGAGTTTTACGTCAATGCCAATTTTCCTAAGTTTAGAGCTTAAGACTTCCCAGACTCCCTCTTCGAGGGTCAGTGAGGTCATCTCCATGTATACTCTAATATCTCTGATTTTTACTATCTATTTCTAGCTTCTTAAGATTATAAACTGCATACATGTTAAAGGGCTTATAAGAATACACCTCTACAATACCCATTTTACTCCCTAATGTGGTCTCCATGTTCTTATGTCTACTGCTACTAGTAGTACATAGTAACCACACCAGTCCATGTGTTCACCAAAGAGGCAGGCTCTACCAGGAGTAGAGACTATGATCTTCTTCATGGGATATTTAGTCCCTTATGAGTTTCTCAAATAGTGCTCTCTTATCCTTTGAATACGCAAAGATATAGATCTTCTCTGCTCTCTCAACCATTTTAATCCTTTCTTCTATGTTCTCTGAGATCGTTATTATTGGTTCTATTCT
>Ga0180302_10001120_pt1 | contig 12563 bp, 20 predicted proteins | sample GuaBasSediGuay17_FD_121794 | JGI IMG/M metagenome (GOLD analysis project Ga0180302, IMG submission 121794) | Subseafloor sediment microbial communities from Guaymas Basin, Gulf of California, Mexico - Guay17, Core 4571-4, 12-15 cm | ecosystem: Environmental > Aquatic > Marine > Hydrothermal... | reverse complement strand
TCTCGTTGTTGTATCAGTACGTGAGGGAAAGCCAGAGCTTAGAAAACAACTCTTCAAAGCAGTAATCGTTCGACAGCGCAAAATGTACCGTAGAAAAAACGGAGTTCGCGTGTTTTTCGAAGACAACGCTGCGGTTCTATTAACCCCTGAAGGAGACCTAAAGGGAACGGAGATCAGAGGTCCTGTTGCAAAAGAAGCTGCTGAGCGCTGGGTTCGTATCGCTAACGTTGCAACAATTATTGTGTAGCAATGCCAAAGAGAGTTAGTGTTTCATCAAAACCGCGGAAGGTTCGAAAGCGATTCTTTAACGCACCCCTTCACGTCAAACGAAAGATGCTTGCTGCTCACCTTTCTAAGGAACTTCGGGAAAAATACGGTATACGCAGCCTTCCTGTAAGAGTCGGTGATGAAGTCCTTGTAATGCGCGGCACGTATAAAGGGCGTACTGCAAAAGTTGTTCGCGTGTCTACGAAGGAGCTCAAAGTTTATCTAGAGGGGATAACGAGACAACGCTCCGATGGTCGTGTCGTACATATACCATTCCATCCCTCTAACTTAATGATCGTTAAACTTGATCTAAGCGATCCTTGGAGAAGACGCAAACTTGAACGTATTCAGGAAATAAAGGGACTACGACTTGCTGAAGAAGCGGCTGCGTCTTTAAGTAGTAGTTTTGCGCCCGAGGAGTCGCAATGACGCGAAAAGGCGGGCAGCGGAAGTTGAAGCGGTATGCGGCACCTCCCTGTTTTCAGATTCCTGTTAAAGCCTACAAGTGGGTTGTTCATCCTAACCCCGGTCCTCATCCTATGGACTACTGCGTTCCGTTGGCTCTGATCCTTCGTGACTTCTTGAAGTATGCTAGAACACTACGCGAGGTAAAGTACATTCTCAACCAAGGGTATGTGCGTGTTGATGGGGTGGTTCGTAGAGACTACAAGTTTCCCGTTGGTGTTATGGATGTTATTTCAATCGACAAAGTAGGTAAGCACTTCAGAGTCCTACCTCGCGGATGGCGTCTTGTCCTCACTGAAATCTCTGAAGAAGAAGCATCTCTCAAAGTTTGTCGTGTAAATAACAAAACCACCGTAAAGGGCGGTCACATACAAGTAACACTCCACGATGGTCGTAATGTCCTCTTTCAGGTAAGCGATCCCCGACAAAAGCCTGAAAACGTTCCCCGTGTTGGTGACGGTCTCTTCATACGCGTTCCTGAACAAGAGGTTCTGGCTCACCTTCCCTTAAGGAAGGGAGTGGTGGCACTGATCTACAGGGGTACGAACGCAGGAATTGTGGGTAAGATCTCTGAGATAAAGCCTCTACCTCGTCGAAAACTAGTTACAATCGATGCTCAGTTAGGGGGAACTTATCGAACCATACATCAGTACATAATGCCCGTTGGTGATCAAGAACCTGTAATAACCATACCACAGCCTATACAGGGTATTGTACCGAGCGGCGTACTCGAGTAGCTATGAGTGAAGAGGCAGTTAAAGAAAACCCGATGCGGCGCATACGCATTGCACATGTTGTAGTCCACTCCTGCGCAGGTCGCCCTTCAGAGATAGAGCGAGCTGTGAAGATAATCGAGCAGTTAACAGGACAGCGACCTTCTATACGCCGAGCTAAGCGAACTATACGTGGGTTTGGCATCCAGCGCGGGGATCCGATTGCGGTTATGGTTACTCTCAGACGCGAAAAGGCGCTTGCTTTTCTTCAGCGTGCGCTAGAAGCAAAGGACTACAAACTTCCTGCTTCCTGCTTTGACGAAACCGGAGGTTTTGCCTTCGGATTTAAGGACCAGTTAGAGCTTCCTGGCACTAAGTACGACCCCAATCTTGGCGTTATCGGGTTTGACGTAATAGTGCGGTTAGAGCGTCCAGGCTTTCGCGTTGCACGACGCAAACGCCGTCGTTCCAAAATCGGACGAAAGCATAGAATCACCAGAAAAGAGGCAATCGAATGGGTTAAGAAGGAGTTAGGAGTACGCGTTTTGGGCGAGTAAAAATGGGCAAGTACCGTCCACCGAAAAAGAGGAAGTTCGGCAAGGGCTCGCGACGCTGCCGACGTTGCGGTACGCACATGGGCGTTATTCAAAAGTATGGTTTGATGCTCTGTCGGAACTGCTTCAGGGAAGTTGCAAAGCTTCTCGGATTTAGGAAATACAGCTAACAATGACACGTATGGATCCACTTGCAGATGCATTGTCTGCAATAAAGAACGCAGAACGCGTTGGTAAAAAGGAGGTTATAATAAAAGTAGGTTCTAAATTGATAGAAAATGTATTGAAAGTAATGCAACAATATGGATATGTTGGGCAATTCGAACGTATCCAGTATTCGGACCGTGCTATGAGCTTCATGATCCGTGTAGAGCTACTGGGTCGTATCAACAACTGCAACGCTATCAAACCGCGCTACTCTGTTCGTGTAGCAGAGTTCGAAAAGTACGAGGAGCGATACCTTCCTGCACGCGATATCGGTATTCTAATTGTATCAACTAGCCAAGGCGTTATGAGTCACCATGAGGCCAAAAAGCGGGGAATCGGAGGTAAATTGGTGGCTTTCGTGTATTAACCATGACTTGGGGTCCTCCTGAAATAACCACACATATAGACGTTCCAGAGGGCATTAGTGTGGAAGTCATCGATAAAACAAAACTTCGAGTTCGTGGTCCTCTAGGCGAACTCGAACGCGATTTTAGTAAAATGGACGTAATTCTGTGGTTAGAAAACGAGGGTCGCCGTATCATGATAGGCGTGCCCTCTACACGCCGTAAATATCGTGCACGTCTTAATGCAGTTCGTACTCATATCCGGAATATGTTTACTGGAGTTACGAAAGGATTTACTTATCACTTAAAGGTATACTACAAGCACTTTCCGATAAAGGTGGAAGTTGAAGGCAATAAGCTTCTGATTAAGAACTTCTTAGGGGAGAAAGCTCCTCGCGTGGTTGAGATCCCGGAGGGCGTTACCGTAGAGGTTCGAGAAGACGACGTTATTATTCGCGGACTCGATATAGAAAAAGTTGGTATGCTCTGGGGTCGTATTCGCCTTGTACAAAAGATCCGAGACAAAGACCCGCGCAAATTTATGGATGGGCTCTATCTATGGCGAAAACTATGAGCAAGCCTCCAACACCTCGTGAAGCAAAGAAGCTTCGAAAGCACTACTTACATCTCAGGAAAATTCCCGAGTTCAAACGCTGCGAAAGCTGGCGCTACGTACGTGTAAAGCCCAACTGGCGACGCCCTCGTGGAATCGATAACAAAATGCGCTTGCAGAAGAAGGGGTGGCCGCCTCTCGTAAAAATCGGATATCGAAAACCTAAGATCATACGCGGACTCCATCCCTCAGGGTACCGTGAGGTTCTCATTCGTAATCTCAAAGACTTAGAGAAAGTAAACCCCGATACCGATGCTGTACGAATCGCAAGTTCGGTCGGACTCCGGTTACGACTTCAAATATACGAACGCTGTAAAGAGCTAAACATAAAGGTGCTTAACCCGCCCACCGCGCGCTCTTGAAACTAGCACTACAACGACGTCTCGCAGCGGAAATTCTTGGGGTTGGCGAGACGCGCATATGGATTGATCCCGATAGGACAGATGAGGTTGCTGACGCTAGCACATACGAGGATATTCGCCGTCTCATAAAGGAAGGTGCGATTCGTAAACGCCCTTCCGATGCACCATCGCGCGCACGTGCCAGAAAACGGCAGAAGAAACGTCGCAAACGAAGACGCGGACCCGGTTCTCGAAAGGGGTCGAAAGGAGAAATACCCTGGCATCTGCGCATTCGAGCCATCAGAAGAGAGCTAAAGCGGCTTCGGGATAACAAGATGATAACGCCCAAAATGTACAGGGATCTATACAGAAAGGCGAAAGGCGGATTCTTTACTAGTGTGCGTCATCTGCGCCGGTACGTTCAGGAACATAACCTACTAGTACGTGGGGAGCTGTAGAGTTGGCGCGGGGACCTCGATATAGGATAAAATTTCGGCGGCGGCGTCTCTGTTTAACTGATTATCGACTTCGTGAAGGTCTTCTAAAGTCAGGTCTTCCTCTTTTCACACCACGCTTTTCCAACTATCATGTGTATGTTGGTATTTTCAAGCCCAGAATAGAGGGAGATGTTGTGCTCGCTTTTGCTTCAACACACGAGCTTCGCAAACGCTTCGCTTGGAAGTCTCCTCGACCAAATCTTCCTTCAGTCTATCTTACTGCCAAGCTTTGCGCCTACAAGGCGCTTACAAACGGTATTAGAAGAGCTGTTCTCAACATAGGTCTATACAGGTCAACGAAGGGTAATCGAGTGTATGCTGCGGTAAAAGGAGCGAGAGATGCTGGTCTCGACGTACTTGCCTCTGAAGAGGTCTTTCCGTCGGAAGATCGTATTCGCGGTGAGCATATTGCACGTTACGCATCGATGATATTGGAAACAAGGGGCGAGGAAGTGTATCAACGCATGTTCTCAGAGTACCTTAGGAATGGACTCCGCCCTGAAAACCTTCCAACGCACTTCGATGAGGTGAATAAGCGGATCGACGAAGCATTCAAAGATATTCTAGAAAGTCGGTCGAAGAACGTTGAGTAGCGATACACTCCAAGGCTGGATCCCTCAGACGCATCTCGGTCGCTTAGTAGCTGAGGGTAGGATCACAAGCCTTGACGAAATTTTCGCTCAAGGATACCAGATAAAGGAGCCAGAGATCGTTGATGCGCTCCTTCCCAACTTAAAGCAAGAGGTTGTTCACGTGCAACCTGTTCAACGGCAGACCGATGCCGGTGAGAAAACCAGTTTCGTCGTCGTAGCTGTTGTAGGTAACGAGGATGGCTATGTTGGAGTTGGTGCTGGCAAGGCGCGCTATGTGCGATCCGCGGTTCTAAAGGCGATACGAGACGCTAAGCTCAACATCATTCCTGTAAGAAGAGGCTGCGGTAGTTGGAAGTGTGCTTGTGATCAGCCACATTCGGTACCGTTCAGAGTCACAGGTAAATGTGGTAGCGTTCAAATTACACTCATTCCTGCACCAAGGGGTCTTGGTCTAGTCTGTGCGGATGCCGCCAAGCCAGTACTACGTCTTGCTGGTATCAAAGATGTCTGGTCTCGAACTAAAGGTGAGACACGCACTACGCGATCGCTCATATACGCTACCTTTGACGCTCTTCGGAAAACCTATCAGATACTAACTCCCTTCGACTGGTAAAAATGGGTGCTTCTAAACAGCCTCGAACCCTATTTGCGGTTATCCGCATCCGAGGATCTGTTAACAGGAAGAAGGAAGAAAAGGATACTCTTCGAATGCTCGGTCTTACAAAACCACACCACATGGTGCTAATCCCTGCTGACAATCCTTGTTACCAGGGGATGCTTAGAAAGGTTCAGCATCTCATAACGTGGGGAGAAATCGATGAAGATACTCTCCGATACGTGATACAGCGCAAGTTCGGTCTCGAAGGGGAAGAACTGGATCGTGCCATTCAGCTACTTCTCTACACAGAAGTTAATCCCCGGCGAATCTTCCCCATTTTCCGTCTTCATCCTCCTTCAGGCGGCTACAAGGGATCCATAAAGCGGCCTTACGCAGACGGGGGTGCATGGGGGTATCGCGGACCAGCTATAAACCAGCTGTTGCGGCGTATGTGTTAGAATGGCGCGAAGGCTTAGGAAGTACAGGAAGATGCGTGGAAGTCGTACCTGTGGATGGGGGCGTGTAGGACAGCATCGGAAAAGCGGTCAACGAGGCGGCTTTGGTCGCGCCGGCATCCACAAGCACAAGTGGATACAGGGAACCCCTCGCTACGAAGGGAAGCACGGTTTCAAACGTAGCTGGGTAGAGCCAGTTCACGCGGTTCCCGTTGGAAACGTTAGTGAACGAATAGAGTACTACGTAAGAGTGGGTGCGGCTAAACCCCTTCCTGATGGTGGCTACGAAGTCCATCTCTCCCGCGTACACATAGAGAAGCTACTAGGCTCAGGCTTCGTAGATAAGAAACTGATCATTCACGTAGAGCGTGCTACCAAAAGGGCTATCGAAAAGGTGGAAGCCGCTGGTGGTAAGGTTATACTAGAAGTCCCCCACCGTTGACCAGCAGGTTCCTAGAGGCATTGCGACCTCTTATCAGGTTAATGCCAGATATAGAACCCCCTGCCAGACGCCCACCTCTTTCCCGCCGCCTCCTAATTACACTAGTGGTTCTCATTCTCTTCTTCGTAATGAGCCACGTACCCCTGTATGGACTCAGACCTGCTCGAGGGGCCGAAGATCCTCTCTATGCAATGCGCATTATATTTGCTGCCTCTTACCGCACGCTCACAGAACTAGGTATAGGTCCTATAGTTACTGCAGGACTCGTAATGCAGCTTCTTGCTTACTCAGAAATGATAGAAGTCGATATGAACGACCCCCGTGATCGCGCCCTGTTCACGGGTGCCACCAAAGTTCTTACCATAGTGTTTGCAATGTTTGAAGCATCTGCTTACCTCTATAGTGGTATCATCGGTCAAACGCTCGAACCAGTTCAATCAGCTATCATCTTCGCAGAACTTGTAATAGCTTCCTTTATCATAATGTTGCTTGATGAGCTTCTCCAAAAAGGATGGGGGATTGGAAGCGGTGTTAGTCTGTTCATTCTCGCTGGCGTAGCACAGCAGATACTATGGTCGTGTTTCGCTCCAATTGCAATAGAGGGTGGTCGACCCCTTGGCGCTATCCTTTACTTCTTCTCGGTACTGACCTCAGGAGGCGCATTACGTGATGCCTTCCTAAGAGAAAACTACCCTGACATGCTAGGGTTTACAGTAACCATAGCACTCCTCATAGCCATCGTTTACCTAGAGTCCGTTCGCATCGAGTTTCCCATCACTCATGTACAGTACCGGGGCTACAGTACCCGCTTTCCAATTAAGCTCCTCTACGTGTCTAACATCCCGGTAATCCTTGCCGCAGCTGTTGCAGCAAACGTGTATTTCTTCACCAGTCTCGCCTACAGCAGATTTGGCTCTAGTCCCATTATGGATCTATTTGGCAAGTTCCGAGCGGGCGAGGGTGGTCGCCCTGAACCTGTGGGCGGATTAGTTTACTACATGATAGCTCCCCGTGGATGGTCGAACGTCCTCCAAGATCCCGTTAGAAGCGTAGTTTATGCTCTGATATTTACTGGGTTATGCGTTGTGTTCTCCATAACCTGGGTAGAGGTAGGTGGAATGAGTGCAAGAGACGTGGCTGAGCAGATCGTTTCCTCCGGTCTTCAAATTCCTGGATTCAGGAGAGCGGAACTCCCTCTTATACGGCTCTTTAGCAGATATATTTGGGCAGTCACAATACTCGGAGGTATTCTAGTAGCTCTCATATCAATAACGGGTGACTTCCTAGGAGTATTCGGAGGAGGAATTGGTATCCTACTTAGCGTCGACATTGCATACAACTACTACACCTTACTGATTCAGGAGCGGATCGCTGAGGCATACCCACGTATCGCGCGCGTCTTAGGTGTAGAGTAAAGATGGAGCCACTAACTACCCTGATAGTAGTCGCTTTGATGGCCGTAGCGCTTAACGTTCTCGTCACTAGATTTACCTACCGAGGTGTACCCCAAACAACCCTTCAACGCCTCCGTAGGCTTCAGCAAGAGATACGTGAACTGCGGCGCAAATACAGTGAAACTGGCGATACTAAGTTCTTAGAGAAGGCTAAGAGGAAGGAGAAGATTCTGATAGAGTTCAGCTTGGAGGTTAATCGGAAGTTAATGCTAAATATGTTCATAACATTTGGTATCGGTTTTGCTGTATTCATTGCAATAACATCGCTTTTCGGCGTCCAACCTATCTGCCAATTACCATTTCCCCTCCCCTTTATCGGATCCCAATTATCGCCGCTATGGTGGTTTGTGATTGCATCAATGTTCTTCGGAGCGATAACGAGTAAGCTTATCAGCCCGCAGCGCCAGCGCTAGGCTTGGTTCAGAAACGAAGCCGCTCCTGGAGGCGCGTAAAAGTACGCACCCCTAGCGGGGCTGTTGCAATCAGATACCGAAAACCAAAGCCTAACCCTCCTCGTTGCGCTAAATGCGGGGCAGAACTTCACGGTATTCCTAGAGTTAGACCTCCAGAACTCCATAGGATTGCTTATTCAGAGAAGACCGTAAATCGTCCTTATGGTGGAAACCTCTGTCCTAATTGCTTAGAGACCGCTATTAAGGAGAAGGTTCGCCTCGTTGTTCTATCGGAGGGCATGCGAACAGACTTACGGCGGCGGTCGCGTAAAGCGAGGAAGAAAGCAAGAAGAAAGCGTCAGAGAAAGAAGGAAGAGGCAGCAGAGAAGGAAGCAGAAGAGACACCGCCCTCTAACGCCAGCAAGGCTTAAAGAACGGTCTAGAGGCTCTCCTCCGCACGATGCCTGTCGTCGATGTTGGTCGGGTTTGCGTCAAAACACGCGGTCGCGAAGCTGGGCGTCTTTGCGTTGTAGTAGATGTCATCGATAAAAACTTCGTGCTGATTACAGGACCTAAGACGCTAACAGGCGTTCGACGACGACGTGTGAACGTTCGTCACCTCGAACCCACAGATCTCAAACTCGACATATCTAAAGGTGCGTCGGATAAGGAAGTTGAAGCTGCATTACGGAAAACAAAGCTTTACACAGCCTTTAAGCGAGCAGCCAGGCTACCTATAGAGGATGTCCTCAAACCTGCGCACGAACGTCCCTCCCTGGAAAGTACCTAAGCAGTTAGTCTGGAAAGACGAACTCCATCCTGATTTCGTAGACCTTCCCTACTCGTTAAACGAGCTTCTACGATGTGGTGTTATCTACATCGACAAGCCGAAGGGACCCACAAGTCACGAAGTATCAGCTCGTGTTAAACGCATGCTCGGCATAACAAAAGCCAGCCACTTCGGTACATTAGACCCTATAGCTACCGGTCTACTACCGATAGGCATTGGCGTAGCGCTTAAGCTAACACAAGCGGTTCACGAGACTGGTAAGGAGTACGTCGGCATCTTACATCTGCATGCTACCGTTTCGCGTAATGACATCCAAACTGTTTTCAAGAAGTTCGTCGGAGACATCTATCAAAGACCCCCGGTTAGATCTTCAGTAGCACGTCGTGTACGGATCCGTCGAATATACGAACTAGAGCTTCTTGAAATGGACGGAAAGGATGTTCTGTTTCGCGTAGCTTGTGAGTCTGGAACCTATATTCGAAAGCTAGCTTACGACATCGGAGATGTACTTGGTGTTGGCGCCCATTTAGTTGAATTACGGCGTACACGCGTTGGTGGTGCCTCCGAGGAGGGTATGGTTCTTCTCCAAGAACTGGACCTCGCTGCACATCTCGAAGAGAGTGCTCGTGAGAAGGTCCTTCTCAAAATACTTCATCCAGTAAACGAGATTCTATCACCAATACCCTCTATTTACGTCAAAGTGTCTGCTGCTATATCCGTAGCTCACGGTGCTCCTCTCGCGGCTCCTGGTGTTATCGCTTTTACAACAAACCTAGAGGCAGGAAAAACAGCCGTTTGTTATACTATGGATCAACGACCAGTAGCCGTAATGCAAAGCCAAGTTTCTGCTCATCAGCTGTTAGACATGGAGAAGGGCATTGTTGCGTTACCGAAGCGGGTCATACCCTCTATCGAAGAGTTAAAGAGCAAGCTTCACACCCTCCCATAGAGCCGGGGTGGCAGAGAGGTCCAATGCGGCGGCCTGGAGAGCCGCTGCCCCCTTGGGGGCGCGTGGGTTCGAATCCCACCCCCGGCGCCACCCCTGATTAAACAGGCAAAGAAGTCTTAAAAGGGAGAGTGGCAGCTACATCTTCCGCCTTGCCAGAGCAAGAGTTCATGCACATCGTGCGGATTGCGGGGGTTGAGGTAGATGGGCGTCTAACTGTATATGGTGCACTTAGGAAAATAAAGGGGATTGGCGAAACTCTCGCGTGGGTAATCCCCCGCATTCTTAGTATAGACCCCAGCACTCGAATCGGTACGCTCTCAGAACAGGAGCTTCGCAAACTCGAACAAGGAGTTAAGGATCCTACCACCCTTAATTTACCTTCTTGGCTTCTAAACTGGAGGAAAGAACCAACTACTGGCAAAGACTTGCATCTTATAGGTAGCGATCTAGAGTTTGCAATTAAACAGCGGATCGAGTTTCTGAAATCCATAGGGTGTTGGCGTGGTTGGCGTCATGCTTTAGGGCTCAAAGTTCGTGGTCAAAAGACTCGAACTACTGGACGTAAGGGAATGACTGTAGGCGTTATTAGAAGGGTGAAGAAGTAATGGGCGGTCTACCTGGCAGACATAGGAAGAAGTGGCGTGCGCCTTACCATCCGTGGAAGCGGGATCTGCTAATGCAAGAACTCGAACTGGTCGGGCGATACGGGCTTCGAAACAAACGCGAGCTTTGGCGAGTTAAAGCAGAGGTTTCCCGTGTGCGTCGTATAATTCGTGGCATACTATCCAAACCCCGGGAAGAGCAGGAGCGCATCGGCGGTCCCGTCCTCGCACGCCTCAAGCGTCTTGGAGTGCTTCCTCCAGATGCCACATTTGATGATGTTCTAGACCTAAAACCTGAGCAATTTCTTGAACGCCGCATTCAGACTATCGTATTCAAGAAAGGTTTAGCTCGAACAATACATCAGGCACGACAGATGGTTGTTCATGGACATATTGCAATAGGGGACAAGATCGTCTGGTCTCCTGGCTATCTTGTCTCAGTCGACGAAGAGCCTTTGGTACGATACTCTCCTAAAAGCCCGTTTAACGACTCTAACCACCCCATCCATCAGACACTTAAACAAGAAAAGCCAGAGGAAGAAGAGTCTGAAGAAGTAGAAGAAGTTGAGTGAGCGTCCTCGCAGCAAAGAGATATGGGGAATCGCGCACATTTACAGTTCCTTAAACAACACCATCGTACACATAACGGACATCACTGGCTCTGAGACAATCGCTATCTCTAGCGGTGGACAGCATGTTAAAGCAGACCGCCTCAAGCCCTCCCCCTATGCTGCGATGATGGCAGCAGCTAAAGCAGCTGCTATCGCCAAAGAAAAGGGCATCACCGCACTTCACATCAAAGCTCGTGCTCCTGGCGGGCATAATATCAAAACGCCAGGTCCTGGCGCACAGGTGGCTATACGAACACTGGTACGTGCTGGGTTCAAGATAGGGAACATCGAAGACGTAACTCCTATACCACACGATACAACACGACGCCCAGGCGGGCGTCGTGGACGACGAGTGTAAAATGGCTCCTCCTCAAATCGAAATAATTTCACGCGAAGGGAACAGACTTCGCTTTATTCTCCGCAATAGTTCTGTAGCTCTCGCAAATGCGATACGTCGCGCGTGCATTTCTGAAATTTATACTACAGCAATCGACCTTGTAGCTGTTGTTGCAAACAACACTCCATTTCACGACGAGTTTATAGTTCATCGTATTGCAATGATTCCATTAACTACTGACAAATCCCTAATTCCTAAGGACAAATGCACGTGCGGATCGCGAACTGGTTGTGAAAAGTGTGCTGTTACACTCACTTTACGTGCAGAAGCGCGAGACCAGCCCGTTGTTGTTTATTCTGGTGATATTCAAAGTGAGCGCGATACCGTGAAACCTGTCTCTGATAAAATTCCCATCATAAAACTCGCAAGAGGGCAGCGGCTAGTAATCGAAGCATATGCGCGAAACGGACTCGGCAAATGGCATGCGAAATGGCAACCTACAACCGTCGCCGCATACAAATACCTTCCAATCATCAAAATATATCCAGATCGCTGCGATGGATGCGGCAAGTGCGTTAGCATCTGCGCTCCTAAGGCCATTCACATTCCTCCAGGTAAAGGGGTACCTGAAGTCCGCGATCTGCTTGCATGTACAACCTGTAGAGACTGTATGCGAGAGTGTCCGATGAACGCGATCGAAGTTTCTTGGGACGATACCTCGTTTGTATTTACCCTAGAGACAACAGGAACCCTTCCACCTGAGGAGGTTTTAAAGGACGCAATCGGCGCACTCATCAGCAAATTCGAAGAGTTTCGTAAGGAACTAGAAGAGTTAGAGGTGAAGTAATGGGTCGTGTAAGTAGCAAAACTCTTCGACGCTGGGTTTCACGAAAAACCAACGAACTTTTAGTCGAAACTATTCGCTTGCTACGACGCGCCGCTACCCAGAATAAAGCTCCTATTTGGCGCGCTGCAGCCGAGCTGCTCGCTCGCCCTCGTAGATCTCGCATAGAGGTTGATGTAGGTAAGCTGGCGAAGGTAACCAAGCCTAACGATGTTGTTCTAGTGCCGGGAAAGCTGCTTGGTGGCGGTACTCTTCCACATCCCGTAGTAGTAGCTGCCTTCTCTTGGTCTGCAGGAGCAAAGCGCAAGGTAGAGGCTGCAGGAGGGAAAGTGATTACAATACAACAACTACTTCGTGAAAATCCGCGAGGAAGTCGAGTAAAGCTAGTGCGATGAGACCTATAGCTGACGTAAGCACGGATACCATCGTCGTTGATGCCAGTGGGCAAATCGCGGGCCGTCTTGCTTCTTTTGTTGCAAAACAATTACTTATGGG
>Ga0180302_10001119_pt1 | contig 12566 bp, 3 predicted proteins | sample GuaBasSediGuay17_FD_121794 | JGI IMG/M metagenome (GOLD analysis project Ga0180302, IMG submission 121794) | Subseafloor sediment microbial communities from Guaymas Basin, Gulf of California, Mexico - Guay17, Core 4571-4, 12-15 cm | ecosystem: Environmental > Aquatic > Marine > Hydrothermal... | reverse complement strand
GGCCGGGCTAATATCTCACGAGGCCACCACCCTGGCCATGATACTCCTCGCCATATCCGCCGTGGTCTTCATAGGGGTGAGGAGGTACGTGAGCCTGAAGAGATACGCCATGCTGGGCAAGGGCGGGATATGGAGGCCCAGGAGGAGGAGGCTGTCAGCCCTCACCACAGCCCTCGTGTACCTGTTCTCCATAACGGTGCTGTTCTTCGCCACCCTCCCCCACGCGGGGGTGACCCTGCTCGCGTTCGCCAAGGAGTGGGGGCCCGAGCTGCTCCCCAGGGAGTTCACCCTCATGAACTTCCAGGCTGTGTTCTCCGACAGCGAGGCCGTCAGGTGCATAGTGAACAGCGTCATATTCTCCGCGGCGGCCACGGCCCTCATGGTGATCCTGGGGGTCAGCGCCGCCTACCTGGTCTCCAGGAAGAGCATACCGGGGATAGGCCTGCTCGACCTGTTGGTCACCCTCCCCATAGCCATACCCGGGATAGCCGTGGCCACAGGTCTCTTCCTCACCTACCTCGGCACCCCCCTCTCCCCGACGATAACCGGGGCCCCCCTGCTGATAGCCTCCTACACTGTCAGGAAGATACCCTTCACTGTGAGGGCGGTCTTCTCCGGCCTGGAGCAGACAGACAAGACCCTGGACGAGGTCGCGTGGAGCGTGGGGGCCAGCAGGCCCAGGACGTTCTTCGAGATAATACTCCCCCTGATAGCCCTCAACATACTGGCCGGGGGCATGCTCTCCTTCATCTACTCCATGTCTGAGGTCAGCACCGGCATAGTGGTAGGGGACGCCAACCACAGGGACGCCCCCATGACCTGGAAGATGTACGACATGCTGTTCCACGGCCTGACAGGGGGGACCTTCCAGCCGGCCGCCCTGGGCTTCATGCTGATGGCCCTTCAGTTCGTTTTCATCGTCGGGGCAAACTTATTGCTTAGGAAGAGGGCCACCCCCCTGATAGGAGTGTGATCGCCATGGTGAGGATAAAGACGGTGGACCTGACGAAGAGGTTCGGAGAGGTCGTTGCGGTTGACAGGGTCTCTCTGGAGATAGAGCACGGGGAGTTCTTCACCCTCCTGGGGCCGTCGGGCTGCGGCAAGACCACGTTCCTCAGGTGCATAGCCGGACTAGAGCTGCCAGACGAGGGCCGGGTGTACTTCGACGGAGAGGACGTCACCGACGTCCCTCCACACAGGAGGGACACGGGCATGGTGTTCCAGAACTACGCGCTCTGGCCCCACATGAACGTCTTCGACAACATAGCCTACGGGCTGAAGATAAGGGGCCTCCCCAAGAACGAGATAAGGAAGAGGGTCGAGTGGGCCCTCGAGCTTGTGAAGCTCAAGGGGCTTGAGAAGAGGACCCCCCACCAGCTCTCCGGAGGCCAGCAGCAGAGGGTGGCGCTGGCCAGGGCCATCGTGATAAACCCCAAGGTCCTCCTGTTCGACGAGCCCCTTAGCAACCTCGACGCGAAGCTGAGGCTGGAGATGAGGGCCGAGCTGAGGAGGCTCCAGAAGGAGCTCGGCATAACCACGATATACGTGACCCACGATCAGGAGGAGGCCATGAGCATATCCGACAGGCTGGCCATAATGAAGGACGGGAGGATAATGCAGGTTGGGACCCCGAGGGAGGTCTACGACAGGCCCGCCAACTTCTTCGTGGCCGACTTCATAGGCCAGAGCACCTTCATAGAGGGGACCGTCGTCGGGGAGGTATCCTCCCCAGTGTACGAGGTGGACACCTCGGTCGGCAGGATGAGGGCCGTGCCCAGCCTCCCCGACGCGTCGTTCTCCCCGGGGGAGAGGGTCATACTGGCGATAAGGCCGGAGAACTTCTCCCTCGAGTGCCTCGGCGGGGACAACTCCATGAAGGTGGTCGTCCACCACGTGGCCTTCCTCGGCAAGCACCTGAGGGTCCACGGCGAGTCCGACGGGGTCAAGGTGATAGCGGAACTCCCGAAGGACGTTTCAGTGTCCGTTGGAGATGTGATAACACTCTGCGCCTCGCCCCGGGAGGTCCTGATGATAAAGGGATAGCGGCCGTCCCCGCTGGCGCAGTCGACACCTAGCCGGGATTAGTTGATACCAAATACGTCCCGCGGTGGCACCTGGAGCTTCTCGGGCAACCTCTTCTCCCTTTTTGTTCGGGGTTTGTCTAGGAATGTATAAAAGCATCCGGTCACGCCACCCACAGGTGTTTCCAGCGATGCGCATGAAATACGTGCATATTACTTTGGTATTGCCTCTGGCGATGCTAGCCTTGGTCTCCCCCGCGCGGATCTCGGCCAACCCGGACGCCCCCTTGTCGATCTACCACTCCGAGTACGTCAACGCTACCATAGAAGTCGACGGGGAGCACGCCAGGTGCGTGTCCTGGAACCTCACGGGCAACCTGACCGTGGCGAACCTGGCCTCTGAGACGGTATCGGACGTATGGATCCCGATCCTGCTCAACGACTCCCTCTCCTACGACTGGGAGCTGGTCGAGGCCCCGACCGGCGTGGGGGTCAACAGCACGATAAACGACCCCGACCTCATAGGGCCCGGGAACAGCCCGATCCAGAGCGTCCCGCAGGACGTGGTAGACAAGCAGAGCGTCCCCGCCGGATTCCACGCCGAGTACGTCCACATAACCGAGCTCAGGCCCGGAGAGAGGGTGGTGGTCAGGTACTTCGTGACCTCCGGCCTACCGGACTGTCCCCCGATCTCGGTTGTGGAGGACTATGAGCCCTACAAGATAGTGGACGGCCAGCCCTCCGAGGTCAACCTCACGATAATGGTCACGAACGGCATGCCGTTCGAGGCCGACTTCAGGATAAGGAAGGTCCTCCCACCGGACAACGGGGATGAGGGCTGGCTGGACCAGCCGGGGAACCCCGTGTTCACGGAGCCGGGCTCGGTGGAGGGTAACGGGGCCTCCGGGCTCTCGCCGGACGGGAAGGAGCTGTACTGGACCGGGGACGGGGCGTGGTCCGACTGGTCCAACAACTTCACGATATCCCCCGGGCGGACCGCCAACCTGACGGACTCGGTCGTTAGCGGGACCCCGGACCTCTCCGAGGTTGGCGGGACCACCCAGAAGATAACGCTAGGGACCCTCTTCGTCTGGTTCAGGGGGTTCGAGACGCTCTCCGGCACCGCGGTCGGCTACGTCTTCTCCATAGGCGACAGGTTCGAGGTGGGCGTGAGGAAGGAGAGGGTCTCCGGGTCCACCTGGAGGGAGGCCGCCGTCTTCAACTCGACTACGGGCGTGTTCACCTACGAAATATACAGGGAGGAGATCAACGCGACCGAGGGGCTGGATCCCTCGACCGACCTGATACCCGGGTCGAGGAAGTGGGCCTCCGAGTCCGAGAACTCGACGATCCTCCCGGTCTCGATCTCGCCGGGAGGCTCCCACACGTTCGGCCCCTACGAGTTCGGCTACGGAGGGGTCCCGAAGGTCTGGGGGAGGTTCGGGTTCAGGATAGCCAAGGACGAGACATCCGGCTGGCAGGCGTACAATGTCACTGAGAACGGGGCGGGGGCGGACTCCAGGTTCGCCGTCATAGAGAAGATATGGGTGGTCAGCGGGTACCTCATAAAGGCCAGGAAGGAGGTCAGGTCCAGGACGGGCGGGGAGTTCTGCATACTGGTCGAGATGGAGAACCTCGGGGACTCCACGTCCCCCTACGTCGAGTTCTACGACCTCGTCCCGGAGGGCTTCTCGGCGGAGGAGGGGACCATGACCTTCAGGCCCTACGAGATGCTCTCGGAGGACGCGGGAGGCGGGGGCCCGGTCCCGCCCGACTTCAGCCTCAAGACCTCCCCGGGAAGCTACTCTGCCGGCTACGTCTGGAGGGCCTACCCGGTGCCGGCCCCGGCCAGGGGGTTCGCCCAGTGGTACTCCTCCCTCTCTGAGCTTAGGAGCGTCGATGTCAGGTACTCCGACGGGTCGGCCGGGTCCTGGGACGTCGCCCCGACCGACGTCGACACCATCCAGATAACCTTCGAGAACGGGACCACGGTCTCGGTGGACGAGGGAGAGGAGTTCAGGGTCAACGTGGGCATGCCCTCCGAGACGACGTTCAACGTCACCTGGGTCCAGGACTCCATAGCCACCGAGGGAGGTTACGTCGTGGTAGCCGCCAAGGGGTTCTACGAGAACATGCAGGCGGACGTGTACAACCCCGTGGTGGTGTGGTACTGCGTCCAGGGCTCCGGGGACTACCGCTCCTCCGGCCTATTCGTGGTCGGAGTGGACCCGAGGAACACCATGGAGGCGACCGCCGTGTTCTCCCCCGCATTCTCCGTGTCCCTGTCCCCGGCCCCAACCGTGGAGGTCGCCATGGCAGGCTCCTCGATCCTGCTCGCCCTCCTAGCAGTCGCCAGGAGGCGCGGCAGGAGATGAGAGGGCTCGCCCCCCTCCTAACTATTTTGCTGCTCCCGCTCTCGTCCCCCCTCGCTCAGAGGGAGTACAACCCCCTGGTGTTCGAGTGGGTGGAGGTCTCCGTCTCCTTTCAGGGAGACGGGTCTGCCGTGTTCGAGATGCGCGGGATGCTCAAGAACGAGGGAGAAGTCGTGGTGGTCCCCGGCTACGGCTTCCTGAAGGTGTCGGCCCCCTCCGTCGAGGACCTGTCCGCCAGGGGGCCGGGGGGCCCGATAGAGGCCACCGTCTCCGAGGAGGGAGATCTGAAGGTGATCAGGTACTCCCTCTGGGAGCCCCTGGAGCCGGGGGAGGCCGTTAACGTCTCCATATCTTTCAGGGTCCCGTCGGCCTCGTCCGGCCTCCTGTTTAGGGAGGCCGTGCTGGGGGTTGGCGGCTTCTCAAGCTCCGTCGAGAGGGGCGTCCTGCAGGTGTCCCCCCCTCCCGGGAGCCACATAACGTACTCGTCGAGGGATCTCCCTCTGAGCCTGGACGGCCTCCCTCAGGGCGAGGGCGTTGAGGTAGAGGTCGAATTCGGCCCCCTCCCCGCCAGGCTCCCGGTCAAGGCCTCCATAGCGACCTGGACTGCCGTCTTGGCGGTCCTGGCCGTCGTCGCCCTGAAGGTGGGGAGGGGGAGGGGTTGAGGCCGGGCCGCCCTCTCCTCCCGCTCCTCGCGCTGGTCCTCCTGCTCTCAGCGGTCCCCGTCCTCGGTGGGCAGGAGCCGGAGATAACCCTCCCCAGGGAGGTGTTCTCCCCGTGGGACTCCGTCGAGGTGTGCGTCGTCGGCCTGCCCCCGGACGCCGTCTACGTCCTGACCCCGTCCGGGAGGAGGGAGGCCCTGACCCTCTCCCCGTCCGACGGACGCCTCTGCGCCGTCTTCGACCCGGGCTACCCCGTGGAGCTCGGGGTCTACAGGGTGGAGGCCCTGTACGGAGGGGGCGCGATCTCTAGGGAGTTCACGATCACCCTGCTGGAGCTGGAGGTCGAGGGAGGGCCCTGCGTCCCGGGAGAGGAGTGCGTGATAAGCGTCAGGGCCAGGGACGCCATCACTGGGGAGAGGCCCTCCGGGCGGGTCTCCGCGGAGGTGGGGGGACCCGAGCACGCGGTGGCGGAGTCTGAGATGGAGGGCGGAGAGGCCCAGCTGTCCTTCACCCCTAGGGCGGAGGGGATCTACTCAGTGAGTATAGAGGCCGAGAGCCTCTCCGGCGCTGTGGGCAGGATGAACCTCTCCATCTTCGTCGGGGAGGTTAGGGTAGAGACCGACAGGGAGGCCTACTCTCCCGGGGACTGCGTGAGGGTGATCGTGGAGGCGCCCCCCGGCGACTACTCTCTCCTGGTGACCGGGCCGGACGGCAGGGAGTGGGTCCTGGAGGGGGAGGAGTTCTGCCTGAACTCTTCGGTGGCCCTGGGCACTTACAGGGTCACCCTGCTCTCAGGCGGCGCGGTCGCCGGAGAGGCCGAGTTCCTGGTCGACTCGCTCCAGGTGTCGGCCAGAGTCGATCTCGCTGGGGGGAGCCCCCAGCTCTCCGTCGTGGTGAGGGGGGTGGTGTCCGGGCCGCTAGACCAGGCCGAGGTCTGGGTCTCTGCTGGAGGAGTCGAGCTGAAGGCTGAGTCGGCCGGAGGGACCGCCAGGTTCCCGATCTCCCTGGGCCCCGGCCCCCACGAGGTCCTCGTGGGGGTCAAGTGGCGCGGGATAGAGGTCGTCCGCAGGGTCAGGGTGCTCGTGCCGAAGCCCAGAGACTTCATAACCGCCGTGGATCCCGTCTCCGGGGAGAAGTGGCTCCTCCTCTTCCCCGGAGCCGAGGTCGACCTGTGCAGGCTGATCGGGGTCTCCCCCCTCGCGCCCGTGAAGCTTCCCCCAAACCTCCCCGTCAGGGTCTCCGGATGTCGGGCGAGGGCCCTGAGGATCGCAGAGTTCTCGCTCCCGCTCTCGCTCGAGAGAAAAGAGGGTGGTCTAAAGCCGACGGTCAGTCGGTCGGCCAGGGAGCTGTCTGTCAGGCTGCCGACCAGGGTTGGAGAGTTCTACAGGCTCTCGATCCCGATTCCCCCTGGCTTCCTCGCCTCCTCGGTCGAGCCCGAGGGGGGCGGGGAGGTGGCCTGGTGGTCCCAGGCCGGCGATCAAGTGGTCGTGTACTACTCGGGAGAGGGCTTTGAGGTGAAGCTGAGCCCCCTGGCGCCTCCCCCGAGGCCCAGAGAGCCCAGGGTGATCAGGGCGATAGGCGCCGGGGGGGAGATCTGGGAGCTTGTCGAGGATCCCTCCTCGGGAGAGAAGAGGGCGTCCTCCGGCGCGTGGGTGTCGGAGCGCCTGCTGGAGGTCTCCCCAGAACTCAACGTCAGCGACGTGGCCGTGGTGGTTTGGAAACGCTCCTGGAGGGGGCTCTCTCTCGAGATAACCCCGCTGGTGAAGGAGCCCGGGACCTGGATAAGGGTGCCGATAAGCCTCCCTGAGGACCTCGCCCTGGTGGGCCTGAGGTCCGAGTACGAGGTGGTCTGCACCTCGTCGGAGGATGGTCTCGTCCTGTACATAGACCCCGGGCCCGTCACGCTCGACTTCAGCGACCCCGAGTGGTGGGATCCGGACGGGGTCGGGACCGGCTACGACTGGCACTTCAGAGTCCCCGTGACCGTGGCCTCGGGCGGGCCGGGGTCCATGGTCGCGCTCGACGTGAACTTCTCGTCCCTCCTCTCTCAGCTGGGCGTCTCGGGAGACTTCGACGAGAATTCCGTCAGGGTGGTTAAGGCCAGCGGCGCCGTCCTCTCTCAGCAGGAGTTCACGGACAGGATATACGGGGGGGCTACGGACCCGGAGGGGAACGGGCTGGGGGAGGTCAGGTTCATACTCGAGGATCAGGCTCCAGTGACCTACTACATATACTTCGACGTGGTGGAGAACGGGGCCAAGCCCGAGTGGACCGGGGTGATAAACGGGAACTTCGAGCACTCGAGCCCGGGAGAGCAGAACCCGCCGGGGTGGACCTCCGGCGCCTACGGGAGCGCGAGTCACAACAGGGAGACTCACCCGACCGCCGGCGAGGGGGACACTGTCTCCGTAAGCGACTCTTACACGGGGGACACCGAGCTGGTGGACAACACCCCGAGGACCGGAGATCTCTACTTCCTCCTCGGCTTCAGAGATTACGAGGAGGACGGGGCCAGCGGAGTCCACGAGGAGGTCTGGCTGGAGAGGACGATACGGGTGCCCCCCGAGGGCGGGACGCTCAGCTTCTACTTCCAGCTGCAGGGGTGGGACTCGAAGACGGCGGGTGACGGGTTCGACTACGTCAGGGTGTACCTGAACGGGTCGGTGACCCAGCCCAGGTACGTGGACAACTCGGATGGCCACCTCATATCAGACTCTTACGGATTCGGCCGGAACAACAGCTACCTGGGCTGGGGCAACTACGATGACCTGGGGTGGAGGAGGGCGGAGCTAGACCTCTCGAACTACTCAGCGGGCTTCGTCACGGTCAGAATAACGCTCAGGGCCTTCACTGACAACATATGCAAGACCTGGGTGAAGATAGACGACGTGGAGTGGGCCGTCACCACGGACGTCTCCCTGGGGTCTCCCGAGGGCTTCGGGATAAACATAGTGGAGCCGGCCGACACGGGGGCCGGGAACCCCGAGTCCGTGTACCTGGTCGGCCAGGCCGTCACGTTCAGGGTCAGGAGCGAGGTGGGGCAGTACCTGGAGTCGGGGCCCGGGAACACCATGGAGGGCATCGTGGAGAGGTGGGACGGGGCCGACTGGGTTCAGGTGGACACCCTCACGCTCGCCCTCTCGTCCACGGGCCCGGACTACGCCGAGTACACCGCCTCGTGGACCGCCCCCTCCGAGGTGGGGAGGTACAGGCTGGTGGCCAGGTCTGGCCAGCCGCCGGACTACGACAACGGGTACGTGGCCGAGGACGTCCAGACCTTCCTGGTGGCCGGGTGCCTGGAGGCCGAGGTCGGGGTGGACTCGATCTCGGATCCGGAGCCCTGCTGGTCTCCCCTCCCGGGAGACGAGATCTCGTCGGTCTCGGTAGTCCTGAAGAACTCGGGCGGAGAGGACGCGCTCGGGGTCAACGTCACGGTCACCGTGTACAACCAGACGGACTCGTCCAGGGGCTCCGTCCTGGTGGATGTGCCGGCCGCGTCCTCGGTCGAAGCCTCCGTCCCCCTGAACGCCCCGCTCGCGCTAGAGGGCCTGTCTTACAACATATCCGTCCGCCTGTTCGACTCGTCAGGCTCCCCCTGGTCCGACCCGGACGGCTCCAACGACGAGAGGCACAGGGTCCTGGTCCTGGGCTGGTGGAGCGCCGACTGGGCCTACAGGAGGAAGGTGGTGGTCTTCAGCGAGGGGGACGCCCGGGACTACCAGGTCCCGGCGGAACTCTCGTCCTCCTGGTTCGACTACTCAAAGACCGCCCCGGGCGGAGCCGACCTGAGGTTCGTCTGGTACGACCCTTCCTCCGGCTCCCTGGAGGAGCTCAGCTACTGGATAGAGACATGGGACCCCTCGGGGGACAGCAGGGTCTGGGTCAAGGTCCCCTCCCTGCGGGCCAGGTGGGAGGTCCCCGTTTTCATGTACTACGGGAACCCGTCGGCCCCGCCCGCGAGCGACCTGGACGCCACCATGGACTTCCTCGAGGTGAGGACGGTCACCACCTCCAACACAGTCCAGGCCGGGGACTCCGGGGACGACCCGAGCACCTGGACCTGGGACCTGGTGCAGCTGGAGAAGAGCTTCGACTCCCCCGTGGTGGTGGCCCAGTTCCTCTCCTACAACGGACGCCACAGCGCCGTGATCAGGATAAGGAACGTCGGCCCGAACTCCCTGGAGGTCAGGGTCATAGAGCCCAGCACCAGGGACAACGTCCACCTCCCGGAGACGGTCGGGGTCCTCGCGCTCAACGAGGGCACCTACAGACTGCTGGACGGGACGAGGCTGGAGGCCCACAGGCTGACCACCACGGCCACCGTGGGGAGGAACGTCGACCCGGACGTGTGGGAGACCCTGGAGTTCTCCCTCTCCTATCCAGTCGACCCGATAGTCCTGTCCCAGCCCATGACCTCCAACGACGTCTCCCGCCAGGCCAGGTTCCTGAAGACCAGGGAGAGGGGGCTCAGGGACGCGGACGGCTCCTTCGAGCTGGCCCTGGAGGAGGAGTACGACAACACGGGCCAGAGGTCGACGGCCGAGACGGTTGCCTGGATAGCAATAGAGAGGCCGGCGCTCGACTCCCCCAAGGTCGGAGCCCTGCCCAGGCAGACGAACGACCCCAGCCCCGTCCCCTACGAGGTGGGGGTGGCGTACGACGCCGTCAGGGGGATAGCGAACGGCTGGTACCCTGCGTCCTTCACGGCCTCCTTTGGGTCGACGCCCGTCCTCGTCCTCGGGTACGGGAGCTACGACGGGCCGGACAACTCCGAGCTGAGGTACAGCTCCCTCACCTCCTCCGGGTTCCAGGTGGCGGTGGAGGAGGACTACACTCGCGGGACCGGCATGGAGTGGGCCACGTCCCACGTCACGGAGGACGTCTTCTGGTTCGCCGTCGGGGAGCCCGGCGCCTACCCGATAGCGAAGCTGATAGACCCGGAGCCCTCGACCTCCGTCTGCCCGGAGGAGAGGGTCCCCCTCAAGATATCCGGGATGGTGTTCGAGGACCTCGACTCCGACGGCCAGGAGGACCCCGGCGAGCCCGGGATCGGGGGGGCCCTGATCAGGGTCTACGAGGACGACGGAGACGGCTCCCTGGACGACGGGGACTCCCTCGTGTCCGAACTCTCCACCGAGCCGGACGGGACCTACGAGGCGGCCGTGACCTCCCCCGGGCTCTACTTCGTGGTCGTCGACTCCAGGAGCCTGTCCAGCTCGAGGCCCCTGAACCCGGGCCACTCGGAGGACGAGCTCTGGGCCGAGCAGACCTACGGGTGCGATGCCGAGCCCGACCTCTCGTGCGGCCCCAGGTTCGGCGGGCTGGACCCCGAGGTGAGCGACCTCTGGGACTACTCCAGCGCCGCGGTATCGGACAACGTCTACGAGCACGTCTCCAGGGTCAGGGTCCAGAACTCCCCGGTGGAAGGGGTGGACTTCGGGTTCAGCTTCGACGTCGTGGTGAACTCCAGGGACGCGGACGACGACCCCTCCGGGCCGAGGTGGGCCCAGGGGACGCTGAGGCAGTTCATCCAGAACGCCAACGCCCTGAGCGGATCGGACGAGTCCCGCTTCGTCATGATGACGGACCCGGACGTGGTCGAGGACCCGTCCCACTCCTGGTGGGTCATAAAGGTGGACGAGGACCTCGGGGACCTCCCCCCGATAGAGGACGGCTACACGATCCTCAACGGGACCGTCCTCAACCCGGACATGTCCCCCAGGGACGAGAACCAGGGGGCCCTGCCTGGCGGTCCCGTGGGGGCCGGCCCGGACGGCCTGCCCGACACCGGGGACGAGCCCTCCATACCCCCGTTCGACAGGCCGGAGGTCGCGATAGACGGGAGCCGCCTCTCCTCCGGGGTGATCAGGGTCTACGGAGACCACTCCGTCCTGTGCTCCCTCAGCATCTACAACGGGAGCCGCCTGGACTGGGCTGACAACACCGGGGCGGCCGTGCACGTCGGGGCGGTCGGCGTCACGCTCGAGGACCTCTTCCTCAACGCCTTCCCGAACGGGACCCTCGTCGGCTCCGTCCCGGCGGTCGACGCCAGGGACTGGGCGGACTCCTCCGGGCTGACGATAAGGCACTGCCTCCTCGGATCGAATCACGCCCTCCACCTGGCCTACAACGCGATCCTCGACGGTCTGACGGTGGAGGAGTGCGACTTCCGCGGGTCCCCGCCCGGCCTGATGCTCGGGGGAGGGGATGCGTGCGTGGGCTGCGTCGTGAGGAGGTGCTACTTCAGGAGCGGGGGGGAGGGCCAGAGCCCCGGCAGGTCCGGGTGGGCCGCCGTTGAGTTCAGGTCGGCCGTCGTGAGGGACGCCGTGGTCGAGGACTGCACCATAGTGGCCAACCACCCGAGCCACGAGGAGGGCGTCGGGGTGAGCCTAGGCTCCAACACCGAGGATGTGGTTATCAGGAGGAACCTGATCATGGAGGCCGCCTCTTCGGCCGTCATACTGAGCAGGCACAGCCCGACGGCCCCCTTCCCGCAGAACGTCACCATAACGCGGAACTCGATATTCAACTCCTCCTGGATCGGCATAGACCACGGGTACGACAACGTCACGCTCAACGACGGCGTCCTGGATCCCAGCCAGCCCAACTCCGGCGTGGACTACCCGGTGATAGAGGAGGCCATCTGGGACGGGAGCCGCCTGTTCGTCTCCGGGTACGTGAACTCCGAGGGGGCGGGCTCCGGCTCCCCAGAGTTCGCCGGCTCCACGATCGAGGTGTACCTCGTCAGGAACCTCAGCGGGGGGGACGACCTCTCCGGCAACGAGCTGGGCGGGAGGTACTACGGAGAGGGGTGGGCCTACCTCGGCAGCCTGACGGCCGACGCCTCCGGAGAGTTCTCCGAGTGGCTGGACCTCTCCTCGATCCCCTCGAGGTACGCCCCGGAGCCCGGGAGCCTAGTGACCGCCACGGCCACCCTGGAGGACGTCGGGACCTCCGAGTTCGGGCCGGACCGAGTGGTCATGCCCCAGGAGATCAACCTGACCGCCTCGAAGTCCGTGGAGGAGTCCGCCCCCCGCAGGGTCTCGGTCACCCTGACCCTGCTGAACGGGGGAGGGCAGACGGCCCCCGCCTGCGTGTACGACCTCGTCCCGCGCGGCGCCTCGATGGTTTCCTCCAGCCCGCCTCCGGACGGATCCTCCCCGCTCGGCGGCGGGACCCTGTACTACTGGTGCCTCACGGTCCCTGCCTCCGGGTCAGAGTCCGTCGGGTACGAACTCGAGCTGAGCGGAGACGCGAGGCTCTCCTCCGCGATCTTCGTGGGGATCGACCCGCCCGACAACTTCCTCCGCGTCTCGGCGAGGGAGGGCGTGGAGCTGTCGCTGGGGCCCGGCGGGGAGGTCCTCTCGATGAGGATCTCTGGCGAGCTCAGCGTGGAGAACCCGACCCCCGAGGTCCTGAGCGACGTCGAGGTGAACGTCTCCCCGAGCTGGCTGTCCTTCTTCGAGGCCCCCTCCAACTCCCCCGTGACTCCCCCCCTCAGAGCAGGTGAGATC
>Ga0180302_10001118_pt1 | contig 12569 bp, 13 predicted proteins | sample GuaBasSediGuay17_FD_121794 | JGI IMG/M metagenome (GOLD analysis project Ga0180302, IMG submission 121794) | Subseafloor sediment microbial communities from Guaymas Basin, Gulf of California, Mexico - Guay17, Core 4571-4, 12-15 cm | ecosystem: Environmental > Aquatic > Marine > Hydrothermal... | reverse complement strand
GCCCTATCACACCCGCCCCAACTACGAGGACTGTGTCGCCTAGCTTAATGGGCGTCCTATTTACGGCGTGGACCCCAACCGAGAGCGGCTCGACGACGCTGCCTTCCTCGAAGGATACGTGATCCGGAAGTTTGTAGCAGTTCCTAGCTGGAGCTGGTACATACTCCGCGAAGGCTCCGCTGACGTGCAAGCCTAAGAGTTTAACATTCCTACATATGTTTCCCCTCCCAGCTGTGCACTGCTCGCATACTCCGCAACGGTTCAAGGGATCAACCACAACTCTGTCACCCTTCTTGAACCCTTCGACCTCACCACCAATCTCGGCTATCACACCTGAGAACTCGTGTCCCATTATGAGCGGGGGCCTCCTCCTTTTCGATATGCCCTCATAAGCATGAAGTTCTGAGCCACATATTCCAACCGCCTTAACCTCAACTAGAACCTCATCGCTTCTTATCTCTGGTTTGGGGACGTCCTCTATCCTTATGTCCTTACCACCATACCAGATTGCAGCCTTCACAATACTTCACCACACCGGGTTTAGTAATGAATAATGGATGAAACCGTTTTTAAATCTCGATCTAGTGAGGCTGTATATATGTCATTCGATCACCCCGCATAAAGGTTAATTTATCCCGCTACGCCATTAATGTTGGATGAAACCCATGAAGATGATAGTCACTATGGGGAGAGGCGGTACGGGGAAGACAAGTTTTGTAGCATTGATGACTAAATACTTCATCGAGGTAGGGAAGACCCCCTTACTCCTTGTTGATGTCGATCCAGACCAGAGTCTAGGCGACGCTGTTGGGGTGTCCCTGGAGGATGAGGGGAAGAAGACGATCTCGGAGCTGCTCATCGAGACCTTCATAGAGGGCGGAGGAACGACGGTTGGTGTGCCTCCATGGGAAAGGATTGAGTGGAGGATATGGGAGGAAGGCCTATACGAGGGTGAGCACTTCGACCTGATGGCGATCGGACCGAAATGGATAGAGGGATGTTACTGCCTACCTGACGCAGCCTTAAAGAGGGCTCTGGGAAGCCTGACGAAGAATTATGAGTATGTGCTCGTGGACTCTCCGGCTGGTTTGGAGCACTTAAACCGGAAGATAACCTCAGAGGTCAATGACATATTTGACTTGATAGACCCATCCGTGAAGTCCTTTGGGCATGTCGAGAGAGCTTATAGGATCGTTACCGAGGTTGGGATAAAGTTCGACAACTTTTACATAGTTGGTGGTTATAGGTTTCCGGAGACCCTTGAGGGTGAGGTTGGGAGAAGGTTGAAGCTGAGATATATAGGTAAGATCCCCTATGACAAAGATGTTGAGGAGTACATCCTCTCGGGTAAATCCTTACTCGGGATTCCGCCGTCATCTCCAGCCTACCAATCCGTTAAAAACATAATGATGAGAGCCGGTTATCTCTAAAGCAATAAACTATCTCAAGAGTTTTTGAGGGATAGATTTATTACATCCCTTCCCAATTCTTCTGAGGAAAAGACCTCTCTTAGGTGTGAGTAAGTTGCCGATAACCGACCCAATCAAGAAGAGTATAGCACAGAAGCGGAGGCTATATTTGAAGATATGCAGGGATTGCGGCGCTAGGAACGCCCCTACAGCTAAGAAGTGCAGAAAGTGCAGAGGAAAGAACCTCCGCTGGAAGAGGAGAGAGAGGACTCGCTAGTAGACAGAGTTAAACCTACCAATTTTTTGACATAACATCATTATGTTCTGGCATGTTAACAGCTCGACCACTCGATATTCTTCTCTGAGATCTTCTCCCAGCACTCCCTACATATGGGGAGGAGCTCACCGTTGTAGTATATACTGAGGACTATATCGGTGTTCCTACATTCCTTATTCCACGGGTTTCTGCAGCGAATTACGGGGATGTCGGAGTCGTCGAGCTCTGACGGCGCCTTAACGGGCCTTGTTCTTCCCTTCCGGATGCTCCTCTCCATCACGTATCGCTTTACGCCATCCAGCTCGCCCTCAGCTACTTCTCTTAAGGGTTTCTCGACCGAAACCCCCAACGCATCTTGGCGGGGCTTAGATTCAACCTTCGGCGTTGTTTTAACCTTTACCTCCTCAGTTTCCTTTAGCGGTATACGTGTATCCTCTTCTTCCCTCTTCTTGAAGAGTGGTTTTGGCGGGGCGGGTTCTCTCCGTATCCCCGTCTCCATCCGGGTCTTCATATCCTTTGTGGAGTCGAGCCCGAGGGTTAGTATCCGGCTCTTCTCCCTCCATTCAACCTCGGTTATCTCACCGGTGAGGTAGCGGAACGTCAGGTCTACCAGAAGGGACTCGATCATGTTGATCTGTTCATTGAGAGTCGATAGTTGCAGAGTTCTCTCCTCTTCGAGGATGCTCTTTGCAGCTTCAATTCTGGATGCGAACTCCTTCAGTCTTCCGTTAACCTTGATGTATGTATCCTTTGAAATTCCACCTGAACTCAACAGTCCCTCCAGTACCTTTTTCTCCCTCTCCAAAGCCCTTAACTCAGCATCGAGTTCCTGGATTAGATTAAAAAATCTCAGACCCGCCCCACCTAACATCCCCTTTAATGGCTGAGGATTAATTCTTTTTTAATATGTAGGTATAGTCTTAGATGTCATCTACGAATTGCTTGAACTGATGGTCTTGGGGGGTTAGATTTAAAAATTGACAGGTTTATTCTTCGATTATAACATTAAACTTGATAATCTCTGGTTTGAGGGTCTTTAAGTAGCTTTGATGCGGTCTCTCGCCATTCTCAATTAATTTATCTATTGGTCGCCTTTATAGCTGCCTCATGAAGTTCTAATTGCCTTCTTGGTGGGGTCTTCTTATTGTTGTTTTGAACCTCAACCGTCAGAGCCAACCATATTAAAAGGTTAATGTTATAATCGGCGCATCAAAAAAGAATTGGGGAATGCATAGCTAACCCAACACTTACCACAATCATGGGGTCTAGCTATAGGCTTATATCGTTTAGTCATGCATTCCTTACCTATAGTTAAGTGTTGGGGCGTCATCCTCTTTGCCTGAGATGGATGGAAGGGTTGAGCTCCGTAGTAGGGATGAACGGCGGCGCATAATGGGGTCGGTATGGGAGCCAATCGTCCACTTTGAGGAGGTCCTAGTGGACGGTGAACCGGTCAGCCATGCCGCCTTGATCCAGTTGGATATGAGGGTAGGCTCATCCACCGTTAAGATGGGAGGAATAGCTGGCGTAGAAACTAAACCTGAGTATAGGATGAGAGGTTTCGCACGTAAATGTATGATGCGCACCATACGATACATGCATGATCATGGATATGACGTATCGATGCTCTTTGGGATACCAAACTTTTACATAAAATTCGGTTATGCACCCTGCCTCCCAGAACATACCTTGACGGTTAGGGTTAGGGACGCCGAAGAAGCTGAAAGGCTGGATGAATATGATATTAGAGAGTTCACCGAGAATGATATCGACCCGGTATTAAAGATATTCAACGAGAACAATAGAGAGCGAACCTGCACGATCGTCAGGAAGAGGAATAAGTGGATAGGCTTCCGCCGTGGGAAGAGGCCTGGGTATCCGCCACCCGCACTCGTCTGGGAGAAGGGTGATGAAGTGGTTGCATACGTCTCCTTCCACAGATTCATGGATCCAGACAGGGATTATACCCGGTATGACTGCGAGTTTCTGGTCACCGAGATCGGCGTAAAGGAGCGTAGAGTCTTCAGCACGATCCTTAAGGACTTGGCAGCTAAGGCTATGGAACGAAGGTTTGAGCATATTAGATTTAGCCTTCCGTTAGATCATCCATTTACTGAGTACTGCCACAGGTTTGGCTCTGAGTCGGTTGTTAGGTATCATAAGGATAGTGGTGGGATGATGAGGATAATCAACCAGAGAACCCTATTCCATAAGATAGAAGATGAGCTACAGAGGAGGGTTAGGGAGAGGAAGGTTGAGAACGTTCACGTTGAGGTTAAGACGGAGCTCGCCAGCACGGAGTTTAGGGTTAAGGATAGAGAATTATCGGTGGGTGAAGGAAACGGGAGAGGAATGAATAGGATCGAGCTTCCGCAAAGTATACTCACGCAGCTGGTCGTTGGGTATAGAAGCGTCCAAGATGTGGTGAATGATCGGAGGGTTAAGGTTAGGGGTAACATTAGGCTCCTTGAGGCTCTATTCCCAAAGTCCTTCCCATACATGTGGGTGCTTGACCGATTCTAGCTACCATATCGCGTACTCACCGCCCGCAACCAGTTATAACTAGTAACGTAGCTCAGGGAACAAGCCTCCATACCTGCATCCCATAGAGATAATTTATTCTTAACTTTCACGCTTAAGTCTTGGGAGTTACGGCTGGAGAAGGAGACGAGGGAAAGCCATTCTTAATGCTTAATGAAGCCTTCTATATCTAGATTGAACTTTTCCGCGGTCTTGACGAGCTCCTCCCAAGTCTTTTCTGGGATGTGTATGCCCTTCTTAAGCCTCTCCATACGGTTTATATACTCAACCTCACCGGGGGTCATAACTCTCTTGAAGCCCGGTCTCGGCTTTGAGTTCCTCACCCTCCTTATCATGTCGTCTATTTCACTCTTGAATCGGTTTATATCCATGAAACTCTGGATGTTTATCGCCTCTAGGAAGAGGCCATTTCCTCCCCTGAAGCCTTCACTACATGAACATCCAGTTCCGGACAGTATCCCACCCAGAATCTCAACAACCAGTCCGAGGCCGAAACCCTTATACCCGACCTCACCCCCAAACGGCAGGATAGCTCCTCCTTCGTAGAGATCCTTCGGATCATCGCTGAGGTTCCCCTCCTTATCAACTATGCATTTATAGGGCAGCCTCTTCCCCTCATGGAGTTTAACCCTTATCTTTCCCTCCGCGCATATGCTGGTCGCCATATCAAAGATAAATGGTATCTCCTCTCCAACGGGGAAGGCAAAGCTTATCGGGCACGTCCCTAGCATCCGTTCCATTCCGCCGTAGGGTGCGACCCTGGTTATACAGTTCGCCATGGCCACCCCAACCATATCGTTCTCCGCCGCCATCACCGTGTAGTCTGAGAGCCTCCCAACGTGGTTGCAGTTGAACACCGTTACTATCCCAACCGTATTCTCTTTAGCCTTCTCGATCGCTATCCCCATAGCCCTAACGCCTACAACCTGACCGAAACCCCACCTACCATCTATGACGGCGGAGTTCGGGGTTTCACGTATTATCTCAGGTTTGACTCCCACCTTGATCTTTCCTTCAAGGACCCTCTCGACGTATGGTGGTATACGTATAACCCCATGGGAATCATGTCCATCCAGGTTTGCCCTAACTAAGAAGTCGGATACAAGCCTAGCCTCATCCTCAGGGACACCAGCCGCTTTGAAGATCTGAAAACCGATCTCCCTCAAATCTTCAGCCTTTATGGTTGGTATGGCTCTCCCCCCACTCCATGTTATGGTTATGATCAATCATCGCCATGATTTAGCTAATAAGCCTTTAGAGGCCAGTCTACCCAGAAGGAAACATAGGAGTGATTTATCTACTCTGGAGGTGGGTTGGAGCATGAACAAAACTTCAAGAGAGCTGGTTCAGAATAACTTAAAGGCCCTCTCCGTCAACAGATATATATGAACTGGAACCCCTTCTTTTAACTTAATCTGGAGGGTATCAATTTGGCTGGTTTAAGGTTAATTTACGTCGTCATAGATGGGGTTGGCGACTTACCAATAGACGAGTTAGGCGGCAAGACCCCACTCGAGGCCGCCGACACTCCAAACATGGACTTCCTCGCCGAAGCTGGTAAGACCGGCCTCATGTATACTGTTGGTAGAGGTATAGCCCCGGAGAGCGATGTGGCGGTTATATCCATACTTGGATACGACCCATTCAAGTATCACACCGGTAGGGGGCCCTTAGAAGCCTACGGCTCAGGCATAACTATGAAGGATGGAGACTTGGCTTTGAGATGTAACTTTGCAACCGCTGGTCCCGGTTGGAGGATAATAGACCGACGGGTTGGTAGGTCTTTAACAACCGAGGAGGCCTCAGAGCTCGCTGAGGCTATAAATGAGAATGTTAGGTTAGAATCTCATCCGGCAGATTTCATCTTCAAAAATACTATGGGACATAGGGGGGTACTCGTCATAAAGGGTAGGGGTATACGGTTATCGAGCAACATAACAAACACAGACCCAGCCTACGAACAGGTTGGAGGTCTCGGCGTAGTAAGGGTTGGAGCCAGGATGGTGTTGAGGAGATGTACACCTAAAGATGACAGCGAAGCCTCAAGGTGGGCTGCCGACCTCGTTAATGAGTTCATCGAGAAGAGCCATGAGATTTTAGAGAAGCATGAGGTGAACAGGAGAAGGGTTGCTGAGGGCAAGTTGAGCGCAAACATTATATTGACGAGAGACGCCGGTGATAGGGTTCCAAAGTTCTTCAATATATGTGACCGATATGGGGTCCGCTTCGCCTGCTTGGCTGATATGCCTGTTGAGAGGGGGATCGCTAAGCTTGCTGGCATGCACCTCATTGATATCCCGCCACCAACAAGGGGTATAGAGGCCGACTGTAGATTGAGGGTTGACAGGCTCATCGAGGCGCTTCCACACTACGATTGCTTTTACATACAACTGAAGGGACCGGATGAACCAGGACATGATGGAGACTTCAGACGGAAGATGGAGGTGATCGCCCTGATCGATGAACACTTCTTTGGGAGGCTCCTACCAGAGATAGACTTAAGGGATTATATATTCTGTGTAACCGCCGATCACTCAACCCCATGCAAGCTCAAAGCCCACAGCGACGATCCTGTCCCGGTGCTTATATCAGGCGATAAAGTCTCAGCTGATGGGACAACAACATTCTCTGAGAAAGAATGTAGAGGGGGAGAACTGGGCGTTCTGGAGAGAGGTGTCGAACTGATGCCGATATTGATGAATTATTTGAAGAGGGAATTGTGAAGGCTTCCCCTGATCGATTGCGCTTTAGGCTATTCCAGTTAGGAGGCATCGAAAATGGAGAGACGTGAGAAAATCTTCATAGCCTTTACGTTAACGTTGTTACTGGAGGCTTTCTTCGTTGGTTACGCGATCCTTGATATGAACCTGAGGCTTGAGGAATATGGAAGAAGGTTAACATCTGAGCTTGAGAGTCTAAGATGGGAACTCTCAAATATCACCGAGACTTTGAACAGGATCCTTGCTCGCTCAAGACGTTACTACCTCATGATCGATGACGGAGACTTCCTCTCAGGATTTGGTGACGCCTGGCTCAGGGAGGAGTGGAACAAGAATGAGTATACTGTGGTGGAGATGCAGGATGGCATACTACATCTCGAGTGCAACAATACCGGTGAATGGGGGAATGCCGGAGTTTACCAAGGTAAACATATAGATCAATACGACTATGCCCGTAGGTTGCTGGCTATAACTGGCGACTGGAGGCGGGTCTACCTCCCCTACATCGAATATAACGTCGACAACCCGATAGAGTTGGGTGAATACTTCCTTGAGGCGGCGTTCAGAATTAACAAGATAGAGTTCACGAACTACTCCATCACTCATCCGGGTCAGTATGGGAGGGTAAACGTAGGTATAACCTTCATGATCGTATATAATGATGCGGATATCTATGGTGAAGGGGAGAAGATATATTTCGACATAGTCTTCACCGGTTATTGTGTAAACGAGACGCACATATGGAATGTCCCAAAGAACTTTACCTACTGCCATTATTATAGGCACATCCACACCGGATACTTTATCTGGGAGGTGAGGCCGGAAGAGTTTGGCGAATGGATAACCCTGAAGATAGACCTCGGCTACTACCTGAACGGTTTTACGGATCTAATCAAGGAGAGAAAGATATACAAGTATAAGATCATAGGCTTCATAGTCTTCGCAGAATCTTCAGGATGTTACGTAAATGTGGATTACGACTACATAAGAATAGTCTACCAACCTCATTGATCTAGGAATGGCTGCGTAACATCCGGCTAAGAAGGGTTTGGTTAACTCATATACTCTTGGGTCTTCTTCACCCATTTCAGATACATGAAGAAGGCTGCGAGGAAGAGTATGACGACAACGCTCAAGCCGAGGGTGATCAAGATGATCCGATCCATCCCTCACCCACCCCTCAGCTACTAAAAATCCTTCTCATAGCTTCTCACTTAAATCTTTTATTCAAATGCCATATTAAAGAAGTGGTTTGAAACGGTTATCTTCCCATACGTTTTTATATTTGCTTTTAATCCTTTCTTTGAGAGTGTGGGAGGACAAGGATAAAATTGGGGATGAGGTCCTTCCTTAGGTCCTGCATGAGGCTGCTTCAGCTCTCAAAGAAACCGGGGAAGAGTGAGCTCTGGCTATCGATCAAGATATGCTTCCTCGGGATAACTTTAATCGGACTTATAGGGTTCATCATAAAGATACTGTCAACTCTACTTACCGTTGGGCTATTCGGAGGTTAACAGCGTATGGATGAAGCTGAAGAAGAGAGGGAAGGTAGACCCCGCACATCCATATACACGATCAGGACGACAGCTGGGCAGGAGAAGAATGTAGCCAACCTCATCGCCAGCAGGGTTGAGGTCCACAAGTTACCCGTGAAGGCCATACTCGTACCCGAGGCCTTGAAGGGCTACATCTTCATCGAGGCTGAGGGGCCACACATCGTGGAGGACGCAATCGCTGGCATAAAGCATGTTAGGTTGAGAGTTCAGGGGATGGTCCCGTTCTCTGAGATTGAGAAGTATATAGTAACCAAACCCGTTATAGAGGGGCTAGATGTTGGTGACGTAGTCGAGATTATAGGTGGACCATTTAAGGGTATGAGGGCTAAGATAACGAGAGTTGAGAGGGCCAAGGAGGAAGTGACCATTGAACTATTGGAGGCAACCTTCACTCTACCAGTGACCGTTCATGCGGATTATGTGAAGCTGATCGAGAAGGCTAAGGAGTGAACGGATTATGGTGGAGAAGAAGGTTATCGAGGTACTAGTTGATGGAGGTAAGGCTACAGCTGGTCCACCCTTAGGCCCAGCTTTAGGCCCCCTGGGCGTAAACGTCCTCGCCGTTGTTAACAAGATAAACGAGGTGACGAAGGAATACTCCGGTATGAGGGTTCCAGTCAAGGTTATAGTTGACCCCGAGACCAAAGAGTTTGAGGTCTCAGTAGGCGTACCCACAACATCAGCCTTAATAGTTAGGGAGGCTGGGATAGAGAAAGGTTCAAGCGCGCCGAATAGGGAGAAGGTTGGAAACCTCTCCATAGAGCAGGTTGTAAAGATAGCGAAAATGAAGAGGGAATCCCTCCTAGCCAAGACCCTCAAGGCGGCTGTGAAGGAGATACTCGGAAGCTGCGTAAGTATGGGTGTAACAGTTGAGGGTAAGGACCCCCGCGAAGTCCAGAGGGAGATAGATGAGGGCGTATACGACTCGATTCTTAAGGAAGGACAACAGTAAACATGATGAAGAGCGTGGTGAGAGATGCCTATAGATGATAAGAAGGTCCGCGACGCGATAAGAGAGCTTAGGGAGAAGACTAAAAAGAGGAACTTCAACCAGTCGGTTGAGCTTATCATAAACCTACGTGACGTTGACATGAAGAGGCCTGAGGAGAGGATACAGGAGCTGATAGAGCTCCCCCACCCGATAGGTAAGGAGGTTAAGGTATGCGTCTTCGCAACTGGGGATATGGCCCTAAGAGCTAGGAGGAGCGGTGCGGATATGGTCTTGGGTAGGGAGGAGATAGAAGCCCTACTTAATGACAAGAAGGAACAGAGGAGGATAGCTAATAGCGTCGACTTCTTCCTCGCTGAACCCACATTGATGCCCTTGATAGGTAGGGTCTTCGGCTCAATCCTCGGGCCTAGGGGGAAGATGCCTAGACCAGTACCCCCAACTGCGGATATAGGGCGGGAGATCGACAGGGCTAGGAGGATGGTCCTTGTCAGGACTAGAGGGCAACCAGTTTTACACTGCAGGGTAGGGACAGAGAACATGACAGACGAGGAACTGACCGATAACATCCAGACCGTTCTTAGGAGGATAGAGGGGAGGCTGAGGAGGGGGATGAGAAATATAAAGTCAGTATTCCTCAAGATGACCATGGGTCCATCCGTCAGAGTAAACATCTAAGCATAATATTGAATGAGAGGGATGGAGGTAAAAAGATTGCAGCGTCAAACCTTGTTAAGGAAGGCTGAGGAGGTCGAGGAGGTAAGGAAGCTAATCGAACAGTATAGGGTTATAGGCATCGCCGATTTACACAAGGTTAGAGCACCCCAACTCCAAGCTTTGAGAGGAAAGCTTAGGGGGAGCGCCTACCTGAGGGTTGTGAAGAATAAGATAATGGAGAGAGCTCTAGCGAAGAGCGGTGATAAACCCAACATAGACAAGTTAAAGGAATACCTCCAAGGCTCCAACATCTTCCTATTCACAAACCTCAACCCCTTCAAGTTGGCCATGCTCCTCGAGAAGAGCAAAGTCAAGGCTATGGCTAAGGCTGGCGATGTCGCAGCTGAGGATATCATAGTCCCGGCTGGTAATACGGGTCTACCCCCAGGCCCCATCATAAGCCAACTCAACGCTGTCGGCTTACCGACTAGGATAGAGGCCGGCAGCGTCTGGATAAACCGTGATACCCTAGTCGCTAGGAAGGGTGAGGTTATATCTCAAAGGCTTGCAGCAGTCCTGTCTAAACTCGGCATAAAGTCTGTCGAGGTCGGCCTATCCTTGAAGGTTGTCTACGATGATGGTCTGATAATACCGGAGGAGGAGCTCCATATCGATCTAGAGGAGGTTAAGCGTAAATTTGTGGACGCTTACACGCAGGCCTTCAATCTATCACTGAACTCAGCATACCCAACGACCGAGAACATCACAAGTTTAATCCAGATGGCCCACCAACGGGCCTACAACCTAACCATAAACGCAGGTATAATCACGCCGGAGTCGATAGTCGACTTAATAAGGAAGGCTTACATAGAAGCGGCAACCCTACAAATGAAGCTTAACCTGTAGAAGAGAGGAATTAACAATCGAAAGAGCAATTAAATAGTTATGGCTGATCAGTAAGAATCATGAAATTCTTTCCTCAGGGGTCTAACTGTGAGAGTTTTCCCAGCATCTATTAAAAAATGGAGAGGGTTCGCCCCAAACCTTGTTAGAAGTAGGATATCCCTCATAGTAATTCTGGCCTTATTGAGCCGTTTGATCTACATAACTTTCACAGTTGATCCAGAGTACGACAGCTACGACAGGTTTGTTAAGGGGATACTTTTACTACCCAACCCCTACGACTTCAGACATCACTGGTGCTGGCTCCCCCTATTCCAGTATATAGATTCAATCCTATACTGGTTGACTGGATCCTACACATCCGTCCGGATATTCTCCACGATCTGTGGGTCAACATCGATAATCTTACTTTACAAGATTACGCTTAAGGTCTCAGGGTTGGAGGAAGCCGCGTTCATCTCCTCCCTCTTGATGACCTTCAACCCGCTCGTCTTCATCTATGATACAACGGGAATGACGGAGCCATTCTTCACGATGCTCCTGCTCTCTGTGTTATATTTCTTCATTCACGATAGGGTTCTCTTGGGATCAATCCCCATAGCCATCTCATGCCTCGTAAGGTATGAGGCTTGGTTCCTATCACCCATCTTGTACTTCCTCGCACTCGTTAGAAGGCGTTCAAAGCTTTGGGTTGTGGTGTTAAGCGGCTTGATCCCTTTGGCCTCTATAGGTTTATGGCTATACATAAACTATGCATATTATGGTGATCCGCTGAAGTTTCTAAAGCTTCTGGAGGGCTATCTGGCTACGCGGCTTCAACGCCCCTCGCTAGGTGAGGGGGGACTTTTAAGTGTTGAGACCTTTCTCCTTCCTTTTCGGCATCTGGTTGGCTATCTACTCTTCCTTACGCCTCCGGTCTTCTTTGAGGCGATATTGGGGATCAAGAGGTGTGTACGGCGTGACCTTGACACCATTACTTTAGCGGTCTTAGCTCTTTCTTACCTGTCGCTGCATACCTACTTCCTGATCTCCGGGAGAAGCGAAGGGTGGTTTAGATATTGCATACCGGGTATTCCAATCTTTATATTCTTCGCCGCCCATCATGTTGTTAAAAGGGAGAAGAAGCTAATAACACCTTACAGGTTTCTCTCAGCCTCTTTAATCTTATCTCTCGCCTCGATAGTTGTGATGACCATCTGGAACATATACGCCATGACCCCGATATTAGAGACAAGCCTCTGGCTTAAGACTAACGCCAAAGATGGGAGGATACTCTGCATAAGGACCCCAATAATGGTTCTCTCAGGGATACCGGTTGAACGGTTCGTCTTCTTATGGAGTAGGGATATAGACCGCCCGGTCTTCTTGAGGTTTCTAGAGCGTGAAAACATCTCCTATGTGGTCTCCCACTTCGGCTACTACTCAAACCTCTGCGAGAATTTCACGATTGCCTTCTCATCGACGGAGAGCCTCTACACGATATACGTAGTCAACAGAACCGCCATCAAACCTTAATACCATGTCAGTTCGGGTTCAGTAAGGTTTTTACGAATTGAG
>Ga0180302_10001117_pt1 | contig 12570 bp, 12 predicted proteins | sample GuaBasSediGuay17_FD_121794 | JGI IMG/M metagenome (GOLD analysis project Ga0180302, IMG submission 121794) | Subseafloor sediment microbial communities from Guaymas Basin, Gulf of California, Mexico - Guay17, Core 4571-4, 12-15 cm | ecosystem: Environmental > Aquatic > Marine > Hydrothermal... | reverse complement strand
GGTACGAACCTGACCCTCGTCGATCCGACTCTAAGGCCCTCCACAGTAGCAGAGGTGAGGTCAGCCAAGATCCTCGCCGCGGACAGGTGCTGCGGCCTCAGGCCGGGGTTGCTCCTCTTCGCCCTTATGTTGTACACCTCAACCGGCTTGAGGGACACCGCCGAGAGTGCGAGAGCGTACCTGAAGATCGATCCTCCTCCCTCGCCGTAGCTCCCATCTATTCTCACAAGGTTCATCTGGATTTCTGCGGAGTCACGTCTTAAATAAGGTTCGGCGCAACTGTAGCGAGGTTCTCTGGATATGTCCCACGTCCAAGTCTGCGTAGAGAGCGTGTCTGAGGGTTATGTTGCGATGGCGTTCAAAGGGAGTAGGCTCCTCTGCAACACAATTCCCGTCGAGAGCGAGAGGAGAGCTCTCGGCCTCCTCAGGGCAGTCTGCCAGAGGGCCTGGGGCAGAGTCCCTCTGAAGAGGACCAGGTTCTGCGGGCTGGAGTCCGAATTGGTTGCGGCGGAGATAAACAAGCTCTTCCTGGGCGAGCCAGCTTCGCTAGAGGGAATTAAGCTGGTCCCTCCGAGGGACCGCAGGATGAGGAGAGCTCTCGACGTGGTCTCCAAAGTGCCCAGAGGGAGAGTGATCACGTACAGCATGCTGGCAAAGGTGCTGGGCACGTCCCCTCGAGTGATTGGGGGCTACATGGCCAAGAACCCCTACCCACTCATAGTGCCCTGTCATCGCGTCGTGAGAGCGGATATGACGCTCGGGGGGTACTCCTTTGGAAAGCTGATCAAGGCCTACATTCTAATGAGGGAGGGAGTTGAGGTGGACCTAGAGACCGGGAAGGTCGACAGGAGCGCTCTAATCACGCGAGAAGAACTAGAGAGGCTCCTCAGGAGGGTTGACCTGCTGAGGGAGACTGTTGGGTGGTGAGCAGATTGTCGGAGGCTAGACCTGTCTTCGGAGTCGACTATGGAACCTCGTTCTTCAAGTTTGGACCCCTATGGGTAGGGAAGTACCCAGAGATGCTAGAAAACAGGGGATACTTCCCAAAGATATCCAAAGTCGTCGCAGAGATACGCGGGATACCGGCCAGGGAAGTCGTCGTCGGGCCGGAAGTGGCGAACTATCTGGAGTCAAGGGAGGATCTAGAGCGTCTCTACTACCCGATGAGGAACGGAGTCGTGCCCCGAGACGACGAGAGAGGGTGGAAGGTCGTCAAGGAGCTGACGAGGTACGCGCTCAGCAAGCACTATCCCGGCGAGCAGAGCCCCCTCGGGGCTCCCTTTGACGGATTCTTCGTAGTGGCGGCGTTAGCGGCTCAGGCGCCCACATACATGTACGAGAAGCTCTTCGAGATATACGGAGAGCTGAACTCAGAAGAGGGAAAGAGGCTCGTAAAGGCGCTGACCATAATACCTCAGCCTCTGGCCGTGGCCATAGCCGAGAAGGCCACGACGTGCGTAGTGCTGGAAGGGGGCCACGGGAACACTCAGATAACTCCCATAAGTAGGGACGTAATTCGGGCGGCTGTGATACCCCTCAACAGGGGCGGGTCCGACTCGGACGCGATCGCCAGGCAGATACTCAAGGACCTGGGATACTCAGATCTAGCAAGGGAGGACAAGTTCGTCAGAATATTCAAGGAGATGGCCGGCCTAGTTCCCCTCGACCTAGATCGAGCAATAGCATGGGCGAAGGAGCACCCCGAAGCACTGACCTCCAAGTTCACACTTCCAGGGACCACCGTGGATGTGGACATGGGAGACAAAGCGTGGCAGAGGTTCCTGATTGGAGAGTTTTACTTCAACCCAGCGCACGAGGTCTTTGAGAGCTACTACACCAGGGGATTCCCGGCGCCAAGGGACACCATAGTCGGGGGTAGGGTCGTTTCGGGCAGGACCTCCTTGGCCGAGGCCATAAGGATGGCCGTCTCAATGACGCCGGTCGAGATTCAGTCCACGCTGCTCAGGAGCATAATACTCTCGGGTGGAGCGTTCAACTGGACGGTCCCAGCCGGGCTTGAGGAGGTGGCCGCCGACAGCCCAACCAAGCTCTCAAAAATGCTTAGAGACCTCGGGATCGACACGAAGCCCAAGATGGTGTCAGAGCCCCAGTTCTCCGTGTGGAGGGGTGCCGTGGTCTACGGGCTCTTCCTGCCGGAGAACCTCAGGTGGGACTGGAGGTCCATGGAGGGCTGGCACTACTTCGACTGACTCGATAACATCGACAGGAATCTCAGAGCGTCCTTGAACATGAACCTCCCGTTGTTGAACATCACGTAGACTCTCTCCCTCCTCTCAAGCTCCCTCCTCACAGCCTCAAGTACCTTAGATAGTTCGTCTTCGCTGTACTGGTGGTTATAGACTATCCTACGGCCCTCCCACCGCCCATGGAGCCTGAAGTACGCGACCGGGCCTGAGTCGAGGGGCTCGCCCACGGTTGGGTCGACTATGTGGGTGAGATCGAGCTCGTCCATGAGACTTGTCAAGAACTCCCTTTCGGCCCACCAACTCTCGTGCCTCGGCTCCCACCCGAGCCTCATGCCGTCCCTCTCGATAGATGAGAAGAAGTCTCCCAGATCCCTAACTCTCTCGTCCGTCTTTGAGAATGATGGGGGCGACTGGAAGACCACGAAGGTTGCCTCGAGCGCCCTTGCAATCTTGAGCACCATACTCCAGGCTCTGAAGTTGGCCTCAGTTGGCCTTAGGTCTCCGCATCCCTCGCAGGATATGCCGCTCTTCCTCCAGATGAGGCTCCCCGGACTGTGCGTGAGCGCCGCCCAAGCCTTCAGCGTGTACGTGAATCCTGGAGGGGCTTCTCTCCTCCACTTCTCCGCCGTGGACTCGCGAGGCAGCTTGTAGAAGGTTCTCTGGATCTCAACGGAATTCAAGGATTCAAAGTACCTCTTCCGCGATACCGAGAACCCGCAGCATCCAACGAGTACGTCGGGAGGCAAACGGGCATCCCCCCTGTTAGATTCGATTTATTACCGTCGGCCGAGCAGAATTAAGGTTGGGTGTTCAACATTGAGGCTGCCAGAGGAGATCTTTCGGATAGCGGACGACATTCGCACCATGAGAATTAGAGGTGCGGGAAGGATCGCAAGGGCTGCGGCAAGCGGTCTTGCGCTAGTGGCAGAGAAATATGAGACAAACAATAGAGACGAGCTGAAGGACGCCCTGCTGGAGGCAGCCAGGATTCTCGTCAGCACGCGTCCCACGGCGGTGTCTCTCCCCAACGCGATAAGGTTCGTCGTCGTGAGGGCCTTGAACGCCTATGAGCAGGGAGCTGACGTCAATGAACTGCGAGAGACCATAAAGACATCGGCAGAGGACTTCATTGCGAACTCTAGAACTGCCGTTGAGAGGATAGCTGAGTTCGGCGCCAGGCGTATCAGAGACGGCGACCGGGTCATGACACACTGCCACAGCACCGCGGCCGTCAGCGTCCTGCTAAAGGCTTGGGAGCAGGGGAAGAGGTTCGAAGTATTCTCGACCGAGACCAGGCCGAGATTCCAAGGAAGGATAACCGCGGCCTTGCTGGCCGATGCTGGCATTCCCGTGACGATGATAGTGGACTCAGCCGCGCGATACTTCATGGAGTCCATAGATGCGGTAATAGTCGGCGCGGACGCAGTAGCTGCCAACGGCGCGGTGGTGAACAAGATAGGAACCTCGGCTATAGCGCTGGCGGCTCACGAGGCCAGAGTGAACTTCTTCGTGGCCGCAGAGACTTACAAGTTCTCCCCAGAGACTATGCTAGGCACTCTGATAACGATAGAAGAGAGAGACCCAACGGAGGTCGTGGACAAAGAATACTTGGAGCAGCACCCCAAAGTCAGAGTCAGGAACCCAGCGTTCGACGTGACGCCTCCTGAGTACATCGACATAATCATCACGGAGCGCGGAGTAATACCTCCTCAGGGCGCTCTGATGATACTAAGAGAAGAGTTCGGGTGGTTCACGAGGGCCAACTTGCCCGACTTCCTGATGGGAGCTCCGGGGCCCGCTCACGTTGCAGGCTACTAGATCTATGGCACCTCGTCTGGGGGGAGGTACCCCCACCTGTCTGCCGCCAGCTTAAGCTCCTCGCTCCCCTCCACAGCCTCGTAGAACCCCTCACCCCTAAGCGCAGCGTCAAGGGCAGCCCTCGCAGCAATCACTCCAGACTTGCACCCCCAAGGGTGACCGTACACCCCCTCGTCAAACATCAGGGCCTGGTCGGTTCCGAAGAGCAGGACGTTGGTCTCGACCGAGCCAGGGTGGACCATGCCGACGGCCGCCGGGAGGGATTTCTTTGCCCTCTCTACCAGCTTCCCGAGGAGAGCGGAGTCAATTGAACTTATCTCAGACCTCCCGAGCCTCCAGCCGGCGGAGGGTCTCTCGACTACGTCAGCCCCCGCGAGCCTCAGTAGTGCAGCGGCCGCCTCTGGCGACGCCCACGAGAGGCCCGGGTCCATGGCCCCACCCCTAACGTAGACGGCCACCCTGTGCCCGGAGCGGGCGATCGCTTCGATGGCCTCGAAGGTCGGCGAGCCCAGAGCTACGCAGGATATCCCAGCGTCCGCCGCAGACTCAACTAGGCTCATGAGGGCGTCGGACCTGGTGTCAACGGAGACGGCGTAGATGACCCGCCTCCCGACCTCCTCCCTCACCCTGTCCACCATGTCGGCCGCGTGCGAGACCCTGGCCGACAGGGGCGAGAACGGCTGGTCGAGGAGGAAGGGGGTCTCCACTCCTATGTCTGCCCCGGCGACGGCCAATTCGTAGAACTTCTTCGCTTGGTCGAAGGGCTCGCTGCTCTCGCTGCGGATCACGACCCCCAGAAGGGGTCCTCTGGTGCCGGTCAGCTTCCTGATCCCCTGGAGCCCCACCTTTGGACCGGCGAACAGGTCTGGAGGGACTTCGATGGAGGAAACTCGGCACTTAACCGGAACAGACCTCACGACCTCCATCAGGACTTGAGCTAGGTGCGACGCAGGAGCGTTCGGGTCAATCAAGTCACTCGGCACTCTGACAACGATCTCAGGCCTACCTTCTACCGCCTCCGCCGATGGCGCAGGTCCGCCTACGTCCTTCAGGGCGTTCCGAACGTGACCTATCGCCCGACTCACGGCCCGAGGATCTTCGAGAGATAAGACGGCAACTATCTCAGTCGTGATTTCATCCCCCGACTCCGATCTCCTGAGAAACTCCTTAATGGTTTGCGGCTCTCGTCGAAGGGGATGACCTCGAGTCGAGAGGGGGGAGAGGTTCTCAGGCTCAGAGAGAATGAGGGGTTCGTCTCCTACGGTCCAGTCGAGGTTGTAGTTGAGGAGGGCGAGGTCGAGCTCTGGGGGGCTCCTGTGGAGCACTTTAAGCTGTCCGAGAGTGACGTCCCCGCTTTGGTGAGGGCCCTGAGCCCCTCTCGACTCGAGGTGAAGGCTCCTCAGCCCCCTAAGACTCTGAGGGGGATAGTCCCAGAGGAGTGGGAGCAGGCGGCCTCTGAAGTATCTGCTGGAGATACTCTCGTGGTTCTGGGCGGCGTCGACGTCGGAAAGAGCGGGTTCACAACATTCTTGGCAAACAGGCTCGTGCTGAGGGGACTCCGAGTCGGCATAGTGGACGCTGACGTGGGGCAGTCGGACATTGGACCGCCCGGAACCATCGGCCTGGCCGTCATCAAGGCACCTATACTCCACACGAAGCTTGCGGAGCCAGCAGGCCTTTTCTTCGTCGGCGACGTCTCACCTCACGGCCACCTCCTGCCCATGGTCGTTGGCTCGCTTCGAATGACTCAGCTTGCTAGGGAGCTGGGCGCAGACGTGATCTTGGTCAACACGACAGGCCTCATCCACGGCGGGGTTGCGAGGGCTCTGAAGAGGTTCAAGCTCCTGGCAATTAGGCCGACGCGTGTGGTGCTCATCGAGCGGGAGGGAGAGACCAGCCACCTAGTCAGGCTTATACCTCCCGAGGCTAAGCTGAGGAGGATGAGATCCCCTGAGTACGCCTCGGAGAAGTACAGGTCCCTCAGGCGGTTCAGCAGGAGGGCAGCCTACGCCAGGTACTTGGAGGGTGCGGCTATCGTCTCCTACGACCTGAGCGAGGTCAGGCTGTTGGGCACCTCCCTAGGATCCGGTGAGAGGAAGCCGGACCTCATAGAGCCCATGGGGAAAGCCCTCGGCTGCAACCTCCTCCACGTTGAGGAGGCGCCGGATCAAATAGTGCTCGTCTGTGAGGGGAGACCGGACGTCAAGCTGCTCAAAACGGTTCAAGAGCTAACGGGGAAGGAGGCGCGCTACACGACGAGGGAGAGCCTCAAGGGACTCTACGTCGGATTGCTCGACGACAGAGGCCTCTGCTCTGCTGTCGGGATCCTCCAGGAGATAGACTTCGACTCCTGGTCGGCGAAGGTCAAGACGAAGTATTATGGCGTCCCTAGCGCGATAGAGTTCGGTCATGTGCGGTTAAGCGATGAGCTGGAGGAGATAGGGAGGAGAGGGGTTTGGGAGGCCTAGGTAGGATAGTCACGAATTTTGAGGACCTCCTGAGCCACTGCAAGGCCGAAGGAGATAGACGTGCGAGAGAGCTGGCTTTGATGGCAGCCGAAGCAGGGGTCAGATCTGCAGACCCAAGGGTAGCCGTCAGGAAGTCAGTCAGGCTGAGTGAGGACGCTGCAGAGATAGGGGGAAAGGAGATCCGGCTAACCGGTCGCGTGTACGTGGTTGGCGCGGGCAAGGCCACGGGCAGGATGGCCGAAGCAGTAGAAGGTCTGCTGAGGGACAGGATAGCTGGCGGGACAATCAACGTTCTGCGCGGGACCGAGACAGTCTTCAACACGGCGAGGATAGCGATTCACCCAGCGGGCCACCCCATCCCAGACGAGGGGACCATAGAGGGGACCCGCAGGATATTGGAACTCGTAGAGAGGGCGGGCTATGGAGATACGGTCTTTGCGCTGATCTCGGGTGGTGGCTCGGCTCTGATGGAGCTACCACAGCCTGGGATATCGCTGGAAGACCTGAAGAAGGCAAATGACGTGCTGATCAAGTCAGGAGCCGATATACAGGAGATCAACGCTGTCAGAAAGCACATCTCGAGAGTGAAAGGGGGACAGCTGGCCAGGGCAGCCAGGCCTGCCGAGGTGGTGGGGCTGATCGTGTCCGACATCGTGGGAGACCCAATCGACTCGATAGCCTCAGGACCGACCTCGCCCGATCCAACCACCTTCCAGGACGCCTGGGAGGTTCTAGAGAAGTACGACATCGTGCCCAAGATGCCAGACTCCGTCGTCGAGGTTCTGAAGAGGGGCCTGAGGGGTGAGATCCCCGAGACCCCGAAGCCAGGAGACCCTCTGTTCGAGGGCGTCCACAACGTGCTGGTGGCCTCCAACTCGCTGGCGGTCTCCGAAGCTGAGAGAGTCCTGAAAGAGAGCGGACTGAGGGTCGTGAACCTGGGCTCCTTCATAGAGGGGGAGGCGAGGCACGTTGGGAAGGCCCTGGCTGGAGTGATTCAGGCAATCGAGAGGCAGGGGGTCCCCGCCTCGACTCCAGCCGCGGTGGTCGGAGGAGGAGAGACCACGGTAAGGGTCACCGGCCCTGGGAGAGGAGGGAGGAACCAGGAGCTAGTCCTCGGCGCCGTAGAGAAGCTCTCCGGACTTCGAGGAGTGGCTCTCCTGTCGATAGGTACGGATGGTATAGACGGGGTGACCGACGCGGCCGGGGCTGTGGCCGACGGCAGTACTCTGGAAAGGGCAATCTCGCTTGGCCTAAAGCCTGCGGACTACCTCAAGCAGAACAACTCCTACGAGTTCTTTAAGAGGCTGGGCGACCTGATATTCACCGGCCCCACCTACACGAATGTCATGGATCTCTTCGTGGCGGTTGCCCTCTGAGGGCATTCCTTATTTATAACGGGAGGTTGGTTGTGCTCAGCGACGAGGGTTATTGATGCCGAGGAAGAATCCGAAGGGCAGCGAGCCCGCGCAGAGCGGTTGGAGAGGCCGCCTAGGTAGGAAGCGCAGAATCGACATCTACGCGCCGAGGGTTGGGTCGACGAAGTTCAGCAGAGGACCATCCATTCGCGTAGGGGACGTAATAGAACTCCTCATAACCGACGTCACTAGGAGAGGAGAGGGCGTAGGGCAGTACATGGGGAGAACAGTGATAGTCAGGGGTGCCGCCGACCCTGGAGAGGTGGTCACGGCGGTAGTAAAGAGAATAACTAAGGATGGTGTACTAGCAGAGGTGGCCTGAGCTCTGCCCCGGGCCGGTGGGTCAGATAGAACTGTCAGGCTGCTGCGGTCACTAGGTCTCACGTGGTCTGAGGCAGAGTGCTTGCTCACTCTGGTGAGGGCTGGGGTGGGTCTAACAGCAGATCAGGTGTCTGAAGAGTCAAACATACCGCTATCGACAGTCTACAGAGCCCTGAACTCGCTCCACAGCCAAGGGCTGGTGGAGGTGACTCCTGGGAGACCCATGATCTTCAGGGCCCGCCACGCCGCCGACCTAATCTCATCAGCGCTCTCAAGTTCGATAGAGTCAGCGATAGAGGCGGCCATGGAACTCATGGAGAAGCTTCCGTCGGCCTCGAGGCCCGGCTTCATAGAGTTCGAGGTCTCAACAGGAGCCTGGCTGGTGCCCCTCAAGGGAACTAGGGCGATCGAGGCCGCCTGCTCGGCCATAATCAAGAGAGCCACAGGTAGGGTGACGCTCATGAGCGGAGATCCAAAGCCTCCATTCTGGGAGAGGCTGCTGAGACTTGCGGAGGGCAAGAGGGGGGTAGAGGTCGAACTCACAGTCAACCTCGGTGGGAGCATGGGTGGAGTGTGCGCGTCAGAAGGTCCGGCGGCCGTGTGGGAGCACAGGCCGGAGGAGGGGTGGGTGGGCCTGGCGACCTCCCTCCCCGGCCTCAAATCTGCCCTGTGCAGGTACCTTAGGCAGGAGTAGGAGGGGTGACGCATGGAGCTCAGAGCAGACCTGCACATTCACTCGAAGTACAGCAGGGCGACCAGCCGGGCCATGGACATCCCTCACCTAACGTCGGCGGCAGCTACCAAGGGGATTGACCTGCTGGGCACGGGAGATTTCACTCACCCGGCCTGGAGGAGCGAGCTGAAGTCTTGGCTCGAGGAGACTCCCTACGAGGGGGTTTACGAGTACGGAGGCGTCTACTTCATACTACAGACCGAGGTTAACCTAGCCTTCAGGAGGGGGGACCGCCTCCACAGGATCCACCTCGTTGTGCTGGCCCCCGACTTCGAGGTCGCCGAGGAGGCTTCGACGCTTATGTCTAGGTGGGGGAACCTGGAAGCCGATGGAAGGCCCACTCTCAGCGTGGAGCCTCCAGAGTTCTTGGAGGCGATCCTCGAGATCGACCCGTGGGTCGAGGTCATACCCGCCCACGTGTGGACGCCCTGGTACTCTCTCTTCGGGAGCAGGAGCGGGTTCGACTCTGTTGAGGAGGCGTTCCAGGACCAGTCCCGCAGGATCCACGCGCTGGAGACGGGGCTGTCCTCGGACCCGCCCATGAACTGGAGGCTGAGCTCCCTAGACAGGTACGCCCTCGTCAGCTTCTCAGACGCACACTCGGCGAACTCGTTGAGACTGGGGAGGGAGCTGACAGCCTTCAGCGTGAAGGAGCCCAGCTACCGGGAGATCGTGAGGGCGCTGAGAGAACCCTCTCACGCTGCGTTGGCATACACGGTGGAGGTTCCGCCTGAGTATGGGAAGTATCACTACGACGGGCACCGCTCCTGTGGGGTCAGGATGCACCCCAAGGAAGCCATCAGGAGGGGGAACACCTGCCCGATCTGCGGCAGGCAGCTCACGCTGGGCGTCCTGCACAGGGTGGAGGAACTCGCCGACAGGCCTGAGGGGGCGATCTCGGCAAATGCCAGACCGTTCTACAGGCTTATACCCCTCAGAGAAATTCTGACGCTCGCTAAAGAGGAGGGAAGGCTCTCAGAGAAGCCGGATGTGGTGTACAGGAAGCTCGTCGAGGAGTTCGGCTCTGAGATGAGGGTCCTCCTCTCCAGGAACTATCAGACCCTCGAGAGGCTGGCAGGGGAGACCGTGGCTGGCGTGCTGAGAGCGATGCACTCGGGTGACCTGCTGATAGACCCTGGCTACGATGGAGTGTACGGGAGGCTCCTCCTCGACTCAGGCTCAAGAGAACACAATCGATTCAGGGAGTTTGGAGACCTGACGGAGTTCCTATCTTGAGCTACTCTGGGCCCTCCGCGATGGCTCTCGCAATCCCTGCCGGCGAGAAGACGCCGAGTAGGGATCCAGGCAGGTGAGGCCCCAGGGCGGGGACGAGCCCCCTCGCCTGCGTGTCCGCTTTGCAGACAAGCGCGTGGCAGAGGAACGCAAGCCTCTCAATACGTATCACGTCTATCTCGTGACCTGTCCTCCTCAGGGCTCGCCTGATCTCCCTCTCCGTGCTGCCAGAGACTATGAGCACGTCCAGCTTTCGCCTCAGCCACCTCTTGAATATGGCGACCTGCCTCGGCGCGAGGGCCGCGTCCACCTCCCCGTCCCTCTTCCTCGCCACGACTATCCGTAGGGGCATCCTGTCGACCATCCCGAAGAGTCGAGCTATCATCCTGGCTGGGAGCTTCTTACCCTCCACAAGGGCACTCCTCAACTCGTAGAGAGGGACCAGCGCGTCTTTCTCCTCCAAGAAGGCGTCCACGTATATCCCGTAGCCCACCTTCCCGAGGTCCGTCACGAAGCCCCTGAGCTCCTCCCCCTCCCTAACCTCCTCTATGCTCTTGACCTCGCCGTACCTGAGCTTGAGCAGGTTCGCTGCCGCAACTTCGTCCCTCCCATCTATGGTCGCTAGGACCCAGTCCTTGTCCACCACATCTAGGTCTAGGCTATCTATGTGCATCTCCTCAATCTGGGACATTATCTCCCAGCCAAACGCTTCCAACCTCTTCTCCAGTGACCTTCCGTAGATTTTCTCGCAGAGCAGCACCCTCTGAACCAGCAGTATCACCCCAAGTCCTCAAGCAGGTGATCGATCGTTCTCACGAGTTCGTCTATCTTGGCGAGCATCGTGGCTTTGTCCTCTGGCTCGAGCGAGGCCCCGCACTTGGGACAGGTCACGTCTCCGCCGTTCATGAGTTGAGGGAGGACCTCGTCGGACGAGACCCTGTAGTGCGATGGGTCGTTAGCGCAGACGTAGAACTGACTGTACTCCTCAAGGCTCCTCCTCCCCAAGAGGAGGCTCCTGACCTTCCTGAGCCTCGTCCGGAGGAAGTCCCTCGAGTTCGCCAGGTTCAGCCTCCAGTACGTCCTCCTCCCGCCGTCCTCAAGCTCCTCCGTCCTTAGCTGGTGAGCCAGGTTCGCGGCTTGGAGCGCGTATAGGATCTTCCTAACGTCTTGCTGAGTCATGTCCAGCTTCTGAGCCAACTCTACCTCGTGGAACTCACCCTCAGCGGTCAGATCCAGCAGAGCCCTGGCGACTTCGACGTCTCCGACGGCTGCCGCCATGGCGGCCAGCGCTAGGTCCTTCTCTTCCATGAGACCCTCTTCGTGAATATTCCCGCAGGAATTTTATAGAGCCTACGGGGGCATGTGCCTCTAGCCCCGGTAGCTCAGCTCGGCAGAGCGGCCGCCTCGTAAGCGGCAGGTCGCGGGTTCGAGTCCCGCCCGGGGCTCCACTAAAGCACAACCACACCTCTTTGGACCTACACCCGACGACCGACGGCGAGGCGCGCTCAGAGGGTGGATCTCTCACAAGCACCGGCCCATTAGGTGCTACAGACGTGGTGCGCCGGCAGAGGCCTGGCCAAATGCTTATGTTTGTCCTCGGCGCACAGGCTCTCGGCGATGATGCCTGGGAGGGGACATCGGACCCGCAGAGGAATGACGGCCCACCCCTCAAGCTGAGCCAGCCTCTTGGTGGTGGCTATGCCGGCAATAGTGTTCCTCCTGCTGTCAGGCACTCTAACGTTCTACATAGCCTGGTCGATTGGAGCGAACGACGAGACCATGGCAGCCATTGGCGGCAGCAGGGTCGTGAGGATGGGGCAGGCCGCCCTGCTCGGCGCCGCGCTCGACTTCATCGGCGCCGTGTTCCTTAGCTCCAACGTTGAGGAGACCCTCGGGGAGAACCTCGTGCCCAACCTGTCCCTGGTGGACGCGGCCATAATATCACTGGCTGTGGCAACGTGGCTGGTCGCGGCCTCCTCCTGGGGCTGGCCGGTTTCAACGACGCACGCCGCCGTCGGGGCCGCCGTTGGCCTGGGGCTGGCAATGGGGATGGATGTCAACCTCGGCGTCCTCGGAGAGGTGGCAGTTGGGTGGGTAATCTCACCCGCCCTAGGCGCCCTCGGCTCTTGGCTCACCTACCTCGCCTTCCAAAGAATAGTCCTCTCCAGGGCCAGGGGCCTCCTGTCGAGGTCTATCATCGAGTACAGAGCCTCCTACATTCTCCTGATAGCCTCCTCCCTCACGGCCCTCTCGAGGGGAGGCAACGATGTGGCCAACGCGACGGCCTTCCTCAAGGCCGCCACGGGCGGCTCGCCAATGGTGACTCTGCTGGGAGGGGTAGGCATGGCGATAGGACTAGCCACTCTGGGCAGGAG
>Ga0180302_10001116_pt1 | contig 12582 bp, 14 predicted proteins | sample GuaBasSediGuay17_FD_121794 | JGI IMG/M metagenome (GOLD analysis project Ga0180302, IMG submission 121794) | Subseafloor sediment microbial communities from Guaymas Basin, Gulf of California, Mexico - Guay17, Core 4571-4, 12-15 cm | ecosystem: Environmental > Aquatic > Marine > Hydrothermal... | reverse complement strand
GGTGAAAACCTCCCAAGAGGAGGTTAGGCGGAGAGGACTGGAGGACAGAATAACCATCATCCACGGGGACATGCATCAGGTTCCCATAGGTGAAGCAGATGTGGTAACGCTTTTCCTAACCACATCCGCCAACGAGCGTTTAAGGCCTAAGCTTGAAAGGGAGCTTAAGGAGGGGGTTCGAGTAGTCTCCCACGACTATGAAATCTTGGGTTGGAAGCCTGTGAAGGTTGAAAGCCTCGGCCAGCACACCATCTACCTCTACGTTTTCAAGCGTAAGGAGCGGTAGGAAAACCTTTGGCCGAAGGCTTCCTCCAAGTCTACCATGAAAGGATTGGGGAGGCATGGTTCTGCGTTGGGATTACCCCCGCTGGAAGGGTGGCTTTCACAAGCCTTTCCAAGGAGGGCTTAGAGGAAGCCTTAAAGTTTGGGGTTAGAAGGCTTAGGGGTGAAGTCTTCACCAGGCCTTCAAAAGCCTCCCCCGAAGCGGAGGAAGTTTTGCGGGTTATGGCTAAAGCCTACCAGGGGCTAGGTGTTAGAAGGCTTCCACCCCTAGCTTGGGATAGGCTTAAACCCTTCACTAGGAAGGTTTTAAGGTTAACCCTCCAAGTTCCGAGGGGCTACGTTACAAGCTATGGTAGGCTTGCTAAGCTTCTAAATGCTTTGAAGGCTTCGAGGGCGGTGGGCTTGGCCCTAGCCTCAAACCCCTTCCCCCTTCTAATACCATGCCACCGAGTTGTGAGGGGCGACCTAAGACTTGGAGGCTACAGTTTAGGCGTGGAGGTTAAGGCTGAAATCTTGGAGAGGGAGGGGGTTCGATTGGAAAAGGGTAGAGGAGGCTTAAGGGTTTGGAGGGGGCAGCCCTTCTGGCCCTGAAGTCTTTTTAGGCTATGGCGGTGTAGGCTGGGAGGTTTGCTACGGCCTGGGCTGCCTGGCTTGCAAAGTCTAGGAAGGGCTCCGGGTACACGCCGATTAGAATGCAGAGGGAGGCTAGGATTCCGCAGGGTATGAGCATGAGCCAGCTTGTCCCCCTAATGGTTTCAAGCTCGCTTCTGGGCGACTGCCAAACCATGATGTATAGGAGGCGGAGATAGTAGCCGAAGCCTATGAGAATATTAGCCAGAAGCACAGCTACCATTATCCCCATGCCAGCGTTTAACGTGGCTAAGACGAGCATAAGCTCGCTTACGAAGCCGTTCATGGGTGGAACGCCTGAGAGAGCGAGGATGGCAATCACGAAGATTACAGCCATCGCCCTCATCCTATGCCCTATTCCAACCAGCTCCGAGAGCTTCCTAGTTCCGGCTGCGTGGATGAAGGCTCCAACAGCGAGGAAGGCCAGCCCCTTCATGATGGCATGGTTCATGGTGTGGAGGAGTCCTGCCGTATAGCCGTAGAGGCCTATGGTTCCGCCTAGAAGCCCTATGGAGACTCCAAGCATGATGTAACCTATGTGGGCTATGCTACTGCAGGCTAGAAGCCTCTTCACATCCTCCTGGAGAAGCGCCATAACGTTTCCAACAGTCATGGTTAGGGCTGCGAAGAACGCAACCACCACGGCTACCATGTTCCAGTCTAGGGCAGCCGGGTAGATTACAAGTCCAAGCATCCTTATGATGGCGTAGACGCCTGTTTTAATCACTACGCCTGAAAGCATGGCGGAGATGGGGGTTGGAGCAGCTGGGTGGGCGTCTGGAAGCCAGGTGTGCAGGGGAACTATGGAAGCCTTAATCCCGAAGCCCGTTACTATGACGGCTATGGCGAAGTATAGCCAGGTTTTCAGCTCTGCATTTATGGTTCCAGCCTTGATGGCTGAGGCTATTCCAGCTAGGTCAGTGGTTCCAGTTATGCCGTATAGGAGGGCTATGGCTAGCAGGATTAGGGCGCTTCCAGCAGCACTCATTACAAGGTATTTGAAACCTGCCTCCACGGGCTCCCAGAGATGCTTCCTAAAGGCGACGAGCACGTAGCTTGTGATGGCCATGAGCTCCCAGAAGAAGAATAGGGTGAAGAAGTCTCCAGCGTAGACCACTCCAACCATTCCGGCAACCATGGAGAGGAGGAGGGCGTAATACTGGGCGTGGCCGCTGTCATGCTCCATGTAGCGCATGGAGTGGAAGGAGGAGGTAAAGCCAACTAGGAGGAAGAGGAGGGAGAAAAACATGCCCAGCATGTCGATGCGGAGGCTTGAGGAGGCTAAAACAGGTAAGGCTTTAAGCACGAGTACGCCTCCAGCCCTCTGAACCTCAAGGTAAAGGTTCCACCAGAAGTATAGGGCTAAGCCGAAGCCTATGGTGGAAGCCAGGCCGAAGGCCGTGTTGAGGTTGGCCCTATACCTGGTTAAGGCTCCAACCACAGCCACGGCTATGGCGAAGAAGATTAAAACGTCAACCACCAGCGTGAACATTTCACCATCCACCTCCAAGGGTTAGCAGTAGGAGGGTTAGCACGATGAAGCCTCCGAGGATTAGGCTCATGTTGAAGTTGAGGATGCCTGGATGGCTCTTCCTAAAGCCTTGAACCGCAGACTTCAAGCCGTCCACGAACACTGCATAGTAGAACCTGTCGAAGTAGTAGCCTTCACTTAGCATGCGCTGGAGGAAGCCCCAGCCTCCAATGGCGAAACGCTCTGGAGGCGGACTCTTCCGGCCGTAGACAAGGTATATGGGTAGGGCTCCAGCTATGATGGCTATGATGGATAGGGCTGCGCTTAAGGGTTCAATATGGAGGACAACATGGCTGTGGCCGCCTAGGATTCCGAGGAAGCTTGCGAAGCCCTCAGCCGTGAAGCCCGTGATGAAGCATAGGGCTGAGAGGATGAATAGGGGTATGGTCATAACGGCGGGCTCATGGATAACGGCCTTCCTAACCTCGTCGGAGCGCTTCTCCCCAAGGTAGGTTAGGTATATTAGTCTGAGGCCGTAGGCCAGGGTTATGGCTGCTGTGACCACAGCGAAGGCTAGGGCTGCATAGTTCCCCGTTTCCATGGCGGCTGCAAATATTAGGTCCTTACTCCAGAAGCCGTTGAAGGGTGGAACTCCTCCAAGCGCTAGGACTCCTATAACCATGGCGTAGAAGGATACGGGTGCATCCCTCCATAAGCCTCCCATCTTCCTCATATCCCTCATCCCATGGAAGCTGTGGACTAGGATTCCTGCGGCGAGGAAGAGGAGGGCTTTAAATATGGCGTGGCTCATAAGGTGGAACTGGCTTAGGAAGATGAAGCCTGCTCCTGCACCTAGCCCAAGCCCCATCATCATGTAGCCTATCTGGCTTATGGTGGAGTAGGCGAGAACCCTTTTAATGTCGACGGAGGTTAGACCCATGGTTGCGGTTAGAAGGGCGGTTACAGCTCCAACCCAAACCAGCGTGGTAAGCCAGGCTTCGGGTGCAGCCTCCATATAGATGAAGTGGGTTCTAGCCATAAGGTATACGCCTGCCTTAACCATGGTGGCAGCGTGGATGAGGGCTGAAACAGGGGTTGGACCCTCCATGGCGTCTGGAAGCCATACGTGGAGGGGTAGCTGAGCTGACTTCCCTATGGCTCCTATGAGCATAAGGAAGGGAACTACTGAAAGCGTGTAGGGTAGAACTTTGAAGGCTTCGAGGGCGCCTTGGAGGTCTTTGAAGGCGAAGCTACCCGTAGTCAGGTATACGAGGATTATGCCTGTTAGGAGGAAGACGTCTCCAATGCGGGTTACTATGAAGGCTTTGAAGCCTGCCTTCCTGGCTTCAGGCCTCTTATACCAGAAGCCTATTAGGGCGTAGCTGCATAGGCCTACCATCTCCCAGAAGATGTAGAGCCAGAGGAAGTTGTCGGCTACGACTAGGCCTACCATGGAGCCTATGAAGAGGAGCATGAAGAACCAGTAGCGGGTCATTCCCTCCTCCCCAGCCATGTAGCCTATGGAGTAGAGGAGGATGAGGGAGCCTATTCCAGCCACCACGCAGGCCATGAAAACGCTTAAGGGGTCAACTATCACCCCTATGTTCACGGTTATGAGGCCTGGGATAACTAGCCAGGTGAGCTGGGGGTTAGGGTAGGGAGGACCAGCCGCTACGTCCGGAACCATGGAGAAGGCGAAGACTGCGGTGGTGAAGCCAACCAGCACGGGGAAGATATCCCTCGTCCTACTGTTTAGGGCTGCTAGGGGCATTAGGGCTGAGGCCACCAGCGGTATTACCCAGACTAGGAAGGGTGCGTAGGGCAGCATTCCCCTCTCACCACCTCAAACGTTTAAGCTCACGCACATTCAGCGTCTTGTAGTGGCGGAAGGCTTGAATCACTATGGCTAAACCTACAGCTGCTATGCATCCTCCAACCCCTACGGCGAGGATAGCCAGCGAGATGATCACAGGGTTAATGACGCCTAGGGGTGTAGCCCCAAAGGTTACGAGCACTACGATGGCTCCGTTGGTTAGGATTTCAACGGAGAGGATTAGCCTTATCATGTTTCCCTTAACGGTTAGCCCGTAGATTCCAAGGATGATGAGGAGCATTCCTCCCGCCAAACCTATCGTGTAAACATCCATTCCGCTTTCTCACCTCTCCTCAAGCCTGAAGAGGGCTATACAGCCTATAGCCGAAAACAGGAGGACCAAGCTTAGAATAACGGCATCCCACGAGCGGATTTCCCATAAGGCTGAGCTGAAGGCTTCGGGTGGGGCTGGAGTCTTCGCTATTAGGGGTGGACTGCCAAGGGATTGAACTGGGAAAGGCTTAGCTGCAACGCTGAAGACGCATAATAGGAGAACTATGGATAGCACGATTCCCGCTGCGGTTAAGCCGTCTCGCATCCTATTCCTCCCTCCCCCTCGTCAGGATGATGGCGGCTATGGCCATGGCCACCACCGCTCCAGCATAGATTAGCATCTGGAAGATTCCAAGGTATATGGCGTTGAGTAGGAAGTAGTAGGAGCCTATGGCTACAGACATTACAGCGAAGGAGAAAACCATGTAGACTAGGTCTTTAAGTTCAAGGGTTAGGATGGCGAAGATAACTGCTACGGCCATCATTATTAGGGCTAGGACTGCCTCCAACCTCACTTCCTCCTAAACTCGTAAATCTTATGCTTGTAGTCTGCAAGCTCATATTCTTCAGTCATGGTTAGGGCATCCCTTGGACAGGATTCAACACACTGCGAGCAGAAGACGCACTTATTCAGGTAGTAGCGGAGTTCAGCCATGGGCCCCTTCCCCACGAGTTCGAGGGCGAAGGCTGGGCATACTTGAACGCACATCCCACAGCCCACGCACTTCTCAGCATCCCAGGAGAGTCTACCTCGGAAGCGTGGGGGTACAGGCCTCCTCTCGAAGGGATACCTTAACGTTACAGGCCTCCTCAGGGAGGCTCCTACAAGCTCGCTTTCCATAGCCATTAGGCTATCACCCCCGCTGCTAAGAGGACTTGAATGAAAATAGCTTCAGCCACTGCAGCGATAAGTAGGTGGCGCCAGGAGAAGTGAACCATCTGGTCTATTCTAAGCCTTGCAAAGAGTGCTCTAATGTTGGCGAGAACCATCACGATAACGGTTGTTTTAAACATGAACCAGAGGAAGTAGGAAACCTGAACGGGAATTAGGGGGATGGCTGGACCATAGGGCCCCCCAAGGAAGAGAGCTGCAGTTAGGGCTGCAGCCAGCGTTAACTCTAGGTCGGTGGCAAACCTGAAGAGGGCAAGCCTCCTCCCACTAAACTCGGTAAGCCATCCAGCTACAATCTCCTGTTCAGCCTCAGGAATGTCGAAGGGTATCCTTTCAAGCTCAGCCTGGAAGCATACGATGGATATGGCGAGAGCTGGAAGCAGAGCTGAGGCGAGGATGCCGTTAGACGCAACCTTCTGGGCAATCAGGCTTATGTTAAGCGTTCCAGCCCCCATACCAGCTGTTAAGAGGACGACGGCCAGCGGGATTTCGTAGCCGAGAAGCTGGAAGGCTGTTCTCACAGCGCCTACGGCGCTGAACCTGTTGGTAGAACCCCAGCCTGCAAGGAATTTAAGGAAGCCCACCATGGTCAGCACGAAGATGACGAGGATTAGGTCTCCCTCAAAGGCTCCGAAGGCCACGTTTCTAACCATGGGCACAATAGGAACATAGAAGAGGGCGTAGAAGGCTAGGGCAAGCATTAGAATGGGTGTAAGCGTGAAGAGGAATCTGTCCACGGCGGCTGGAACAATATCCTCCTTAGCCAGAAGTTTGACGAAGTCTGCGAAGGGCTGGAGGAAGCCCTTAGGCCCCGTATAGAGGGGGCCATACCTATACTGGAGTTTAGCGTAAAACTTTCTGTCAACCCATTCAAAGTATAGGGCAAGCCATGAGAGGAAGAGGAAGCCGGGGAAGACGAGGAGTTCCACTACGCCTAAGGCTTCCCTCATCATCCTCACCTATTCTGCCACTTATAATACCTCCTACGGTAGGCTCTCAACTGTTCACCTGTCCAAACCCAGCTCCTATCATGGCGTTCATCTATGAAGGCGAAGCGGCCGGTGCAGCTTAGGCAGGGATCTATGGAGGCGAAGACGATGGGGATTTCCGCTATGTGGTAGCCTTTAAGCATTTCGCATACGGCTGGAAGGTTGGCAAGAGTTGGAGTTCGGATTTTAACCCTCTCAGGCTTCTCCGTCCCATTGCTCTTGAAATAGTAGAATAGTTCTCCTCTTGGAGCCTCCCCACGGCTTATCACCTCGTTGGGGGCGATGTTCCATGGAACCTTCGTCCTTATCGGGCCCTTGGGCATGTGGTCTAAGGCGTAGTCTATGATGTTAGCAGCCTCATACATCTCCATAACCCTAACCATGATTTGGGCTAGGACATCTCCCGTTGGGTAGGTAGCCACGTTGAAGGGTATTTCATCGTAGGCCTGGTAGGGGTCGTCAGCTCTAACATCCCGTTTAACCCCGGTGGCCCTTAAGGTTGGGCCTACAGCGCAGAGCTCTACAGCCTTGTGGGGTGAAAGCTTTCCAACATCTACAACCCTCTTCCTTACAGTTGGATCCTTCTCCACCACGCCCGTGTAGACGTCAAGCCTCCTCCTGAAGATTTCCATGCCCTTCTTGATTTGGTGGGCTGCCTCATCAGAGATGTCCCTGCGTGCCCCCCCAACCGTGCTCATAGCATAGTTTACCCTGTTACCCGTTACGAGTTCGAGTAAGTCCATTACGAGTTCTCGATCCCTCCAGACATAGTAGAAGAGGGTGTCGAAGCCTAGTTCGTGGGCAGCCACCCCAAGCCATAGGGCGTGGCTGTGAATTCGCTCCAACTCCAAGAAGATTACACGAATATACTTGGCTCTTGGGGGTGGCTCAACTCCAGCCAGCCTTTCCACACCCTGCGTGTACACGAGGGTGTGAATGCCTGAGCATATCCCGCACACACGCTCGCACAGGTATATGTTCTGGATATAGTTTCGGGCTTCTGTAGCCTTCTCTATACCCCGGTGAGTGTAGGCAGGCCTCGCCATAACATCGTCGATAATGTCTCCCTCGATTTTGAAGAGTAGGAGTATGGGTTCTTTGAGGGCTGGATGCTGAGGGCCTACTGGAACCTCGAATACAGCCTTTTCAGATTCCCCGGACACCTTTCCTCCTCTCCTCCTCCAATCTCTCCCTAATCTGCTGGATGGTTACATCCTTCCGGAGGGGGTGCAGGTCTTCAGGCCACCCGTCAGATAGGAGAAGCTTGGCTAGGTTGGGGTGGCCTTCAGCCACAATCCCAAACATGTCGTGAACCTCCCTCTCATAGAGGGTAGCCCCTGGAATGATGTCGGTTATGGTTGGAACCTTAGGCTCATCCCTTGGAATCCTTATCTTCAGCGAAATGGTGTTGGAGTAGTCGCTTAAATGGTAGATTACCTCAAACTGGTTTTCCTTTATTAGGTCAACCCCGCTGATGGTGATAATGTACTGGTAGCCGAGCTCCTTCATAACGTAGGTTATAGCCTCTTTAAGCTTCTCAGGCTTTATAAGCACGAAAACGTTTCTTGGAGGCTGATGTTTCACCTCTAAAACGTTTTCGGCTCCTATACCCGACTTAAGCTTTTCAACCGCCTCCTCCAAGCCAGTCATTCTCTTCCTCCCTCCTTAGGAGGCTTCCTGAAGCTTTTGGAGGAGTTTCACGACGCCGTGGATTATTGCTTCAGGCCTTGGGGGGCATCCCGGCACGTAGACGTCTACGGGGATAACCTTGTCAACCCCCTCATAAACGTTATAGCACTGCTGGAAAACCCCTCCAGTTCCAGCGCAGTTTCCAACAGCTAAAACAAATTTGGGCTCAGGGGTCTGCTCATAGATTCTTACGAGTCTATCCCTTATCTGCCTTGTAACGGAGCCTGTTATCACAATGATGTCGGCATGTCTTGGACTTCCCTTAAGCAGCATGCCAAACCTTTCAACGTCAAACCTCGGGGTTAAAACCGCTAGAACCTCGATGTCGCAGGCGTTGCAAGCTCCAGAGTTGAAGTGGAGAATCCAAGGTGATTTAATTCTTGACCATTTCACCAGGCCTAATCCCATGGGGGTTTCCTCCACCACTACTCATACCATTTAACGGGAAGCATGACTATTACGGCTATGAGAGCTAAAACCGCAAAAATTATGGGGAAAACACCCGGCTTGGCGAAGGATAGGGCGAAAATGAGGGCGAAGGCGTCGAAAATGAGGAAGTATAGCCCGTAAATGAATAGTCTCCTCACATCCACCCTAAACCTTTCCGGGGGGAAGTCTTCACCACAGGCGTAGGGCGCCAGCTTCCCACTCGTTTTCTCACCCTTAGCAGCTATCATCCCACCCCAGAGGAAGATTAAAATGGAAACGATAACTGCGATGAAAAATATTACTGGAGGTGAGGTTAACAGCTCCAGCACCATATCAAATCACCGTAAGGGTGATGTTAAATGTTAAACTTATACGGTTTAAAAATCTTTCCTAGCAGGAGAAACCCTTAAAAATTGAATTTTTCGGCTAGGATTTCCGCCAAAATCTTAGCGGCTTCATCTATGGCATGCAGGGTTGCGGCTGAAGGTTTTTCTCCCCATTCAACCCTCTCAGGCTTGATGGCGAGAAGTCTCACCTCCACGTTGGGGATGAAATGTTTAAGGTAGTCTACGAGGAGAGTTAGGGGGAGCCTATGGGTGGAAAAGATTACACCTCCAAGCCTATCTATGGTGAAAAGCCGGATGCTGCCTGGTTTAGCCTTGAAAAGGGCTGCGTCAACGATTAGGAGGTGGGTAGGCCTAAACTTCACAATTTTCTCTGTGAAGTTCTCCGGGGAAACCCCTGCCTCCACCACCATGACGCCTTCTGGAAGCCTGAGCTTCGAAAGCCTTCTAGCCACTAGCACCCCAGCCCCATCGTCCCCCTGCATCCTGTTTCCAACCCCAAGCACCACCAGCCGTCCAACATTTCTAAGCCACCTTTCGAGTTGCAGTTTCAATCCAGCCAAACCTGTTCCCCGAAAAGAATTTATGTGTAGTTAAGCCTATGAAAGCTTAAGTTTGTAGATTTATTTGTGGAGGCGGTTGGGCTGGCTGGCGGTGAGAAGGCTGCCGTAAGCAAGGTTTATAAGCCTAAGGTTTTCGCAAGCCTGGTAACTGAGGTGGTTAAGCCTGGGAAGTGTGTGGGCTGTGGAGCCTGCGTGGCTGCATGCCCCCCAGGCGTTGTAAGGTTTAAGGAGGTTGCTGGGAGGGATGAGGAGCCAATTCTAGCTGGGAAATGCCTGCTCTGCGAGTTCTGCTATTACCAGTGTCCTCAGACGGGTGCTCCAGACGAGAGGGAGCTTGAAGCCCTAATCTTCGGGAGGAATAGTAGCGAGAAGGAGCCCTTCGGAATCTTCATGAAGGCCTATTCGGTTAGGGCTGCTAGGGAGGAAATTTTGAAGGTAGCCTCTGATGGGGGGGCTGTAACAGCCATCCTCGCCTACGCCCTCAGTGAGGGAATCCTTCAAGCTGCAGCCGTAACAGGGGTTAGGAAGGATGCCCCATGGAAGCCTGAGCCTAAGCTCGCCCTAACCGTTGAAGACCTCATTGAGGCTGCTGGAACCAAGTATAGTGTAGCCCCAGTGGCCTTAGCCATAAGCGAAGCCGTAGACTGCTACAACTTTGACCGCTTAGGCTTCGTGGGAACCCCATGCCAGGTTAGAGCAGTCAGGAAGATGCAGTACGGGGCGCATGGAGCCATCAAGTATGGGAGTAGGGTGAAGCTTATCATAGGCCTCTTCTGCTCGGAAAACTTCTACTATGATAGGTTGATCAAGGAGTTTGTAGCCTCCAAGATTGACCCCTCAAAGGTTACCAAGTTCTCGATTAGAGCTGGAAGGTTTACAGCTGAGGCTGCAGGCGAAAAAGTTATCGAGGTCAAAATTAAGGAGGTTAAACCCTACGCTAGGAGCAACTGCGAATTCTGCACGGACTTCGCTGCAAACCTCGCCGACATATCCGTTGGAAACGTGGATTCACCTGAAGGCTGGTCAACTGTTATCGTTAGAACGGAGGCTGGACTAAAATTCTTTGAGGGCGCCTTGGAGAAGGGCTGGATTGAAGCTAAGCCCTTAGAGATTAAACCCGACGGTGTCCTCGTTAAGCTGGCCTCTAAAAAGCGTGAGCAAGCGAAGACGGGCTAACCCTCTAAGCACCTCCCCTTAAAGGTTTAGTTTTGAGAAGAATTTACGATATAGTTGTTGTTGGAGCCGGGCCTGCTGGAAGTCTTGCGGCTAAAACTGCTGCCGAGAAGGGTTTTAGGGTAATCCTGCTGGAGAGGGGTAGGAGGCCTGGAGATAAAAACGTTGGAGGAGAACTTTTAACCCAAGACGTTTTCCACCATTTCTCCTGGATGGCTGAGGGCCCCCTAGAGAGGCCGATAACCAGGTGGTCCTTCCACCTTCACAGGGAGGATGGAAGCCTTGTTGAGCTTGCCTTCAGCCGGAGCAAACCCTTCGGCTACACCGTGCACAGGCCAGAATGGGACAGGTGGGTTTCAAAGGCTGCCGCTGAGGCTGGAGCCCAACTGAAAACTTCAACCCTCGTTGAAAGGGTTCTTAAAAACGAGGGGGGCTACGCCATTGGGGTTGAAACCTCTAAGGGAGAAAAATTCTATGGCTCCCTGGTGATTGGAGCCGACGGCGTAAACTCCGTGGTGGCGAGGAGCTTCGGCCTCAGGGGGAAGTGGCCTCCTGAAGCCGTAGCCCTAGCCGTCAAGCAAACCTATAGGCTTGGTGAAAACCTGGTTTCAGGGAGGTTCACCCGTGGAGGCTGTGTTGAAGCCTTGGTGGTGTTCGACGACCACTATCCAAGCGGCTACTGCTGGGTTTTCCCTTCGAAGAGGCTTGTAGCCCTAGGGGTTGGAGCAACCCTAAACTCAAAGGAGCCTCCAAAACTTCAACTCAAGCGTATGCTTAGGCTTCCAGCGGTTAGGGAGAGGGTTAAAGGTGGAAGGCTTATAGAAGAGGCAGCCCGCTTAATCCCGGTGGGGCCTCCAGCAGCCAAAACCTTTGGAGACGGCATCCTACTGGCTGGGGATGCAGCTGGCTTCACCTGCCCCATGGAGGGGGCGGGCTATGAGGCTGCAGCCTACAGCGGGAAGCTAGCAGCTGAGGTTGCCTGCGAAGCCTTAAGTGCTGGTGATGTTTCAGCCGGCTTCCTGTCAGCCTACGAGGAGAGGTGGAGGGAAAGCTGGATAGGCTTAAACCTTGACTTTGGAGGGAGGATGCAAAACTTGATTTTGAGGGAGCTGGGAATAAAACGTGTAAGCAGGTTTCTCTACGGCTTCCTCACAGCCGTGGCGAAGCATGGATGCTATCCCAGCTTAAGCCATAAGGAAGCCCTAGCAAGATTTCTAAGGGAAAACGGTGAACTTCTCACTCTTCTGGGAGGGAAGGTAGGCGCCTTCCTCGGGGTTGAGCACTCTTTATAATTAGGCTTACCCTAACTTATTTGAAGCATTCCAAGTGTGGCTGGGTTGGCTGAACTCGTGGAGGCTGAGGTTTTAAGGCTTGCAGGGTTGATGCTGGCTGAGCATAGGCTCTGCGACAGCTGCCTTGGAAGGCAGTTTGCAGCCTTAGGCTATGGGCTTTCGAACAGGCTGAGGGGGGAAGCCCTCAAAGTAGCCCTCCTCCTCGAAGCCTTCTCAAAGCATGTGAAGGGGGATAGAAAAGCCCTCGAAGTGGTTAGGCATCTAGCCGAAAACGGCGGGTTAGAGGCGGCGAAGCTTACCCTTGAGAAGCATGGGATGAAAGTTAAGGGGGGAGGAGTCTGCGAAATCTGTGAGGATAAGCTTTCCATGGTGGAGGAGCTTGGGAGGGAGGCTGCTGAAAGCCTTAAAGGCTACGAGTTTAAGAGCTTCCTGGTAGGCGCAAGGATTCCAGCGAGAATTGTTGAGGCTGAGGATAGGCTTAGAAGCCTATACGGCATTGTTTGGGGGGAAAACATTAAGAGCGAATTCACTCGTGAGGTGGGGAAGGTTATTTCAAGGCTTACCGGAAGACAGGTGGACTTTAAAAACCCAGATGTGCTTGTTACGATTTCGCCCTATAGCAGCCGGAGGAGGGTGACCGTTAGGGCTTCCCCCCTCTTCGTTGAGGGAAGATACAGGAAGC